>Ga0308157_10001441_pt1 | contig 49253 bp, 47 predicted proteins | sample PhyBR1_FD_201035 | JGI IMG/M metagenome (GOLD analysis project Ga0308157, IMG submission 201035) | Phyllosphere microbial communities from UC Gill Tract Community Farm, Albany, California, United States - DLSLB.R1 | ecosystem: Host-associated > Plants > Phyllosphere > Unclassified | place: USA...
ATTAAAAACTTTGGACACATAATCATTTCTGTACTCTGGCTTGTAATTTTCCATAATTAAATAAATTTTAATGTTAGTATAATGTTGCTGTCCTAAATTCAATTAAGGTGCCACCAACCGCGCATCGTGCTTTATTTAACATTTTTTATGAATTACCGATGAATAATAAAAATTTGGCGCTATATCAGCAAAAATTTTACATTAATATAAGGAGTGTGTGTCGTGGAAAAATCTATATTAAATTTTATTTAAGCTAAAACCGAATAATTCGGCTTTAAAGCAGGTAATTTTTTTAAATAGAAATCGAAAAATTTAAAGTGAATTCTGTTTGAGTCAAATCAGAAAAATTTGGTCGTAAAGCAGGTAATTTTTTAGAATTGAATAGGAAGAATTTTAGTTGAATTTTGTTTCAATTAAATCAGAAAAATTTGGTGTTAAGCAGGTAATTTTTGAATAAAAAAAAGCGAAGATTTCTCTTCGCTTCAGTTTTATTTCAATGGAAAATCTTACATCATTTCCATTTTAAAACTCATGCTTTCAATGACTTTCAAAATTGCTTCCACCGTATCCATTGAAGTCAAACACGGAACACCGTTTTCTACTGAGGTTCTGCGGATTTGGAAACCATCTCTTTCGGACTGTTTTCCTTTCGTCATGGTATTTACGATGTATTGAACTTTTCCGGTTTGTATTAAATCAATCAAATTAATTTCTGGATTTTCCTCGATTTTGTAGCCAATTTTTGTGCGTACGCCGTGTTCTTCAAAATAATTTGCCGTCCCTTCGGTCGCCCAAATTCTGAAACCGATTTCCTGAAATCTTCTGGCAAGTTCGCAGGCTTCGGCCTTGTGCTTGTCCGCCACAGTAAATAAAATTGCACCGTGAAGCGGCATTTTTCTGCCGGCACCAACCAAACCTTTATACAAAGCTTTTTCTAAGGTGACGTCTTTGCCCATCACTTCGCCGGTGGATTTCATCTCCGGCCCGAGTGAAATATCAACTCTTGTGAGTTTTGAAAAGGAGAACACCGGAACTTTCACAAACACTCCGTTTTTCACCGGTGCTAAGCCGTTTTTATAACCTAAATCCTTCAATTTTTTACCGAGAATTGCTTTCGTGGCTAAATTTGCCATTGGGATTTCAGTGATCTTCGAAAGGAAAGGCACGGTTCTACTCGACCTTGGATTTACTTCGATAACATAAACGCCGCCTTCGTAAAGAACGTACTGGATATTCATTAAACCGATGACGTTTAGACCTTTCGCGAGTCTTTCGGTATAATCTACCAAAGTAGCAATTTCCTTTTCCGAAATATTTTGCGGCGGATACACCGCGATGGAATCTCCAGAATGAACTCCTGCTCTTTCGATATGCTCCATTATTCCCGGAATTACCACGGTTTCACCATCAGAAATGGCATCCACCTCAACTTCTTTTCCGGTTAAATAGCGGTCAATTAAAATTGGATGTTCGGAATTTTCTTTCACCGCGTTTTCCATATAATGCGCGAGCTCGGCTTCGTCATAAACGATTTCCATTGCGCGCCCACCGAGAACATAACTCGGACGAACCAAAACCGGGAAACCGATTTCCTTCGCGATAACTTCTGCTTCCTGAGCGGTGAAACAGGTTTTTCCCAAAGGTTGCGGAATGCCCATTTCCTGCAAAGCAGCTTCAAATTTATTTCTGTTTTCCGCGCGGTCTAAGTCTTCCAAAGAAGTTCCGAGAATTTGCACGCCGTGAGCAGCCAATTTATCCGCTAAATTGATGGCGGTCTGTCCGCCAAACTGCACCACCACTCCTTTCGGCTTCTCCAGGTCGATGATGTTCATCACATCTTCTTCGGTCAAAGGTTCGAAATATAATTTGTCTGAAATCGAAAAATCGGTAGAAACCGTCTCGGGATTATTATTGATGATAATTGCTTCGTAACCCATTTCTTTGATTGCCCAAACTGAGTGAACCGTAGCGTAATCGAATTCTACACCCTGACCAATCCGAATGGGGCCGGAACCTAAAACGATGATTTTTTCTTTGTCAGAAGGCACACTTTCGTTTTCTTCCTCGTACGTTCCATAAAAATAGGGCGTCTCGCTGGCAAATTCTGCCGCACAGGTGTCCACCATTTTGTAAACCGGCATAATGCCATTTTCGCGTCGGAAGTCAAAGATTTCTTTTTGGTCAGAATTCCATAAAGTTGCAATGCTAAGGTCGGAAAATCCTAATTTTTTCGCTTCCAGCAAAGTTTCGGTGTTGAACTTATTTTCCGCAATTACTTTTTCAAAATCGATAAGTTTCTTGATTTTCCAGATGAAAAATTTATCGATTTTACTCCATTCCACGATTTTTTCCCAGTCGTAACCGCGTCGTAAAGCATCTCCGATGATGAACAAGCGCTCGTCATCACAAACGCGGACTCTTCTTTCGATTTCCTCGTCGGTTAAAGCTGCAGCGTCTTTTGATTTTAAACCGATATGTCTTAAACCGGTCTCCAGCGAACGAATAGCTTTCTGCAAAGATTCTTCAAAATTTCTTCCGATTGCCATTACTTCTCCCGTAGCTTTCATTTGCGTGGAAAGTCGGCGGTCTGCAGTTTCAAATTTGTCGAATGGAAAACGCGGAAATTTCGTTACTACATAATCCAGAGCCGGCTCAAAACAGGCGTATGACGTCCCTGTTACCGGATTCATAATTTCATCCAAAGTCAATCCGACCGCAATTTTCGCCGCAATTTTCGCAATTGGATAACCGGTCGCTTTACTTGCTAAGGCGGAAGAGCGGGAAACTCTTGGATTCACTTCGATGATGTAATAGTCGTATGAATGCGGGTCCAAAGCCAGCTGCACATTACAGCCACCTTCGATTCCCAGCGCGCGAATTATCTTTAAGGATGAATTGCGCAGCATTTGATATTCGCGGTCGGAAAGCGTTTGGGAAGGCGCCACAACAATTGAATCTCCGGTGTGAACTCCAACTGGATCAATGTTTTCCATGTTACAAACAACAATCGCATTGTCGTTTTTATCGCGCATTACTTCATATTCAATTTCCTTGAAACCAGCGATGGATTTTTCAATCAAACATTGCGTTACCGGCGAATATTTTAGTCCAAAACTTGCAATTTCTTTAAGTTCATCATCGTTATTAGCAATTCCGCCACCGGTACCGCCCATGGTAAAGGCCGGACGAACAATTACCGGATAACCGATGTTGTGCGCAAATTCCAATGCGGCCTGAACGGTATTGACGATGTCAGATTCCGGAACAGGTTCATTTAATTCGCGCATCAAGTTTCGAAACAAATCTCGGTCTTCAGCCTGGTTAATTGCGGAAAGTTTCGTTCCCAAAACTTCTACTTTACATTCTTCCAAAATCCCGGAATTTTGCAATTCTACCGCCATGTTCAGTCCGGTTTGTCCGCCCAAAGTGGGCAAAAGCGCATCCGGTCTTTCTTTACGGATTATATGACTGACAAATTCCAGCGAAATCGGCTCGATATAGACTTTATCTGCGATTTCTACATCGGTCATGATGGTTGCTGGGTTGGAATTGATGAGAATTACTATATAGCCTTCTTCGCGCAAAGAAAGGCAGGCCTGGGTTCCGGCATAATCAAACTCTGCCGCCTGACCGATGATGATCGGACCCGAACCAATAACTAATATCGTGTTTATATCTGCTCTTTTTGCCATGCTTAGTTAGATAATTTTTTAGATTTAAACTCCTCCATTAATGAGATAAATTCGTCGAAAAGATAGTTCGCATCCTCAGGACCCGGACTTGCTTCAGGGTGATATTGTACAGAAAAGCACGGATGAATTTTATGTCTGAAACCTTCGTTGGTTTTGTCGTTTAAGGCGATGTGCGTCTCTTCCAGATCGGTATTTTTCAAAGATTCCTGATCAACAGCGTAACCGTGATTTTGGGAAGTTATGGCAACTTTATTTTTCTTTAAATCCAGAACCGGATGATTGCCGCCGCGGTGTCCAAATTTTAATTTGAAAGTTTTCGCGCCGCATGCCAAGCCGATTAATTGGTGACCGAGACAGATCCCAAAAATTGGCACTTTTCCCAGCAGATTTTTAATCATTTCTGTAGCACCTTTTACATCTTCCGGATCGCCTGGACCGTTGGAAAGCATCACGCCATCAGGATTGATGAGCAGAATTTCTTCCGCTGTTGTGTCTTGGGAAACCACGATGACATCGCAGTCTCTTTGCGCAAGTTCTCGCAGAATTCCGTGTTTGCTACCGTAATCTACCAAAACCACTTTCAAACCTCTACCTGGATTTGCAAAGGAAGTTTTCGTAGAAACCTGAGCCACCTGATCTGTTGGGAAAGTGGTGTTTTTCAGACTTTCTATCACTTCAGATTCTACCGCATTTTCCGCAACAATTTTCCCTTTTACCACACCAGAAGTTCGGAGAACGCGTGTTAATCTTCGCGTATCGATTCCGCTAATTCCAGAGAGATTTCTTTTCTTGAAAAATTCATCCAAATCCATTTGCGTACGGAAATTGGAAGGAAAATCGCAAACTTCTTTTACGATCAAACCTTTGATTGCCGGTTCAATACTTTCGTAATCATCGCGGTTAATGCCGTAATTTCCGATGAGTGGATAAGTCATACATACGATTTGTCCGCAATAGGACGGATCGGAAATAAGCTCCTGATAGCCGGTCATTCCGGTATTGAAAACCACTTCACCTTCGGTGTCGATATCGGCTCCGAAACCTATGCCGTGGAAAACTTCACCAGATTCTAATATTAATTTCTTTTTCATTTTCTGTTTTTTATTTGAGAATCAAGAATCAAGAACCTAGATTCAAGATTTTCAGTATATTAAATTTGAAAGACCTTTCGCACTTGTAATTATTGCATCATGCATCTTGGCTCTCGGCTCTTGCTTCTACTATTCAAACTCAAAGCCCTTCGCTTCAAGCGCTGTTTTTAAAATGGCCATGCGCGCAAAAACGCCGTTTTCCATTTGTTTAAAAATGCGCGAGCGGCTGCATTCTACCAGGTCTTCATCGATTTCTACACCGCGGTTAATCGGTGCCGGATGCATGATGATGGCATCTTTTTTCATGGCTTTTTCACGTTCTTTGGTCAAACCAAATTTTCGATGGTATTTATCGCCGGAATATTTCATCTTTTCCGCGCTGTCGTGTCTTTCGTGCTGAATTCTCAACAACATCACCACATCAACTTCTTTTACCAAATCATCGATGGACAAGTAAGTTCCATTAATGATCGTGCCTTCATCAAACCATTCTTCAGGACCGGAAAAATACACTTTAGCGCCTAATTTTCTTAAAACTTCCGCATTGGAATTCGCAACGCGGCTGTGTTTTACATCGCCCACAATTCCGACTTTCAATCCTTTAAATTTCCCAAATTCCTGCTGGATCGTCATTAAATCCAGAACGTTTTGAGACGGATGATTTCCCGTACCGTCGCCGCCATTAATGATAGAAATATCGATCCCTTTAAACTCATCATAAAATTTTTCTTTTTTATGACGGATGACGCACAAATCAATCCCGATGCTTTTCAAAGTCTTCACGGTGTCGTACAGAGATTCGCCTTTGTTTACGGAACTTGCGTTCACATCGAAAGGAACAACGGTCAGCCCCAATTTTCTTTCGGCAACATCAAAACTGGTCTTGGTGCGCGTGCTGTCTTCAAAAAAAAGATTGGCAACGTAAATTTCACTTTTGGCTTTTGAGACTTTATCATTTGAAAATTCGGTGGCTTCCTCCAGCAATTTGTGGATTTTTTCTACGGATAAATCGGCGGTTCTGAGCATAATTTTAAATTTTAAATCAAAAAAAAACGAAGCCAAAATGACTTCGTTTGTTAATAAATATCGTAATTACCGGCATCGCTGCCTTTATGTAAATCGTCTAATGGAAATATTCTTTTCATTAGATGCAAAGATATCAATTTTTCTGAAATCTGAAAATGGTTTTCAACAATTTAAAACAATTTCTATGGAATAGCCGCTTTTCCAATAATTTTAATATTTTTGTTTAAATCAATATTTTATGGATGCCAAGGACAGGATGATTCTCAGTTTGCTTCAGGAAGACTCAACAATTTCAGTAAAAGACGTTTCTGAAAAAATCGGACTGACCTTTACACCGACCTACGAACGGATCAAACAGCTTGAAAGGCAAAACATCATCGAAAGATATGTCGCTATTTTAAACCGCGAAAAGCTCGGTTTAAATATCATTGTTTATTGCAACATCCGTCTCAAAGAGCAATCCCGGCAAACACTGCAGGATTTTGAATCTCACATCGAAAAATTCGATGAAGTTCAGGAAATCATCAGCCTTTCCGGAGAATATGATTACATGCTGAAAATTATCGCAAAGGACATTAACTCTTATAACGACTTCGCTGTTAATGTCATCTCTAATTCGCCAAACATCTGGCAATATCACAGTTCTATCGCTTTACATGAAGTAAAAAAAACCACGAAATTTAAGCTGGATTAAGCCTATAATTTACTGGAAATTTTGTGGAATTGATGGCATATTTCATCCAGACACAAATTGCCGATACTTCCCTGATGAGAATGATTTAAATCTTTTGAATTATAAGAAAATTCCTCATTTTCAATGTCATTTCCAACTTTAACATAAGCGTCGCGAAAAGATTTTCCGCTTTTTACTTCTTCATTGATTTTTTCCACGCTGAAAAGATATTTATACTTTTCATCTTCTAAAATTCCCTCCTTTACTTCAATATTCGGCAAAGTGTAAATCAGGATTTCCAGACATTCTTTTAAGGAATCAATCGCCGGAAAAAGAATTTCTTTCGTCAGCTGCATATCGCGGTGATAACCCGACGGCAGATTGTTTGTCAGCAAAATCAGTTCATTTGGCAAACACTGAATCCGGTTGCAGCGCGCGCGAACGAGTTCGAAAATATCCGGATTTTTTTTGTGCGGCATAATGCTGCTGCCCGTTGTAAATTCCTTCGGAAAACTGATAAAATCAAAATTTTGGCTTAAATAAAGGCAAATATCGTAAGAAAACCGACTTAAAGTTCCGGCCAAAACCGCCATCGACGAGGCCAGTAATTTTTCGGATTTTCCGCGAGTCATCTGCGCATAAACGGAGTTGTAATTTAAAGTTTTAAAATTCAGATGATACGTCGTGCTTTCGCGGTCGATTGGGAACGAAGAACCATAACCCGCCGCAGAGCCTAAAGGATTCTTATTAATAATGTTTTTCACGGACAAAAGCATTTCCGCATCGTCCATTAAAGCTTCCGCGTAAGCGCCAAACCAAAGTCCGAACGAAGACGGCATCGCAATCTGAAAATGTGTGTAGCCGGGAAGCAACACATTTTTATGCTGGTTTGCAAGACGAATGAGCAATTGAAATAATTGGTCGGTTAAGCCGCCAATTTCCCGGATTTCATCCAACAAATAAAGTTTGATATCCAGCAAAACCTGATCGTTTCGGGATCGAGCCGTGTGAATTTTTTTACCTGTTAAACCGAGCTTTTTTATCAAAATAGTTTCGATTTGTGAATGTATGTCTTCAGCTTCCGGATTGATTTCAAAAGTATTATTGTGGATATCTTCTAAAATTTCCGTCAAAACCGTAAGCAAATCACCGGATTCTTTTTCGGAAATCAAGCCAACTTCTGCCAGCATTTTGCAATGCGCCATCGAGCCTAAAACATCGTATTTCGCCAGTCGGTCGTCGAAATCCAAATCTTTCCCGACGGTAAAACGATTCACCAAATCGTCGGTTAAAGATTGATCTTTTTGCCAAATCTTTTTCATTATTTCTAAATTTAAAACCTTTTTTACCGGCTGTTTACAGTATTTTTTCTAAAATTTTGATATATATCTCGATGCCTTCTTTTATTTCGCTGATGTAAATAAACTCATCCGCAGTGTGCGATCTTTTGCTGTCACCCGGCCCGATTTTCACCGAAGTACACGGAATAATGGCCTGGTCGGAAGACGTTGGCGAACCATAAGTTGTTCTGCCGATGTCTAAACCTGCCTGCACAATCGGATGATTTTCCGCGATTCTGGATGAATTTAACCGGAAAGAACGCGCGGTTAATTTCGATTTCATTTCGGACTGAATGATGTCAAAAACTTCGTGATTGGTGTATTCATCGGTCACGCGAACATCCAAAGTAAAATTGCATTTTTCCGGCACCACGTTGTGCTGCGTTCCGGCATTTAAAACGGAAAGTGTGACTTTCACGTCCCCGAGATACGACGAAACTTTAGGAAATTTATAATTCAAAATATGCTGCAAATCAACCAAAGTTTTTACAATTGCATTGTCATCGTTCGGATGCGCGGCGTGCGATGCAGTGCCCGTCATTTCACCGTCAATGACCAGCAAACCTTTTTCCGCAATTGCCAAATTCATTTGTGTTGGTTCACCGACAATCGCAAGTTCGACGTTCGGAAGCAGCGGAAAAAGCATGTTGATTCCGTCAGTTCCGGAAATTTCCTCTTCGGCGGTTAAGGCGATAATTAAATTGTGCGACAGATTTTCTTCCGCGTAAAAGTGCAAAAAAACCTGAATCATCGAAACCAGCGAAGCACCTGCGTCGTTGCTGCCCAAACCAAAGATTTTTCCGTCTTTTTCCACCGGAATAAAAGGATCCATCGTAAACGCTTTATTCGGTTTTACCGTGTCGTGATGCGTATTCAGCAAAATTGACGGCTTGTTCTCATCAAAAAATTGATTGACTGCCCAAATGTTATTTTTTTGCCGTTTTGTGGGGATATTTTTCTGGTGGAAAAATGCTTCGATAACCAAAGAAACATCGTATTCATCTTTGCTTAAAGAAGGTGTCGCGATGATTTTCTTTAATAAGTCGGTTGCGTTCGCAAGCAATTCTTCTGTGCTATATTTTAATTTCTGTGCCGTCATTTTCTTGGTTGATGTGGTTATGCAAATTGCTTTCATTCAGTAAAAAAACTTTTGCAACCTGGTTTTCTTTTGCTAAAAAAGCATTTTTTAATTTTGGCAAAATGCCTTCGGTGAGTTTTTGAGCAGCTTTTAACTCCTCGTATTTTTCAATATTTAAATTTTTAAGGACTGAAGTTGAATCTTCCGCATTTTCTAAAACTCCGTTTCTGTCAAAGCAGTATAAAAGTTCAACGTTGTAATTTTCGCTTAAGGCCTGCGCCAAAACCGACGCAATGGAATCAGCATTGGTATTGAAAAGCTGGCCTCTTTGGTCATGCGTAATCGCAGAAAAAACCGGAACTAAATTTAAATTCAAAAGATTTTCAAGCAATTCAACATTGACACTTTCCGCTTGAACATCTCCGACAAAACCATAATCGATATCGCTGATTGCGCGCTTTTCAGCTTTAATTAAATTTCCATCTGCGCCGGAAAGTCCTATTGCATTACATTGAAAACTCTGCAGCTTTGCAACGATATTTTTATTGATTTTTCCTGCATAAACCATGGTAACGATATCTAAAGTTTCCTTGCTGGTAATGCGACGGCCATTGTTTAACTCCTGCGGAATATTGAGATTTTTTGCCATTTCAGTGGCTAATTTTCCGCCACCGTGAACCAGAATTTTTTTGGATTTTATTCCGGCAAAAACCGCTAAAAATTTCGATAAATTTTCTTCGTTATCGATTAAAGAACCGCCAATTTTGATGACGTAAATTTTCTCCTTTTCCATCCTATCTTTCGGAATTCAATCCATCTAAGATTTCACTGAAAACCGTTTGCGCGGAAAAAATCCGGTTTTTCGCCTGCTGATAAATAATCGAGTTTTCACTGTCCATCACTTCATCGCTCAGCTCCACATTTCGGCGAACCGGCAGACAGTGCATTACTTTCGCGTGGTTAGTCAGCTTCAATTTTTCTTGCGTCAACATCCAGTTTTCTTTTACTTCCGGCATTTCGGCATAATTTTCAAACGACGACCAGTTTTTTACGTACACAAAATCTGCATCTTTTAAAGCTTCATCTTGATCGTGAATTACGGTCGTATTTTTCACAAATTTCGGATCCAAATCATAACCTTCCGGATTCGTAATCACCAAGTCCACCTCCATTTCCTGCATCCATTCCGTGAATGAATTCGCAACTGCGTGGGCAATTGGCTTGATGTGCGGCGCCCAGGTTAAAACGACTTTCGGTTTGCGATTCTTCGTGGGGCTGTCGAAAGTCCAGTTTTCAGTGATGGTAATGCAATCCGCAAAACTCTGCAGCGGATGCCGCGTCGCGGATTCCAGCGAAATCACCGGAACTTTTGCATATTTCAAAAACTGAGACAAAATACTTTCATTCACATCATCCTCTTTGTTTTGCATTCCCGCAAAACACCGCACCGCAATAATGTCGCAGTATTGATTTAAAACTTCTACAGCGTCTTTAATATGCTCTACAGTTCCACCGTTCATCACCGAGCCATCCGCGAACTCCAGGTTCCAGGCTTCCTGAGAGGCGTTTAAAATAAGCACATTTAAACCCAAATTTTGCGCTGCAATTTGGCTGCTTAATCTTGTTCTTAAACTGGAATTCAGAAATACCAAACCGATGGTTTTTCCTTTGCCTTTATTGTGCTCTGCCAAGGGATTTTCTTTTATGTTAAGCGCCTTTGAAATCATGGTTTGAAGGTCGCTAATATCTTCTATGGATGTAAAATTTTTCATTTTATTTTATAAAAATTTGCCTTTTAAGCAGCTAAAAAATTTGCTTAAAAAATGTGGTTATTTTTGAAGCACGGCTTCTAAAGCATTGATAAAAATATCGGCTTCTTTTTCGGTAATATTTAAAGCCGGAAGAATTCTCAAAACATTTTTATCGTTAGAATTTCCTGTAAAAACATGATATTTTTGCAATAGCTCCGTGCGAATTTCTGCGCAAGGCTGGTCGAGTTCAATTCCGATCATTAATCCTCTTCGCCTAATAGTTTTGATGTGGTTAAAATCTTTAATTTTTGCTTCGATATACGCGCCCATATTTTCTGCGTTATCCACCAGATTTTCGTTTTCTATAACTTCTAAAACCGCAATCCCAGCCGCGCACGCCAAATGGTTCCCACCGAATGTGGTACCCAGCAAGCCGCTGCTGGCGGTAAATTTCGGACTGATTAAAACGCCACCCATCGGAAAACCATTTCCCATACCTTTTGCCACCGTGATTAAATCCGGCTGAATATCAAATTCCTGATGCGCAAAAAATTTCCCGGAGCGGCCGTAACCCGACTGAACTTCGTCCATAATCACAACTGCATCGTTTGCTTCGCAAAGATTTTTTAAGGCATAAATCATTTCATTTGAAGGATATTGAATTCCACCAACACCTTGAATTCCTTCAATAATCACAGCGGAAATCTCACCTTCATTTTCTGCAAAAATCTGCTCTAATTGCGCGGTATTATTCCATTCGCATTTTAAAAAATGATCAGAATAGTTCACCGGGGCCACAATTTTAGGATTATCGGTAACCGAAACTGCCGCAGAAGTTCGTCCGTGAAAGGAGCCTGAAAAGTAAATTACCTTCTTTTTATTGTTGTGAAATGAGGCGAGTTTCAGCGCATTCTCATTGGCCTCTGCACCGGAATTACAAAGGAAAAGTGAATAATTATCATATCCCGAAATTTTGCCCAGTTTAGCAGCTAATTTTTCCTGCAGCTCATTTTGCACCGAATTGGAATAAAAGGAAATTTTTTCTAATTGGTCTGCAAGCGTTTTTTTGTAGTTTGGATGGTTGTGTCCGATTGAAATCACGGCATGACCGCCATAAAAATCGAGATATTTTTCACCTTTGTCATCCCACAAAAAAGAACCTTCCGCTTTTACAGGATTGATATTAAATAAAGGATAAACGGGAAATAAATTCATTTTGGTGGTTAGTTAACAATTGATAGTTGATAGTTGACAGTTGACAGTTTTTGGTTGTCCCAAGCTGTAGGCTCTTTGTTCCTTTCTTTTTTCTCTTTTCTCTAAAAAGCTATCGGCTTTAAATTTAAACCGGCATTTTCTGCCCAATTCATAGCGATGTTCATATTTTGAACGGCCTGTCCGGAGGCACCTTTTAATAAATTATCCAGTGCTGAGTGCACCACGATGGTCTCTTTATTTTTTTCAATATGGATAACGCAGCGGTTGGTGTTAATGATTTGCTTTAAATCAATCGGATTTTCGGAAATAGTTACAAAAGGTGCATATTTATAAAATTCCTTAAAAATGCCGTGAATTTTTTCTAATTCTAAATCGGATTTCAGAATCGAGCTGGTGAAAATTCCGCGCACAAAATCACCGCGCCAGGGAACGAAATGAAGCTCTGTTTTTTTGCCATTGATGACATTCAAATTTTTTAAAATTTCATCGACGTGCTGATGGGTCAGAGTTTTATAAGCCGAAATATTGTCATTGCGCCAGGTAAAATGCGTGGTTTGCTGAAGCGATTGTCCTGCGCCGGTCGAACCAGTAATTCCCGTCGTATAAACTTCCGTAATCAAATCTTCTTTGGCCAATGGCAACAATGACAGTTGAATAGCCGTAGCAAAACAGCCAGGATTTGCAATGCTTTTGGCGGATTTTATTTCATTTTTAAAAATTTCGGGCAAACCGTAAACAAAATTTCTTTGTCCAAAAACACTTTCCACACGGAAATCATTTCCCAGATCGATTACCAAAACATTTTCGCCTACAGGATTTTCGGTAAGCCAATTTTTGCTTTCCTGATGCGGCAGACACAGAAACAAAATATCAACGTCTGCAACTTCATTGGTTAAAGTCATGTCGCAAACGGAAATCAAATCCGGATAAATCACAGAGATTTTCGTTCCCGCGTTTGAACGGCTGTACAAAAATTTCAACTCAACATTCGGATGAAAAGCTAAAATCCGTACAAGCTCGCTGCCCGTGTAGCCATTGGCGCCAATGATTCCGACTGATTTCTTCATGATTTATTGATTTGGTGATAAATCGATAAAGAATTGCTTAAAACTTTAGTGAAACCTTTCACATCTTCACCGGTCCAGACGAGGTTTGCTTCACCGTAGCTGCCAAATTTCGAAGACATTAAATCGCTTTTGGACTCAATTCCATTCAAAACGAAACGGTAAGGATGCAACGTCATGAAAACTTTTCCATTCACAGTTTTTTGAGAATCCTGCAGAAATGCTTCGATATTTCGCATGACCGGGTCCAGGAAAAGCGCTTCGTGCAGCCAGTTTCCGTACCAATCTGCGAGTTGCGATTTGATGGTTTGCTGATATTTTGAAAGCGTATGTTTCTCCAATAAATGATGCGCTTTTATAATGACAGTCGCAGCTGCAGCTTCAAAACCTACTCGACCTTTAATGCCTACAATCGTGTCGCCGACGTGAATGTCGCGGCCAATTCCATAAACTTTCGCAAGTTCTTCCACTTTTTGAATGGCAAAAACAGGATGCGAAAATTCTTGCCCATTAACAGCGAAAATTTCTCCGTTTTTAAATTCAATTTCCAAATCCGTTTGTTCGGTTTTCAGGACTTGCGAAGGAAAAGCCTCTTCGGGTAAATTATTTTTCGACGTTAAAGTTTCTTTGCCACCCACCGAAGTGCCCCAAAGCCCTTTATTAATGGAATACTGCGCTTTTTCGAAATCCATCTCATAGCCATGGTTTTTCAAAAACGAAATTTCTTCCTCGCGCGACAGCGACAAATCGCGAATCGGCGTGATGATTTCAATTCCCGGACATAAAATCTGGAAAATCAAATCAAAACGAACCTGGTCATTGCCGGCGCCTGTGCTTCCGTGCGCGATAGCATCAGCCTGAATTTTTTGGGCAAAAAGTGCGATATTTTTTGCCTGAACGGTTCGCTCAGCGCTCACCGAAAGCGGATAGGTATTGTTTTTTAAAACATTTCCGAAAATCAGAAATTTCACGCACTCGTTATAATAAGCTTGCACCGCATCAATGAAAGTATAGGAAGAAACGCCCAAATTTTCGGCTTTGGACTTTAATTCAATTTCGTCTTCCGAAGTAAAACCTCCGGTGTTGACGGTCACTGCGTGAACTTCGTAACCTAAATTTTCCGAGAGATATTTCGCGCAATAGGAAGTATCCAAACCGCCGCTAAATGCCAGTACTACACTCTTTTTCATTTTTTTCTTTTAAAGATTCTTCATTTTCATTTTTCGGTACGTACAGCATTGCCGTGCAAAGACAATTTTGGCGGTTTTTGCTCATTAAAATTTCGTAGTTAACGCAGGTTTTACAGCCGCTCCAAAAAGCTTCATCCTGCGTCAGTTCCGAATAAACAACGGGTTTGTAACCGAGTTCGGCATTGATTTTCATCACCGCCATACCGGTGGTTAAACCAAAGATTTTCGCGTTCGGATATCGTTTGCGAGACAATTCGAAAATCTTTTCCTTTATTAATGTAGCGATTCCCATATTCCGGAACTGCGGCGAAACGATGAGGCCGGAATTTGCCACGAAAGCGCCATGCGACCAGGTTTCGATATAGCAGAAACCAACCCAGGTTTCGTCTTCGTCAAAAGCGACCACCGCTTTTCCTTCCACTATTTTTTCGCAGATATAGTTAATGGAGCGTTTGGAAATTCCGGTGCCACGTTTTTTCGCAGATTCAATAATTTCCAGCTGAATTGCTTCGGCGTACTTCAAATGTTTCTCTGAAGAAACTTCTATTTTCATTAATAATAACTTTTAAAGCGGCAAATTTAAGATAAAATATCTTTCGCGTGCAAATAAAACCATTATTATTTATTGTTTTTAATTTTTTAACCAGTAAAATGAACTGCAAATTTGTTCAACTAAAAATTATATATCTGAAAAGAGTTGGAAATAGGTATTGATTATGAAGCTGAACTTTTTTGAAAAATTTGGTGAAAGAGGCGCATATTTTTTTTAGATTTATAAGAGTAAAAAATAGCTTTACAGCAGCGAATTTTTTTAACCACGGAGAACACGGAGGGGAAACCAGAAAAGTGATGTGATGCAAAATTTTTTAACCACAAAGGGTACAAAGGACGCAGGAGGTTAGGAGTGGAATTATGGGGTATTAAATAACAAAAAAGTTTCGAGCTTCGCTAAGTGAAACGCCTTTGCGAACGTATAAACGAAGTATTTGTAAAAAATCTTTGCGATGCTTGGCGATAAACAAAAAGCGGCGGATTTTTTAACCACCGAGGGCACGGAGAAGAAAACCAAAATAATAGCTTTTGAGCAGCGGATTTTTTTAACCACGGAGAACACTGACTAGAAACCAAAAAAAATACTGTGATGCTAATTTTTTAACCACAAAGGACACGGAGAAGAAAACCAAAAAAATAGCTTTTGAGCGGCGGATTTTTTAGGCAAGGATATACAAAAAACAGGACGGCTTTTAAATAAAAATTTAACAGCACGGAAAAATAGCCCTGATAGTAGCGGTTACCCCGCAACAGGCGTCGGGAAAGCTCGGGCGTGAGGAGTATGAGCGGATAGCAGGTTCCCGGCTCCTGAAAAAAATAAAATAAAAAATAATAGATATGAAAAATTATGTGATTGATGATCTTCCACACTATTTTAAAACCTACAAAAAATCTATAAAAAACCCGAAGAAATTCTGGGATAAAGTTGCCGACGAAAACTTCGTCTGGTACCAGCGCTGGTCTAAAGTGGTGGATTATAATATGGAAGAAGCCAGGATCAAATGGTTTAAAAACGCAAAACTGAATATTACCAAAAACTGCATCGACCGCCATTTGAATGAGCGCGGCGACAAAACGGCGATTATATTCGAACCCAATGACCCGAACGAAGAAGCGCAACATATTTCGTACAATGAACTGCGCAACCGCGTCTGCAAAATGGCCAACGTGCTGCGCGACCAGGGCATACAAAAAGGCGACCGCGTGTGTATCTATCTGCCCATGATTCCTGAACTGGCAATAACCATGCTGGCTTGTGCGCGCCTCGGCGCGATACACTCGGTGATTTTCGCGGGCTTTTCGGCAAACGCTGTAGAATCTCGTGTGAACGATTGCGGTGCGAAAATGATCGTGTGTTCTGACGGAAGCTACCGAGGCTCGAAATCGATTGATTTAAAGGGAATTATTGACGAAGCGGTGGAAAAATGCCCGACCGTAGAAAAAGTTTTGGTGGTGAAAAGAACCGGCGGCGAGGTGAAAATGAAAGAAGGTCGCGATCTCTGGCTGGAACCGCTTTACGAAAAAGCACCCTCTGATTTTATTTCGGTGATTATGGACGCGGAGGATCCGCTTTTTATCCTGTACACCTCCGGCTCTACGGGAAAACCTAAAGGAATGCTGCACACCACGGCGGGTTTCATGGTTTACACGGCGTACACTTTTAAAAATGTTTTTGATTATAAAGAGAACGATATTTTTTGGTGCACGGCAGATATCGGCTGGATTACCGGCCATTCCTATATTTTGTACGGTCCGCTCGCAAACGGTGCAACCACGGTAATTTTCGAAGGAGTACCCACTTATCCGGAACCAGACCGCTTCTGGAAAGTGATTGACAAACATAAAGTTACGCAGTTTTATACGGCGCCCACCGCCATTCGTGCTTTGGCAAAAGAATCTTATGAATGGGTAGAAAAACACGATCTGTCAAGTCTGCGCATCATCGGTTCTGTAGGAGAACCCATCAACGATGAAGCCTGGCATTGGTACAACGACCACGTGGGCAAGAAAAAATGCCCGATTGTAGATACGTGGTGGCAAACTGAAACCGGTGGAATTATGATTTCGCCCCTGCCCTTCATCACGCCCACAAAACCGACGTATGCCACACTGCCAATTCCGGGCATACAACCGGTTTTGATGGATGACAAACGAAATGAAATCACAGGAAATCAGGTGGATGGAAATCTGTGCATCCGTTTTCCGTGGCCGGGAATTGCGCGCACCATTTGGGGCGACCACAAAAGATACAAAGAAACCTATTTTACGGCTTTTCCGGGCAAATATTTCACCGGCGACGGCGCTTTGCGCGATGAAGTTGGTTATTACCGAATTACAGGTCGCGTGGATGATGTTATCATCGTTTCTGGGCATAATCTGGGAACAGCACCAATTGAGGACAGCGTAAACTTACACCCAGCCGTGGCGGAATCTGCAATTGTTGGTTATCCGCATGACGTGAAAGGTAGCGCGCTTTACGGTTTCGTGATGTTGAAAGACAGTGGTGAAGAACGCGACCGCGAGAATTTGAGAAAAGAAATTAATAATGTGATTTCCGATACCATCGGACCCATCGCGAAACTGGACAAAATTCAGTTTGTGTCGGCGTTACCGAAAACGCGTTCCGGTAAGATTATGCGGCGAATTTTAAGAAAAATCGCGGAAGGTGATTTTGCCAATTTCGGTGACACCTCTACCCTTTTGAACCCGGAAATTGTGGATGAGATTAAGAATGAGACGATTTGATGGATGATGGAATGATGCGGTAATGTGATGATGTGGTGATGTGACTAAATAAGGATGATGGATGAAGGATGAAGGTTGGAGGATGAAGAAGGTTAAAGGTTAAAGGTTAAAAGTGGGCTGAAGAGTTAGGAACGCACTATATAAACTTGGCTCTTTCTACTTTTTACTTTGTACCTTGCGCCTTGTACCTTGTACTTTTTACCTTGTACTTTTTCCTTTTTCCTTGGCTCTTGCATCTTGCATCTTGGCTCTCATAATTCCAGTTAAAAATTTCTTACATTTAAAAAAAAAAATTGCAAAACTCTCAGCTTGATATCGAAGTCCTGATCATTGGCGGCGGTTTGGCAGGTTTAACCAGCGCTATACACCTCACTAAGATGGGTCGGAAAGTCGTGGTTGTAGAGAAAAATTCTTATCCAAAACACAAGGTTTGCGGTGAATATATTTCTAATGAAGTTCTGCCGTATTTTAATTGGCTGGAGGTAGATGTTGAAGCTTTAAAACCTTCAAAAATTACACAGCTGCAGTTTTCGTCGGAATCCGGGCGAAGCATTACCGCAAAACTTCCGCTTGGTGGTTTCGGCGTCAGCCGCTATACTTTGGACCATGCGTTGTATTTGAAAGCGCTATCGCAAGATTGCGAAATCCTGGAAGATCAGGTAACTGAGGCTACTTTTAAAGATGATTATTTTGAAATTCATCTCTTATCGGGCAAAATTTTAACAGCGAAAGTTGTTCTCGGAGGTTTTGGCAAAAGGTCGAACATCGATGTAAAAATGAACCGAAATTTCCTTCAGAAAAAATCGCCTTGGCTGGCGGTAAAATCTCATTATAAAGGGAATTTTTCGGCTGATATCGTGGGCTTGCATAATTTTAAAGGCGGTTATTGCGGCGTCTCCAAGGTGGAAAATAACGTGATAAACATCTGTTATTTAGCTAATTTTAAATCATTTAAGAAGTATAGAAATATCACTGAATTCCAGCAAAAAATTGTATTTCAAAATCCTCACCTGAAGAATATCTTAGAGAAATCCACGCCGATTTTCGAAAAACCGCTCACCATCAGCCAGATTTGTTTCGATAAAAAAGAAAATGTGGAAAACCATATTTTGATGCTGGGCGACACCGCCGGACTGATGCATCCCCTGTGTGGAAACGGAATGGCGATGGCGATTCACAGCGCAAAGCTGGCATCGGAGGAAGCTTTCAAATTTCTAACCGGAACTGTTTCGCGGGCGGAAATGGAAAACAGTTACTCCAGACGCTGGAGCAAAAATTTTAAAAAAAGGCTCAAATATGGCCGAATTTTGGGTAGCATTCTGGAGCGTTCAAAATTGTCGGAAATCCTGACCAATTTGCTCACTCTTTTTCTGTTTGTTTTGCCCGTAATTATCAAAAAAACACACGGTAAAAAAATTAATATGACTGAAATTTAATGGCTTTAATCACCACTTACAGAAGAACGGATTTGGATGAATCGATGGACGATTTTTCAATGGACAACGACAGTTTGGTCACGGCTTTAGACGATATTGCGCGAATCAACCAGCTTTTGGGTGGAAATTCGGTGACTTTAAATGGCGTTAAAAAACTCACTAAAAATTTTCCGAAAAACCAGACCATCACCATTATGGATTTTGGCTGCGGCGGTGGTGATATGCTGCGAACGCTTGCAAAATATGGCGAAAGGAACAGTCTTAAATTCAACCTGATCGGCATCGACGCCAATGAAGCTACAATTCGGCACGCTGAAAAATGCTCCACCGAATTTGACAATATTAGTTATCTCGCGGAAGATATTTTCACTTATGATTTTTCAAAGTACAAAATTGATATCGCGCTGATTACATTAACGTTACACCATTTTAAAGATGAAGAAATTTTAAGGATAATGCGCGTTATTTTTAATGTGGTTCAAAAAGGCATTATTATCAATGATTTGCACCGCAGTAAATTAGCGTACCGTTTGTTCCAAATGATTATCTTTATTTTCAAATTAAAAAAAATGACGGCTGATGACGGATTAATTTCAATTCTGCGCGGCTTCAAACGTGAAGATTTAGAAAAATATTCCCGAGAATTAGAGCTGAAAAAATACAGCATCAAATGGAAGTGGGCGTTTCGCTACCAATGGGTTATTGAAAAATAATAGCTGAAAAAGATAATTTAAAAACCACAAAAGACACCGAATAATTACAAAAAAAAGCTGAAAACTACCAGACCACAATACCATTAAAAATTTACAGATTTTTAACCTTATGTGCTCTTTACAGTAAATTTCTCCTCAGGACTTTTGTGACTTTGTGGTTAAACCAATTGAATTAATGAGTGTAAAAATAGTTACAGTTGCGAAACAACTGCCCAAATATTCCCGAAAAACCACCGAAGTCATCCCCTTTTTGGATCAATGGCTGGTCGATCAGGACGAGCGTTTTGTACGGAAGGTGAAAAAAATATTTGAAGGTGCCGCGGTGGACGAACGATATTCCATCATGGATCCGATTGAGGTTTTTACCAAAACTTCGTTTGAAGATAAAAATGACATTTATGCGCGCGAGGTCGTTATTTTGGGCGAACAGGTGTTAGGAAAATCTTTAGAAAAAGCCGGTTGGGACCCGCAATCCCTGGATTACATCATTACCGTAAGCTGCACCGGAATTATGATTCCGTCGCTGGACGCTTTTCTAATTAATAAATTGAATTTGCGGCAGGACATCGTGCGCCTGCCAGTGACCGAAATGGGCTGTGCCGCGGGTGTTTCGGGTATTATTTACGCGAAAAATTTTCTCCAGGCAAATCCGGGAAAGCGCGCCGCGGTAATTGCGGTGGAAAGTCCGACCGCTACTTTTCAGCTCGATGATTTTTCGATGGCGAATATCGTGAGTGCCGCGATTTTTGGTGACGGTGCAGCGTGTGTTTTGCTTTCCTCAGAAGAAAATGCGGAAGGCCCGGAAATTTTAGCGGAAGAAATGTATCATTTTTATGAAAATGAACATATGATGGGTTTTAAGCTCACAAATTCGGGTTTGCAGATGGTTTTGGATATCGAAGTTCCGGACACGATTTCAGAACATTTTCCGGCTATTTTGCATCCGTTTTTAGCAAAACAAAATTTAAAAATTAAGGATATCGATTACTTAATTTTTCATCCGGGCGGGAAAAAAATCGTGCAGATGGTGGAAGGTTTATTTTCGGAATTGGGAAAAAATATCGATAAAACAAAAGAGATTTTGCGGCTTTACGGAAATATGTCAAGCGCCACGGTTTTATATGTTTTGGAAGAAATTATGAACCAAAATCCTGAAAAAGGCGAAAAAGGTTTGATGCTGAGCTTCGGCCCGGGCTTTTCCGCACAACGCGTCTTATTGCAATGGTAAGAACATTTGAAAATACTGGTTATTGGGCGTTAATCCTGGGCGGAAGTTCAGGTTTAGGTCTGGCTTCCGCTAAAAAATTAGCTTCTGAAGGAATGAATATTTGTATTATTCATCGAAATTCGCGCGCGGAAATGGAAGCAATCAATATGGATTTTGAAAAAATTCGGGCTTTAAATAGCAAATTTTTAAGTTTTAACAAAGATATTTTAAACAGTCAGCATCAAGCCGAAATTGTGGCGGGCATGAAAGAAGCTTTGGGTGCGGAAGGTAAAATCCGTTGTCTGTTGCACAGCATCGCGAAAGGAAACTTAAAACCAATGACGGGCTCAGAAAGTTTATCGTCAGACGATTTTGCAATAACTTTACAGGCAATGGCCACGAGTTTATATGACTGGACAAAACTAATTTCTAATGAAAACCTCTTTGCCGAAGATGCACGAATTCTGGCGTTTACCAGCGAAGGAAGTTCGAAACCACTACAGAACTACGGTGCAGTTTCCGCGGCCAAAGCAGCTTTAGAAGCGATTACGCGAAATATCGCATTGGAATTTGCGCCTTTTCGTTTACGTGCCAATTGTATTCAAGCTGGCGTTACCGATACGCGCTCATTGCAAATGATTCCACGAAGTGAAAAAATAATTGAACACACCAAAAAGCGAAATCCATTTAAAAGATTAACCACACCGGACGATGTGGCGAACGTCGTCTCTTTACTGTGTTCCGACGAAGCGGCGTGGATTAATGGTTGCGTAATTCCGGTGGATGGCGGCGAACATTTGTGCTGATGGAAGTTTCAGAAATTTTAAAAAATTTGCCCTATTCTGCGCCATTTTTATTTGTGGATGAATTGCTGAATGTGGACGAAAACGGAGCGACCGGGACTTTTACCTTTGATAAAAATTTAGATTTTTATAAAGGTCATTTTAAAAACAATCCCGTTACGCCGGGCGTTATTTTAACCGAAACAATGGCGCAGATTGGTCTCGTTTGTCTCGGAATTTTTTTGGTTGGCGATGAACTCAATTCTGAAAGCCAAATTGGGTTGACGTCCACCGAAATCGAGTTTTTAAAACCCGTTTTTCCGGGGGAAAAAGTGATAGTGATTTCGGAGAAAATCTATTTTCGGTTTAATAAACTGAAATGCCGCGTAAAAATGTTTAACGAAAATTCAGAAATCGTGTGTGAAGGCACCATTGCCGGAATAATAAACGTGAAATAATGGAACGAAGAGTTGTTATAACGGGACTTGGCGTGGTTGCTCCCAATGGAATTGGTTTGGAAGAATTCCGTTCGGCGCTAAAAAATGGTCGTTCCGGAATCAAGTTTGACCAGCAACTCGCAGACTTGAAATTCTCCTGTCAGGTTTCGGGAACTCCGCCGGTTGACCAACAAAATTTGAGTGAATATTTCACCGATCTTGAGCTTAGAAATTTTAATTCTACCGGCATTATGTATGGCGTTATCGCGGGTTTAGACGCCTGGAAGGATGCAGGTTTGCCAATTTCAGAGAGCGAAAATCCTGATTGGGACAGCGGAACTATTTTCGGCACAGGAACTTCCGGAATTGAAAAATTTCGTGAAAGCATTTACAAAATTGATGATCTGCAAACGCGACGACTCGGCAGCACAGCCGTTTCACAAACGATGAACAGCGGAATTTCCGCGTATTTAGGTGGAAAACTGGGTTTTGGAAATCAGGTGACCACTAATTCTTCGGCCTGCACCACCGGATCCGAAAGCATTTTAATGGCTTTTGACCGTATAAAAGCCGGAAAAGCAAAACGTATTTTAGCCGGCAGCACCAGCGATTCGGGACCGTATATCTGGGCAGGTTTTGATGCGATTAAAGTCTGCAATTTCAAATCGAATGACGCGCCGGAAAAAGCTTCAAGACCGATGAGTGCTTCGGCCGCGGGTTTTGTGCCCGGAAGTGGCGCGGGCGCTTTAGTCATCGAAGATTTGGAATCTGCGCTGGCAAGAAACGCCAAAATATACTGCGAAATATTAGGTGGAAATCTCAACAGCGGCGGTCAGCGTGGCGGCGGCAGCATGACAGCCCCCAACTCTACCGCTGTTCAAAAATGTGTGAAAGACGCACTTTTGGACGCCGGAATTTCCTTAGATGAAATCGATTATATCAGCGGGCATTTAACAGCAACCTCAAAAGATGCGACTGAAATCCGGAATTTAGCTGAAAGTTTAAACCGTTTCGGTAAAGACTTTCCGTACATCAATTCATTAAAATCGCTGACGGGACATTGCCTTTCCGCTTCGGCGAGCGTGGAAGCGGTGGCGGCAGTTTTGCAGCTTTCGGAGAATTTCGTAGCGCCGAATATCAACTGTGAAGATTTAAATCCCGAAATTACGGCGATCATTGACGCGCAGTGTATTCCGAAAAAAAGGGTCGAAAAGCAGCTAAAAATTGCAGCAAAAGTAAGTTTTGGTTTTGGTGACGTCAACGGATGCATTATCTTTAAAAAATATTCTTAAAAAATCACTCATGAACCAGGAAGACGCCATACAGAAACTTAAATACATTGTAAAACCTTACGTAAAAGACGAGGCAGCTTTAGAAAAAATTAATGAAAATACCGACTTCATCCACGATTTAAATATTAATTCGGCGAATTTAGTCGACGTAGTTTTGGATGTAGAAGAAGTTTTTGATATCGAAATCGATGCAGATTCCATGGAAAAAATGCGCGACGTAAAATCTGCTTTAGCAGTAATTGACGAAAAAATTTCGGCCCGATAGCCGCTTTTTTTTAAATCCAATTCGTTTTCCAGTTGGATAATCTTACCTTTGAAGAAATAAAAGTATTATGAAATTTTTTATAGACACTGCAAATCTTGAGCAGATTAAAGAAGCCCAGGATTTAGGTATTTTAGACGGAGTTACCACCAATCCATCATTGATGGCGAAGGAAGGAATTACCGGAAAAGATGCCATTATGAACCACTACAAAACCATTTGCGAAATCGTGGTGGACGGCGATATTTCAGCGGAGGTTTTGGGCACAACCTACGACGAAATGGTGAAAGAAGGCGAAGAACTGGCAGCCATTCACCCAAATATCGTGGTGAAAATCCCGATGATTAAAGATGGTGTAAAAGCCTTGAAATATTTTTCAAATAAAGGAATCAAGACGAACTGTACGCTGGTATTTTCTGCCGGACAGGCACTTTTGGCGGCAAAAGCAGGTGCTAATTATGTTTCGCCATTTTTGGGAAGGTTGGATGATATTTCCGTGGACGGTTTAAATTTAGTTGAAGAAATCCGACTGATTTACGATAATTACATGTACGATACCGAGATTTTAGCCGCGTCTATCCGCTCGCCAATGCACATCATCAACTGTGCAAAAATTGGTGCTGATGTGGTGACCTCTCCTTTAGATTCAATCTTGAATTTATTGAATCACCCGTTGACAGACAAAGGTCTGGCGCAGTTTGTGGCAGATGCAAAAAAAATGGGCTAAAAGCAGCTAATTTTTTTAATAAATAGAACCGCTAATTTTTTAGCGGTTTTTTTTGCATCTTTTTCAAAATTATTCACATCGATTTTCTCTATTAAATTAAATTGTGTACAATTTATCTGCGTGCTATATTTGCGCTATAAAAATTTAAAAACAATGCAGTTAATAGAAAACTTGAAATGGAGACACGCGGTAAAAGCATATGATCCGGCGGAAAAAGTTGCGCAGGAGGACCTTAATAAAATATTGGAAGCTGCGCGTCTTGCGCCAACTTCTTCGGGTTTACAGCCTTTTAGAATTATCGTGGTAGAAAACCAGGAGCTGAAAGAAAAAATGGTTAATGGAGCGCTGAATCCTGAGGTGATGAGAGATTCTTCGCAAGTGCTTGTTTTCGCGGCATGGGACAATTATTCTGAAGAAAAAATCGATAAAGTATACGATTACCACACCGACGTAAGAGAATTGCCACGCGGCAGATTTGGCAGTTATACCGACAAATTAAAGGAGATTTACAGCGCGCAGACCGCCGATGAAAACTTTGCGCACGCTGCCAGACAAACCTATATCGCACTTGGACTTGCAATGGCACAAGCCGCGGAGCTTAAAATAGACAGTACGCCCGCCGAAGGTTTTGACAATGCTAAAGTAGACGAAGTTTTAGGCTTAAGAGCTTTGGGCTTGAAGAGCGTAACTTTGCTGTATCTCGGTTATCGTGATATTGAGAAAGATTACCTTTCGCACATGAAAAAGGTGAGAATTCCGATGGAGGAATTTATCATTAAAAAATAAAACACAGATTTATTCCGTGCTAAAACGATGAAAAATCCAGAAACACCAAAACTGGGAAACCAGCTGTGCTTTCCGTTTTATGTGCTCGCCAAAGAGATTACAGCGATGTACCGCCCTTTTTTAGAGGAGCTGGACATTACCTATTCGCAATATCTGGTGATGATGCTGCTTTGGGAATATGAACGGTTGAACGTTACCCAAATTGGTGAAAAACTGTATCTGGACAGCGGAACCTTGACTCCTTTGCTGAAAAGGCTGGAAAGTAAAGATTACCTCGTGCGGCACAGAAAACGGGAAGATGAGCGTGTGGTGGAAGTTTTTTTAACAGAGAAAGGAATACAACTGCAGAATAAAGCCTGTTTAATCCCCGGAAAACTTCAGGAAAAACTCAATCTTTCCGAAACCGACCTTTCAGTAATGAAAGAAACCGTAACCAAATTATTACACAAAATAGAAAAATAAAATGATGAAAACATTGTACACAACAAGCGCAACAGCGGAAGGTGGTCGCGACGGCCATGTAAAAAGCGAAAATGGAATCCTGGAACTCGACGTACGGACGCCTAAAGCGCTCGGTGGCAGCAGCGATGATTTCGCGAATCCCGAAATGCTTTTTGCGGCAGGCTATTCATCGTGTTTTGGCAGCGCTTTAAGTTTGGTCATCGGAAAAGCGAAAATTGAAACCGGTGAGCCCACAGTAACTGCGAAAGTAAGCCTCGGACAAATAGAGAATGGCGGATATGGTTTAGCCGTAGAAATGGCAGTAAATATTCCGCAGGTTTCGATGGAAGAAGCGCAAAAGTTAGTTGAAAAAGCGCATGAAGTTTGCCCATATTCCAACGCGACGCGAAATAATATCGAGGTAAAGCTTACTGTGACGAACAGCTAATTTTAAAAAATTTACCCATAAAGGCGGTAAAATTTCAGAGAAATTTTGCCGCTTGTTTTTGCGCTTGGTAGCTGGCTAATGGATTGTATTTTGCATGGTTAGCTAAAATCAATATTGCTATGAGTGAAGAAAACAAGATCCGTGATTATCTAGCAAATGAAAGGACGTTTTTGGCATGGCTCCGAACGTCGGTGGCATTAATGGGTTTCGGGCTTATTCTAGTGAAATTTTCGGTTTTTTTAAAAGAAGTCACCTTACTGGATTTGAACAAAGTAATTCTACATTCAGAAAAAGATTATTCGGGTGTGACGGGACTTGTACTTGTGGTAACGGGCATGGTGACGCTTGTTCTCTCCTATTTCAACTATCGCAGGACGCATCAGCGCATCAAGGAAAATAATTTCACCGGCAACAACGCACTTATTTTGGCAGTTACCATCCTTATCTTGTCAGTCAGTATTTTTCTAGTCGTGTACCTTTCCAGAAATCTTTAAAAATCTGGCTAAATAGCAGGGAAAAATTGTTTCTAAATTAAAAGAAAAACGCAACATCCGTTACAGAATGTTGCGCTTTTTTTGTGTGACCCGGAAGGGACTCGAACCCCAACCCTCAGAGCCGAAATCTATTGGTCAATAACTGACGCCTATTAATGGCATTCTTCAAGAGTTTTGAAACCTGGTTTTGTCTGATAACTATTTTTTGTTACCGCATTTGTTACTGTTTTTTTTGCTATTTCTTACCAAACAGCTTATTAACCAGTTTCATATTTAGTGCGCCGGCGCTTCTTATTGAATGGTCGCCTTTATCAATTAAAGTATTGACTTTATCGAATTTAAATATTCCATAAAATCCGCCTATGCCTTTGGTAAATTCTAAAATCATATTTCCTTCTGGAAATTCTAATGTTATTGTCTCTTCTTTTTTGCTCTCCAGGTGTTCTTTAAATATTTGGTAAATTTTATCTAAAGTTTCTGCATCGGTTGAAAATTCAAAAGTATAGTAGGAAAAATCTGCGTTATTTACCTGCAGTAAATTTAAGGGTTGGAAATCGCGATATTCTATTTTAGCTTTAGTTTTATTAGTTTTCTGATATAGAATAGTATGTGCGTAGGCATTTCCTATTTTCTCCCAATTATCGGAAGTATCTTTAACTGTGAATTGGCCGTAGACAAAGCCAGAAATTAGCGTAAGTAATAGTATTAATTTTTTCATTGTATTTGTTTAAAGTTTAACCTATTGATCGTGAATGGAAATTTACAAAATTTAAGCAGATTTATGCAATTCCATGAGGTTAACTTTCTACAGTTTAAAAGATTAGGAGATATTTCTGTTAAAAAAAACGAGAGTTGTTAGCGATTGAAGCGGCTAAGTAAAAAACGAAAAAAATCCGTTGTAAACAACGGATTTTTTTGTGTGACCGCGAAGGGATTCGAACCCCCAACCCTCAGAGCCGAAATCTGATATTCTATCCAGTTGAACTACGCAGCCCTTGAAATTTAATTCAATTTTTTAGAAACTTATTTTCACACCGCCCAAAAATTGCGCTCCCAAAACTTTGTAACCTTTGTAAGTTTGATATTGGGTGTTGAGTAAATTATTTCCGAGTGCGAAAATACTGAAATTTTTGTGAACTTTATACTCCGCAGACAAATTTAAATCTGCAAATCCGCCCACAGTGTCATCTGTATTTTCCGTGGAGGTATAAATTGCCGGATTAAAACCATCAGGATTTATAGTATAGGAATTGGTGGTCATATCCGTGCGGAAAATCGCTTTTGCTCCTAAACTCAGCTTCTTATCCAGCATCAGATATTTCCCGCCCACGCTAGCTTTTACCAATGGCTTGTTATAAATATTTTCGGTGTTATCCAGGTCATATTTTTCGAAATTCACTTCAGCATCCAGGCTTAAATTTGCCAGCGGGAAATACTGCACACTTCCGCGCACTTCACTTACGTTTCCATTGTCATAAACGGAGGAAAAAGTATTCGCGAAATCGTAAGCGGGACGGCTATAATCCACCGTATTATTGAAAAGATCGTTCGCTTTAAAGAACAGGATATCATTCATTTTTCCATAACCTGCGCTGAAATCATATTTCAGCTGCTGATCGATATCGCCACGCAAACCAAAATAAAATTTATATTTCGTCTCGGTCGCGCGCAATTCCTGATCAGACACCAAGTACGGATTTTCCTGAAGCAAGTCCGCGTACGAGTTTAGCTTTAAACCACCGGTAATTCCGGCATAAAATTTAAATTCATCTGCCGCTGCAAACTGCAGTTCTGCTTTTGGAAACCAATAGGTTTTGTTGTTTTTCACCTGGTCTGCTAAGCTCAGATTCGAGTTTTTTGCATTTAAAAACGAAAAATCCGAGCCGATCATCAAATAGGAGTTTTCCTTGAAAAAGGTGATTTTCGGCGCTACTGTAGCATTTAAAAACTCGGAAGAATTTTTGTCCAGAATTTCGAAATCGGTTTTTAAAGTTTCTACATTTAAACCTAAATCAGCGTTAAGGTTGACGTCATTAAAACTATAAATTTCCACGCCGTGTTTTGATAGATTCAGCATCACCTCAGCCTGGGTTTCTTTTGCGTGGAACTCATCGGTCAGGAAAGATGATTTCAAGCGAACATCATTTAAAATGTCATTTGAATAAAAATCATAATAACCATTGAGCTTGATCTGACTGGTTTTTTGCTGCAAATTAACGTTGTTTGAAGCCGGCGTCAGCGCGTAAATTCCATAATAGTTGTAGTTATCTAAACCATAATCTGCATTGATGCTGAACTTGCCTTTTTCACCGTAAGAATTTAAAAAAGCGCCTACATTCGCAGAGTTTTGCTTGGAATTCCAATCATACACTTTACGCAAACCGGTGGTGGAAAGAAAATGCACGTCGCCGCCAACTTCCATATCATTTTCGAGCTTTGTAGAAATATTTCCGTCGGCGAGGATTTTACCATAGTTCCCCATTCCGAGCTGGAAATAGTTATTTTGGTAATCCGCATCGAATTTGGGGGAAATATCTTCTCCTTTAATTAATGAGGTTTTAAAGTCGGAAGACGCCGGTACGTTGGTGATATCATAGGTCGGCGGGTTGGCAGACTTTTCTTCCGGTGGATAATTTTTTTCCGCCTCTACGGAGGTTTTTTTCTTTTCTATCTTTTTTACTTCCGGCTCGCGCTTTTTGTCTAAAATTAATTTTTCCTCCTTAATCTGCGAGAAAACCGCAGTCGAAAAAAACAGTAAACCGATGAAAAATATATTCTGAATGCTCTTGTTCATGTTGTTGTATTACTGTAAAATGTCGGGTGTACAATGTCTCCTTTTACGTTGTACATGATACTTTTTACAATTTAATTTAGTTCTTAATTAGTTTTTTTAGTTCTTTCGCTTCGCTTACAATTTCCGGGAAGTCGCCGTAGTTTTCGATGATTTGGTCAGCTGTGTAACTCGCCTGGTAATTATCTTTCAAGCCGATGTAATTTTTAACCATTAAAACCAAAGATTTTGCGCCCCAATATTCTTCGGAAGCATAATTATTGGCCAGTTTGAAGATGGTCTCGTTCGAAGATTTAAAGGCTTTTCCTTTGTTCTGGTAGAAAGCTTTTGCGTATAAAGCTTCAGCCGCAACTTCGGTATTTGATGATTTTTCAAGCGCGGTGTACGCAGCTTTTGCTTCAGCATCTTTGCCGTTGTTCATCAAACTTCTGGCTTTTATCACTTTCGCGAGCTCGTTTACAGAAGCAGGGTTTTTCGGATTTTGAAGAACTTGATCCGCCAAACTTTCCGCTTTTTTAAAGTCTTTTTCGTCAGCATAAATCTTCATTAATTCTACATTGGCAAAGTTTTTCACGCTTACATTGGTAGAATTTGCCAAATTAACCAGGTATTTTTTCGCTTCGTTGGTATTGTTTTGCGATAGGTAAATCTGTGCAATTCGCGTTTGCGCATCTTCCTGATAATCGTTCTGTACATTGGCAACTTCCTGTAAAACCAGTAAAGCTTTTGTTGGGTTATTGGTTTGGAAATAACTTTCCCCAAGCTGATATTGCGCCTGATACAAACCTTCGCCGGTTGGATTTTGCGTTAGATATTTTTCAAAAAGCGGGATTGCGCTTTTGTAATCTTTATTGGCGTAGAACGTTTTCGCGCGGTTCAGGTTGATTTCATCGATTTCCGAGGCATCAATGCGCACGCCTAAACTTTGTGCAAAGTTTTGGTAACCGGAAACGTCATTATTTTTAATGAAAATCGGACGGGCTGCCTGCACAATTTTGCTGGCATAAGCCGTGTTTTTATACTGATTGACCAGTGATTTAAATTCAGATAAAGCTTTCGCATCGTCATTCAAATCAATATAATTCTGCGCACGGTAGATTTGCGAATTCGCAACCAAATCCCGGTCTGAACTGGTTTTGATGACTTGTGTAAAGTAATCGTTCGATGTTTTAAAATCGTCGTTCGCGGCGTAAGCTGTTGCAATTTCATACTGTGCATCGTCGAAATATTCTGAATTTTTATACTGCGCCAATAATTTTTTCAACTCTGCAATTTTCGCCACGGTGTCACCTTTAAAACCAAGCGCCAGCGCTTTTTGGAAAAGCGTGTAATCATCAGCATTTTCGGCTTTATCGTAAATCGCGATGGCTTCATTCAAATCGTTGTTGGCATAATAGGTGTCGGCCAAACGAAGTTCCGCATCGTTTTTAAATTCCGGTTTTGGATCTTTCAGATAAGCGGTAAAATATTCCTTGGCTTTATCGAATTTTTTCGATTTGAAATACGCGTAACCCAAATCATAATTTAATTGCTGCTTTTCGGGGAAATTTTCCGTTTTTAGCTTTTCAAACCTCACAATAGCCGACGGATAATTTCCTTTTTGATAATACGTCTGCGCCAGCCAATAGGTCGCTCTGGTATTGAATTCTTTATTATAATTAAATTCCAGACTGCGTAAAAAATACTTTTCCGCAGCATCTAAATTCCCTTTATTAAATTCTTCCGTCCCGATTAAAAAAGAAACTTCCTGGTCTACTTTATCGGTTTCCGGTGTAGAATTCGGCATTTTATCGATGGCCGCCAAAGTTCCTTTGTAATCGCCGGAATACAGGTAAGATTTCACCAGAAGTGCTTTCATCTCACTAATTTCCGGGCTTTTTGGATATTTCGAAATATAACTTTGAATCACTTTTGAAGCAGATTCGAAAGGATTTCCCAGTTCATAACTCAACTTTGCATATTGTAAATGCGCCAGTTGCTGAACTTTAGGATCGTAAGTCATTTGATACCCCGAACGGAAAGCGGAAAGTGCCTCCTGCTTTTTACCAACTTCCAAATACGCGTTTCCAAGCTGATAATACGCGTTTTGCGAGGTCGCGGACTTGCTGTTCAGCAATTGGTTGTAATACGAAACCGCTTCGTCATATTTTTTCAGGTGTGCAGAAACAAAACCCATTTCGTACAAATCGCTTTCCGAAGGTTTCTTTTTGCTGTCCAGATAAATTTTCAAATGCGGATAAGCGGAACTGTAATCGCCGTTCATAAAATAACTTTCGCCAATCATCTTGTGAACTTCTGCTTTGTATTCCGCAGAAATATCCTCGTTAAGCAGCGAATTTCCTTCTACAATCGCTTTGTCGTAATCTTTTTCATTAAAATAAAGCTGCACGTAATACGGTTTTACTACGCGCGCATATTTTTCGTTTTCCTTAATCTGATCGAAAAAAGTAAACGCTTTGTCGTTCTGGCCGTCCGCGTAATACAAATGCCCCAGCATGTAGGCGACATCATCCTTATCTGAACCTTCCGCAGAAATATAAGCTTCCTCCAATGCTTCAATCGCACCGCGGGAATCGCCCGTCATGAACTTCGCATAGCCGAGTTTCATGATATATTCCGTGTTTTCTTCTTTGGAAAGCTGATATTGGTTGACGTTTTTCAACGTTTCTAAAGCTTTATCAAAATCCTTTTGAGCCAGATAAAAATCGGCTAAAGGCAAGTTTGCCTGTGCGAAATAGGCCGAATTTGGATATTCTTTAATAAAAGCATCCAAGCCTTCTTCCGCATGGTTTTTCCGCAAAATCACACCGATGACATTATCGAAAAACTGCGCCGCTTCTTTTTTGGAACGCGACAAATTTTCGTTATAAAAATACTGTCTGGCATATTCAAACTGCGAAGCGTTGTAAATTTTATTTTGGTAAAGATTTTCTGCCAGGTTAAAGCGGTAGTTTTCGCGGTCGCTGAAGTATTGGGATTGTTGTGCCTGCGAGAAGCCGAAATAGAATATCGCCGTTGCGACGAAGATTTTTTTTGAATTCATGAAATCCTGGTTTTCGGAAAGTTTTTTTTAGAAAGCGGAAGAAGCATTTCAGCAAAAATCTGCTGCATACTTTTCCACATTTAATCAACGAAATTAAAGAAAAGTTATTGCTTCCACAAGTTATTTTGTGGCTGGTGGATAAGTGGATAATTTGTAAATGAATGAAATTCAAACTCAAACTGAAAAAAATTCCGTCTTAAAAGAGCCTTTTTTTCAAAATCACCGCACCCAAATTTACCGGTAAAATTGAAATAAATGCCGAAATAACGCCCAATTTTTTTTCAGCTAAAACCTTATAATTTGAGTGAAAAAATTAAAGCTAAATTTTACCTGCTAAACGGGTATTTTTTTCAATAATTACGCGCTTAAAACACGGAAAAAACCGTTTTTCCAAATTTTCTTTTACATTTGTGTAAATTAAACTAGAATATGAAGCAACTTTTCAGGAGAAAACAATACAGCGCAAAAGACCATTCCTCGGGATTATTGCGCGTTTTAGGAGTTTGGGATATTGTCTTTTTCGGAATTGCAGCGATTATTGGTGCGGGAAGTTTCAGCTCACTTGGCGAAGCGGTTTTCCGCGGCGGGCCGGGCGTTATTGTGTTATATATCATCTGCGGTTTTGCGTGCGGCTTTACGGCACTTTGCTACGCGGAATTTGCGAGCAGAATTCCAACCGCCGGTTCCGCATACACCTATGCTTACGCGAGTTTTGGTGAAATTATGGCGTGGGTTATCGGCTGGGCTTTAATTATGGAATATTCCTTTGGAAATATCTACGTCGCTTTTTCCTGGTCCGATTATTTTACGAGTTTTATCGGCAGAATCGGGCTTCACATCCCCGAATATTTAACAGTCAGTTATCCGGAAGCTAAAAAAGCTTTTTTTGGCGGTTCCCACAACCTCGAATTAGTCAATGCCTGGAAAAATGCACCGCTATTAGGAAATTTAAAAATTATTTTGGATGTTCCGGCGCTGGTTATCAACGGGTTAATTACGTGGTTAGTTTATGTTGGTGTTAAAGAATCAAAGAATTTCAACAATATTTTCGTCCTTTTAAAACTTTTTATCATCCTTTTGGTGATCGCAGTTGGTATTGCGTTTATCAATACCGATAACTGGTTCCCGGTGGGTACGGAAACCGGTGAAGCTTCATTTATGCCGAACGGTTTTGCCGGCGTGATGAGCGCCGTTTCAGGGGTTTTCTTCGCCTATATTGGTTTTGATGCGTTGAGCGTACTTTCGGAAGAAACGAAAAATCCGCAGAAAAATCTGCCACGTGGAATGATTATTTCGCTGGTTTTGTGTACCGTGATTTATATAGTTTTGACCTTGGTGCTCACCGGAATGGTGGATTACAGAAGATTTGAAGGTGTGGGCGATCCGCTTTCCTTCATTTTCGAAAAAACCAATGCCAATGTCGCCTGGATGGAATTTGTAGTTTCTCTCGGCGCTATTATCGCGATTACGACCGTTTTACTCGTTTTCCAAATGGGACAGCCACGGATTTGGTACGCCATGAGCCGCGATGGTTTGATGCCGAAAAAGTTCATGGAAATTCATCCGAAACACAGTACACCGTCTTTCGCTACGATTATTACAGGTGTTGTGGTCGGTATTCCGATTTTGTTTACGGATAAATCTTTCATTTTAGATTTTACGAGTATCGGGACGATTTTCGCTTTTGTGCTCGTCTGTGGCGGCGTTTTGCTGTTGCCTTCCAAAGAAAAATTACCCGGCAGATTTCATTTGCCGTACATCAATTCCCAGTTTATATTTCCAGTTCTTTTTTTGGGCGGACTTGCATTTTTCTACTTCTGGCAGCCGGAATTTTTCCATAATTTAATGGATTGGAAAGATCCCAACGAAGGTGAATTCAGAATTTCAATGTTCTTTTTCCTACTCATCAATTTGATTCTAATTGTGGTGACTTTGATAAAAAAACTCTCGCTTATTCCGCTCATGGGTTTAAGTTCCTGCCTTTATTTACTGACCGGGATGACGCATAACAACTGGTTTTGGTTCCTCGTTTGGTTCGCTTTGGGAATGATTATTTATTTTGGGTACGGTTTTAGACATAGCAAACTGAACCGCGAAACAAACGGCGGTTTGGAATAAATATGGAAGACCGCATTAAAAGCTTTTCAGAATTTTACGATTTTTACCTCTCACAGCACCAAAAAATGTGGACACGAATTTTCCACTTCATTGGAACAGCGCTGGTGCTTTTAGTTTTAATTTATGTTATCCAGTCCGGAAAAGAACGGTTCCTGTGGTATTTGCCAATTTTCGGCTGGGGATTTTCGGCGTTAAGTCACTATATTTTTGAAAAAAATAAACTGACCGGTTTTCAATATCCATTTTTTACTTTAATGGCAGATTTTAAAATATTTTTTGAATTAATAACCGGCAAGGAAAAGTTTAAAAAAGCTGCAGAAAAAGAAGTCGAAGAATCAAATTCTGAAAATATTGAAAAGGAAGTTTAATTAAAGATTCTAAAATCACAAAAAAAAGGCAGTTAGCAGCAAAAAAAACGCTCCCAATGGGGAGCGTCTTCTGTTTTATTTTTAATAATATTAATGCGAATGCGAACCTGGAGGCGGCGGAAAACTTCCTTTGCTGGTTTCTTCCATTTTTTGTGTGGCTGCCATTGACACCACCAAATCATTAAGCATCGAACTTGCCGCACTTGGTGAATTTGGCAACAATACCAAGTTGCTTCGGTTGTTCGCCCCGATGGAATGTAAAGTGTCATAATGCTGCGTCACCACAATCAGCGCAGAAGCTTCCTGAGAGCTGATTCCCGCTTCGTTCAGCATTTTTACAGATTCTTCCAAACCTTTCGCGATTTCGCGTCTTTGGTCGGCGATACCCATACCCTGAAGTTTTTTCGATTCTGCTTCTGCTTTCGCCACAGCAACTATTCTAATTTTCTGGGCTTCAGATTCGTATTCTGCCGCGGTTTTCTCACGTTCTGCAGCATTAATTCTGTTCATCGCATGTTTCACCTGCTCGTCCGGATCAATGTCGGTCACCAACGCTTTGATGATGTCGTAACCGTAACTTTGCATTGCTTCCTGCAACTCGCCCTTCACCGCGATTGCAACGTCATCTTTTCTAACGAAAACATCATCCAATTTCAGTTTTGGAACTTCCGCGCGCACCACATCGAAAACGTACGACGTAATCTGGTTTTCCGGGTTTTCCAAGCGGTAGAAGGAATCTGCAACCTGCGCTGTAATAACCTGATACTGTACGGAAACTTTCATTCTGATAAATACGTTATCTAAAGTTTTGGTATCAATAATTACATCTAACTGCTGGATTCTCAAATTCATGCGTTTTGCTACCTGGTCAATAAACGGGATTTTTAAATGAAGCCCGGACTGGCGCACGACGTGAAATTTACCCAAACGCTCAACAATCGCGGCAGTCGCCTGCTTGACGGTAAAAAACGAGGCAAAAAGGACAATTAATCCTAAGAAAATAATAATTCCGAAATAAGTCATATTTTAGTTTTTATGGTTAAACTGGTTACTTCTGAAAGATACTCAATTTTCCGGAATTACATCGTCATTCCGATTTCAATTCCCTTAATTTTACGGTAAAGATCAGTCGCAAAATTATCCGTCATTCCGGAAACGAAATCGATGACGCCCAAAACCTTTTGGTAATCGCTGCCGCTTTCATACACAAATTGCTGCGGCAAAAGTTTCAGCGCCATTTTATCATAAGATTTCCGCTTTTCTTTTTCGGTTAAAATGGGCGGAATAAAATGATTCAGCAATTCATACATCACGTTGTAACCGGCATTTTCAATTTCAATAACGGCTTTATGACCATAAATTTTCTCAATGGAAAAACTTTCAATTTCCTGGAGCGAAGAATTCTCACCTTTGAAAATATCAAGCAGCGCCATATCTAAATTCCCAATTAAAATATCCGAAAAACGGTCTTTATAAATTTCAATTGATTTATTAATCAAAGCATTGATGACCTTTGCGCGCAGATAAGAAATCCGCTCATTAGCGTTCGTCAAAACCGCCAGTTTATCTTCTACCCTTTTGGTATTCGCGTTTTCAGATTTGATAAGGTCGAAGAAGAGATTTTCGCAATCTGCCGTCGAAACAATTCCGAGGCGGTGCGCATCTTCCATATCGATGATGTTGTAGCAAATATCGTCTGCCGCTTCCACGAGCCAAACAAACGGATGTCTTTTAAAAATGGTTGGTTCCGAGCTTTCCTGAATTAAATCCACCGATTTGGCAATTTTCAAAAAAGTCTCTTTTTCGTTCTGAAAAAATCCGAATTTTTTACGGTGAATTTCACGTTTATTTTTCGCTACCGCTTCACAGGGATATTTTGCAATGCTCGCCAAAGTTGCAAAAGTCAGTTGGGTGCCTCCATCATCTTTTCCGTTTTGCTGATGTGTTAAAACGCGGATGGCATTGGCATTTCCTTCAAAATTCACCAAATCGGCCCATTCTTTTTCGCTGAATTTTGGTTTTAAATCAGCTTCATTTTTTTCGAAATAGCTCGCAATGGCATCTTCCCCGGAATGTCCGAACGCCGGATTTCCGACATCGTGGCAAAGACAAGCGGCTGCGATGACGTTTTGCAAATTATGCTGATAAAAATTTTGGGCGTTTAAATCGAGTTTTTTTTCAAAATTCTGAAAGATAAATTCGCCTACAGAACTTCCTAAACTTCGGCCAACAGAAGAAACTTCCAGCGAATGCGTAAGTCGGTTGTGTACGAAAACACTTCCCGGGAGCGGAAAAACCTGAGTTTTATTTTGAAGACGTCGGAAAGCTGCTGAAAAAATAATCCGGTCGAAATCCCGCTGAAAATCTGTTCGTGAAGCCGTAGTCGCGGGATGGTTTCCGGTGCGCTGATGCGTGAAAATGCGGTTTAAATCCATATTTCAAAAATACGTTTTTTCCGCTGCCTTTTAAAATGGTTTAAGTTTTGGTTTTGAAATTCAAATCTTAAAAAAATGCCGGAAGGACCGTCCATAAAAATTCTGAAAGATCTTACAGAGAAATTTCTTGGAAAAGAAATACTTTCTGCTACCGGAAATGCAAAAATTGAAATGGATCAATTGCCGGGGCGCATTTTTCAGGAATACAAGACCTACGGAAAGCAGTCGTATCTGGTTTGCGAAAATATGGTGGTGCGAATTCACCTGCTTTTGTTCGGGAGTTATTCGTTGGATGAACAGACCAAACCTGACCGACAGCTTCGCTTGCATCTCAAATTCGAAAATGGTGATTTGTATTTTTATTCCTGTTCGGTGAAGCTTTTAGACCGAAATGTTTTAAAGGAAATCGACTGGAATGCCGATGTTTTGAGTGATGAATGGAAACCGTTAAAAGCGAAAAAAAAGCTCAAAGTGCAGCCAGAAATGTTGGTGTGCGATGCGCTCTTGGATCAAAATATTTTTTCCGGGGTCGGGAATATCATTAAAAATGAAGTGCTTTTCCGCATTGGCGTTCATCCGGAAAGTTTGGTCGGAAAGCTTCCACCAAAAAAGCTTGCAGCGCTTATTTTCGAAGCGAGAAATTATAGTTTTGATTTTCTGCGCTGGAAAAAAGAATACGTGCTGAAGAAAAACTGGCTCGCGCATACCAAAAAAATATGCCCAAAATGCGGCGAAAATCTAACAAAGAGACACACGGGACTCAACAGCAGGCGAAGTTTTTTCTGCGAAAAAGACCAGAAGTTATATCAATAAAAATTCCCGGCTATAACCGGGAATTTTTTGATTTTATCAATGTCGAACAAAAAGTCTTACATATAAGATTCAATTGGTGCGCAGGTACAGATCAAGTTTCTGTCGCCATATGCTTCATCAACGCGGGAAACCGAAGCGAAGAACTTGCGGCCACGAACCCACTCCAAAGGATAGGCAGCTTTTTCGCGGCTGTATGGTTTATCCCAGGAATCTGAAATCACAACTTGCTCAGTATGCGGCGCATTTTTCAAGACATTATTTACAGCATCTGCTTTTCCGTCCACGATTTCGTCGATTTCTTTTTTAATGGAAATCAAGGCTTCGGCGAAACGGTCAAGTTCTGCTTTGCTTTCAGACTCTGTCGGCTCGATCATCAAAGTTCCGGCAACCGGAAAACTTACTGTTGGTGCGTGATAGCCGTAATCCATCAAACGTTTTGCAATGTCGGTCACTTCCACACCAAACGCTTTAAACTGGCGGAAATCCACGATACATTCGTGCGCTACACGGCCTTTTTCGTTGGAATAAAGAATCGGGAAATGTTCTGCCAAAACTTCTTTCAGATAATTGGCATTGAGAATGGCAAAATTTGTCGCCTGTTTCAAACCACCTGCGCCCAACATTTTGATGTATGCGTAGGAAATATTCAGCACCAAAGATGAGCCGTATGGTGCACCGGAAATTGCGGCGATTGCTTCACTGCCACCGGCTTTGATATTTGGGTTTCCCGGTAAAAATTTCACCAAATGTTCAGCAACGCAAATCGGCCCAACTCCGGGACCACCGCCACCATGCGGAATTGCAAAAGTTTTGTGAAGATTGAGGTGACAAACATCTGCGCCGATAGCGCCCGGAGAAGTGTAACCCACCTGCGCGTTCATATTGGCGCCATCCATGTAAATCTGGCCGCCATGTTGGTGAATTAGATCCGTGATTTCCTTAATATTGTCATCGAAGAAACCGTAAGTTGACGGATAAGTAATCATCACCGCCCCCAAATTTTCGCTGTGCTGTTCGGCTTTTGCTTTTAAATCTTCAAAATCAATTTCACCGTTTTCAAGATTTTTTACAACCACCACTTTCATTCCTGCAATTACAGCTGACGCAGGATTGGTTCCGTGCGCAGACTGTGGAATTAAAACGATATTTCGGTGGCCTTCACCACGGGATTTGTGGTATTCGCGAATCACCATTAGACCTGCATATTCACCTTGCGCGCCGGAATTTGGCTGTAAAGACGTGCCGGCAAAACCTGTAATTTCTGCTAAATCTTTTTCTAATTCTTTAATTAAAATCTGATATCCACCAGCCTGATCCGTCGGTACAAATGGATGCACACTGCCCCATTCTGCCCAAGAAAGCGGCAGCATTTCTGTTGCTGCGTTTAGTTTCATGGTGCACGATCCAAGAGAAATCATGGAATGCGTAAGCGAAAGGTCTTTTCGTTCCAAACGCTTGATGTAGCGCATCAACTCGGTTTCTGTATGGTAAAGGTTGAAAACTTCTTCCTCTAAAATCGCATCCGTTCTTAAATTCGCCTCCGGAATCTGCACTTCTTCTTTAAATGTCAGTTTGAAGCTTTGTGAACCTACAAAATCTGCGAAGGCATCAAATAGATATTGAACTTTCTGTGGTGTGGAAGTTTCATTTAAAGAAATGCTCACAATTCCGTCGGTAAAGTAGTTCAAATTGATTTTTCTGTCGAGCATCAAACGGTGCAACTTGGCTTTATCAGCTTCGTTCATGCGGAACTTAACGGTGTCGAAAATAGGTTCTTCAGCAACGTCATATCCTAAAGTTTTTAGCCCGTTTTGCAACGCAACTGCTTTAAAATGAATCTGATCTGCGATGAAATTTAATCCGTTTGGCCCATGATAAACCGCGTACATTCCAGCCATGACGGCTAAAAGAACCTGCGCTGTACAGATGTTGGAAGTTGCTTTTTCTCTTTTAATGTGTTGTTCGCGGGTTTGCAAAGCCATTCGCAACGCGCGTTTTCCATAGGCATCCTGGGAAACTCCGATAATTCTGCCGGGTAAATCGCGTTTATATTCCTCTTTACAGCCGAAAAATGCAGCGTGCGGGCCGCCGTAACCCATTGGAATACCAAAACGCTGAGTTGTCCCCACCGCGCAGTCTGCGCCCATGTCAGCCGGTGATTTTAGTTTCACCAAAGCCATAGGATCACAGGCAACAACTACCTGAAGTTCCAAAGATTTGTAAGAAGAAATTACATCGGTATAATCGATAATAATTCCGTTTTTTCCTGGATATTGTAAAATAGCACCGTAAAAAGATTCGTCAAGTTTTTCTACTTCGTAGTTTCCTACAACGATTTCAATACCTAACCCTTCTGCCTTGGTTCTTAAAACCGCGATGGTTTGTGGCAAAACCAAATCAGAAACAAAAAATTTGATAGCATTTGCCTTTTTCTGAGTTTTGGTGCGGCTTTCAAAAAACATGTGCATCGCCTCTGCAGCCGCCGTGGATTCATCTAAAAGTGAAGCGTTGGCCAAAGGAAAACCTGTTAAATCGCTGACAACAGTCTGAAAATTTAGTAAAGCTTCCAAACGGCCTTGCGCGATTTCTGCCTGATAAGGCGTGTAAGCCGTGTACCACGATGGATTTTCAAGAATATTACGCTGGATGGCGCTTGGTAAAATGGTATTGTTATATCCAAAACCGATATAGTTATCGAACAATAGATTTTTTGCAGCTAATTCTTTGGAATGAGCCAGCATTTCATATTCAGACAAAGCTTCGGTGATAGAAAGATCCTTTTTTAAACGGATGGAATCCGGAATGGTTTGACCGATAAGTTCTTCAATATCCGCAACTCCGATACGGTCTAACATGGCCTGTTGGTCGGCTTCATTCATCGAAATATGCCGGTTTACAAATTGTGTAGTATTCATTTTACTTTTACTGGATTTTTTTAAATAAAGGTTTGTAAAAATACGAATATTTGGGCAACGCTACAATTGATATATGTTAGCTTCAGCAAATTATAGAAACTATTATTTGGAACAGTTCTAAATTAAGTTTTATATTTGCGCCATGAATATTCAAATTATTCCCTTCAAAATAGCGCCACTTGCTCCGGCAGCGAAGATTGGCGAAGAAATGTTTTGCAGCAAAAAGAACTGCTGTAAAAAATTTAAGAAAGGAAAACGGTGTAAAAAATGCCCGGGCAGACTAAAAATGGCGTAAAGCTAAATTTCAGCACCAAAAAAAGTTTTAGCCAAAAGCAACGCGGCGATAATTAAAAAGATAACCGCGATGATTAACCGGCTAACTTTTGAGGGGTTTTGGGTTTCCAGTTTATTTTCTTCCTGCGGATTTACCAGCTTTTCTGCTTCCTCGCGGTCCTGAGCGGAAATATCTTCGAAAACTTCTGTAAGTGTAATTTGCTGAACCACTGTTTTGTTCAGCAATGAATTGGTAACATGCAGCAGCAGCTGAAACTGACTATTTTTAAATTCTGTAATTCTTATGACTTTCTCGCCGTAGCCTTTTACCAGGCCGAAAGGCAAAACTTTTACGATATCAGCATTTAAAGTTTGCCAGGTGATAATGACTTCTTCACCTTTTTGCACACGGACTTTGTTCGTAGAAAATGATTTGATGACGGGCGGCAGATTTGGCCGGTAACTGCGCTGCTGATGACCCAAATTATCATCGTAAATGCGGCGCTTTTCTTTGTCGTTCAGCATTTCATAGGCTTCCTGAATTTCGCGAAACCGGTTTTCAAAAAATTCATCGCCCGGATTTTTATCGGGATGATATTTTAATGAGAGTTTTCGATAGGCTTTTTTGATGTCTTCATCTGAAGCATTTTCGGCAACACCAAGAAAATAATAATAATTCTTCATTTAGGTCTTTCGGGCTGAGCAGCACTCGATTTTGGTACGCAAAAATAGAGCTTTTAAATTTTTTGGGCAGAAGATTTGGTTAAATTCTTACTGCGCTGGCAGATAAATTCCGAAAAACCACGTCCAGGCAATCAAAATAATTTGCATTGTTAAACGCTCTTTAAATAGATAAGCCATTCCGGGTCCGGAAAAATCACCTTTAAAAAGATTAACTTTTTTTCGTGAAGAATTAACGTTGGCAAAAAATACCAGAATTAAAAACACGATCAGGAAAATGGCTGTCGCTTCACGAAAAGTGGGAAAAAAGAGCAAAATACCGGCGAGAATTTCCAACACACCAGTAAAGTAGACCAAAAACATTTTCGCCGGTAAAAAATCTGGAATCATGAGCGCCATCCCTTTTTGAAACTTAAAATGCGCCAAACCGGTAAAAATCATGAAAACCGAAAGCCCCAGGTTTCCGGAAAAAATATAATCAAAGTGCCCGTAAAAAATTTTGGTAAAACCCAGACTCAGCAGAAAAGTTACCGCAATGATGGAAAGTAATTTCATCTAGCTTTCCGCAATTTTTTTCAAAAGCTCAAAACCTTTGTTGAAACCGGTGTTCATCATGTCCACCAAATTTTCATCAGCGTGTACAATGGCGCGTAATTCTGTGGTATTATCGTCTACCGCGCGGAGAAAATATTTTTCTTCGGTGCCGCTCCACTGTTTTACATCGCGGCTTTGGGTGTCTTCCACGCCGTTTTTATAAGTTCCCAAATGACTGAAAACCACTTCGGTGGGCTCATTTAAACTTACGATGGTTGAAACCATTCCGTCGCCGCTTTTGTCGGTAAAATGGGTTTTTCCACCAACTTTCCAGTCCGATTTAAATTGCGAACCTTCCGCAAAAAACTGCGTCCATTGCTGATAGGTTTCCTCATTCCAAAGAAGTTTCCAAACTTCCTGAATCGGCGCATTGATGTACATTTCGTAATTTAAAGTTTCCATTTTTGTGTTTTTTAATGTTTATTCTTCAGAAAGCTGCTTGATCAATTCCAGATTTTTGGGGTATTTCGTGCGGAAAAAATCCACAAATTCATCAAGCGAATTTACTTTCACCGTGAGCAGCGTGCCGTTTTCATTGGGCTCCAAAAAATAGCTAACGGTAGAATCTTCCCAGTTTTGCGGTTCCTGTTTTCCATCGATAATCCAGCCGAGGTGTTTCATCGAAAGCTCCTCCGGAAAATTATTTTTTTCAACCACGTTATACATGCCGTTGTTGGACTGGTCGAGAAATTTCATGGTGCTGTCTTCGCTCCAGTCACCTTCAAAATAAGTGCCCTCGTTCATTGCAGAAGACCATTTCTGGTAAGCATCCTGCGTAAAAAGCACTTCCCAAACTTTCTCGCGCTTGGCATTTATTTGCTGCTCAAAGACCAAATTTTTCATTTTTATATAACTTATGGTTGGTAAGAATTGTATGCTGTTTCCAGATCAGAAATAATAATTTTCTGCATTTTCATCATCGCCTGCATTACTTTAGCGCCTTTCTCGTGATCTTCTCCGTTCATGAGTTGCAGTAATTTTTTAGGAACGATTTGCCAGCTTACGCCGTATTTATCTTTTAGCCAGCCACACATCGATTCTTTTCCTCCGTCTGCCGTTAAATTGTTCCAAAGATGATCCGTTTGCTCCTGAGTGTCGGTCATCACAACAATAGAAATCCCTTCGTTAAAATCGAAAGGATGATCGTAAGAATAATCGAGGCAAAAAAGTGAATAACCATGAATCTCAAAATGAGCGTGCTGAATATTTTCCGGCTTTTCGTTCTGGTCCGGTGAAACTGCGTCGCCGTATTTTAGAATCGAACCGATTTTTGAATTAGGAAAAATGTCGGTATAGAAGATCATCGCTTCCGCCGCTTTGCCATTGTTTTCGTGCAAAAACATCAACGTAGGAACAATTCTTTGAACCTCTCTTTTTTGGTTAATAGAAAGCTGCCAGGTAACGCCGAACTTGTCACGAACCCAGCCGTACAGTGTCGACCACGGCTGCTCGGCAAGTTCCAATAAAACTTTTCCGCCATCAACCAGATCTTCCCAATATTTTTTGAGTTCATCAGCATCTTCGCACAGAACAGTGAAAGAAATCGAAGCGTTTTTCTGAAACTGCGGACCGGCATTTAAAATCATGATTTTTTGCCCAAACAGCTCGATATTTATTACCATTTGGGTATCGGCCGTTATTTTACCACCAAAAGTTTCGCAGTAAAAATCGGCGGCCGCTTTGCCGTCGCCATCAAACCAAAGACAGGGAAAAATTTCATTCGTCATTTTGTATTTTATTTAAATATAAAGCCGGCTTTAGTGGTTTTCCACGTATTTATGAAAACGGTCTAAAATTGCATACCAGCCGGTTCTCTGCATTTCGCGGGAATATTGGACTTCGGGCTCGAAAACTTCAATAATTTCGGTGGTGTTTTCATCTAATTTCTTAAAATAAACCTCCACTTTTCTGCCGTCATCAAGGACAGTTCTCACGTATTCCAGCGGTCGTATTTCATCGATGATGCCGGCAAAATGATAACCAAACGATTTGTCTTTGTATTCCAGTCGATAATCGAAACGGCCGCCTTCCCGAAAATCAATAACGGCTTTGGGACAATGCCAGTTTGTGGTGGTAAAATTCCATTTTACAATGTGCTTGGGTTGGTAAAAAAAATCCCAAACTTTTTCTATCGGTTTTAAAATGGTAATGTTAACAGTTATGGGCTCCATAATAGCTTATTTTTCATAAAAATACGGAATAAATTCCAAACCGCTTAAGCAAAAACGGATGTTTGGTTAATTGTTTTCCACATATTTATGAAAGCGATCAAGGATCGCGTACCAGCCTTCACGCTGCATTTCACGGGGCTGATTTTCCTCTGGATCAAAGGTTTCGGTCACCTTTGTGGTGCTCGCGTCTAATTCTTCGAAAGTCACCTGAACTTTGCGGTTATCCTCCAGATGATAGCGGACTTTTTTCTCCCGAACCACTTCATCGTAAGTTCCTTTAAAATCAAAACCGAAATCGCCGTCGCGCTGTTCCATCCGATAACTAAATTGGCCGCCGACACGCAGATCATTTTCCGCGGAAGGGCAAGCCCAGGATTCGTCGGCAAAATTCCAGTTCGTGATGTGCGAAGGCTCTGTAAAGAATTCCCAAACCTGCGAAACAGGTTTTAAAATCGTGATTTCAAGAGTTATTGGCTCCATATTTCTGTTTAATTTTTAATGTAATTTATTTGCCCTTTGAAGCTGATTTTTTTTGATTTTAAAAAAAATGCCGTTTTAGCAGCTAAAAAAGCGACAGCTGAATCCCCGTACTTCCTTTCGGTTTTTCGGCATCGCCAAAAACGGTTTTTCCGCCATATTTCCAGGAATTTTTGCGTTCTTCCTCGATGACGTCATTAATATCAAAATTCGGTTCAAAATTTTCTTCGGCTTTTGCCATCATACGGTGAAGTTTTTCCACCGTTTTCAGCTGGTCCGAATTTCCGAGCTTTGATTTTTCAACGCCTTTCTGAAGAATTGAAATGGTTTCATCATAAATTTTCAGCGGCACCGGAAACGGATGACCGTCTTTTCCGCCGTGCGCAAACGAAAACCGCGCCGGATCTTTAAATCGTGACGGTGCACCGTGAATGACTTCACTGACCAACGCTAAACTTTGCAGCGTTCGCGGGCCGACACCTTTCAGCAATAAAAGTTCTTCAAAATTTTCCGGCGGAGTTTCGCGCGTCATGAAAAGCAAAGCACCTAATCTTTTCAAGTCGACATCTGACGCTTGAACATCATGGTGCGCCGGTAAAATTAAGCGGGCAAAATCGGACATTATTTTTTCGGAATTGGTGTGCGAAATTTCCAGAATTCCACTTCGGTTTTCTTTTGCGTTTTGCGAAGTCAAATTTAAAATCTGACCACGGTTAATGCCCTCAATTCCGGTGTGTGGTTCTTCTACAAAAGATTTTAAATTCTCAGAATGCCAGTGATAGCGCCGCGCGGTTTTATCTTTCACATTCATTCCCTGCTGTATCACGGCCCATTTTCCCTCATCGGTGAGCATAAAGTTATGCGTGTACAACTGATAACCATCCTGAACGGCGGTATTGTCTACTTTCGCGGAAAGTTTGCTGGCGCGTACGAGTTCAGTTCCGTTTAAACCTGTAGATTCGGAGATTTTTAAAAGTTCTGTGGGTGTTTGAAGCGACAGCTTTCCTTTTCCGCCCGCGATATAAATTCCAAGTGATTTTGCATTTGGATTGATGGCTTTTTTCAGCGCACCCATCACTGAAGTGGTGATTCCCGACGAATGCCAGTCCATGCCCATCACCGCGCCGAAACACTGAAACCAAAAGGGATCGCTCATGCGGCGGATAACTTCATCTTTGCCGTAATCGCTCAGCAAAACTTCCACCACCGAAAGACCGAGTGTTGACATTCGGTCGTAAAGCCATTGCGGCACGTAGCCGTAATGAAGCGGTAAATCTGCAGAGCCGGAGCGTTTCATCAATTTTTCTTTGCTGTTTCAGACAAAAAACCTTGCCAGAAACTGTTTCCTGACAAGGTTAAAACTTTTAATTTTTGAATTTATTTTAAAGCGCTTAAAGCAGCTTCATAGTTTGGTTCCTGAGCAATTTCCGGAACTTGTTCGGTATAGACCACTTTTCCGTTTTCATCAGCAACAATTATGGCCCGGCTTAAAAGTCCCTGCATTGGGGAATCTTCGATGGTTACACCATAATCATCGCCAAAAGTTCCGCGGAAATCCGAGAGACTTTCTACGTTATCCAAACCTTCAGCAGCACAAAAACGGCTTAAAGCGAAAGGTAAATCTTTGGAAACATTGATTACGACGGTATTTTCTAAATCAGCCGCTTTTTCATTGAATTTTCGTGCAGCTTCCGCGCAAACTCCGGTATCAATGCTCGGGAAAATGTTGAAAATCTTTCTTTTGGAAGCGTAATCTTCATTGGTTTTTTCCTTTAAATCGCTGTTGATCAAGCGGAAATTTTTAATTGAACTTCCTACTTCCGGTAAATTTCCTGCGGTATGCACCGGGCTGCCGTGTAACGTAATATCTGCCATAATTTTAATAATTTTAATTCACTCAAATTTATGGAATCTTTCCTCAAGTCCCGAATTATGAAAGTTAAATAATTCTTAATTGATATTTTTTGGCGGCTAAAAAGGCATTTTTTTAAAAATAAAAAAAGCCCCTTTAAAGGCAATATTTTTTGCTTTAAAGGGAGCTTCAACAATTAGAATTAAAGTTTAGCAACAAGTCGGGCCGCAACATTCCTGGTGTTTTTCACCGTAAACCGTGATGCTGTAAATGATGTTTTTGTTGGAATTGTACACCGCAATTTCCTCTTCGTTCAAATAATCTTTCAAAATATCATCCGGAATGATAATCGGTTTTTCCTTTTGAATGGTGATGTTCTGGAAACCACAATCTTTGATGATTTTCAAATATTCCTCTTTCTGAATGGCACTTGCCACGCAGCCGGCATACATTTCCGCTGCATCTTTAATTTTTTCCGGCAAATCACCCGTTAAAACGATATCCGAAATGCTGAAATGGCCGCCCACTTTTAAAATTCGTTGCACTTCGCTAAACGCTTTCGGCTTATCTGGCACGAGATTCATCACGCAATTGCTCACTACAACATCGGCAACGTTGCTCATCGTCGGGATATTTTCAATGTCGCCCAATCGGAACTCTACATTATTATATTTCAGTTTATCCGCATTCAAGCGCGCTTTATCGATCATTGCCGGTGTAAAGTCAATACCGATTACTTTTCCGGTTTCGCCCGTTTCGTGGCGCGCTACAAAACAGTCATTTCCCGCGCCGCTGCCCAAATCGATGACGGTGTCGCCGGGTTTTATTTTTGCAAATTCTGTCGGTAAACCACAACCTAATTTCAAATCCGCTTCCGCGTTGTAACCTTCCAAATGATCATATTCATCGTTCATTACGTTGTACACTTCAGTGGAACAGCCGCCGCTGCCACAGCAAGTAGTTGCGTTGGTTTCCTGGTCCTGTAAAGCAATTTCACTGTATTTTTGCTTTACCATTTCTTTGATTTCCTGGTTTGTTGTCATGGGGTTAGAATTAGAGGTTAGTAAGGATGGAGGATGGAGGATGAAGGAGTTTTGAAAAAATTTTGCCGTTAAAAGGGGAAATTTTTTCGTTTTTAATGATTAGCAGCAAGAACTATTTTCGCTGAGTTTGGTTGTAATTCCTTTAAAATACTGGTGAAGTTTTTCAAGGGTTGTTTCATCAATGCAGTAGCAAACAGAGTTTCCTTCGATATTTCCTTTGATGATTTTTGCATTTTTCATTTCTTTTAAATGCTGGGAAACGGTCGGTTGTGCTAAAGGAAGTTCTGCCACAAGATCGCCGCAAATGCATTCGTTTACCTTTAAAAGATGTTCCAGAATCGCGATGCGTGCCGGGTGACCGAGTGCTTTTGCGATAATTGCCATTTCGTTTTGTTCTTCAGAAAAGTGTTCTGTTTTAGTTGCGCCCATAATGTCGTATTTTGATATTGCAATATTACGATAAATGAAATATAAAAAGCAAATTTTTCAGCAATTATTTTCTAAAAATTTTAAGCACACTCCTGTAAGCCAACACTTTAAAGCAAAAAAAAGCACCTAAGAGATGCTTTTTTTTAATTTTATAAAATGCTAAATTATTCTGAAATCTTCTCTTCTTTCTTTTTTCCGAAGAAGAATTTAATGATAATCGGCAACGTCGTCATCAAAACGATGATAATGATAATCATCTCCAAATGCGATTTTAAATCAATCCCGAACTGGTTTTGGAAAAGTGCGTCCAAATAATGTCCAGCGAAAATGAGTGAAAAAGACCATAAAACAGCACCAATAATATTGTCGATCAAAAAGCGGCCTTTATCCATTTTTACAATACCGGCAACAATGGGTGTAAACGTTCTCACAATCGGTAAAAATCTCGCCATAATTACCGCCAAAGCGCCATGCTGCTCGAAAAAATCATGCGCCTGGAAAAGGTATTTCTTTTTGAAAAGGAAAGAATCTTCTCTTTTATAAAGAGCAGGACCAGCTTTTAAACCGAACCAATAACCGACTTCATTACCAATAATCGCGGCTACAGAAACTGCAGAAGCTAAAATCGTGGTATCTAAAAAATCGCTGCCTGTGGAGCCTAAAGTTTCATTTACAAGTTCCACGGCATAAATACCGGAAACAAAAAGCAGGCTGTCGCCCGGAAGAAAGAAACCGACAAACAAACCTGTCTCCGCAAAGATGATAAATAAAATGAGCCAGAAACCGCCCATTTTAATGTAAAACTCAG
>Ga0308157_10001442_pt1 | contig 49177 bp, 42 predicted proteins | sample PhyBR1_FD_201035 | JGI IMG/M metagenome (GOLD analysis project Ga0308157, IMG submission 201035) | Phyllosphere microbial communities from UC Gill Tract Community Farm, Albany, California, United States - DLSLB.R1 | ecosystem: Host-associated > Plants > Phyllosphere > Unclassified | place: USA...
GTGGTCGCGATGAGCGTTCATATAGGAAAGGTTGGACTTGCTCGGGGTTCTGGAGATACCCATATGGTTCATGTTGCCAGTAGTGCTGCGGAGTCCATTAGAAATGTCACGAACCGAATCTGCCGAAGAGAGATGGCAGAATAGCATGCTCACAAAATGTGTCCAGCTGTTGATGCCCTTATGATGCTTGTCGGATTGGTATTGTTGAACCAATCTGCCAAAAATATCTCGATCAATAAGACCCAAAATCTGGGAAAATACGTTTATATTTACCATGGCGATGGAAGTTTTTAGCGAAATAAATATAGCATTCCCTGCTGTATAAATCCACCGCCATTTTTTCACTCGTTTAAGACGCTACTGCTATTAAATAATTGGTTTTTTAATAGAAATCAAGGTAATATTGACAAGATATATTTTATTAATTGAATAACAATAAATACTGTAAACTAATTAAGTTATAAGTTTACATATCAATAAAAAGCGGAATTAGATCTCTCCAATTCCGCTTTTTATTATTTGAGATTATTCTCTTGTTTAATCACCAGTCCTTACAAATCGCTCTCTAACAGAACGACCTAAACAGATCCAATTAATTTCAAAAATTTTATTCTCAATATCCACAAATTCCATTTTTACTATTGTTGTCGGGTAAAGAGATCCACTAAATGCAAGAATTTCTGTGATATCATCACTATCCGCATTAAATTGATACTCAGCATAACCAGAATAAGCCTGCCATAATCCGTCAACTTTAAGACGATTTGGACCAACGGTATACAATTTAACATCAGTTTGAGGACCCTTAGGAATATTACCATCAATTCCTGCATAGTTTACTGCAGTGTAAGTATACGTACCTTCCCAAATAGACTTGATAGGAAGGCTATAGATTGCGGTACCAAAATTTCCAGAAACAATGCCATGTGAAGCTGAAGTGATCTTCAAGGCGATAGCATTACTTTTTGTAGGATCTAATTCATCAGGTTTAACCGTAATAGGAACTATCACCCTTTTTTCTCCTTTTTTTATAACTACTGAGCTAGGAACTTCGTATGTTCCTGTTGGCGCATGGATATATGATGCAGTATTGGGTACTACAGCTTTATAAGCATCAAGCACTTCGGGACTTACAGCTAAATTAACGGTTATATCTTGTGGAGCACCCTCTTCAACTCCACTATAGCTAATAGCTATTTCAAATTCCTGAGAAGGTTGGATCTCTAGAGTTGTTGGCACATACATAACATGAGGAGCTGTACCTAATGAGGTCGGAGCTGTCAAATTATAAAACTCTATTATATTTTGGCTGTTTCTGTCGTTTGGAGCTAAGATGTTCTCATCCTTTAGACAAGAAGCGGTAAATAGTAACACGACTAATCCAATTATTAGTTTTATATATCTTTTCATTTTCTTATTTCTAAATGTCTATTACTTATTTCTAAAATCCCAGAACACATAAGATCCAAAAACTGTTACCCCTTTAGGAACATTTTCTTCGTTCAAGGTAAACTCAAGAACTGGATATAAAATTCTTCCTGGTAATTGATCAGGGGTGGTAGCCATAGTTTTTGTTGAAACAAAGGTTTGTGTTGATGAGCCTCCTTTAACAATTGAAGGATAACCAGTTCTTCTATAATCTTCCCATGCAATATGTCCACCAATGTTATTATGAGCAATAAATTTTTGAGTAACAATTGCTTGGATTTTTTGAGCCAAAGATGTAGCTAGGTCAAAATTCACCAAAGGGGAGTTAACATTTGTTTCTATATAAGCCTCAGCATCTGCCGTTGGGTTTTTTTCTGAAACAACTTTGTTATCAACACCTTTGTATAGATAATTAAAAGAAGCTTCAATTCCTGACTCAAAAGCTGCTTTCGCATCTCCTGTGATAATTCCTTTTACAATCGCTTCAGCCTGTAATAAATAACTTTCATTAGCTAACATAATAGGTTGTCCCATAGATACGCCTTTTAATGTGCCGATAGTATTGACCCCTCCTGTTGTTGCTCCAGGAGTACCAATGTAAAATGGTTCACTACCTAATGTCCCTGCAATCGTTGGCAAATTATCCGGAGTCGGAGTATTCCCCATAAAATTAGTTCTTACATCTGGCCACAAGCGATAAGTCGCTGCCCCTCTTCCCTCATCAGAGATGTTGGTGCCATCATAAAAAGTCAGTGTATACCTATTCGGAATATATTGACGACCATATCCTAATTGTGCGGCTTGAGTGTATGAACTATGGTATGTGTTCCAGGTTGGATTTTGTTTTCCGTCCAGTTTCTGATAACCAGGATTTACAATAGCATCAGTAGTCAAGAATCCTTCATTAGAAAATGTAGGTTTTCCAGTAAAAACCCCTTTTCCATCTGCGAAAACATACAGCTTTAATTTAATGGTATTTGCAAACTGTATCCATTTTTCCATTCGTTCCGCATTGTTGTCATCAGCATCATTAAATAAGACACTTGCGGAACTCAACTCTTTCATAGGACCATCTACTGCCTTTATTTCAGCAATAGCTTCATCCAGTAATGCTTCTATCGATTTATAAATTTCTTTAGCATCATCATATTTTGGAGTTAAAGCCTCAGTCCCTTTTGCTGCATCAGTAAAGGGAACAGCATCATATTCATTCACTAAATTTAAATACAGATAAGCTTTAGCAATTTTTGAAACAGCTATATAGTAAGTATGGGTCGCTGGATCTGAATTATTAATGATATAATTAAAATCTAGGATATTGTCATAAGCACTATTAAATAGGTTATTAAACTGACTATTATTATAATCATAGGTAAATTGAGTTCCCCAGCCTCCATATCCTCCAGCATTGGCGATATAGACAATTGTTCTACCATAATCGTGATAACTTGTATAATTTGCAGCAACATAAGTTAATGCTTGAGGCAAGACTAATTCCGGAGTGGAATAAGTTGCTGTATTTGGATTTGGTTCATTCACATCCAAATACTTCTTACAAGACGCAGTAGAGAATAAAACTGCTCCTGCTAATATATATTTGATTAATTTCTTCTTCATGATGTTCAATTCTTAAAATCTTAATGTTACACTTCCTCCAAAATATCTTGATGGTGGAGTCTGTGCCAACGTTGTAATACCAACTGCATTTGAATCTGAAAAGCTATACTCAGGATCAGTATATATATTAGAATTTGGAGTCCAGATGAATAAGTTTCTCCCTTGAGCACTTATTTGGACGCCTTTAATATATTTAGTACTTGCCAACCAAGATGAGGGCAGAGTATATCCTAAAGCCATCTCACGAATTTTCCAAAAATCACCTCTATACACATAGTTCTCTGCAATATTTCTATTATATGATCCATTGGCCCAAAAACCTGCTCCTCCATCTCGTACTGTAATATTTGTATTTTCTACAAATTCACCAGCATCATTTCTATAAACTGAGTTAGGAATTACAAATCTATCTCTATCGTAATAAGTAGTTCGGATAGAAGATCCTGAGAAATCATAAGTGCTAGCAGCATTATTATAAACATAATAACCTCCTCGATATTCCGCTACAGCTGAGAATGAGAAATTTTTATAATTAATATACGTATTCAGTCCAATCCTATGTTTAGGTGTTACACGACCTAAAATTACAGGAGATTCTGCTGCTTTTGGATAACCGGTAATTCTATCCACAATAATTCTTCCTTCAGGATCTCTCTCATAACCTGTACCTCTAATTACTGGAAAATCCTGTCCCTCAATTGCATAAACTTGTGCCGCTGCACCTGTTGACACATTAATGGAAGACAATACATCAGATATTTTTTCAATTTTATTTTCTAGCCATGTGTAGTTTCCACCAACTGTGATATCCCAATCAGTATTTCTAAACACATTCACATTCAAATTCGATTCGATACCTTTATTAGTCACCAAACCAACATTCTGTACGTATGAAGTATATCCTGTTGCATTAGAGACCCCTGTTGGTACAATTTGATTTGTTGTGCGAGTATTATAATATGTAAAGCCAGTTGTAATTCTATTATTCCAAAAGTTGGCATCGAAACCAAACTCGACTGCTTCTGTAATTTCTGGTTTCAAGTTAGTTTGTACAATTGATCCATTAAGAGAGAAGCCTGCACCAGTTGATTCATACGGAAAGCCTCTTGCTTGACTGAATGTGGAATACAAACCATAAGCACCTAAATTTACGTTTCCGGCTTTTGACCAACCCCCACGAAGTTTCAACATACTTAAAATTTCATTATCCTTTAGTGCATCAATTGCATCTGTTGCAACAAATGAAATATCTGCGGCTGGATAAAAGAAGGATCTGTTATCTGGATCTAAGACTGAAACCCAATCATTTCTCCCACTTAATGTCAGGAATAAATAATTTTTGTAATCTGCAACCAACTGTCCATACATACCCACTTCCCGAACCTGAGATAGGCTTTGACCACCATTTGGTAAGGCATCGTTTCTATTCCCAACGTTGAATAAACCAGGAATAACAATCCCATTGATGAAAATGTTCATGGAATTGTTATGTCTATTAATGATTTGATTTCCTAAAGTTAATCGACCACCAAAATCACCAAAACGTTGATTAAAAACTGCCTTGAAATCACCAATTACAGTTGTCTCATAAAAGCTTCCATCTTCCACATTGCCTGCAATATTTGCATGACTACCCGCAAAATTTTCTAACACATAGTTTGAATATTCAAATCTATCCGTTGAATTTTTATACGTTTGATTTCTTGTTGTAATATTACCCTGCGCCATTAATGAAACCCAGTCTGCAATTTTCCAGTTAACATCCACATTCCCTGTTAAATAATCATTTCTTGTCCTTTGGCGATTATTTTCAATAGTGAAATATGGATTTGCGTAGTAGTTGTTATAATAACCGTTTGGATTAGCAAACTTATTATTTTGCCAATCCTTGTAGGAAGTTACAGGAATATTTGCCGGAGTATTTAATAATTGGTCATAAACACTCGAAGTAGCGGTAGTAATATTATATCTATTTTGAATATAATTAATATTATACCCCACTTTAACTGAATTATAAACGTTTCTGGTACCATTAGCGCGTACTCCAAAACGATTATACTTATCTTTATAGGTTGTACCTGCCACATCAACATATTGAAGAGACACAAATTGCGTACCTTTCTCATCTCCTGAAGATATGGATAAATCAGTTTGGTTTTGTCTACCAGTTTGCCAAAAATCATAACGATCGCTTATCGGTGAATATATCACACTCTGCATAGAACCATCTTCAAGTGTCTGACCCAGATCTTTAACAGAACCATCGAAAATCGGTCCATATTGTTGATTTTCAACTGGATTATAGATTTGAACGTCTAGATCTGAACCAGCTCCAAATTTCTCTTGAAGTTTTGGTTGAAAACTTACCTGCTCAAAGGTTGCAGTGTGACCGACTGTAATATCAGTAGACCCTACCTTACCTTTTTTTGTTGTAATGATAACTGCACCATTTGATCCCTGAGATCCATACAATGCAGCAGCACCAGCACCATTTAACACTACAATATCAGCAACATCTTCCGGGTTAATATTCCCTAAAACCGAAGAAGGTACAATTGAATTATCAACAACCAATAAAGCTGTATTATTACCTAATATAGAACGATTACCACGTAGGACTAATCGAACTGTAGGATTTACACCTGAAGAAATAGCATTAACCTGTAGACCCGGCACTTTCGCATGCAAACCAGCCGCAACATTAATAGGCTTACCTTTTGTCAGGTTTTCTCCAGAAATACGAGTTTGTTGAGTACCTTGCTCTCTTGCCTTTGTTTGGAGGCCTACGGCGCCCACTACAACTTCATCTAAAGTGTTATATTCTGCCTCTAATTCTACATCGTAAACATCTGTACCTGTCAGAGCTACAACCTGTGTCTTATAGCCAATATACCTAAACTCAATCTGTTTAGTGTTTGCAGGAAGGTTTACTGCGTAATTACCTGCTCCATCGGTTTGGCCAGCCGAAGAGGCATCTACTGCCTTTACGGTTACACCCGCAAGAGCTGTTCCCCCATTAGAGGAAGTTACCTTTCCTGTTACCCTTCTGATTTGAGCATATGAAACAGTACATGCACACAACAGAAGAACAAAACTTAAAAGTAATTTTTGTTTCATGTTTGTTGTTTTTAGTTAATAATTTATCGGTTCTGTTTGGCTTAAATGTTAATAATTGTTAAAACCAGAACCAAATCTATTATTAGAACTCCCTTGTTGCAAAAATTTCTCATTTTATTTTTTAAATTTTTCTATATGAATAAATAAAGTAGTTTAAAATAAAATTTCTTTCACCATACAGAATTATAAATATCCCACACGCTTTGTTTATTAATATTTAATTACTTTATAATAGTATTAAGAATAAAATAAGATTAACACACAACACTTAAGTTAATACAAGCATAATACAAAAGCAATACACATCTTTTTAATTTATAAAAAAAATACATAAGAAATTATATTTCAATTAATCATGGTGTTAAAAAAATCCTTAATAATCATGTACCTTTGTCTATGCGTTTTGATATTATTACCGTATTACCACAACTTTTGGATAGCCCTTTTGCTCATTCCATCCTCCAAAGAGCTCAAAAAAAGAACCTTTGTGCTATTCACGTACACAACTTAAGAGAATATGCAGATAATAAGCATAAGTCGGTCGATGATTACCCTTATGGTGGCGGGTCAGGAATGGTGATGCAAATTGCACCCTTTGCAGCTTGTATCGAGAAATTAAAAGCCGAACGAGAATATGATGAGATAATTTACATGACCCCTGATGGTGAAACATTAAATCAGGATATTGCCAACGGATTGACGTCAGCAAAAAATGTAATTATTCTCTGTGGTCATTACAAAGGAATAGATCAGAGAATCAGAGACATCTATGTTACAAAAGAAATTTCTATCGGAGATTATGTGTTATCGGGAGGTGAATTACCTGCTGCTATTTTAGTGGATGCAATCGTCCGTCTCATCCCCGGAGTTTTATCCGATGAGACCTCAGCTCTTTCGGATTCTTTCCAAGACGGATTGTTAGACGCTCCTATTTATACAAGGCCTGTAGATTGGAAAGGTCATAAAGTACCGGAAATTTTACTAAGCGGACATGAAGCCAAAATAACTGCTTGGCGCCATGAACAACAACTTCAACGAACAAAAGATCGTAGGCCTGATTTGCTAAATGACTAAATAATTTAACAAATCTTTGCTTTTTTAACAAATAAAGTTTGAATATTCAATTTTTCTTTTAATTTTGTCATGAAATGATGACAACTAGGCAATATACTAACTGTTGGTGGCTTCTGACTAAATAAGTCGGGAAGGTGGTATATTATTAGATAAAAATTTTCATAATCAACCAAAACCACAAGATGGTAAGCCCGACGATAATCGTCGGGCTTTTTTTATTTTAGAACAATTTTAAATTACACATATGAACTATAATTTCAGGACAAACCATAAAAAGATCTTGGCAGATACCACGACACCTGTCAGTATTTATTTAAGGCTCCGTGACACTTTTCCCAATAGCCTCTTATTGGAAAGCTCCGAATATCACAGTCGAGATAATAACATCAGTTACATTTGTTGTCAACCAGTCGCCAGCATTATTCTTGAAGACGAGGAGCTGAACATTACCTTACCTAATCAAAAGAAAATCCAAAAGAAAGCGGAAGGTCTAAACCTCCGTGAAGAAGTCTCTAACTTCAGAAAATCATTTCATTCTGACCCTATCCCGGAGGTAAACGTTATCTCCAACGGATTATTCGGATACTTTACTTTTGAGGCCGTTGAACATTTTGAAGATATTAAATTAACAGCAGAAGATAATCCCAGAAGAAGTATTCCCACGTTACAATATCATATTTATAAATACGTAATTGCAATAGATCACTTTAGAAATCAACTTTATATTTTTGAACACTTATTGGATGATGAACAGAGCGAATTAGATAGATTGCAATTCCTTATTCAAAACAAGAATTTTCCAGAATATACTTTTCAAATAAAAGGAGAAGAGTCTTCTAATATGCAAGATGAAGATTTCAAGGCATTAGTAAATAAAATGAAAGAACATATTCAACGAGGTGATGTGTTTCAAATAGTTCCTTCCAGGGCATTTGAAACTTCATTCTCAGGAGATGAGTTCAATGTTTACAGGGCTTTACGCTCTATTAATCCGTCCCCTTACCTCTTCTACTTTGATTACGGTGATTTCAAACTTTTTGGATCATCTCCGGAGGCGCAGTTAACCATTAAAAATGATGTTGCTACGATTTACCCTATCGCAGGAACATTCAAACGAACAGGAAACATGGAGCAGGATGAAAGAATCGCCGAAGAACTAAAAAACGATCCAAAAGAAAGTGCAGAACATGTTATGCTGGTTGATCTGGCTCGTAATGATTTGAGTAGACATTGTACAAATGTTCAGGTAAATTCCTATAAAGAAGCACAATATTACTCTCATGTGATTCATTTGGTATCCAAAGTAAGCGGAATCATGAATCCAAACACAAACCCTTATGATGTCGTGGGAGATACTTTCCCTGCCGGAACTTTGTCAGGGGCTCCAAAACATATGGCTATTACATTAATTGACCGATACGAAGGATTACAACGCTCTTTCTATTCAGGTGCAATTGGCTTCATGGGTTTTAACGGAGATTTCAATCATGCTATTATGATCCGTTCCTTTCTGAGTAAACAAAATGTATTACATTACCAAGCCGGTGCAGGAATCGTCTTAGATTCTGATCCTGAAAAAGAATTACAAGAAGTAAACAACAAAATTTCTGCCCTTCGCAGAGCATTAGAATTAGCAGAAAATATATAAAATGAGCAAGCCAATATTAGTGATCGACAACTACGATTCATTTACTTATAATTTGGTTCACCTTCTACAGGAATTGAACGAGCAATATGAAGTCGTTAGAAATGATAAATTCGAATTAGATTATGTCGATAAATTCGACAAGATTTTACTTTCACCAGGTCCTGGAATACCGGAAGAGGCCGGACTTTTAATGGAGCTTATACGCAAATACGCTCCAACCAAAAGCATCCTGGGAATCTGTCTTGGTCAACAAGCTATTGCAGAGGTATTTGGCGCCAAATTGTATAATATGCCCAAACCATTACATGGTGTTGCTACCAGCATTACGATAACTGATCATTCTGAACCCATTTTTGCAAATTTTCCAGATGATTCAAAAATAGGAAGATATCACTCCTGGGCAGTAGCTCCGGATTCTTTGACTGAGCATTTAAAAATTACTGCGTTAGATCCTGATGGTGTTATCATGGCTCTTACCCATACAGAATATGATGTAAAGGGCGTACAGTTTCACCCTGAATCTATCCTTACCGACAATGGAAAAACCTTAATAGCTAACTGGATTAAAGGAGATAAATAGCATTATTTCATATTACTGATTATTATTCATGACCATACTAGATAAAATTGTAGCAAGAAAAAAGGAAGAAGTAGCGGAAGCAAAAGCAAAAACAAGTATTGCCCAACTTCAGGAGAGCAAATTATTTTTAAGATCTTGTTACAATCTTAAAAACAGCATATTAGACCCGAGTAAAACAGGGATCATTGCTGAGTACAAAAGAGCCTCTCCTTCCAAAGGACTTATTAATGGGGTCTCTACTGTTCAGGAAGTCGTAAAAGGATATCAAGAAGCAGGGGCTTCTGCTATATCAGTTCTAACTGATAAAGATTTCTTTCAGGGATCCTTAGAAGATCTTATTGCAGCCCGTGAAGTACTTGAAATTCCATTGCTACGCAAAGAGTTCATTGTTGACAATTATCAAATTGCAGAGGCAAAAGCTTATGGTGCAGATATTATTTTATTAATCGCGGCATGTTTAAGCTCAGAAGAAATTCAAAACTTATCAGCATACGCAAAATCCTTAGGATTAAACGTACTCTTGGAAGTACATAATGAGGAAGAACTGAACCGCAGCATCTTCGAAAGTATTGATGCTATTGGTGTAAATAACAGAAACCTAAAAGACTTTATTGTTTCTTTGGATGCGTCATACGATTTAGTAAACAAGATTCCCGATCGATTTATCAAAGTATCTGAAAGTGGAATTTCTGATCCAGAGACGATCAAAGAGCTTAAAAAGGCTGGATTTAACGCCTTCTTAATCGGAGAAAACTTTATGAAAACAGAAGATCCACAAAAGGCTATTATAGACTTCGTGAAGAAAATAGAGATTTAAACATAGATAATTAGATGCTATGTATCGGATAGAAGGACCCGTAGGCTCATTAGCAGATACTTAATTCTAAATTCTATTTACTTATCTTTGTAAAAATTTTCAAATAGATGTCTGTTAAGATTGGTGAACATATTGATTTAGGGGAGTTTCCATTATTACTAGCTCCTATGGAAGACGTAAGTGATCCTCCATTCCGTTACGTTTGTAAACAGAACGGCGTGGATATGATGTACACTGAATTCATTTCCTCAGAAGGATTAATCCGTGATGCTGCTAAATCCCGTCAGAAACTAGATATATTTGAATATGAAAGACCGATTGGCATTCAGATTTTTGGTTCTGATATTGAACACATGCGTCAATCAGCAGAGATCTGTTCTGCCGCAAATCCGGATTTAATTGATATTAATTACGGTTGTCCTGTTAAAAACGTTGCTTGTCGTGGTGCAGGCGCAAGCTTATTGCAAGATATAGACAAGATGGTAGCTATGACTAAAGCAGTTGTAGAGGCCACTCATCTCCCTGTTACTGTTAAAACCAGATTAGGATGGGACGATAACACAAAAAACGTTTACGAGGTAGCAGAACGTCTTCAAGATATCGGAATAAAGGCATTGTCTATTCATGGAAGAACAAGAGCTCAGATGTATAAAGGACAAGCGGATTGGTCAATGATCCGGGACATTAAAAGAAATCCTAGAATCAAGATTCCTATTTTTGGCAATGGGGATGTGGACTCCGTTGAAAAAGCAGCTGCATGGCGCCAGGAATATGAGGTAGATGGCATTATGATTGGCAGAGCATCAATAGGATATCCATGGATCTTCCGTGAGGTAAAACACTTCTTTCAAACCGGAGAACGTTTGGAAGGCCCAACGGTCTCTGAGCGGGTTGATGTATGTTACACCCATCTAACCAAATCCATAGAATGGAAAGGCGAGAAAACCGGAATATTTGAAATGAGAAGGCATTATGCCAATTATTTTAAAGGGATCCCCAACTTCAAAGAATATAGAATGAAATTGGTAAGTCTACAGGATGTACATGAAATTTTGGAAGTACTAGAAGAAATAAGACATAACTTTGCTGAAGAAGTCGCTTAATAAAAGCGACTTTTTTATTTCCTAATACTTATTTCCCTCTTCTCAAAATTTTTAGAACAGAGTCCTTCTCCAGGTAAGCAACTCCTGCCAGAAACGCGATTAAAACTAAATTTCCAACCCAAAAGTTTCCATAATAGGCTAACCAAGAAACAGCCAATCCACTTAATAAATAAGCAATGATCTTCCTATTGTTATAGGGAATCGTATAATTTTGTTGCCCCCAGGTATAAGAGAGTACCACCATAACAATATATGTAACTGTGGTAGAAAGCGCAGCACCTACATACGAAAAATGAGGAATTAATGAAAAATTCAAAACGATCGTAATAATCGCACCTATCCCTGAAATATATAAACCATACCGCGTCTGATCAGATAATTTATACCACACCGATAAATTCATATATACCCCCAATAACACATAATTAAACAGTAGAATTGGGACAATTACAAGACCTGACCAATAGTTTTCATTAATAAAATGCTTCAACCAATCTAAATTAGCACATAAACCAATCATCACAATAACCATGGCAATTACAAAGTACTCCATGATCATCGCATAAGTTTTACGGGCATTTTCATTTTTGGAATAAGAGAAGAAAAATGGTTCTGCTCCTAAACGGAATGCTGTAACAAATAAATTTAAAAATACAGCTATTTTAGCAACAGCTCCGTAAACCCCGTTATCTTCTTCACCTTGCACTCCAGGAATCAATCGGGGAATCATCATCTTATCTAGATGCTCATTGATAATAAAGGAAATGTTTGCTATTAAAATGGGAAAAGAATAAGCGATCATGTTTCTCATCAATTTAGAGTCAACCCTAAATCTAAAACCTATAATCTGTGGGGTTAATAAAAGCAGCGTAGCAATACTGGCAATTACATTTGCAATAAAAACATTGCCTAGCCAGCCCTCTCTGAACCATCCGGCACTTATTTCACGCCAAAACTCAGATGACTTATTAAGTTCAGGTAACCAGGACAGTAAAAATAAATTCCCTGCAATAAAAACAAAAATATTTATCAGTTTAACAGCACCATAGCGAATCGGTCTCCCTTCAGCCCTTAATTTCGCAAACGGAACTACTGCTATTGCATCAGCTGAAATAATTATTGCAAACAACTTGACATACAAGATATAATCAGGTGTATTAACACCTTCACTCAACCATAATGCAATTGGACCTGTGAATGTAAAGACAGTTAACAGAAAAATTGCAGTGGTGATTAATGTAATAAAGAAACTACTGTCGAAAACACGGCTTTTATCTCCTTCTACTTTTTGCAGGTATCTAAAAAAAGTAGTCTCCATACCAAATGCTAAAACTGCATTCAACATGGAAGCATAGGCAAAAAGACTAGTAAATATTCCGTAAACTGACTTAACAAACTGCCAGGTAAAAAATGGAGTCATCAAGAAACCCAACATACGCGATAGAATGGTGGACAAACCATAAATCATTGTATCGCTAACAAATTTCTTAATTGCTGACACGCTTATTTAATTTTCTTGATGATTTCAAAGTTTTTGAATCCGTTCAATTGATCGGATTCCTTACACTCTACATGGGTCACTTCTGAATTTTCCGGACCTTCTTGACAAAACTCCATTAATGCATCAAGCCCGAAGTTATCACCTTCAGCCTCAATATATACAGAACCATCGGGTTTATTCATAACAAACCCTTTAACATTCAATTGATCAGCAACAGCTTTTGTAGATGCCCTAAAAAAGACACCTTGAACTTTGCCTATGACCTTAATATCCCAATGTTTCATGAATACAAAGGTATAAGAAGTATTAGAATTAAAAACTATCTAATTCTCCTTACAGTTACTTTTGGATTTAATTTGAAGGTATCCATTCCTTCTAGCAAAACCAATCCCGGTTTTTTACCAACCTCTAATGATCCTAATTCATGATCTAAATTCAAGGCTTTAGCTCCGTTTAAGGTCGCCCATTTAATCGTTTCATTAAAATCTAAATCCGGAAACTCCTGATGAATAACTTTCAATTCTTCCAAAATATCTAAGGTATCATTGGAAGCTAAACTATCCGTTCCGATAATAACATCATGCCCACCTAATAAGAAATTGTCGATTTTAGGGATTCTATTCTCAATATAAAGATTTGCTTTCGGACAGAAACAGAAGTAAACAGATCTTCCCATTCTATCGACAAAGTCTAAATCTTTTATGGACGTATAGGTATTATGAACAAGGATAAGCGTATTCTTAGAAGGTATATATGGTAAAAAGGACTGTAGCGAATTCCTAGCTTGCGCTCTGAAATCTTCCATCACAAAATTCATTCGATCAAAGAACTCCAGAAATTCACCTTTTTTATATCGGAAAAGCTTATTCTCTTCATCACTTTCCTGATTATGAATACTGATAATATTATCCTCACTAATAGCCTTTTTTAATGTCTTAAATAGAAATTTTGATCCTGAATACGGAGCATGAGGAGTAATTGACGAGTGTTTATAATCAAAATGAAACTCTATTTCCTTCGCATTATCTATTCTGGAAACTACATCATCCTTATTCATAGCCATAACTTCTACGAAGGTATGGTATGTTATAGGGCTCTCCTCCTTTATCTTTGCAGTCACGGTAGAATTAACATGGTCCCCGACAGCTTGAATTCCATTTTCATACATTCGTTTATCAGCTTCAGCCATAGCTTCTTCTAATTTTGTGTCGTAATTACCACGTTCATTGATTACTGTAGAAAGAAAGGTTGGCAAACCGGTATTCCTTGGCACAACTCCTATTAGATTAGAAAGTTCCAAATGGCAATGTGAATTAATAAAACCCGGTATCAAAGCACCTTTAAAGTGCTCAACCAGCGAATCATCAATTTCACCAGGATTGAAAACACCTTTTACTATCCCTTGATCATCCATTGCAACAACTCCTTTTTTAATTGCAGGACCAGCAATAGGAAACACGACATCAGCAGCGTAATACTTCATAAGAAATTAATAGTTCCGTTTTTAAAAGTTAGCGTAATTTATGGCTATCGAGCACATGTGGAGCAATTTACAAAAAATAACAATGAGTTTAACTAATAAAATAATAATTACGAATTTGTTACAATAATATTAATATTTTGTTTTAATTATCCAAAAGCATAGATTTGCGCTATCGAATAGGGGTGCCTTGTTAATTAAACACAAAAAAAGGCTGAGATTATACCCTGTGTTTCAATGTTTTACAGAAACACATACCTGATCTGGATAATGCCAGCGTAGGGATAGGGCGGTTAAATAATACTTGTTGTGACCCCTTGCAATAAGAAAGTTTAACTCATTAACACATTAATTATTATGTCACACAAGCTTTTGGCTACGATAGCCTTTTGTTTGCTAGCATTGTCAAGCTTTGCACAACAAATGTTCACGGTAGAAGTATTAGAAAAGTCGGGAAAGCCAATAAATGCTGCTACAGTAACTATTGACGGTCAATCCAAAAGTACCGATGAAAAAGGTTTTGTTCAATTCGATAATCTGCAAAACCGGTTTTATAACTTAAATATTTCTTTTATTGGTTATAAATCCGAGACAATAAGAATCAATCCCTCAAAACAAGCTAATTTTTCTGTTCAATTAATTCCTCAAGTTTATCAATTCGAAGAATTGTATGTTTCTGCTACACGTGCTAAAGAAAATTCAGCTACAACTTTCAAGACACTGAATAAAGACGATATTAAGAAAGTAAACCTTGGGCAAGATATTCCCTATCTCCTTGATCAAACTCCCGGTGTTGTTATTGGATCTGATGCAGGTGCGGGTATAGGATATACCAATATGACCATTCGTGGTTCTGATAATGAACGAATAAACGTCACCTTAAACGGTATTCCCCTTAATAATCCTGAAAGTATGGGATCCTTTTTCGTAAACCTACCTGACTTCGCTTCAAATACTGAAAGTATACAAATACAAAGAGGTATCGGTACATCTACCAATGGACCTGCCGCTTTTGGAGCTTCCTTAAATTTTCAAACTGATGCATTAGAAGTGAAACCTTATGTTGAATTCAACAATTCTTTTGGTTCCTATAATTCATGGAAAAATACAATGAAAGTCGGATCAGGACTCATCAATGATAAGTTCGCTTTCAATGCAAGATTATCTAGAATTAGCTCTGATGGTTATGTAGATCGGGCTTCATCCAATTTAAAGTCATTTTATGTTGACGGAGGCCTGTACACTGAAAAACATACCTTAAAAGCAACGGTCTTTTCGGGTAAAGAAAAAACGTATCAGGCATGGTATGGTTTAGCCGAACCTTTATTCACAGGAAACAAGGAAAGATTAGAAGAATATGCCGATAATCTATGGTTATTTGGAGAAGAGAGAGAAAAATTCTTAAACGGGGACAGAAAGTACAATTATTACACTTATGATAACCAAACTGATAATTATACCCAAACACATACACATTTAAATTATTCATTCCGTCCTAATGAAAAAATAACTTTTAACACCGCTTTACATTATACACGGGGTGCCGGGTATTATGAAGAATTCAGACCTGCAGATGGATTGGATCATTATGGTATTTCCCCAGTACAATCTAATGGCGAAACTATTGAGGATACCGATTTGGTTCGCAGAAGATGGTTGGATAATCACTTTTATGGATTGACCTATTCATTACTTTACAAGCCGAGTTCTGCATTAAACTTCACTTTTGGAGGTGCCTATAACCAGTACAAGGGAGATCACTATGGCGAAGTAATTTGGGCAGACTTGGTTCCGGATGACAAACTAGGTGATAAATACTACCTAAGTCATGCCAATAAAAATGACTTTAATTTCTTCGCAAAAACAGACTATAGACTAGAGAACTTCTTATTTAATCTTGATCTTCAATACAGAAATATTGTCTATAATGGCAAAGGAGATGATGATAAGATAAAAGATTTCGAATTTAAAGACAACTTAAATTTCTTTAACCCGAAAGCAGGTATTACCTATTTACTAAATAACAATTCCAATCTATATGCGTCTTATGCATTTGCAAGTAAGGAACCTACCAGAAACGATTATGTAGAGAATCCGATTGGTGTTTTCCCAAAGACAGAGAAAATGCAAGATATCGAAGCCGGATATAGATTCAGAAATGAAAACATCAATATTGGGGCAAATCTTTATGCGATGCTTTATCGGGATCAATTAATTCCCACCGGAGCATTAAATGATGTTGGTTCTGCTGTACGTATTAATGTAGATAAAAGTTATCGTTTAGGATTTGAATTGGATGCTAGTTGGAGAATCCACCCTAAATTTATTTGGAGTGCAACCGCAGCATTAAGTCAAAACAAAATCCAGGACTTTGTAGAGCATATCCCGGTTTATAATGATGATTTTGATGTTGTCCGCGACGAATTAATCACGCATAAATCAACTGATATTGCAAAATCACCAGCTGTCGTTCTTTCCAATAATTTAACTTACAGACCCATTGATGCACTTAGTTTTAGCTTCCTAAGTAAATATATATCCAGAATATATTTGGACAATACATCTGAGAAAAATCGAAGCATTGCCCCTTCTTTTGTGAATAATTTCCAGGCAGTGTATAGCTTCTCTGCTTTTGGTATCGAAAGAATTGATTTAAACTTAATGGTCAACAATATTTTTAATGAAAAATATGCAACTTCAGGATATACCTATAGCATGATCATGGAATCTGTTGGGCAAAGAGATTATTTTAATTTCTATTACCCCCAAGCGGAAACAAATGCGATGTTAGGACTCAATATCCGATTTTAATAAATGGTGGGTGTTCTCACCCACCAAAATTTCAAATTACCCTTAGCCATTCCAAATAAACTTTCTACTTTTAGTACATGCGAGCAGTTATTCAAAGAGTAATTAGTGCTTCATGCACAGTTGACGATCAGGTGACAGGTAAAATAGATCAAGGACTTTTAGTTTTATTAGGAATAGAAGAAGAGGATAATGAAGAAGATTTAACCTGGTTAGGACAGAAATTGGTTAATCTCCGTATTTTTTCTGATGAACAGGGATTAATGAACAAATCCATCCAGGACGTTGGTGGCAATATTTTATTAATTTCCCAATTCACTTTATTTGCTCAAACCAAAAAAGGCAATAGACCTTCCTTTATTCGTGCCGGTAAACCTGATAAAGCAAAACCACTCTATGAGAAGATGTCGAAATATCTTTCTGATTCTCTCGGCAAAAAAGTTCAATTAGGAGTTTTCGGAGCAGACATGAAAATAGACCTCCGAAATGATGGTCCTGTTACCATTATTATGAATACCAAAGACAAGGATAATTTCTAAAACCAATCAAGATGACAATTCAAGAAGCGCAAGAAGTAGTAGATAAATGGATCAATACAACAGGTATTAGATATTTCAATGAGTTGACGAATACGGCCATCCTCATGGAGGAAGTGGGTGAAGTGGCTCGAATTATGGCACGAAAATATGGGGAACAATCTTTCAAAAAATCAGATGAAGAAGTAAATCTGGCAGATGAGATGGCAGATGTTCTTTTTGTATTGATTTGCCTTGCTAATCAAACCGGGATTAAGCTGACAGAGGCACTGGAAAAGAATTTAGAGAAGAAAAGTATTCGCGATGCTGACCGACATAAGAACAATAAAAAACTCCTCTAAATCGAGGAGTTATACAATTTCATGTATTCGGTTCTATTTACTTAAATTCAATCTCTGCGAATAAAGGTAGATGATCAGAAGCATATTCTTCCTGGATAACACGATAACTCTTCCAATTGAAATCCACATTCTTCAAGACCATAATGTAATCAATTTCATTTTTCGTGCTTACGTTTGGAGAGGTAGGTTGATTTGAAATCTTATTTCTTTCAAAATACTCCTCGAGAATCTGAATAGGCTTAGATTCCGGCTTAGCATTCAGATCACCGACAAGAATCAGCGGCTTGCTATATAATTCTCCCAATTCATTGATGAATTCAGCTTGTGCTATTCTATTCTCTTCTTTAAGATCCAAATGAGTATTAGCTAACGAAATAGTTTTCCCACCCGGTAATTCTACATCTGCAATGGCCAATGATCTGTTTTCGCTCTTTACAGGCATAGGCAAATCATATCTTCTCTTTCCAACAATCTTATGTTTACTCAGAATTAATGTTCCATAAAATCCCTTTTCCAAATCAATTCCTTTAGAAAAGAAATAATCCATTCCCGTAAGTTCAGAAAGCTTCTCTGCTTGATTCATCATTTCAGAACGTGAAACATGAATATCAACTTCCTGAATCCCAACAACCTCAGCACCTGATTCATTTATTACTTTGGCAATTGCCTCAATATCAATTTTATCAGGGGTAGATGGAGGATTCGCATGATGAATGTTGTAGGTCAGAATCTTGACCGTTTGAGCTTTTAATTGAATAGACACAAACAATAATAGAAATAGGCTTAGGACTCTCATATCAATATTTTTGATTGAAGTTAATATTATTCAACTATATATACCAAATTATTATCTTTAACCTTATGAAAAAACCTAATTATCTTTATTTATTCATCATAGTTTTCTTTCTGGGCTCCTGCTCAGTCAAACAACATACAGGTTCTAATCAAACTGAATTTGATAATGGAGCTGTTATTACGGCTCATCCCATCGCATCAGAAGTAGGTGTTGAGATACTAAAAAAGGGAGGGAATGCCGTTGACGCGGCAATTGCTGTTAAGTTTGCCCTTGCTGTCGTTTATCCAAATGCCGGCAACCTTGGGGGTGGCGGCTTTATGATATACCGCGGAAAAGACGGATCTGTTTCTGCCCTTGATTTCCGAGAGAAAGCCCCTGAAAAGGCTTTTACAGATATGTATCTCGATAAAGACGGAAATCCGATAACAGATTTAAGTCTTTATGGTCATTTAGCATCTGGCGTACCTGGTTCGGTTGCCGGAATGGATGCAGCTTATAAAAAATATGGAACGTTAGCTTGGAAAGATTTAGTACAACCGGCAATAGACTTAGCCGCTAAAGGTTTCCCGATCACAAAAAAACAAGCAGGAGAATTCAATCGTTATCAAGAACGCTTTAAGAAATTTAATCCTGACGGTGCTGCTATTATCCGTGAGGCCGAATGGAAAGAAGGTGATGTATTTGTGCAGACTGATTTAGCCGAAGCATTAACCCGCATTGCCAATGAAGGCCGTGATGGCTTTTATAAAGGAAAAACTGCCGAACTAATCGTTGCAGAAATGAAAAGAGGCAACGGAATCATGTCTTTAAAAGATTTAGAAGACTACCAGGCAGCGTGGAGAGAACCTATTATTGGCACCTATAAAAATTACAAAATTATTTCTATGCCCCCATCCTCTAGTGGCGGTGTTGCATTGATGGCTTTATTACAATCTGTCGAAAAGTATCCTTTAGCAAAATGGGGATTCCAAAGCGATAGTACTGTACGTGCGATGGTGGAAGCAGAACGCAGAGTGTATGCAGACAGAGCTACACATTTAGGCGACCCTGACTTTTATCGTGTCCCGATTGCTAACCTTACCGATGCTAAATTCAATCAAGATCGTATGGCTAAAATAAGTCTTGAAAAAGCCACACCTAGCGACGAAGTTAAAGCAAGCAAGTTTCCCGGTTATGAATCTGAAGAAACAACACACTATAGCATTGTTGACAAAGATGGCAATGCAGTCTCTCTAACCACAACCATTAATGGATCTTACGGTTCTTTAGTTTGGGTTAATGGCGCAGGATTCTTATTGAACAATGAAATGGATGATTTTTCAGTAAAACCTGGATCTCCTAATATGTATGGCCTTTTAGGTGGTAAAGCTAATTCTATACAACCAGGAAAACGGATGTTAAGTGCAATGACACCAACCATTGTCGAAGAAGATGGTCAGTTAAAAATGGTTGTTGGTACGCCGGGGGGATCCACGATTATTACTTCAGTATTTCAAACCATATTAAATGTTATAGAATTTAATATGTCTGCTCAGGAATCCGTATCAGCTGCTCGCTTTCATCACCAATGGAAACCCGATCAGGTTGATGTTGAAGAAGGCGCTATCAACGATGCTACTAGAAAGAGTCTATCAGAAGATGGCTATAAAATTGAGAAAAGAGGACCTATAGGCCGGGTGGAAAATATTGTTATCTTAAAAAATGGCAAGCTACAAACAGGAGCCGATCATCGAGGAGATGATAAAGCTGTAGGGTATTAAGAGAATAGATAATAGACGTTGAGACAATAGACAACAGACGCTTCCTTAAAAGTCTGCTGTCTATTGTCTGGTGTCTAAAAGTCTAATAGACTAATAGACTATTCCAAATGATTATCCCCGATTTGCTTATTAGCTTTAGCCCCCAGGGTCTTTAATTGTTCAATTTTACGAATGACATTGCCGGATCCTGAGCTTAATTTCTTCATTGCATCTTCGTGTTTTTCCGATGCCTTTTGAATGATTGCTTGTAGCTGATCCATGTCTTGTAAAAAGCCAACAAATTTATCATACAATAAACCTGCTTCCTTAGCAATTTCTAAGACATTTTTGTTTTGTCTTTCTTGCTTCCACACACTGGCAATAGTCCTTAGAGTGGCCAAAAGCGTCGATGGACTGACAATTACAACCTTTCTGTCCCAAGCTTCACTAAACAGTTCTGGTTTAAAATTAACTGCCAGACTTAATGATGATTCAATAGGAATAAATAGTAATACGAAATCCGGTGATTGGATATTATATAGCGAATGATAATCCTTAGCGGAAAGTTCCCTAACATGGTTTTCAATAGATTGCACATGTTGTTTTATAAAAACAGTCCTATCTTCCTCCGTATCTGCATTTACTGCTCTGTCATAGGCTACTAAAGAAAGTTTAGCATCAACAATAAGGTGTTTTTCATCCGGAAGGTAAATAATAGCATCCGGTTGAAACCTCTTACCATCGATCTCCTGAATCGATGCCTGTAGCTTATATTCTTGATCCTTTAGCAATCCGGATCGCTCTAAAACACGTTCTAAAATAACTTCACCCCAGTTCCCTTGTTTTTTATTATCACCTTTTAAGGCTTTTGCTAAGTTGTTGGCTTCATCTTTAATCTGCATACTTTGTTGCATCAACTGTTCAACAACTCCCTTTAACACATTTCGTTCGGCAGATTCCTGTTGGTAGGATTTTTCTACCTTCTCCTCGAAAGTCTTAATTTTTTCTTTCAACGGATCCAAAACCAGAGAAATATTTTGTTGATTTAATAAAGTAAATTTGGCAGACTTCTCTTCAAGAATCTTATTGGCTAGCACCTCAAATTCATTATTGAATTGAGTCCTCATACCTTCTATCTCCAGACGCTGTTCCGCAAACTTTTCCTGTTGGGCCTGTAAATATGCATTTGTACCTTCCAGGCTTCTTTCAACGCGTTGCCTTTCCTGGGATTCAGATTTCAATTCTGAAGTCAACCTTTCTCTATCAGATATCAGTAACTTCTCACGTTCCTGAATCTTCGCATACTCCACTTGAAGATCTTTCAGGGAGTCTTGCAGCCTAACGTACTCCTCCTTGGATACCGCTTTCCCATTGCGCCAAATTAAAACTACACAAACAATTAAAAGGATAATCAAAGAAATAAGGTAGCTGATTTCCATCAGGAGCTGTATTTAATATTTTTTACTGGAGTTTTTGATGTGTCTTCCACCATAAGTCAGGCATTTCTCCTGAAACCGCTAGTTGATAATCTTCATAACGACAAGGAACTAAGTAAAAGCGCTCATTTACCGATTTAGAACCAAAATAAGGCACCTGCATCCACCAGCGATCTGACTTTTTACTTTTCACAAATACCAATTCATAGTCCTCTGTTTCCAAACTCGTTCTGTAAATAATATAATTTGATTTCGGATACATTGGCGCATCTTTTTTACGGTTATAAAAACCATCAATAAAACACCATATCATTTGCGCAATCAACATTCCGGTCTGTCCCATGGGATCGAAAGTTGGATTATATTCATATATACCAAATGAAGAACATTTATCCGACATACCGGCATATCGAGCTAACTGACAGGCTTCGTCACCATATAAGCCATTAGGGCCAGCGTTCGCATTCCCACAAGCCTCAGCGGCACGAATAGCACCTATATCAAAACTTACCATATCTGCAGAACGAATAATCGGCTCTGCTTGATCTAATTTTCCGGAAAAAGATCCCAAACGCATAGCATTGAAAAACAGCTTATCATACATATTGATAGACTCCTTACTCACCAGATAAGTCTGATAGCCAATATTACTAAGATTAAACAGATAGTCAGGCTGATGCAGAATTAAATGATTTAAATAAGTTTGAGAGTTCAAAGGCATATCTTCTGCATTCTCCTGATCCAAATCAAACCTAGAATCAATTACTGCAACATCTACCCTTTGTTCCAGACTCTCATAAGCCGAATATTGTGCATAGGTTAAGTCTTGTCCACCCCCAATCACTATCGGAAGAATATCTTTTTTCATCAGTTCTTCCATTACCAACTTAACAGCTATATAAGTATCTTTTACTGTAGCACCGGCTTTAATATTTCCGAGATCAGCCACTCTCACATTGTAATCTCCCTGGTAGAGATCGTAAAGATGCTTTCTCACCATATCAGGACCTTTTTGGGTACCATTATTATTGACCGCAGCCCTACCCTCTTCCACACCGAAAATTGCTATCTGAGGATTTACCCCTTCTTCTTCCCAGTTCGGGAAGGTTTCTGTGTATTTTTCTAACGATTTCCCGAACTGTGAGTTATAGTATTCGCTTGTTAAGCCTAGTTCTTTGATTAAGATGGGTGATAAAAAATCAGCTAAAGTCATATTGATTGTCTAAATCCTCAAATTTTATTGAGATTATCCTCTTGTATCTAGCAAATATGCATTTATTAACTTACTTTTGAGGTACACAATTTTTCAACAATAAGTTAGGAAGTGATTTTAGTTACAGGAGGCACAGGTTTTTTAGGATCTACATTATTACAATACCTAATTGATGAGGGTCGGAGCGTAATTGCCCTAAAAAGGACTAGCTCTACTATACCCGACCCTCTGAAATCTTCCTCACTTATCCAATGGGTTGACGCTGATATAACCGATTATTTTGCTTTAGAAGAATTTGTTTGTAAAGCAGAACAAGTTTATCATTGCGCTGCTAAAATTTCCTATCAGAAAGAAGATGCCACTGAGGTATTAAGAACCAATATTGAAGGCACCAAAAACATTGTTAATCTTTGCTTAGAACATCAAAAAAGACTGCTTCATGTAAGTTCAATTGCAGCATTGGGTATCAATAAAAAGGGGCTTCCGGTAACGGAGAAAGATAAGTGGGAACATCAACCTAAAATCTCGAAATATTCTCTAGCAAAATATGAAAGCGAGATGGAAGTCTGGCGAGGAATTGCTGAGGGATTAGATGCTGTAATTGTGAATCCTTCTGTCATAATGGGTATAGGATGGAGTGAGAAAGGGTCCAGAGCAATCTTTAATCTTGTCAATAAAGGAAATAAAATTTACCCTTTAGGTTCTGTTGGAATTGTGGATGTAAGTGATGTCGCTAAGATTATGATTCTACTTATGAACAGCAACATCACTGGAGAACGTTTTATTTTAAATACGGAAAACATCAGCAATCAGGAATTGCTAACAAAGATTTCTGTGCTGATGGATAAGCCTGCACCAACGATAAAAGCAACACCTATGCTTTTATCTATAGCTTGGAGAGCGGCAAAGTTAGCATCTATTTTCAATGGTAAGAAACCTGCTATTACGGCTGAATCTGCAAGAGCAGCAAACAGCAAACTGGAATACGACAATAGCAAGGTAAGGGAGCGATTAGGGTATACTTTCAAACCTTTAGACCAGACATTGAAAGAAGTTTGCGACGCCTATTACGTGTAAACAAACTAAACTAAAATAAACAGTGAAAAATTATTACATCATAGACTTCGACAGCACATTCACCCAAGTCGAGGCCTTAGACGAGTTAGCTAGGATTTCATTGGAAAATCACCCTGACCAAGAAAAGATTTATAACGAAATTGAACGATTTACAAACCTCGCTATGGAGGGCAAAATCTCTTTCCGAGAAAGTTTGGCAGGGCGCGTCAATCTTTTACAAGCTAATCGTACGCACCTTGATAAATTAATTACCCATCTCAAAAAGAAAGTTTCCAAATCTTTCAGTAGAAATAAAGATTTCTTTAGAGAACACGCCGATACGGCATGGATTGTCTCAGGTGGATTTAAAGAATTCATTACACCTGTAGTGAGCCCATACCATATCAAAAAAGAAAATATCTATGCGAATACCTTTAAATTTGACAAAGAAGGCAATATTATAGGTTATGATGAGGCAAATCCACTTTCCGATGAGGGTGGAAAAGTAAAATTGTTAAAGCAATTAAATATTGACGGAAGAATTTTCGGTATTGGCGACGGCTATTCGGACTTCCAATTAAAAGAATCAGGCTTAATTGAAAAGTTTTATGCTTTCACTGAAAATATTTCCAGACAATCTGTTACGGATAAAGCGGATCATATCGCTCCCAGCTTTGATGAGTTCTTATATGTAAACGATCTACCCAGAGCGATCTCCTATCCTAAAAACCGTATCCTATGCTTAATTGTCGGGGATGTTCCGGAAATAGCAGCACATATCTTAAAACGAGATGGTTTTTCTATCAGGATTAAGGAGACCCTAGAAGAAAAATATGTAAAAGATGTGGGAATGTTACTTTTAGGTTCTGGAGAAAAAATTGACGACTCCGTTCTTTCAAGAGCTGACAAACTGAAAACAATAGGTTATTTAGGTGATATTAAAGGACATATCTCCCGATCGATCTGTAATGAAAAAGGAATTGTCGTATTTGATGATAAAAAGAATAAAAAACGTAGTTCAGAATTTATTCCAAGACGTATGGCTGATTTTATCAATAATGGCGATACCAATCAAAGCCGAAACTTCCCTAATCTGACCTTACCTAATTTAACACGAGCACATAGATTATTACATATTCATAAGAATGTGCCGGGAGTAATGGCTCAGATCAACAGTATATACGCTGAGAATAACATTAATATTTTTTCCCAATTCTTAATGACTAGAGGGGATATTGGATATGCGGTTACCGATATTGATGCTGTCTACGACAAACAAATGCTAAAGCAATTAAAGCAAATAGATAACACTATTAAATTTAGGATTCTATATAAATAGACTAAAAGTTTATGTCTAAAAAGCTTATTGGAAAAAGTTTTGGATTAAACCCCAAAACTTTTTGCTTTTTATAGCATTACAGGGAGTAAATAACGATTTTTATTTCCTTAGCTTTTTAGACAAAACTTTAATTTCTGAAAAAAAATATATTTTCAACATGCTATACTATAGAAACGAGATTGTAATTAATAAAATTGTATAACTCCTATAAAATCTCTACACATAGCTGTTTAAACATTTATAGGAAATACGTTTTTTCAGGAGTAAAAACAATACCTATTGGAACATCCCATTGAGAAATATCCTCAATTTCAGGTACCGGCTTGAAATAAGAAATCCCTCCTTTACTAACGTTAGGCTTACAGGCAGCGAAGAATCGATCATAGAAACCTTTCCCATAACCTATTCGATTTCCTCTTTCATCTACCACTAGCAACGGCGCCAGGACAAAATCTATTTCTGATGCTTCAATTTCTATAGAACCAGATGGTTCAGGAATTCCCCATGAGTTGTGCTCTAATGGGGTATCTGATTTATAAATAAAATGCTTAAGCAAATGGGTATTAAAGTCGGATTTGGAAATTACAATTTCAATTTCAGGATAATTGTCCCAAATCCATTGAATAAACGGAATGGTATCATACTCCTTAAACTTGGCAATAGCCAAATAAACATGTAGGTATTTAATGTTAGACCAATCATAGGAAGTTAACTCCCTAAAGATTAAGGAGTCCATCTCTCGAACTTGTGCCTGCGTAAGTTCGTTCCTTCTGTTTCTATATTCAGCTCTAAGATCCGCTTTCTTCATGCTTAACAAAAAACGGCCTTGATGCTTGGGAGCAAACAAGACCGAATAATCAACCTAAACCTAAATTCTTATTTTACACGTTCCATGTATGCACCGGTCTGTGTATCTACTTTTACTTTATCACCTTGATTAATAAATAAAGGAACCCGAATCTCAACCCCGGTCTCTACAGTGGCGCTTTTCAACGCATTGGTAGAAGTATCTCCTTTTACTGCTGGCTCTGTGTAGGTAATTTCCAATTCTACACTGGCCGGAGCTTGTGCCATAATAGCCTCCTCACTCTCAAAAGCAACAATTACGTTCATTCCCTCTTTTAAGAAACGTGCTGAATCACCAAAAAGAGCTTTAGGAATATTAAACTGTTCATAAGTATTGTTGTCCATGACCACAAAAAATTCCCCGTCTTCATATAAATATTGGTAATCATTTGTTTCAACACGAGCAATTTCTACTTCTTCGTCTGTTCTAAATCTATATTCTACTAATTTTCCGGTTTTAACATTACGCATTTTCGCTTGATAAAATGCACGTAAGTTTCCGGGAGTACGATGAATATATTCGTCTACCGAAACTAATTCCCCATTGAAACGAAGTATATTTCCACTTTTAACGTCTGAAGCCTTTGCCATATTTATTCTTAATTTCTAACGCAAAAATATAAAAAAACGTGAGTTTCACGTTAATTATAATTATTTAAAATCCATAATTTGTAGATATTCATTACAAAATGAATATTCATGTTCCTGATTAGAACCAATTATTAATATTCTATCCGTCTTTGTATTAGCTAGTAAATCCAAATACCATCCTTCCCCGTCTTTATCTAAATTACTCGTCGGTTCATCCAGAAATAAAACCTGACTTTCCGAACAACAGGCTAAAATCAATTTGACCCTTTGTTTCATACCTGAAGAAAAATGTCTGATTTCTTTTTGAAAAGTAGCCGTGCTAAAACCTAGCGTTTCTTTAACCTTTTCTAAATCATAATTTACTAATAGAGTCTTGAATTTAAAATGAAAATTCAACATCTCTTCCAATGTAAATTCTTCAATTAACTCTACATATGGAGCCGCAAGGCTTATCTTTTGAAAAACATGCTCTACATCCTGCTCTTTACTATCAACAAGATACCTCAAATCTCCTTCACTGGGAGTTAAGGATCCTGTTAATACTTTGAGAAGCGTTGATTTACCTGAACCGTTTGGCCCAAGAATAGCATAGCTGTTCCCAAAAGAAAAGGTATAATCGAGATGCCTAAAAATCCATTCCCTATTATACCTTCTACCAATATCTTGTAAAGTTATATTCAAATAAATTATTTTTTATGCTGATTAAATACTTGATTTTCCCTGTCCAAATCCTTTAACCACACCGCGATTAGAGGCTCTGACAAAACCTATGATTTCATCTCTTAATTCCGTTGCTTCAAACTCTGCCTCAACAATATCCAGTGCTTTCCCTAAGTTACTGTGTTGTACAAACAGTACGCGGTAAATGTTCTGGATCTCATTGATTTGTTCATTAGTAAACCCTCTTCTTCTTAAACCAACTGAGTTAATACCGGCATAAGATATAGGCTCTCTAGCAGCTTTTATATACGGAGGAACGTCTTTTCTTACCAATGTACCACCTGTTACAAAGGCGTGTGAACCAATCTTACAAAATTGATGCACAGCAACCATCCCAGCCAAAACAACATAGTCTCCAACTGTAATATGTCCTGCTAAAGTACTGGAGTTTGAGAAAATACAATTATCTCCAATAAAACAATCATGAGCAATATGACTATATGCTTGTATTAAACAATTCTTTCCAATTACTGTACGGTATCTATCTTGAGTACCTCTGTTTATAGTAACACACTCTCGAATTGTTGTATTATCACCAATCTCAGCGGTGGTAATCTCTCCTTCGAATTTTAAATCCTGAGGCTCACCGGAAATAACAGCTCCCGGAAAAATCTTGCAATTCTTTCCTATTCGCGCACCATTCATGATGGTTACATTTGAACCTATCCAGGTTCCTTCACCGATCACAACATCCTTATGAATTGTCGAAAAAGGCTCAATAACCACATTCTGCGCAATCTTTGCTTCAGGATGTATATATGATAAAGGTTGTATCATTCTTCTTTAAATTATCATTTGACCTTAACTATCTGGGCCATCAATTCAGCTTCACTAACCACTTTATCCCCTACCATTCCTACACCTTTCATACGGGCAATTCCACGACGGATTGGTTCTAATAATTCACAACTGAAAATAACAGTATCTCCCGGTACAACCTGATTCTTAAACCTTGCATTCTCAATTTTCAAGAATAAAGTCAACCAGTTCTCAGGATCAGGAACAGTGTTTAAAACCAAAATCCCTCCTGTTTGTGCCATTGCTTCTATTTGTAATACCCCAGGAAACAAAGGTGCTCCCGGAAAATGTCCCATAAATAAATCTTCATTCATGGTTACATTTTTTAATCCTACAACATGAGTTTGTGATAGCTCAAGAATTTTGTCAATCATCAAAAAAGGCTGACGATGAGGCAAAATATTCATTATTTGAACAGTATCATAAACCGGTGGTGTATTCGGATCATAAACTTTTACATTCTTTTTATTTTTTTCACGTTTCATTTGCGCTTTAATACGTTTTGCAAATGCTACGTTTGCAGCATGTCCGGGTCTGGCTGCCATGATATGCCCTTTGATCGGTTTTCCAACTAAAGCTAAATCCCCAATCATATCCAGCAATTTATGTCTGGCAGGCTCATTTTGATAACGCAAAGAGATGTTATTTAAAATCCCTTCCTGAGCTACTTCTACACGTTTGTGAAATAAACCCTGTAATTTATCAAGTTCACCTTCCGAAACCTCTTTATCTACAATTACGATAGCATTGGATAAATCTCCGCCTTTAATTAAATTCTGGCTTACCAAAGCTTCAAGTTCATGTAAAAAACAAAAAGTACGTGAACCGGCGATCTCTTTACTAAATTCATCCAAATCAGAAATAGAAGCATGTTGACTGCCTAAAACCGGAGAATTAAAGTCTATCATACAAGTAATACGATAGCCATCCACAGGCATAGCAACAATCTCTACTTTATTTTCAGGATCTGTATAATGAATGTTATCTGTTACTTCAAAAAACTCACGATCAGCTTCTTGATCCTGGAAACCAACCTCTTGTATTTTTTCTATAAAAATAGCAGAGCTACCATCTAGAATAGGAACCTCAGGTCCATCGATTTCGATTAATACATTATCCAATTGCAAGCCCACTAAGGCAGCCATTAAATGTTCAATGGTACTTACTGACGCTCCGTTTTGAGAAATTGTCGTACCTCTGGCGGTGTTCGTGACATTGTCAACATCTACATTTACAATTGGTTGACCATCTAAATCTACGCGCTTAAATTTATACCAGTGATTTTCAGGTGCCGGCTTAAGAGTAACAATTACTTGTTTACCCGTATGAAGCCCTACGCCCGAAAATTGGACATCAGATTTAATGGTTCTCTGTTTTACATTCATATCTAGCATCAGTATTTTGCAAAAAATTATCCTGTAAAGTTAGCTATTATTTTTATCATTTAATTGCTTCTCTAACTCTGCAATGCGTTTTTCAAGCTCCGGAAGCTTAGAATACAAAACTTGAGAGCGAAGCTCATTATTATATGGAAATGCCGGACTACCTCCCCATTTCTTATTATCTTCTAAGATCGATCTATTCACACCTGATTGAGCTTGAACCTGACTTCCCTTAGCAATAGTAATATGTCCTACAACACCAACCTGACCTCCTAAAACTACCTGTTCCCCAATCTTCGTACTTCCTGAGATTCCTGTTTGCGCAGCAATCACCGTATTGTTCCCTATTTCAACATTATGCGCAATCTGAATTAAATTATCTAGCTTAACGCCCTTGCTGATTTTGGTAGAACCCAATGTTGCCCGATCTACAACAGTATTAGCCCCTATTTCCACATCATCTTCTATAATAACATTTCCGATCTGAGGAATTTTATCATACGTACCATTCTCCTGTGGCGCAAAACCAAATCCATCACTCCCAATTACCGAACCAGCATGAATAATCACCCTGTTTCCAATAATACATTCACGATATACCTTAGCACCCGGAAATAAAATTACATTATCTCCAATCTTCACATTATCACCCACATATACCTGAGGATAAATCTTTACATTATCTCCGATTTCGACATTTTTACCGATATAAGCAAATGCCCCAATGTATGGATTATTACCTATTTTGGAAGTCTCATGAATATAAACCTGTTCATCAATTCCTTTGATTTCATTTCTGATTTCATCGTAAATCTTCAAAAGCTCTGTGAATGCTGTATAAGCATTTTTTACCCTGATAAGGGTAGATTTTACAGGTTTTTGTAAGATAAGCTGTTCATTGATAACGATTATTCCCGCTTCCGATTCGTATATAAAGTGTTCGTATTTAGGATTAGACAAAAAAGTCAAACTCTGTTGCCCTGCTTCCTCAATCTTTGAAAGTTGGTCAACTAAGACTTCCGGATTCCCTTCTACTTGTCCTTTTAATAATGTCGCTATTTGTTCCGCGTTAAATTGCATTAAATAAATCTTACTTTTATATGTTAATAATTGTTTGTTGGTTCGAAAAAATCAATCCTATTTCCTTAGGATAAGTTATTGCATACTTCTCAACTCTCCTGGACAATGCCCCGATATTAGATAAATCAGAGGCTTCCGCTATATCTTTCAATTGGCCATCCTTAAATAATACACAAATCTTACTCTCCGAAGAATCGTATGCATTATTTCCTACCACTTGTTGATATAGGAAATACTTTAAATCGCTTTCTTCAATACCAAATCGCCCAATTACTTTTTCCCTTACTTCAGAAACATAATCTTCCGAGAATGGGGTAGTGCTCAATTCCGTACGGAATAAATCCCTACACATTATCTTTGAACACAACATACTCAAAATCAGATCTTCATGATCTGCCCAAATTTTTATCGCAGACATAATATCCGTATCGTCTAAACGGGTAAACCATACTAAATGCGACTCATCTGACAGAAATGTTTCCTTATTAATCTTATTATTTAAGAAGTGATCTAAGGCCGGTGTAGCAAATAATTTAACACCTTTATTATTCAATTCCTTAGCCCGTGCAAGTGCTTTTATGAGCATTTGCTCAGCAGCAATTACTGTCTTATGCAAATATACTTGCCAATACATTAATCTTCTTGCTATCAAAAATTTCTCTACGGAATAAATACCCTTTGCCTCTACCACTAATTCATCATCCTTAATATTCAGCATTTTGATGATGCGATCAAAAGAAATAACACCTTCCGAGACCCCTGTAAAAAAACTATCCCTATTCAGATAATCCATGCGATCAGTATCCAATTGACTAGACACCAACTGATGCAAAAACTTACGATGGTACTGATCATTGAAAATAGTAATAGCCAGATCCAATTTTCCGCCAAACTCCTCATTTAACTTATCCATCAATAATTCTGAAATAAGTTCATGAGAGACTCCTTCCACCAAAGTATGTTCCAACGAATGAGAAAAAGGCCCATGTCCAACATCATGTAAAAGAATAGCAGCTAATACAGCTTCTTCTTCCTCCTCAGAAATTTCAACTTCTTTCCCTCGCAATGTTTCAATAGCCAAGCTCATTAAATGCATTGCTCCGACAACATGCTGAAAGCGAGTATGTAAAGCCCCCGGATATACCAAGTGGGTCATACTAACCTGTTTTATGTAACGCAGCCTTTGAAGATAGGGGTGTTGAATCAGATCATAAATAAACCCCGACGGTATTGAAACAAAACCGTAAACAGGGTCATTTATTATTTTTTTCTTGTTCAAGTGCCTAAATAAGTGATAAATATCTTGCCCAAAAACATACTTTATGCTGGTACCTAGGGCTAAGATACGGGCAAAGATACACACATGGTACTTAATTAATGTTAAAAAATATCCAAAAAGCGTCAAAACATCAGTATTTAGCGGAATTCTATCTTAAGAATATTTATTTACCTCAGGTAATTGACGTTATTTTTCAAGTCAAAGCCATGACAGCAGCACGATTATCAAACAAAATGATTTATTAAAAGCCCAACCCTTAAACTTTAATCGACGACCTAAACTTTGTGAAGGTTTCTTAAAAACAAAATTCGTAAATCTCTCAAATATCAAGGTCAAACTAATACGAAACCCAAAGAACTTTGCCCCTAGCTTTTCCATAACTTCCCCGCATCTCACCCAATTAAAACTCGTTTTTCAGCGAACAACAAACGGATGAAATAAAAAGATATAAAGTCAGAACACAAAGTCGATACGCTGTGTGAAAAATTTCATTTCTTACATATCTAATTAAAAGCTGTAAATTAGCTTACACAACAAGCAATCATGCGAAAAATTCATATACTTTGGGCTGATGATGAAATTGAGTTTTTAAAACCTCATATTCTATTATTAGAACAAAAAGATTATAAAGTAAAAACAGTCAATAACGGTTCTGATGCTGTTGAAGCTTTTCAAAATGAACCTTTTGACTTAGTATTTTTAGATGAAAACATGCCTGGACTCACAGGCTTAGAGACCTTAGATAAACTGAAGGCCATTAACCCTTCTATTCCTACTGTTTTAGTGACAAAAAATGAAGAGGAACATTTAATGGAGGATGCCATAGGTGCTAAAATCGATGATTATTTGATTAAGCCGGTCAATCCAAAACAGATTTTACTGACCATTAAGAAATTCACCGAAAACAAACGTTTAGTATCTGAGCGTACCTCCATGGCCTACCAACAAGACTTTCGGGAACTTGGAATGCAAATGAACGATGATCTCAATCATGAGCAATGGGTGGAAGCTTATAAGAAATTATTATACTGGGAACTTTCGCTGGAAAAGCTAGAGGACGCCGGTATGCATGAGATTCTGACCATGCAAAAGTCAGAAGCTAATTTACTGTTCTCGAAGTTCATAGAAAAGGAATACCTTAAATGGATTAAAAATCCGGAAGAGGGACCAGTTTTATCTCATCAATTATTTAAGAAAAAGGTATTCCCTAAAATGGAACAGGAAAAACCTACATTTTTCTTTTTGATTGATAATTTAAGGTACGACCAGTGGAAAATCATCAATGAGGTAATGACCGATTATTATCGTGTAGAAGAAGAAGACAGTTATTACAGCATACTTCCCACGGCAACTCAGTATGCCCGAAATGCTATTTTCAGTGGGCTGACACCTCTTGAAATGGAGAAACGTTTTCCCAATCAATGGCAGAATGATGATGACGAAGGTGGAAAAAACCTTTATGAAGATGTTTTTCTTTCCGATCAGATCAAGCGTTTATACCGACGTGATATCAAACATAGTTATACCAAAGTAATAACTATGGAAAAAGGGAAAGATGTTTTGGAAAACATCAATAAATATATGCTGTATGACTTAAATATTTTGGTATATAACTTTGTCGACATGCTATCCCACGCACGCACGGACATGGCGATGATTCGGGAACTGGCTAATGATGAAGCGGCCTATCGCTCCTTAACCCTATCTTGGTTTGAACATTCTCCTTTGTTAGATGTTTTAAAATGGCTATCCCAAAAGAATGTACGTGTGATCATGACAACAGATCACGGAACCATTCGGGTTAAGAAACCAAGCAAAATTATCGGAGATAGAAACACCAATACCAACCTGAGGTATAAACAAGGTAAAAACTTAAATTATATTGATAAAGATGTATTTGTCATTAAGAACCCCTCTGATGCCCAATTACCAAAGGTGCATGTGAGCTCTACCTACGTTTTTGCCAAAGAAGATAGTTATTTTGTTTATCCCAACAATTACAATCAGTTTGTCAATTATTTTAATGGGACTTTCCAGCATGGGGGCATCTCCTTAGAAGAAATGATTATTCCGTTTATTACTTACAGTCCAAAATAAAATAAGCAATTGAGCATGGAATTTAAAGTTGCTAATCCCGAAGCTCTTGCCGAAGCGGCAGAATGGCTAATAAAAAACGCTGATAATAAAAGAGTTTTTGTATTCCAAGCACCTATGGGTGCCGGAAAAACTACTTTTATCAAGGCTATCTGTGAATTCTTAAAAGTAACAGACAGTACCTCAAGTCCTACATTTTCCATTGTCAACGAATATAGCTCTACTCAGGGACCTATTTTTCATTTTGATTTTTATAGATTAAAAAATGAACAGGAAGCTTTTGACCTTGGTTATGAAGAATATTTTTACTCCGGAAATTACTGCTTTATTGAGTGGCCGGAGAAAATCCCAAACTTAATTCCTGAAGATGCAGCAATTATTGAAATAAAAGTATCTGAGGATCAGAGCAGAATAATAAAATTGAAATAATTTCTATTTCACTTGCAACCCTTTTAGGCAAAGCCCCGTCTTTACAATAAACCAGATCACATTGGAGCCTAACAGAATGATACATATATGGGAAAAATGCAAATCAAAAGACAGACAAGCGCAAACCGAGCTTTATCAATTATTTGCACCTAAAATGTATGCAGTATGTTTAAGGTACGCCCGTGATCAGGATGAAGCTAATGATATTCTTCAAAATGGTTTTATCAAGGTCTTCACTAAGTGTGAGCTATTTGAAGGTAAAGGTTCTTTAGAAGGTTGGATTCGAAAAGTCATGGTCAATACGGCGATTGAGAATCATCGGAAGAACAAAATCCGATTTCTTTCAACGGAAGAATTGAATCCTAATGAATTTGAAAAAACAGATTCTTTTTCTCTCAATCATTTGGATTATAAGGACCTCCTTGCCCTGATAAAAAAATTACCGTTGGGGTATCGTACGGTATTCAATCTGTATGCTATTGAAGGATTTAATCATAAAGAAATTGCAGAAATGCTGAATATAAGTGAAGGCAGTTCAAAATCTCAACTCTCTAGAGCTAGAACTTGGTTAAAGGAGAGAATTATTAAAATGGAGGAATTAGGAATATGAAAGATCAAGATATAGACAAGTTATTTGCTGATGGTTTTAGTGACCAGGAAGTAAATCCACCCGCCTCAGTTTGGAAAGGAATTGAAGCTAAACTTGATTCAGAAACAATCGTTCCGGAAAAGAAGGTTTTCAATTGGCAGGTATGGGCTATTGCAGCTTCTCTGGTTTTAGTATTAGGCATATCAATAAAATTATTCTTTTGGCAGACAAATGTTGTAGAGGAGGAAAATCAGGAACTGACTCAAATTATTCAATCAGAAATCAATCCTGTTCAAGAAGTAGTCTCTGAGAAAGTAATAGAACCTAAGCATTCAATTCCGGAATCAGAGAATAAAGAAATTAAAACACTTCCTGGAAAAGTTAAAGTTGCTACAATCATCAAAAAGAAGACGAATTCTTCCATTGAACCGATAGTTCAAAAAAATAACAACGTTGATGTGGCAGACCATCCGTCAAAAGGATCTTTTGAAAAAGTATCACCTACCAAAGAAATGAATTTGGTTAACCAGATTGATCTGGATGAACTGAATCATGACAAGGCTCAGTTAAGTGGAATTGAAGTATCGCCCATTCAGCCTTTGGTGAATGTTATCGAACAAGAAGAGGTAATGTATGCTGAAACTAAGGTAGAACCTAAACAGAAGCAGAATATATTTACTAATATTTTAAATACCATCACCGAAAATATTAACCCTTCCAGCAAATCTGTAAAGTTCAGCAGTGACGATGAGGGTACCATTAGAATAGATTTATATAACAGTATTGCAAAAACTCGAAAATAACATGAAAATTAGAAACCAATTATTTATTCTGATTGCTTTCGCTTTAGGTAGCAATTCCGCGTCTGCACAAATCATCTACAAAAAAGAGAAAGTAGACTCTACAGACAACACAAATATTTCTATAAGTATTGGAAAGGAAGATGAAAATAGTAAAGATCACAAGAAGATTACCTATCCACGCACTTATGGTGGTATTACATTTACACGTGTTGATTGGGGATTTTCAAGATTATCTGATGATGGAAGTTTTACCCTATCCGATGAGAATCAATTTTTGAGCTATAAAAAAGCCTCTAATTTTGGTTTTGACATTGCACAATTCGGAATACGCTTTAGCGATCAATTTAAAGTTTATTTGGCCGCTGGATTTGAATGGAATTATTGGCGGTTAAAACAGAATAATCTACTGCTGGAAAATGTAACTCCATTAGATTACAGACCGTTGGATGAAAACGCAAACTATTCAAAAAATGTTTTTACTTCAACTTATTTACGTTTACCTCTTTCATTTGAGTTAAGAAGTAAACCATTGAACAATGGTAAGCGGGTTAAACTAGCTTTTGGAGCAATGACAGGGGTATTATTAAAAGGAACTCAACGTTTGAAAAGCGAGGAAAATGGTAAGCAGAAATTCAAGGACACCTACAATTTGGCAACCTTTCAATACGGCCCTTTTGTGCGCATAGGTTATGACAATTTTGGAATTTTTGGTAAATACTATATAAATGACCTATTCGAGAAAAGCCCGGCTCAAGAAGGTGTAAGAAATATTGCATTTGGTCTGACTCTAGGTTTTTAATAGCAAAAACGATTAGTAAAATGTATTTTTGTGTCGGGTTCAAAAAACCCGACATTTTTTATGGCTCAACAATCTAACTCTTGTCAATACATTTTCTCGGATGTTCAAAAACCGGATCTACCATTGATTCATGGAAGTGATGTTTCCAGTATTTTTGAGGGAAATATAAGGGTTACGGCAGTAGACCATGTAGATTTCGGAATAGAAGAGGGAAAGATAACGGCGATCATTGGAGAATCAGGAAGCGGAAAAAGCACACTTTTAAAGTTAATTTATGGTCTATTGGAACCTAATTCAGGGGAGGTAAGATATAGAGGATGGTTAGTTCCTACCCGGAAAGATAAATTAATTCCCGGTCATGATTCTATGAAATTAGTTTCTCAAGGCTTTGATGACCTTAATCTATATGCTAAAGTGTGGGACAATGTTGCCTCTCAACTTTCTAACACCAATCTTGATTTAAAAAGGACACGAACACAAGAAGTTCTGGAACAATTAAGAATTGATCATTTAGCACAAAAACGTGTGGCGGATTTAAGTGGAGGAGAGAAACAACGTGTAGCTATATCCCGGGCTTTGATAAATGATCCGGAAGTTCTGTTAATGGATGAACCCTTTAATCAAGTTGATGCAGCCTTCCGTGACGAATTACAACAAGATATTCAATCCATTGTTACTAATACAGGTCTAACCGTTATTCTTGTTTCCCATGATCCCTCAGAAGTACTGGCTATGGCAGATTACTTGCTGGTAATGAAAGCAGGAAAGATTTCTGATTATGGTGATCCTAAAGACTTATATTTAAGACCTCACACATCTTATACCGCCAGATTATTATCGAAGAGCAATATCTTAACACCGCAACAGGCGGAGGTTTTAGGTATAAAAACGGAGAACTTTATCTCCATATTACAGGAAAACATTTCGATAAAGGAAGAAAATCTAGGTGAATTTTGGGTAAAAGACATTCGATTTCGGGGGTTTTATAATGAATTGATTGTGGGTAATGATGAGTTGACTCTTCATACCATACAATTCCCTAAAGATGAGATTAAAAAAAATACGAGAATTAACATCCTCGTATCTTCTTTTCATATATTCTCGTAAGAGAATAAAACACTTATTTCTTTACCGTATTAAGCCATTCTATCATCGCAGAAAACCAATCTCTACTGTCGGTTTTATTAATTAAGCCAAACCCATGCCCTCCTTCCTCATATGTGAATAAAGTGTTTGGAATATGATAAGCGTTTAAGGCTTTCTGATAGTTATAACTATTTTCAATAGGAACCACCTTATCGTCTTTTGCACTCATTAAAAAGGTCGGTTGATTGGTTTCGTCTACCTGTTTCTCCAAAGAGAATAATTCAACATCCTCATCTGTAAAGTCAGGGCCTATTAAGTTTTGTTTAGAGCCTCCATGTGTAATCGTTGAATCCATTGAAATAACAGGATAACATAACACGGAGTAGTCAGGTCGTAGATTAGACTTCTTTAACTCTTCGGTTTGGGGTCTTTCAAATAAATTAGAAAGCGATGCAGCCAAGTGACCTCCGGCAGAAAAACCAATAACAACAACCTGTTTGTCAGGATTTTCTTCCCGAGTCTGGGATAAAGCATATTGCGCGTCTTGAAGTGGCCCAAAACGTTTATCTTTCATCGTTTCTATCTTTGGGATTCTATATAAAAGAACATATGCTGAATAACCTATCTCATTCAATCTTTTCGCAACATCATGTCCTTCATGGTTAATTGCTACTCCTGAATATCCGCCCCCCGGAATAATTAAGAATACTAAATCTTTTTTCTCCTGTCCAGCTTTATGGATATATAATTTCGGCTTATCCAGTTCGTCAAGTTCTGAGACTGCTTTTACAGCATTCGGAATTTCACGACCTTCATATAAATACCTCATTTGCCCGGTATCCTGGGCTTTGGAATGCAATGCAATCATGCTTAAAATAAATAGGATTAGGTTTTTCATAGTTATAGGTTTGCCATGACGATCAGATTTAAATCCTTGCAGGGGATGTTAAACTTTTCACTCATGTCTTTGTTAGTTAAATTTCCGTGGTATAGGTAAATAGCACTTCGAATGCCTTGGTTGGCCCAAATCATATTATTCATTCCCCCGGCCTCACCTATCTCAATGAGTATGGGAGTAAAGATATTAGTTAGTGCATAGGTTGCTGTTCTTGCCACTCGGGAAGCAATATTGGGAACACAGTAGTGAATGACATCATATTTACGAAAAGTTGGCTTTTCATGATTGGTTACTTCAGAAGTTTCAAAACATCCCCCTTGATCTATGCTTACATCAATCAGAACTGAATTAGGCTTCATTTTAGACACTGTTTCCTCGGAAATAAGACAAGGTGTACGACCATTTTTTGCACGTACAGCTCCGATAACTACATCACAGGTACGAACAGCCTTATTCAGGACTATAGGTTGAATTACCGAGGTAAAAACCCTACTTCCTACATTACTTTGTAGGCGTCTTAATCTGTATACTGAACTATCAAATACTTTCACCTGAGCTCCTAAAGCTATTGCGGTTCTGGCGGCAAACTCCCCTACAGTACCTGCTCCAATGATGACCATTTCGGTAGGAGGCACTCCTGTTACTCCACCTAACATCAGTCCCTTTCCATCAAATACGTTGGAAAGGTACTCTGCAGCGATCAATACAGAAGTCGCACCGACAATTTCACTCATAGCACGTACAACAGAAAGATGTCCGCCCTCATCTTGTAAATATTCAAATGATAGTGCGGTAATTTGCTTTTTCGTTAGTGCTTTAAGAACCTCTAATTTCATTAAGGTAGGTTGCTGAGAACTAAAAAGCACCTGTCGGTTTTTCATTAGATCCACCTCTTTAAGAGTAGGACTTGATATTTTGATGATAATATCAGATCTATATACTTCCTTTTTATCATAAACTATTCTTGCTCCTTGCTCACTATAATGGTGATCCAAGAAATTGGAGGCTTTACCGGCACCAGATTCAAGAACGATTTCATGACCATTCTCCACTAATAAACCTACCGAAAGTGGGGTTAAGGCAACACGGTTCTCCTGGAACGTGTTTTCCTTGGGGATTCCAATGGTTAAACGGTCTTTTTTGCGTTCCTTTGACAGTAATGCTTCTTTAGGTTGTAATACGCCTTCTTGGGCTAACTTGGATACATTTATCATTTACGTAAATATAATGTATGCTAAAAATACGTAATATTATTACAACAAATAAACCGTAAACGATTATATTTGTTAATTATTGGATAATTAAATTCTATTAATTGTAAGTTTGCATATTAACCTGTTCCGATGAAAATAATTAAGCCGTTGAATCACATTAAGATAGTCCCTAGATGGATTATTTTTATGTTTGATATAGCTGTGTCTGCCTGTGCTTTCTTACTTGCTTTTACACTCTATAACAACTTTAATGTAGATTCTTTCTCTAAAACTGACTTCTCTGTAGGATTTTTATTCTGTCTGACTATAACAGCAATTTCCTTCTTAGTTTTTAAGTTATATAGTGGAATTGTAAGATATACTTCTGCAGTTGATTCTATTCGAATCTTATCAACAATTGTGTTTACTTCAATTGTGATGTTTATCGTAAAACTGATCTTTATTGCGTTACAAATACCTCTTAATATACCTACCAACTTAATTATTATTTATGCGCTGTTTGCATTTACAGGACTAACCACTTATAGGACATGTATTAAGATATTCTTTCAGTATACAAAATCCACAAAGAATGGCCGAAAAAATGCAGTTGTATATGGTGCGGGTGACTTAGGAATTGCCGTAAAACGCACCTTTGAGCATGATTTCCGGTCAGAGAAAACCATTGTTGCTTACATTGATGATAATGAAGAGAAAATAGGTAAATCTATTGACGGATTAAAGATATATGGCTCCAAAGACTTCTTAAGGGCTGTTCACAAATTTGGTGTTGATGAGCTAATTATCGCTTCTTCCAATATTGATATTGAAATAAAAAACAACATTATTGATCAGGCTTTGGAACATAATGTTACCGTACTCACACTACCACCGGTAAGCAAAATCATCAACGGAGACCTTTCTCCGGCACAGATTAAGCAAATAAAAATCGAAGATTTATTAGAACGTGCTCCTATTCAGATCTCAAATGAAAGTTTATTAGGTCAGCTAAAGGGCAAACGGGTATTAGTAACAGGTGCTGCAGGATCTATCGGTAGTGAGATTTCTAAGCAACTTGGCAGGTATGAACCCCAGATGATCATTTTATGTGATCAGGCAGAGTCACCTTTACATAACCTACAATTAGATTTACAAGATCAGTTTAAAAATCAGATTTATCATACTTTTATTGCCGATATCAGAAGCGAAGATCGTATGCGTTTGTTATTTGAAACTTTTAAACCGCATTATGTTTATCATGCTGCAGCTTATAAACATGTTCCTATGATGGAAAACCATCCTAGTGAAGGAGTCAAAACCAATGTATTCGGAACTTATTTATTATCTAACTTGGCAGTAGAATTTGATGTACAAAAATTTGTATTTGTTTCTACTGACAAAGCTGTGAACCCTACTAATGTAATGGGTGCCACTAAAAGGATAGCAGAGAAATATGTTCAATCGTTAAATAATTATTTGACTTCTGTCAATGGAATTAAATCTACTCGTTTTATAACCACACGTTTTGGGAATGTTTTAGGATCTAATGGTTCTGTTATCCCAAGATTTAAGGATCAAATTGAAAAGGGAGGACCAGTTACGGTAACCCATCCGGATATTACAAGGTATTTTATGACTATTCCAGAGGCATGTCAATTAGTAATTGAAGCTGGAAATATGGGTAATGGCGGAGAAATCTTTGTATTTGACATGGGTAAATCTGTCAAAATTGTGGATCTGGCAAAGAAAATGATCCGTTTATCCGGTTTTACCCCATTCAAGGACATTGATATTAAATTTACAGGTTTAAGACCTGGTGAGAAGCTCTATGAAGAGTTGTTAAATGACCTTGAAAACACACTCCCTACGCACCATGAAAAGATCATGATTGCTAAGGTCAGAGAGAATGATCTGGAGTTAGTAAAGAATGAATTTCACCTATTATTGAAGGAGTTAGAGAACAACAATAGCATGAATATCGTTAGACAAATGAAGGTCATGGTTCCTGAATTTAAAAGTCAGAATTCTATTTACGAACAACTGGATAAAGAAAAGATGGTTAATATCAATCCATAATACCATTAAATATTTTTCTATAATTATTGCAAGTATTCTTTAAAAGTGTATTTTTGCGTTCCGTAATCTATTAAAACTAAGAATGTCACAAAATAATCAAAAGGGTTCTTCAGCGTTAAAAACAGGGCCGAAGAAATCATTTTTACAAGAAAATGAAAAGAGTATCATCTTTATTGTTGTAGGTATCGTTGTATTGATCCTACTATATTTTGGATACCAAAAATTATATTTAGCACCTAGAGCAGAGAAAGCTGCTAATCAAATGTTTCAAGCAGAGCATTATGCTACAATTGATTCATTACAGAAAGCAATAGGTGGTGATGGTTCTTATCCGGGATTTAAAGAAATCGCTGATGAATACTCAAACACCAAATCTGCTAATATCGCTAATGCTTATTTAGGAGGTCTTTATTTACGTCAAAAGAACTTTAAAGAAGCTATCAAATATTTAGAGCAGTATTCAGAAACTGGTAGTAATATCCTTGATCCATTAGTTAATGGATTATTAGGAGATGCCTATTCAGAAGAGAAAATCTATGATAAAGCAGCTAACTTCTACAAAAAAGCAGCTGAAAACAGTAAAAACACTTATACTTCTCCAATTTTCTTAAAGAAATTAGGTTTAGTTTATGAAGAACTTCAGGACTATAAAAACGCTGAATCTACTTATCAAAAAATAAGAGATGAATATCCTGAGAGTGCTGAATCGACAACAATTGACAGCTTCCTAGCACGTGTTCAAGCTAAACAACAATAGTTGTTTTTAAGGATCAAAAGATTCAAAGCTTTTCATCAAAAATATTTTAATTAACTTTGAGGGCTACCAAATGGTAGCCTTTTTATTTAATACAAACTTATGTCAAGTACCTTAAAAAATCTATCTGATTTCTCTCATCTACAAGTAGGGAATGCTGAAAATTTAAAGTTTGCGATTGTTGTTTCACAATGGAATGCTCAAATTACAGGGGCATTATTAAATGGAGCCTATAAGGGTCTTTTAGATCATGGCGCTAAAGAGGAAAATATAGAATTGATCGAGGTTCCAGGTAGCTACGAATTAATTTCCGGAAGTGATATTGCCTTACGCAATCAAGAATTAGATGCCGTTATTACTTTAGGCTGTGTTATACAAGGAGAAACCAGACATTTCGACTTTATCTGTGATGCGGTCGCAAATGGCACTGCACAAGTTGGCATTAAATACAATAAACCTGTTATTTTTGGCGTATTGACTACAGACAATCAAGAGCAGGCTTTAGATCGTGCGGGGGGGAAACATGGAAATAAGGGCGAAGAAGCTGCCATTACGGCAATACAAATGGCCAATATCCATAAAAATCATTAGTGGTATTGTTTTTGATAAATGGAGGTGATGAAACTAGCAACATATTCACAACAAACTGTTATTCTATCTAACCCAATTTGATTAGGGGTAGCAGGATATTGTTGCACAATCCTCTCTTATTATCACAAAATTAATAGTATTATGAATCAAAAAAAGAATATAGTTTACTATATCTATTTAATATTTGCCGTCTTAACAATTTCACCATCTATCTTGTTAGCTCAATCAAATAGCATATCGGATAAAATATGGAATGCTGTTGGTGGTAAATCTAAATGGGATAGCACTAAATACATTATGTTTACCGTTTCAGGAAACAGTAAATACCCTGCCATTTCAGGTGCTAGAAAGTTTCTTCTGGACAAACAGTCCGGAAACGTAAGGTTTGAGGGCACGCTTAATAATGAAAATGTAGTAGCTATCTTAAATGTACAAAGCCAGAAGTTCAGTCATTTGTATGATGAGAATGGTGCCGATATATCACTACAGGAATATAAAGAGGTGTTACCGAATTTAATCGATCAATATAGTATTGACTTAAAAGTATTATCCTTACCGATAAGCATTTTGTCTGCCAACTTGAGCGGACAATCCTCAAGTAAGATTATCAATGCCGAAAAACTGCAAAAATTAGACTTCTCTAATTTCTTGGGTTTATCAGGAAGCATATACGTAAGTGATGAATCGGGCTTTATAAAACGACTGGATTTAAACAATAAAAGTTATTTAGTCAGCAACTATAAAGATATTGGTAATGGATTAGTATTACCAACCAATTTTAAGAGTAGCGCTGATAGTATAACTTATGAAAAAGTAGCTTCATTTACAGAGATGGAACCTGAAAAGTTTAAAGAATTCTAATAAAACATCTTAAAAGGAAACCGGGAATTTATAAAGATTCCCGGTTTCCTTTTTTTTTATCCGCAGATTTCAACATCTGATCTATAATATCTTTTAAACTGGACTTATAATTATCGGAATGAATCGCCAGATAGACATCATTATAAAACATCTTACCCAGCATAGAAGAACTTATATAATTCACATCTTCTCTCTCCTCCACGGTACTTAAGGGTGCAATAGTATAACCCAGTCCTAATTTGACAAGCTCAAGAATGGCATTCATGTTATTACAATGGTGTTTAACCTTTGGCTCAAATCCAATTTCTTTACAAAAATCCAGACTCAACCTGTAGAATTCAGGCGCATAATCTCTGTTGAAAGATATATAGTCTGCTCGTGTAATTTTTTCCTTATTCATTTCTACATTATTAGGCCCCACCACACATAGTTCATCTTGAAAAAACAAGCGTTGCAAGATGTCCTTAGAAGGAAATCTCCCTCTGATAATTGATATATCCAATTTTCCACTACATAAATCATGTATTTGATCCTGACTGGATGATTCAATCAGATTAACCTGTAATAACGGGAAAGCAATCTTTAAATCATTTAATATTTTAGCAATAATTTGCTTCGGTGTAGAGCTAATATAACCTAACTTAATCTCACCGGATATATGATCATGTATTAATTTGGTCGAATTCTTTATTTGATCAAGTTCTTGAATTATAACAGCGGTTCGCTCATAAAAATACCTTCCTGCTTCTGTTAACTCCACCTTTTTATTATTTCTTAAAAAAAGCTCAGCCTTCAGTTCATTTTCCAATTCTTTGATTTGTCGGCTTAAAGGGGGTTGGGAAATAAATAGTTTCTTAGCAGCATTCCCAAAATGCAGTTCCTCTGCCAAAACCTTAAAATATTGAATATGCCTTAGTTCCATAATACCTATAAAGTATTGATACATGATAAAAATAGTATTTTTCAGGTATAAATGAATCTACTAAATTTGATTTACACAAATAAAGACAAAATGGATAAATCGAGTATTGAAGAAATAGAACAGCGTTTTGATGCCGATGTAGAACGTTTCTCTACTTTAGAAACAAGTCAGGCAAACACTATCGATGCCGTATTAAATATGGAATTGATCACGGATGGTATAAGTAGAACGTATCCCAATTTAAAAAACATACTGGACATCGGATGTGGCGCTGGAAATTATGCTATAAAAACATTGATGAAAACAAACAATCAGGTAAATGTTGATTTAGTTGATTTAAGTAAAGCTATGTTAGAAAGAGCTGAAAGTCGGGTAAAAGAGTACACTAAAGGAGAGATACAAACTGTTAAAGGAGATTTTCGAACAGTAAAACTACAAGAAGGAAAGTATGATGTAATTATCGCCACGATGGTTTTGCATCACCTTAGGGATGATGCAGATTGGGAAACAGCCTTTAGCAAATTATATAGTTTGTTGAACAAAGGCGGAAGCATCTGGATTTTTGACATGGTAGAACAAAACAGTCCCGAATTGCAACAATTTATGTATCAGGAAAAATATGCTGATTTCTTAATTCAGTTGAAAGATAAAAACTATCAGGAACATGTTTTTAATTATATACAGAAAGAAGATTCACCTCGACCAATTATGTATCAATTACATCTACTAGAAAAAGTTGGTTTTAAAAAGGTGGATGTTTTACATAAACATCTTTGCTTCGCTTCCTTTATCGGATTTAAATAAAAAAAGTATCCGCTTAAGTTACCTCAGGCGGATACGCTATTATTTTTTTTATTGATTACTCTACGGAATAAGTACTGATACGCCCTACTCTACCTTTATCATCAATTACTGCAAGATTAATTTTATCACCTTTTTTAACAGTAAGTCCACTCTGAATAGGGAATTGTTCGGAACTCTGGTCTGGATCAGTTCCATCAAGTGTATAATAGATGGTAAAACCCGGATACTCTATATTAGCAAGTAGTTTATCAGCTTTTTGAGACACCCCTACTGATGGCAGACGGTAATTAAAACCATTGCCAATAAGGTCAAGTTTTGGTAATTCACTAATACCTACTTTATTGATAAAGTCAGCATAAGATTTGTCAAAAGTTTCCTTATTAAACTTATAATCATCTTCCCAAGAGCGTTTCGGAGCCCAGGCTCTCTCCGCTAAGGCATATAAACGAGGAAGAATCATATAATCCATGCGTTCGGGTGTCAATACGGTCTCTGCCCATAAAGCTGCTTTAATACCCACGAGGTTTGACTTTCCTTTTTCGGTAAGTCTTACTTTACTTGCTAAATATTCCTTTTCTAACTTCTTACCGGATTCTGTCATATGCATATTGGCAAAAAAATTCTCAGGCAATAACGTAAAAGAATGGTATAGATCCGTTATAGAAGCCCATTTCAGACCCGGTTCTCTAAAGTCTTTATCCCAGGTCATGTCTAAATAAAAGTTAGCACTGCTTGTAAATACAGTTTTGTATCCTGCATTGGCTAATTTATAAGCGAGATCCTCATGTCCTCCGCCAATAACATTATTCCAGACATCCAATAACATATTCAAATGAGAAAGATCTTCATTAACAACCATACCAGAACCTTTATTAACCATACCAAACTCTTCCCAACCAGCCATTTGTATTCCTTTAGATTCACAGATTGCATTTAACTTCTGAACATAATAAGGCCATACCTCATACACAGATTTTAAACCTTCACGTTCCATCAGCTCTTTGATAGCCGGTGATTTCTCCCAGGAACCGGCAGGAACCTCATCACCTCCCATAGAAACAACACTCAAGGTTAAACCCGCTTCTGTATACATCTTCTTAATATCTTCCAGTACAACGTCTAAAAAATGGTAAACTGAGGGTAATGCAGGGTTCATAACATTGTCATCCCAATATTGAGCTGAACTGTAAACAGACTTATCTTCGGCCTCATATAATAGGAATTCTTCTGCTTCTTTCTTCTTTCCTTCTTTCATCAATCGGTTATAGCGTGTTTCCATAGCCTTTATTGCTGCCCGACCATGACCTGGAGTTTCAATCTCCGGAATAATCGTGATAAATCTGGATGCCGCATATTTTAATAAGTCCTGAAATTGAGCTTTTGTAAAATACTGTCCTTCGGTAATTTCTGATCCCGATCCGTATGCCGGCTGTATACTACTTCCATCTGCAAAAAATGGTGACCTCTTTGATCCAATCGCTGTTAACTCCGGTAAAGATGGAATCTCTAATCGCCAGCCCTCATCATCTATCAGGTGAAGATGTAGTTTATTAATTTTATACTGAGCCATCAGATCAATGTATTTCTTAATCGTATTGAGATCCTTAAAATTTCTGGAGATATCCATCATAAAGCCACGATATTCAAATCTTGGTTTATCATTGACAATCAGATATGGAAGCGATATTTCACTTTCTCCTTTAAGCTGAGAAGCTGTTAATAATGATTTTATTGATTGTAATGCATAAAAAGCCCCGGCTGGATTAGAAGCTTCAATAGTAACACCTTTACCATCAACTTTCATCTTGTATTCTTCAGACGCTAAATTTTTATCATAAAGAATTTTGATGTTAGCATCCTTTTCAGGCTGACTGACAAAGCTATATTGACTTAGCTGTTCGGAGAATTCCTGAAAGGTCTGCAATGAAAAGTTAAAATGTTCATGTATATAATAACTTAATTGCTTAGAAAACTTATAGGTCCCCTTCCCTATACTTAAATTGGCAGGTGTTGGCAAGATCAATTGCTCCCCATCGTTATTTCTCACAACATTTTTTTCAAATAATTCATTCAAGAATTTATTTTGATCTGCAATAGAAACTTGTAAAGGAGAAATTGTAGGATGTCCTAATGAAATAATGTCCATTGGATTCTGCTTACTTTGAAGGTAAAAACCGTTTGGCGTCAATGAGGTATGGGTTAGAGGATACGGTGATTTATAATGGATAACGATTGAATCTTTCGGATTAATCATTGAGTTATCAGCTAACTCAATTTCATATAGATTTCCGTTTCTGTTATGAATAGAAAAATTCCCTTCACTTTTTTCCTCTATTGGGTACATGGAATTAAACCACAAATCATAATCTTTTAAGTTCAGCACTTTTGAGTCATGATTAATCAGCGTTAATTTCAATGCAATATTATCCTTCGGATTATAGTCATCATTGAAGTCCCATTTTATCTCTATGTTTTTCTCTTGAGCGTTCGAATGGCAATAAGCTAATAAGAATACGCAGAGAGCTAGGTGTTTAATTAGTTTCATATGTTTCTGTTTATAGTCTAAAAATAGACACTAAATAGTTAACCAGCAATTATTATGAAAATTATTTTGTGATAATAAAAGTAAATTCTATATTTGCACACCGGAAAACAAAACGGCCCGTTCGTCTAGGGGTTAGGACGCAAGATTTTCATTCTTGAAACAGGGGTTCGATTCCCCTACGGGCTACCAGATCGAAGATCAAAACATATAAAGGCTTGCAAATTGAACGTTTGCAGGCTTTTTTGTTTTTAAGGAAGGTCAAAATGTTCAGGAATTCGGGGATCAGTTTCAAAACCTGTGGACTAAGCAAATAATTTGGGATCATACCGAAAGTTTGGGGGGTAATCATTTTTAAGCATACAATTTCATCACTCTGTACAGGAAGAATGTTGTATCCCTTACTCCACG
>Ga0308157_10001443_pt1 | contig 49150 bp, 35 predicted proteins | sample PhyBR1_FD_201035 | JGI IMG/M metagenome (GOLD analysis project Ga0308157, IMG submission 201035) | Phyllosphere microbial communities from UC Gill Tract Community Farm, Albany, California, United States - DLSLB.R1 | ecosystem: Host-associated > Plants > Phyllosphere > Unclassified | place: USA...
AGTAGGTGTAGACGGTATTGGCTTTGTGTTTTTAGACGATAAAGATATTGTGCGTCACCGATTGGTTAAAAAAATTGTGGAAGCCTACAAAATTGTGGAAACAGCAAACGAATTTGCATCGCATCAAAATTATTACAGTAATAATTCATCACAAAATACACAAAATGAAAATCCGACTAGTTAGTCGGATTTTCATTTTGTGATCTTTAATAAGTAACAATGTACATTATCACTGGAATAAAATAACTTATATAAAACATAATTTTGGTAATAATAGAAAATGTATTATTTCTATCTGAAGGATATAAATCCATAATTTTTAAATATCTTCTATTAAAACGAAAATATATAAAATTGATAATTATGCTGAAAACTATTGTATAAACATTTAAAATCAAATCTATATTTCTAAAAATCAAATACAATAAAACATTTATATAGAAACTTAACAAAACTGAAATATGTACGATTGTTAATTCAAGAGGAATAAAATCCTTGTTAGTTCGTAATGTATCGTGATAAATTACTGCAAAAATTCTATTATATAAATTCATTTAAATAACCTTCTTAAGATAAGAATCTTTCCAAAATATTAGCATCAATCCCTTCATGTGATTCATCATAAGTAACCTTACCATCTTTAATTAATAAAATTTGTGGTGATTGATGCGTAATTCCAAAATCATCGGCAATTTTGTTTGATATACCTCTGTAAGCAATTAAATCCAAGTAATACGCATCAATAACATCATGTAGTAAAAAATCACTTTCAAAATTCTTTAATGCCATTTTGCTAATGATACAACGCGTACTGTGTTTAAATATCAACTGTAATTTATTGTGTGAAGCTTCTTTTATCTCGTCAATTTGATTGCTGTTTTCTAAAACCTTCCAATTCATTTTTGTAAATTTAATACTCAAATATACATTCAATACTTATTTATAAATATTTATTTACTATTCTTTATGTTTTAACTATTTAATAATCATCAACAATTTTTCTTGCTAAAACTATTTTATTTTTTAATGATTTTGATAAACTGCGAACCTTTTTCAGTTACAATCTTAACCATGTAAGTTCCCGAACTGAATCTAGAAAAATCAATAGTTACATATTTGCTTTCATACTTCTGCTTGAAAACGCGTTTACCGGTAACATCATAAATCTCTACATTTTCTAAAGGATCAATATAGCTTATTACCAATTCACTATCGACCGGATTTGGATAATATTTCAATTGTTCCAAATCAAGATCGTTCGTCCCTAAAGTAACTCCCACCTTAACAGCCGTTGGGTAACTGTTACAAGAATTTGCATCGACAATAACTCCGTAATAAGTAGTTGCGTCTACCAATAAATCCGACGCACCTAAAGCATTCATTTTATTAATAGCATCATTATAACTTAAATACCAAACAACATTCAGTTGATTCATTACCAGATTAGCAACTTTTGCCTGATAGTTAAAGTTTTGAACCAGACTTCCTGTCGGAGAAGATGGTCGTTTATTTACTTGTACATGAACGCTCTTTCTGTTAGAAATACATCCGTATGATTCTATTGCCACATAATAATAACCACTTGTTAAAACATAGGTATCAGGCAGCTTTGTGGTTGTTGTGCCGTTTAAATACCATACATATTTTGTAGATGTAGATGCTGCCAAATACAAATCTGCTACTGTAGCGTCTTCGCATAATTTAAAATCGGTCATTGTTGGAGCTGTTGTAGAAACTACACGAACCGCAACTGCAATTCTTGGCGATTTACAAGGTATCATTTCTTGCTCTACATAATACGTACCGTTGAAAAGTTGTGTTGTTGCTGTAAGCGGAGTTGTTGCTTGCGCAGAATTATACCATTTTATTGATGCTCCGTTAATACCTCTGGCAACCAAATCTCCAACTGTAGCAGCATTACAAAATGACTGCAGTGTACTTGTTACGGGAATAGGCACATTGTTAGAAACTACTATTTGGACTGCTTTACGTGCCGATTCGCATAAATTGTAGTTAAACGTACTTATGTAATAAGTTCCACTTGTTAATACCTGAGATTGACTTAATGGCGTAGCTGCTGTTAAACTGCTGTACCATTTTAATTGTGAACTGGTATATCCTTCAATAGAAATATCATTAATAGTTGCAACATCACAAATTGCCAAATGACCTGTAACTAACTGCGCATTAGGATAAACATTTACTTTCACTGCAAATCTTGTAGTACTTTCACATCCGTTTAATGTTTGCGAAGCGTAATAAGAAGATCCGTTAACCAACGTACTTGTGTTTGTTAAAAGCATGCCGCCCACAGCTGCTGTGTACCATTTTACATTGCTTCCTGTTATTTGTAAATCGGAAATTTTTGGCACAAAAGGTTCGCAAAATTCCTGAACACTATATCCTGAAGGAATTGGGGAACTATTAATCACAACATTGATTCCAGTTCTTGCAAAACTTTCACAACCATTGATAGTTTGCGATGCAAAATAATCTCCTGAAACCAATAAATCATTAGCATTTAAAGGTGTACCCGCAACTGCTGATCTATACCATTTTATATTACTTCCACTAACAGCCAAATTACTCACGGTTGCTTGAGCGTTTATACAAAAAACCTGATTAACTGCCGTTGGTGTAGCAACATCTGCCGGTTGTGTAATGGTTACTGTGTGTGCCAATGTACAATTATTACTATCGGTTACCACAACCGTATAAGTGCCTGCCGGAATTTGACTTAGCGAAGCCGTTTTAAATCCGTTTGACCATTGATATACATAAGGAGCCGTTCCGCCCGAAACCGTTAAAGAGATACTTCCTTCTGATAATCCGTAACAATTAACGTTTGTTTGCTGATGAGTAGCTGTTAGAATACCAGGCTGAGTTATAGTTACCGTTTCTGTAACAGTACACCCGTAATCATCGGTAACCGTTAAAGTGTAAGCTCCAACACCAAGATTATTTATAGATGGATTGTTCGATCCTGTTGACCAACTGTAAGTAAACGGAGCTTTTCCACCGGTAACAACTGCTGCTGCATTACCGTTTGTTAATCCGTTACAGCTGATATTTTTCTTATTAAAACTTAAAGATAAATTTGCAGTAGCAACCACAGAGACTACTTCGGTTACTTTACATCCGTTGGCATCAGTAACCGTTAAATTATAAGTACCCGGTAACAAATTGTCAGCATTAGCAGTTGTTAAACCGTTAGACCATAAATAAGTATATGGTTGTGTACCGCCAGAAGGAGTTGCGATAACCGAATTTGTTGTTTCACCATTACAACCTGCTTTTGTCTGGTTGGTTGAAACAGTTAATACAGTTGGTTCTGTAATTACAACAGAAGCGTTAACTGCACATCCTTTAGCATCCGTTACTGTAACAGAAAAAGTTCCTGGTCGCAAACCATTGTTCGTTGCAGTAGTAATACCGTTATTCCAATTATATGTATAAGGCGCAGTTCCACCAACAACATTAACGGTTGCTTCACCTGTGAAAGTTGCGTTACAGCTAACATTTTTAGATGTAATTGCCGCTGTTAAAATATCAGGCTGCGTTATTACGATTTGCTCTGTTTTTATACAATTATTGGCATCTTTAACCTGAACATTATAAGTACCGGCTACTAATCCTGTAATTGTTGACGTTGTAGCATTATTGTGTGTCCACAAGTAGGTAAATGGAGCTGTTCCGCCCGAAGGTGTTACTTCAATAGTAGCATCATTACCTCCGTTACAGCTAACATTTTTAACTTTTAAAGCATTTGATATTACTGCAGGCTGTGTTATAACCATACTTTTGTTTGCAGTACATCCGTTTGTATCCGTAATAACAACAGTGTAAGTTCCAGGTGCAAGATTATTTATAATTGCTGAAGTAGATCCGTTTGACCATAAATAAGTATACGGTGCAGCATCGCCTGGAGGAACTATTGTTGCAGATCCGTTTGTTAGTCCGAAACAAGACACGTTTACAGATGTAAGCGTTGCATTAACTTCGGGAACTGTTAAAATCACTGTATTAGAATTTAAATGCGGTGAACAGTTACTTTTAACTACAAGTTTGTAGCTGTATCCATTTAAACTTCTGGTTGCGTTTGTTATAGTTAAAGTATTTGATGTTACACCAGAATAAGTAGCATCATTAACTAAATCTACAAAACCACTCCCCATATTAACCTGCCACTGATAACCGATGTCATTTATTGAACTTACGCTAAATGATGTTGTACCACCAATACATACCAATTTGTTAGTTGGTTGTGACGTAATAGTTGGCGTTAAAGTAACCACAAGGTTAATTGTTGCAATTTTTGAACAATTGCCAGATTTTACCAATACATAAACCACACCATTACCCGACGAAAACGCAACAGGATTTGTTATAGTATTTGTGTTATCTGCAACAGCATCGGTTTGATTTTGATAATACTTAAAATTAATACCTGGAACAGAACTAATTTGAGATTGAACAGAAGTAAGATCAAAAGTTGTAGTTGCAGAAGTTGAACAGATAGTTATTGAAGAATTCTGAACAGCATCTAAAGGATTTTTGTTTACAACTACTGTTTTAGAAGATGTACAGTTGTTACTATTGGTAACACTAACCGTATAACTTCCCGGTGTTGTAACAGTAATACTTGGGGTTGTAGCACCAGTTGACCATGCATAAGAAAGTCCGCTACCAGTACTTAAAACTGTTAATACAGTTGATTCACCATCACAAAAAGTAAGATCCCCTGAAACCTGAACAGTATCTAAAGGGTTTTTATTTACTAATACTGTTTTAGAAAAGATACAGTTGTTACTATTGGTAACATTAACTGTGTAGCTTCCTGGTGTTGTAACAGTAATGTTTGGAGTTGAAGCACCAGTTGACCATGCATAAGAAAGTCCGCTACCTGTACCTGAAGCTGTTAATACGGTTGATCCACCATCACAAAAATTAAGATTACCTGAAATTTGAACATTTGGATCAATACTTGAATTAATTGTAACACTTGTTGTACTTGTACAAACACCATTAGTATTTGTTAAAGAGTAAATTCCTCCACCCACAACACTAATTGACTGCGTTGTTGCACCGGTTGACCATGTGTTTCCAGTTGGCATGTTTGATGTTAGTGTTGCAACATCACCAGAACATAAATTTGTAGAACTAGCAGATATAGCTAAAGTAATAGATTCATCAACAAACTTAAAAGATCCTATTTGTCTGCATGAAACCGTACCACCATTTGGATCTTGATAACTTATACTGTAATAATAATTTGTTGTTGTATTAACTGTAACAGGCGAAGTTATTGGACTTGTCCCTGATAATGCATTGTTAGATGTTGTATGATAAGAAACACTAAAATTTTGATTATTGTTTAAGATCGAAGTCGAAAGCGTATTAAAATCAAACGATGAAGAATTACTGCACAAATTGATTTCTCTTGGTGAACCTGCACTAGCTCCCGCATTTCCAGGAGGTAAAAAAGGATTTGGAGCAGTTGAACTATTCAAAAAAGGATCTTTCAATGTTGCCGTACCCCCCCAAGTTAAACTAAACGGTGCTATTCCGTTAAAGCCTAATCCAACCCAGTTATCAATAAACAAATAGTAGGTTTCACCAGCAATTACATCCATGTACTTACAAAAAGGAACATTAGATCCTGGTGCACCAACGGTGTTGGTATTGGTCATGTTTAAACCAGTGTTTCCATAAGTTCCTGCGGCATTACAGCGTATTGGAGTTCCAATATTACCACAACTTACATTGGGTCCAAAAACAGCCCAATCATAATCTACAGCAGCAGTTGGTGAAATCACAAAAGTTAATGTTCCGCTTGTGGCAATTTCAAATTTATACCAAACAGAATTATTTTCTCCACCAGTCGACAGACATCCACCCAACGACTCATAAACATTGCCATAACCTATTGGCGAATAATTTATATTTGAATTACCGCAAATACTTAATGCTGTGCTACAATCTTGTTGTGCATAAATTAAATTGGACAGTAAAATAAACAGTAAAAATGTTATTTTTTTCATACAGCTAACTATAAATTCAAAATCATTTTTTCTAAGTAATTAATAATTCATCATAACTTCCTTTATAATATTGAGAATTTACCCTATTTACTGATACAATACTATTAAAACAATTTAAGTTTATGAATATTAAATATTTCTTATAATTTTTTCAAATATATAATTAAAAGAAACATAGCATTACATATTTATTATTATTTGTTAAAAATTGAGGTGTACAAACCGCAAAATGAGGTATATAAAAAAAGAGAAAAACTTAGTTTTCTCTTTTTCATAAATAATTTATTTCACTTCCCTAATTACTTGAATATATCCTGTTTTATATGGATTGTTTAACATAAAAACTGAATAAAAATAGGTACCCGAAGGTAATACTTTACCATTATTATCCTGACCATGCCATTCGTTTCGATAATTATCTTTCGTATAAACAGCATTACCATATCGGTTATAAATAGTAAGTTTGCTTGCAAAATAATCAGACAGATCTAAGTAATCATTTTCGCCGTCACCGTTTGGAGAAATACCTCTTGGAATTTCAAAATGTGGAAAGTTCGTATCCGAACATCCTGTACATCTTTCAACAGGGTCAACAATATAAATAGAACTTATATTAACGGTATTTGTAAATAATCCTTTATGATCTTTTGGTACACGTAATTTAACCGTATAAATAACTTCTTGTTTTACATCTAATGAATTAATCACATCTTGTAAATCTCCAGCTCCAGTTTTACCGTTTCCTTCCCACGTCATTTCTGTTGTTTGATGCGGCATTGGATCATTCACCTCAACATTCAATGCTTTTTGAGGTCCATTATTAACAACTTTTATGGTATATGTTAAATATTCGTCTGTAAAAAACAGTTCTTTACCATCATTTTTAAAAGCATCAATATCAGCAACAAAAGCATCAACAGTAGCAGAACTTTTATTATTTTTCATATCTGTATCTTCCAGAATACCTTTGGCTGTTGCTGTGTTAATATATTCACCAGAATTTCCAATTCTACAGTCCACAACCAGAGTTTCACTTTGACCAGGAACTAAAGATCCGATGTTCCAAAGTCCGGTAACATTATTATAAGTTCCTTTTGATACATTAGAATCAACATAAATTAATCCTGTTGGAAGTAATTCTGTAACAGTAGCGTTAGGTTCTGTGAAATACGGATTTAAATTGGTTACTGTGATTGTAAAAGTGATATCTAAATCGTCTTGAAAAGTACGTTCTTTAATAACTTCTAAGTCCGAACAAGGGATAACTTCTACATCTAAAGCAATAGATTTGCCAGATAAACCACAATCTCTTCTTACTTGAACAGTATAAGATCCTGATTCGGTTACAATTAGTGTATTTCTTGTAGTAGTTTCATATTCAAACCCATCTTTATGCCAAACATATTCGCTATATCCTGCTTCTGCTTCCAAAGTTACGCTACAATCTTTATTTCTTTTTGCATATACAGGTGGATCTGCCGCCTCTCCAAAAGATGAGAAAAATGCCGACATAGAGAAACCACCGCCCTGCTGTACTAAACTGGTTGTTAATGGCATAGCCGATGTTATTATTAAATTCGCTGGATTGTTAATTTGTATGTTATCAAAAGTAATCAGGTAAAATCCAGTAGTCCCAATAGGTACTCTTAAATTACCCGTTACAACTTCAATATTTTGTCCGTTTACAAAAACCGGAACGGTATTACTTTCTATTACACAAAATCCAAAATAAGGAAGGTTTCCGTTAGCATAATCAATAAATTTTTTTGTCTGAATATTTAAAGATCCTGCACAACCGCCAATTGGCAATACAGTAGATATATCGGTCTCACAATCAACAGCGGTTCCCGAATAAACAATAACAGGATTTTCTGCAGTGATTAAAGACGAAGAAAATAAATCCACTCCGTTTCCATGATAAAATGTATAGGAATCACCTGCTAAACCTAAATTCATATTAAATGGAGGGCCAAAAGGAGTTCCGTTAGGGTTAAAGTTTTGAACGCTTATAATAGTATCGTCCTTTGTTGTTACAATTGTAGTCTGCTCTGAACCATATCCCAATTGAGTTTGTGGAAGAGTTGGTACAGTACCTTCTCCTCTAACTACCAGATATCTGATACCCAGTGATTGTACAGGAGCTATCTGATCGAAAGTTCCGTCTTCACCGTTACCACCACATGTTTGTGGAATATCACCGTAACTACCCGTATTCATTACTATTCGCTTATCAGCAGTAACTAACGATCCTATGGGTGCATTAAACAAATAACTTTGACCTCTATTCAACGTAATTGTAGTTGCCGGTAAGTTAACACTTGTATTATCTTCTGTTGCCATAACCGAATACACGGGTGCACCTGTATCTAAACCTAAGACAGAATTTCTGTAATAACCTACTCGGAATTCAAATCCTAAACCTTCACGACCAAAACTTACCAACGAAGCGTTTCCTTTAATATTTGCCACCGAACTACCTGCGGTATCCGATGCAATATTTCGTAAGTTTACTATCACAGGGTGACTTGCTTCTATTATCAAGCCTTTGTCATTTTCAATAAGGTTTAATGCGTTTTTAGGAGAGGTTGCAATAGCACCTGTAAAACGATATGATACCGGATTGTTTTCTGTAACAGTTAAAGTAGTAATAAATGTTCCATCACTTCTACTGATATCAACTGTAACTGTGGTGCCAGGTTCCACTGTACCAATTACAATTTCGTTTGCATCATTCCAATATTGCCAAGGTGCCGGTGCAATATAATGTTGAGTGTAGTATTGGGCAAAACTGTTGGTTGTGAACAACAGAAAAATTAGAAAATATAAATGTTTCATAAAATGTAGTGAATTTTAACAAATATAACATTAGTTTTAACAAATTCAATAAGTACTTGAAAAAAGATGATTTAAAACAACAGGAACTACTTATCTGCCAATTCATTGCATAAAAAAACTCTTTCAATAATTATTGAAAGAGTTTTAAAGAATTAACTAACACTCAACTATTTAATATTTAAATGATAAGGCATCATTGCTTGAACACCTTTACTTTGTTTAAGATAATTCATACGCTGTAGCAACTCATAATTTTCTGTACCTATTTCACTTTTAATAGCATCTTCTTTAACGCTTGAAACCGACATTCCTAAAAACTTGCGGAATAAATCTGCTAATTCTACTTCGTATTCCGGGTATAACGAAACTTTGTAATCATCTGTCTTAACCAATTTGGCTGCGTACGCAATAGCATCATCTAAACTTCCTAATTCATCAACCAAACCTAATTGTTTAGCCATAGTCCCTGTCCAAACTCTACCTTGAGCCATTTCGTCAACTTTTGCTTTATCCATTTTTCTACCAGCAGCAACTCGTGAAATAAAAGTATCGTAAATAATTTCGATACTCTCTGTAAGTGTCTGCTTGTACTTTGGCGACATTTCTTCAAAAACACTGTAACCAGTTGCGTTTTCGTGTGTTTTAACTGCTTCGGCATTTACTCCGAATTTATCTGCAACCTTTTTAAAGTTAGGCACCATACCAAAAACTCCGATAGATCCTGTAATTGTTCCCGGTTCAGCAAAAATTTTATTGGCATTACAAGCAATATAATATCCGCCCGAAGCAGCTACATCGCCCATTGAAACAATTACCGGTTTAACTTTTTTGGTCAGTTCAATTTCTCTCCAAATAATATCAGAAGTTAAAGCGCTACCGCCTGGTGAATTTACACGCAAAACAACCGCTTTAATTTTATCGTTTTTACGCGCTTCTTTCAATGCTCGGTTAATAGATCCTTCACCGATTGTATTTACATTTCCTTCGCCACCTTGAATTTCTCCTTGAGCAAAAATCACTGCGATTTGATCTTTAGCCGAAACTTTCTTAATGTTTAAATTGACATCATTAACATAATCTAAAATATCAATTTCATTAATATCATCGTCATATTTGATATCCAACGCTTTTTTAATTCCGTTTTGATATTGATCTATGTACGCAATTTTATCGATCAATTTATTCTGAAGCGCCAAGTTTGCATTTCTTGCATCTAGATTCGTTGCGATATCGTTCAATGTTGCAACCGGAATTTTACGGTTTTTAGAAATATCGCCCACATAAGATTCCCAGATCGAATTTAAAAGAACGGTTAACTGCTCACGATTTTCATCGCTCATTGTTTGCTGTAAAAACGGTTCAACAGCACTTTTATATTTTCCGTGACGAATCACTTCCATGTGAATTCCAGATTTTTCCTGCAAATCTTTCATATACAGAACTTCAGAAGCCAAACCTTTAAAATCGATGCTTCCCATTGGGTTCATGTAAACCGTATCGGCAACCGACGCTAAATAATATTCACCCTGTGAATAATAATCGGCATAAGCAACAACAAATTTTCCTGTCTTTTTAAATTCAGCCAACTTCTCTACAATTGCTTTACGCTGTGTTGATCCTAAACCTGTAGCATTATTTTCAATTGAAATCCCTTTAATTTTATCATCGGTTTTTGCATAATCAATCGCCTGCAAAACGTTGATCAATCCGTCATTATTTGTCTCTTTATAATCAAAGTCTTCAATATAAACACTTCCGCCGTAATCATTAGAAACGTTTTCTAAATCTAATTTAATTATAGAATTACTTTTGGTTGATTTGCCTGAAGATGAACTACCTGCCGATGCAACCACGCCAATAATCAGCAATAAGAAGAAAGACATCATACAAAATAGGATGATTCCTACAAATGTTGCGAGTACGTTTTTTATAAAATTCATTTTTATTGTTTTAATCTATATTTTGGTTAGTAAGCGAAATATATAAAATGTTACAAAAAATTTGAAATGATTTTTTAGTGTGATACTTTTTAAAAACATTGCCTATTTTTGCAGCATGCACACGTACAATAAAGTAGTTTTAGCTTTAGGAAGCAATTTAGGAAACAAGAAAGAAAATCTGCAAAATGCCATAAACCACATACATAATCACATTGGTTTTGTAGCACAGGCATCGGCAATTTACGAAACACCTTCGTGGGGTTTTGACAGTTTTCAGTTTTATAATATGTGTATTTTGATCCACACTAATTTATTACCCGAAAAATTGTTGGTTGAAATAAAACAAACCGAAAAAATATTGGGTAGAACAGCAAAAACGACCGATAATTACGAAGCGCGTACCGTTGATATTGACATTGTTTATTTTAACGATTTTGTTTTTGATTCGGTTGATTTACAGATTCCGCACAAAGAACTTCAAAACAGAAAATTTGTTTTGGTTCCTTTAAACGATTTGATTTTCGATTGGAAACATCCGGTTTTACAAAGATCAACGCAAGAATTATTATTGATTTGTGAAGATGAATCTGAAATAAAACAAGTTGATTCTATTGATTTACCGAAAGATAATTTTGCGATTGGAACTATAAAATTTCTGGCGATTGAAGGAAACATCGGATCTGGAAAAACATCTTTAGCTAAAAAAATTGCACAAGATTTTAATGCAAAACCTATTTTAGAACGTTTTGCAGATAATGCTTTTTTGCCAAAATTTTACGAAGATCAGTCGCGATATGCCTTTCCGCTGGAAATGTCGTTTCTCGCAGATCGTTACTCGCAGTTAAATGAAGGTTTGGGGCAATACGATTTATTTAACCATTTCATTATTGCCGATTATTACATTTATAAGTCGTTAATTTTTGCACAAGTTACGTTAGATACTGACGAAGTTCTGCTGTACAGATCCATTTTTGATGTAATGAATAAAGAAATCACAAAGCCGGATTTGTATGTTTATTTATATCAAAACACAGAAAATTTACTGCAAAACATAAAAAAGCGAGGAAGAGCCTACGAAGAAAACATTCAGTCGACTTATTTAGACAGCATCAACCAAAGTTACAGTGAATTTATAAAAACACTACCACAAGAAAACGTGTTGATTATTGATATTTCTTCTAAAGATTTTGTGGGAAATAATGAAGATTATTTAGAGATATTAAGTCAAATTAATGATAAAATATTATCTATTCCCCACAGGTAAAGCAACCTGAATTAGAACTGCATCTACAGTAGGATCGGAAACATATTTTCTAAAATCACGATAGTTTTTTATTTGATGACGCGAATAAGGTTTGTAAGTATACCACAGATATTTTTTTTCTTCCTCAAAATATTTGTTTACAACTTCGTAAGCATTCACGTTACACGAAATTCCCGATGTTGGATATTTCACTAATAATTGTTTAATAGAATCTATCCTTGGTGCTAATGTACTTTCATCTGCTAAACCAACTAATTGTGGCAGATAAAAACTTGTTTTAAAGCCTTTGATTTTAAAATTTTGCAAACAATTTATTTCTGTTGATTCAACCAGAATATTTTCACTTTTTAGTGAATGTTTTTTTGTAAGCTGATCTAGTATTTCTGCAGATTTTTCAGCATTAGCTTCAGAAAGATTTTTAAAATCTAACCATAATTTTGTTTCCTTATTATTTATGTGTGAAAAATAGACATCTAAATCTAAATTAATTGATCGATCTGGTGGATGATTCACATCAAACGTATTATTAATCGAATCAAAAACCAGATCTAATTCTATACCGTCATAGAATTTCTGAGTATAATTCAGTTTATCTAAGGTATTAACCTTATGAGCCCAAACTTTTGATTGATATCCCGCATATTCTAGTTTATACGGATTGAAAATATAAACAACAACTACTACAATTGAAACAATAATAAAAACGATCTTCTTCTTATTTTTCTTTAATACGTTCATCATAATTTACACCTTTTAGAATGATTCGTTTTTTAAACTGAAAATCTGTATTAAAAACACTTTTTGTCGGTTGAAACTGATCAAACTTAATTCGAGATATTTCAGAAAAACTGTAAATAAAATCTTCTAAATTGTACTTTCTTTCTAACTGATTATCAAAATTAATCTTTGATTTTTCTTTGTATTTATCAGATGTCCAAACAATAAAAGGAATTTCGAACATAGCATTAGATCCTATAGATTCATGATGTCCGAAATACTCATAATCCTTAAAAACTTCTTCCCCATGATCAGAAAAATAAACCACGTAACTATTTTTATTGGCATTTTTAACCGTTTTAATAATCTGACTTACGATGAAATCATTGTATCTAACAGAATTATCGTATTCATTGATTATCTGATGTGTTTCAACTGTTGCAAACTGAGTTTGAGGTTCATCTGTAAAAAAATTAAAGCTTTCAGGATATTTGGTATGATAGCTTATATGACTGCCTTCTAAATGTAGAAAAATCATTTTTTTTGAAGCTTCCTGATTGATTGTTTCCTTTAATTTGGGAAGCAGAATTTCATCGTATTTATTAGCATCTTCATAAATATTTGAAACATAAAATTTATTCTTATTTGCTTTTGCGTATAATGAAACCAACGATTCATAAGCGCCAATAGGTTTTTGATTGGATAGCCAATAGGTTTCAAAACCCGCCTGATTTGCCAATTGTATAACCGTTCCCAATTTGTTGTTTTCGGGATGATCATAATCGCCCATACTTAAAACCTTATCTAAAGACAAAATAGTTTGTATATGCGGACTTATAACATTTTTGAACAAATGCAATTCGCTTTTTACTTTGTTAAGATTAGGATTTGTATCTCTATAATAACCGTAAATTCCCATGTTATTTCTAGTGGTAGATTCTCCGATAATTACTACATATAAAGCTTCCTCATCACTATTAGAAACATTTGTGAAGTATTTTGAAGTGCTTTTGGAGATGTCTTTTGAAATTTCTGCAGAAAAAGTTTTATACTCAAAATAAGTGTTAAATGTCAATAAAGACAAACTTCTTTCATAAAATCTGTAAGAAATGGCAATACAGATTAGAACAATAATTTCAATATAATAGGTATGCTTTACTTTAACGTTAGTATTAAACTTAAAAATTAATAGTATCAGCGTAAAAATATACGTTGAAGCAATTAACACATGATACCATTTAGAATAACTGTTTAAAAAACCTGTAAGTTCATTATAGTTGGTTTCAAAAACAGTATAAAGAACGGCATTGTCAATAAAATTAAAGAAGCTAGTTAAAGTAAAAATCTTTACAAATAGAATACTATAAAAAGGTATCAATAAAATTAAGCTTAAAATATTTTTAAGTACTTTTTTATTAATGAAATGAATTGTAAGTACTATAAAAACTAAAATTGCACTGTTGAATAATAATTCTTTAGCAATGATTTTTAACGAGAAATCGTTAATAAACATTACTCCGCTAATAGCTAAAATAGGTAGCAGTAGAAAAATAATTATTAAGATGCAATTTTTGTAGTTTTTCATTTACAATACATTCATTTTCTTAAAAATATCCCAAATTACAATTCCACCACTTACCGATACATTTAAAGAATGCTTGGTTCCTAATTGCGGAATTTCAATAACCGCATCACTGCTGTTAATAACCTGTTGGTTCACTCCTTTTACTTCATTACCAAAAAACAATGAGTATTTTACATTACTTTCAACATTGAAATTATTCAGCATAACAGATCCTTCCACCTGCTCTACCGAAATTATTTTTACATGGTCATTTTTTAAACGATCAACTACCTGCATTACGTCTTTTTCATATTCCCAAGCAACGGTTTCGGTTGCACCTAAAGCTGTTTTATGAATTTCTTTGTTTGGCGGTGTTGCAGTAATTCCACACAGATAAATTTTCTCAATTAAAAAAGCATCGCACGTTCTAAAGAAAGATCCAATATTGTGTAAACTTCTAATATCGTCTAGCACAACAATAATCGGAGTTTTATCTGCTTGTTTAAATTCTTCGGTATTTTTGCGGTTTAAATCGTCTAAAATTAATTTTTTCATTTTAAAATTTTAAAGCTATAAAGGTAATACCTTTGCACGAAAAATCTAAAATATGTTCGCTTACGTTGTAAAACATATCATTACTTCGCAAATTATCATATATACTATTCGATGTTTATTGGGCTTTTTAATCGGATATTTCCTAATGATGCAATTTCCAAAGTTTGAATTATTTTGGACATTGTTATCCATTATTTTAGTGATTTCACCCGAAGGAAAAGATTCTCAAAAACTAACCATTGACCGAGTTCGATCTAATTTTATAGGATCTATCGTAGGGCTATTGTGTCATTTAATCTATTCAACAAACCTATACGTTTTAATTGGCGGAATCATAGCAACCGTAATAATCTGTTATCTGTTTAAAGTAATGAATATGAGTCGCGTTGCAATTGTCGCATTTTTAATCGTAATGCTACAATCACACACTTTAGATGAATCTATCGCGCCTATTTTTCGCTTTTTAACAGTTGCAGGCGGTTGTCTTATTGGTTTAACTATTACAGTTTCCACATCAATCATCATTAAAAAGTTACGCAAACATTATAACATCAATTCTTTATCAAAAATTTAATAAAAAATTACACAACGTGTTTAAGTTGTATTTTTTTGTGTTTTAGATATGGTATATTTGTAATCCTATAAATTTCAGAACAATGTCTACAAAGGAAAAAGAGAAAAAAGAAACGCCGTTAATGCAACAATACAATCAGATTAAAGCAAAATATCCCGATGCTTGTTTGCTTTTCCGCGTGGGCGATTTTTACGAAACCTTTGGCGAAGATGCTGTCCGTACCGCAAAAGTTCTGGGCATTACCTTAACAAAACGTGGTGCAGGTTCAAGCAGTGAAACCGAATTGGCTGGATTTCCGCATCATTCCTTAAATGTATATTTGCCTAAATTGGTAAAAGCAGGTTTGCGTGTGGCTATTTGCGATCAGTTAGAAGATCCCAAAACCACCAAAACCATTGTAAAACGTGGAGTTACCGAATTGGTTACTCCAGGTGTTGCCATTAACGATGAAGTTTTGCAATCTAAAAGCAACAACTTTTTGGCGGCTTTGCATTTTGGAAAGAAAAACATTGGAATTGCCTTTTTAGATGTTTCAACAGGAGAATTTTTAACGTCGCAAGGAAACGAAGAATACATCGATAAATTACTTCAGAATTTTAAACCGAGCGAAGTTTTGATTCAAAAAGGAAATAAAAATCATTTTCTACACAATTTCGGTAGCGATTTTAATCTGTTTTATTTAGAAGATTGGATTTTTAAAGATGATTATGCTAACGAAAGTTTAACCAATCACTTTAAAATCAAATCGTTAAAAGGTTTTGGAATTGATGAATTGCAGGAAGGAATTATTTCGTGCGGTGCTATTTTATATTATCTTTCTGAAACACAGCACAATAAAATTCAGCATATAACAAATATTCAGCGAATTGCCGAAGATGCGTATGTTTGGATGGATCGATTTACCATTCGAAATTTAGAATTGTACGGTTCTGCAAACGAAAATGCCACTACCCTTTTAGATGTGATCGATAAAACGTTGTCGCCAATGGGCGGACGTTTGTTGAAACGCTGGCTGGCTTTGCCTTTAAAGGATATTGATGCCATTAACAAGCGTTTTGATGTGGTTGATTATTTTAAATTGAACACCGAAGTTTTACAAGATTTTCAGTATCAGATCAAACAGATTTCGGATTTAGAACGATTGATTTCAAAACTGGCTACCGGAAAAATATCGCCTCGTGAATTCGTTATTCTAAAGGAAAGTTTAGATGCGATTATTCCGTTGAAAGAAACCGCGTTGAAATCTAAAAACGATGCATTGAAAGTTATTGGCGATAATTTACATGCCTGTGAATTGCTTCGAGAAAAAATTGCAACAACAATTTCTGCTGATGCTCCCGTTGCGTTAAACAAAGGAAACGCGATTGCAAACGGAATTAATGAAGAATTAGACGAGTTGCGAAATATATCGCATTCGGGAAAATCATTTTTAGAAGCAATTGAAAAGCGCGAAAGCGAAATCACCGGAATTACTTCGTTGAAAGTAGCTTTTAACAACGTTTTCGGTTATTATATCGAAGTTAGGAACACGCATAAAGATAAAGTTCCCGAAACTTGGATTCGTAAACAGACTTTGGTAAATGCAGAACGATACATCACAGAAGAACTCAAAGAATATGAAGCAAAAATTTTAGGTGCCGAAGAACGCATTTCTAAAATTGAAGCTGACATTTACGAAAAATTCATGATGTGGTGTTCGCAGTACATTCAACCGGTACAAATGAATGCCAATTTGGTTGCGCAGTTAGATTGTTTGCAATCGTACACCCAGTTGGCTATCGAAAATAATTACGTTCGTCCGGCTTTAGAAGATAATCACGTTTTAGAAATAAAAGATGGTCGTCACCCAGTGATCGAGAAACAGCTTTCTGTAGATACGCCATATATTGCAAACGATGTTTATTTAGATACCGATTCGCAACAAATAATCATGATTACCGGACCAAATATGTCGGGTAAATCGGCAATATTGCGTCAAACTGCCTTAATTGTTTTGCTAGCGCAAATGGGTTGTTTTGTTCCGGCAAGTTCAGTTAGAATGGGAATTGTTGATAAAATTTTCACTCGTGTTGGAGCATCAGACAACATTTCAATGGGCGAATCTACTTTTATGGTAGAAATGAACGAAACGGCATCTATCCTAAATAATTTAACAAACCGCAGTTTGGTTTTGTTAGATGAAATTGGTCGTGGAACATCAACCTACGACGGAATTTCTATTGCTTGGGCAATTGCAGAATATATTCACGAGCATCCGCAGAAAGCAAAAACCTTGTTTGCAACGCATTATCATGAATTGAACGATATGCATGAACAATTCAACCGCATTAAAAACTTCAATGTTTCGGTTAAAGAATTAAAAGACAACGTGTTGTTTCTTCGAAAATTAGTTCCGGGCGGAAGCGCGCACAGCTTTGGTATTCACGTGGCAAAAATGGCGGGAATGCCTAATTTGGTGGTTCAAAAAGCGCAAAAAATATTAAAGAAATTAGAAGCCAGCCATAAAACTGAAGGAACTGCTGAAGCGTTGAAACAAGACGATTTACAACTTTCTATTTTTAAATTAGATGATCCTATTTTGGAAGAAATCCGAGACGAAATCAACAATTTAGACATTAATACCCTGACTCCGGTTGAAGCTTTGATGAAATTAAATGAAATCAAAAAAATGGTTTCCAGAAAATAAAAAAATGTCAATAAAACAGAACAAAACCTACCGCAGAACGCGTTACTTGCTTTACAAAGAAACGTTAGTTGATTTCAAAGAACATTTTTGGGCTTTTGTAGGATCTTTCGTTGGTTTGGGAACCATAAGCTTTCTGCATTTTGAAGGATTATCAAAATATGATTTGACGTTGATGATTGGATCTTTCGGAGCAAGTTGCGTATTGATTTATGGCGCAATCGGAAGTCCGTTGGCGCAACCTAAAAACCTTTTTAACGGACATTTAATTTCTGCAATAATCGGAGTTACCTGCTATAAATTTTTGGGTGATTATGTTTGGATCGCCGAACCTTTAGCTGTTTCGCTTTCAATTATCGGTATGCAAATGGCAAAATCGCTGCATCCTCCTGGTGGTGCAACTGCTTTAATTGCCGTAACTGGTGGTCCGTCTATTACCAATTTGGGCTATGAATATGTTTTTTCGCCCGTTTTTACCGGTGTACTTATTTTATTTATTGCTGCAGTAATTTTTAATAATATACCACATAAAAGGCAATATCCGGTTAAATCGTTTCCACGGATGTATAGAAAAAAAGCAAGAATCAAATAAGTTCTTGCTTTTTTTATTTGAACTATTTAGGACTATTTTCATACTTTTAATTCAAAATAGTTAAAATGAATTTTACAAAATTAGTACCCAACATATTCTACGAAAACATACAAGACGGAATTGAACTTTTTGTAGACTGCCTAACTTTTACAATGGGTTACAGCGATTTAAATTCTACCTACCCTTGCTGTATTGTAGAAAAAGATAATTTACAGGTTTTTCTGCATCAGAATAAAGAATACGCCGAAAAAGATCGACCTGAAATAAGACTGCACACAAATAATATAGACGAAGTGTATGAAAATGTAGCAAACACGCACAAAAAGTTCCTACATCCAAATCTTAAAGGTGTAACTATGAGACCTTGGGGTGCAAAGGAATTTGCTTTGTTAGATGCTACAAATGTCTGTGTAATTATTCAACAATGGTAGAAGATTTCTTTGATTTATAAAAAGCAGAAATCTATCGGATTTCTGCTTTTTATGTTTATCTAATCAACAAAATTATTATAATCACTTACAACACTTTTGTATCCATTATGAATTTCTGATGCCTGCCCTTCGGTAATAGTTTTACTGGTTTCGGCTTCGCGTAAAACTTTTCGTAATGTTGCCAAGAAATTATCACCTTCCTTATTAAAGCTTTCATAATACCCCTTTTTGCTTTGTAAAGAAGCATCGCTTACTTTAAATTCCTTTGCAGTATTGGCTTTAATTTCCTTTTCTAAAGCATCATACTGTTTTTTAATTGCAGGAATATCATACACATCTTCATTGTATTGATCTGTAACTGTAGTGGTTATATTTTGTGAAAGCGCAAGCACTTTTTTGCTTCCTAAAATATAATCTTTCAGCGGGTGATCTTTTAAAACAGTTTCTTCTGCACCATCGGCAACTGGCTGCATAATAGCCGTTAACTTATCTTCGGTTACATAATAATCGTCTATAAGTTTCATTATTTCAGCTTTATATGTTTGTGCTTTCGCTCCCTTATCATCTTTGTAATCTTCGGCTTTAATATAAGTTACAAGTTCGTCGGTTTTCTTTTTAATATCATCGATCTTTTTTGTAGAATCTGCAACAAGTGTTTTAACGGTTTCTTTGTTTTTACCAAGTGCATCGGGAGTTTCGCTTAATCTGGACATGCTTGGCATTGCTATTGGTGGAATTAAAACCGGAGTTTTTCCAGCTATAAAATTATCCATACTTTCCAAATACCTTACTACACGCTCTAAATTAGATCGGTTCTTTGTACTTTTCTCGATAAGACCGTTGTTAAACTCAATAATGGCATTGGCATCTTCCATATTATCTACTGCAACCACTTCTTTTCCGTCTGCATTTACAGATGCATCTTTTTTACATGCAACAACTGTTAAACCCAGTCCGCACAATAACAACGCGGGAAACAAAATCTTTTTCATAATACTTTTTATTTTAATGAATTACATAATTTTAAAAATAAAAATTTTAATTTGAAATTCCATTTTTTCATCAAAAAAAATATTGTTGAAAATAACCACAAAAAATATTTCAAAATGGCAAAAAATCATCACAAATAATTTTCATTAAATCAATAACATATACTATTTTTGCAGCTTAAAAACAACGAACAACAATAATGAGTACATCTAAAAAAATTCAATCGGCATTAATTTCAGTATTTGATAAAAACGGATTAGAGCCAATTGTTAGAGAATTGCACAAAAACAACGTAACTATTTATTCAACAGGCGGTACCGAAACGTTTATTTTAGATTTGGGAATTCCGGTTGTTCCAGTAGAAGACGTTACTTCATACCCATCGATTTTAGGCGGACGTGTTAAAACGTTACACCCGAAAATTTTTGGTGGAATTTTGAACCGTCAGGACAACGAAACGGATGTTCAACAAATGAAGGATTATGCAATTCCACAGATTGATTTAGTTATTGTTGATTTGTATCCGTTTGAAAAAACAGTTGCATCGGGTGCTGATGAAGCAGCAATTATCGAAAAAATAGATATCGGCGGAATTTCTTTAATTCGTGCAGGTGCTAAGAATTTTAAAGATACCGTAATTGTTGCATCGGTTGAAGAATACACTACGTTCTTGAATTTTTATACTGAAGAAAACGGATCAACAACGTTGGCGCAACGTAAATATTTAGCTGCTAAAGCATTCCATACTTCATCTCATTATGACGGAGCTATTTTCAATTATTTCAACCAGGAAATGAATGAACCGGTTTTAAAAATAAGTGAAAGTGAAGCACAAACTTTACGTTACGGAGAAAACCCACATCAAAAAGGAATTTTCTACGGAAATTTTGATGAATTGTTTGACAAGTTACACGGAAAAGAGTTATCTTACAACAATTTATTAGACGTTGACGCTGCCGTTAATTTAATGAACGAATTTAAGGGCGATGCGCCTACATTTGCTATTTTAAAGCACAACAACGCTTGTGGTGTGGCACAGAAACCAACTATGAAAGAAGCTTATTTGGCGGCTTTGGCTGGTGATCCAACATCGGCTTTTGGTGGTGTTTTAATTGCAAACGGCAACATTGATAGAGAAACAGCAGAAGAAATTAACAAATTATTCTGCGAAATTGTAATTGCACCAAGCTATGATGCCGATGCTGTTACTATTTTACAAGAAAAGAAAAACAGAATTATATTAACAATTAACGATATAAAATTACCAACAACACAAGTTCGTACGTGTTTAAACGGAATTTTATTTCAAGATAAAGACAACGTAACAGATACTAAAGAACATTTAACCAACGTTACTTCTTTAGTAGCTGATGCTGAACAGATTGAAGATTTATTGTTTGCATCTAAAATTTGTAAACACACAAAATCAAACACGATTGTTTTAGCTAAAAACAAAGAGTTGTGCGCTTCTGGAACAGGACAAACATCTCGTGTAGACGCTTTAAAACAAGCTATTGACAAAGCAAATGCGTTTGGAATTGATTTAACAGATGCCGTTATGGCAAGTGATGCGTTTTTCCCTTTCCCTGATTGTGTGGAAATTGCTAAAAATGCAGGCATTAAAGCTATTATTCAACCAGGCGGATCAATTAAAGACAATTTAAGCATTGATTATTGTAACGAAAACCAAATGGTTATGGTAACCACAGGAATCCGTCACTTTAAACATTAAAAAATATAACGGAATAGTTTAACTTAATACCATTTTAAAAATTATATGGGATTTTTTGATTTCATGACCGAGGAAATCGCTATGGACCTTGGTACTGCAAATACTTTGATTATACATAACGGAAAAGTTGTAGTTGACAGCCCTTCTATTGTAGCTCGCGACCGTGTTTCGGGAAAAATTATTGCTGTAGGTAAAGAAGCCAGCTTAATGCAAGGAAAAACACATGATAATATTAAAACTATTCGTCCGTTAAAAGATGGTGTTATTGCAGATTTTGATGCATCTGAAAAGATGATTAATCTGTTCATTAAAAGTATTCCTGCATTAAAAAAGAGATTATTTACACCGGCATTGCGTATGGTTGTTTGTATTCCGTCTGGAATTACAGAGGTTGAAATGCGTGCCGTTAAAGAATCATGTGAACGTGTAAACGGTAAAGAAGTATATTTGATACACGAACCTATGGCAGCTGCTATTGGTATTGGTGTTGATATTATGCAGCCAAAAGGTAACATGATTGTTGATATAGGTGGTGGTACTACCGAAATTGCTGTTTTGGCATTAGGCGGTATTGTTTGTGATAAATCGGTTAAAATTGCCGGTGACGTTTTCACAAACGATATTATTTACTACATGCGTACGCAACACAATTTATTTGTGGGTGAAGGAACTGCAGAAAAAATAAAAATTGAAATTGGTGCTGCTATCGAAGATTTAGATCAAGGTCCAGAAGAATTAATGGTTCAAGGTAGAGATTTGTTAACAGGTAAACCAAAACAGGTAAACGTATCTTACAGAGAAATTGCGAAAGCATTAGATAAGTCAATTCAGCGTATAGAAGATGCCGTAATGGAAACATTATCGCAAACTCCGCCAGAATTAGCTGCCGATATCTACAACACAGGTATTTATTTAGCAGGTGGTGGATCTATGTTAAGAGGTTTAGATAAACGTATTTCTCAAAAAACAGATTTACCGGTTTATATTGCAGAAGATCCTTTACGTGCCGTTGTTCGCGGAACAGGAATCGTAATTAAAAATATCGAAAAATTCAAAAGCATCTTAATAAAATAAAACAGCACATTTTATATGCAGCAAATCATATATTTTATTACAAAAAACAGTACTAAGCTACTGTTTTTGCTGCTTTTAGTAGTTTCATTGTATTTAACCGTACAAACGCACTCGTATCATCAAAGTCAAATGCTGCACAGTGCCAATTTTGTGTCTGGTACTATTTATGAAAAAACCAATAGCATTACCGAATATTTACATTTAAAAGATGAAAATAACCGTTTGGCAGAAGAAAATGCCAAAATGAAGCAAATCTTGTACAATAGTCAGTTGATTATTGACAGTACTTTTGCGGTGAATCCGGAAATACGTTTTGCGCAGGATTATAAATTGTTTCAGGCAAAAATCATTAAAAATTCGTTTTATAAAAAAGACAATTATTTAACGATTAAAGGTGGTTTAGCAAACGGTGTTAAAAAAGATATGGGTGTAATTAACTCTAAAGGAGTTATTGGTATTGTTGAAAATGTTTCTAAAAATTATGCTACCGTGCAAAGTTTGCTAAACACACAAACTAAAATTAGTGCTAAAGTTAGTAACACCAATCACTTTGGAACTATTACATGGGACGGAAAAAACGCAGGTTATGTGCAGTTAATGGATATTCCAAAACTGGCAGCACTGCGTAAAGGCGATTCTATTGTAACGGGTGGAATTTCTACCATTTTCCCTGAAAACGTTCCGGTAGGTTTGGTTGATAAAGTATTTACCTCTAAAAATTCAAATTTTTATACCATAAGTGTGCGTTTGTTTAATGATATGACGAATATTAGTTCGATTTATCTGATTGAACACGTTCACATTAAAGAAATTACAGAATTAGAAGAACAAACAGTAAGCGATGAATAATACCACTATTTTAAATACATTCCGTTTTATTGTTCTTGTATTTTTTCAGGTAACAGTATTCAACAACATCCATTTTTTCGGATTTGTAACGCCGTATCCGTACATTTTATTTATCCTTTTGTATCCGTTAAACACAAACCGACATTTGTTTTTGATCTTAAGTTTTGTGTTGGGATTAATTCTGGATATTTTTAATAATTCGGGCGGAGTACACACTACAGCTTGTATCACTCTGGCATTTTTTCGAGAAAATCTGTTAAAAATGTCATTTGGTTACAGTTACGAATTTCATATGATGCGCATTACCGATAAACTTTCATCAGAATTGGTAACCTACGTCGTAACAAGCGTTTTAATTCATCATACCATATTAATTGGTTTAGAAGTTTTTAACCTTAACTTTATATTAGAGATTTTACTGCGCATTGTTACATCATCTGCCTTTACAATCATCCTTTTATTCTTGATCATCGGATTAATAAAATCGCCACGAAAATGAGAAAACTTCTCTTTCCCATAATTGTACTAACTGCCGCAATAATCATTGTGGTAAGGCTTTTTTATTTACAGATTGTCGATGATTCTTTTTTGAAAAAAGCAGATATCAATGCACTAAAAATTGTGTACGAATATCCTGAACGCGGTTATATTTACGATCGTACCGGGCAGCTTATGGTTGCAAATCAGCCAAGTTACGATATCATGGTTATTCCTAATGAAGCTAAAAATATCGATACACTTGAAATTTGCTCTATCCTTGAAATTACCAAAGACGATTATATTAAAAAATTAGAAAAAGCAAAGGTATATTCGCCAAGATTGCCTTCGGTTTTTTTGGCACAGTTAACCAAAACAGAGTTTGCTGCTTTTCAGGAAAAAATTCGTCATTTTAAAGGATTTTACATTCAGAAACGAAATTTACGCGATTATCAGGTTGATTTTGGTGCGAATGTTTTTGGATACATCCGTCAGATTAACGAAGCCGAATTAAAAAGAAGACCTTATTACAAATCGGGTGAATTGATTGGTATGCGTGGTGTTGAACAAGCTTACGAAGAAGATTTACGCGGAATTCGAGGTGTTCATTACATTCAAAAAGATAAATTCAATAAAGAAATTGGTCCTTTTAAAGAAGGAATTTACGATACCGTTGCCGTAAAAGGAAACGATGTTACCATTACAATTGACAAAGATTTACAGAAATACGGCGAAGAATTAATGATTCGCAAACGTGGTGGAATTGTAGCTATTGAACCTAAAACAGGCGAAATTTTAGCTTTAGTTACAGCACCATCATACGATCCGGGAATGTTGGTAGGTCGTGATCGTTCAAAAAATTATGTAAAAATTGACAGTGTTCCGGGAAAACCTTTCTTTGATAAAGTATTACAAGGACAATTTCCTCCGGGATCTCCTTTTAAAATTCTAACCGGATTAATTGGTTTGCAGGAAGAAGTGATTGATACGCAAACCAGCTTTCCTTGTAGTCATGGTTTTTATTTGGGCGGACGTTTTATAAAATGTCACGATGCCGGTAGTTGGAATCTTCATCCGGCAATTGCAAAATCATGTAACACCTATTTTTCTCAAGCGTATTTAAGAATTATTTCTAAATATCCGACTTCAGCGCAAGGTGTTGATGCTTGGAAATCGCATTTGGAAAGTTTTGGGTTGGGACAATATATGGGTTACGATTTACCATCGGGGCAAAAAGGACGAATTCCTGGATCAGATCTTTATAACAAAGTTTACAAGGGTTGGAACTGGAAAGGATCTACTATTGTATCAAACGCAATTGGGCAGGGCGAGGTTGAAATGACTCCTATTCAGTTGGCAAATGTAATGTGTGCTGTTGCTAATGAAGGCTATTACTACACGCCCCACATCATCAAAAAAATTGAAAATAAACAGATTGATAAATCGTTCATTCAAAAGAAACAAACCACAATAGACAAACAACATTTTCGTCCAGTTATTGAAGGTTTGGCAGAGGTTTACCGTACAGGAACAGCAAGTCGTTTACAAATTCCAGATATTGCCATTTGCGGAAAAACCGGAACCGTAGAAAACTTTGCAATTGTTGATGGAGAAAAGGTAAAACTTCAAGATCACTCGGTATTTTTAGCATTTGCTCCTAAAGAAAATCCAAAAATAGTAATTGCTGTTTTCATTGAAAATGGTAGTTGGGGAGCAAGTTGGGCAGGACCAATTGCTTCTTTAATGATCGAAAAATATCTAAAGAAAGAAATTACCCGTACCGATTTAGAAAAACGTATGTTAGCCGGAGATTTATCTGCAAATTACATTTTAAGAGATATTTCGGATAAGCAAAAAGAAGAAAAAGATCGATTGATACGTTTAGAAAAAGAGCGTCAGTTAAAATTAAAAGCCAAGCAAAATGGTAAAAACTAAACATTTAGAAAACCAAAGCGTAATTGCCAATGTAGATTGGTTAAGCATATTTTTGTATGCTGTGCTGGTTATTTTTGGCTGGATGAACATTTACTCGGCGTCTTTACCTTTAGAAGAAACATCAATTTTCGATTTAAGTCAAACTTTCGGAAAACAATTGTTGTTTGTTGGATTGACCATTCCAATGATCATCGTGATACTTTCGCTAGATACAAAAGTGTACGAAAAATATTCGCTTATCTATTATATTATCGGCATTGCTTTGTTGATGGGACTATTCGTTTTCGGTAAAACAATTAAAGGTCAAACCAACTGGTATCAGTTTGGCGGAATCAGTTTACAACCATCGGAATTTGCTAAAATAGGTACCGCTTTATTTCTTTCAAAATACATCACTGAAAGTCAGACAACCTTTCAAACGCTGAAAGAACAAGCCATTGCAATGGGGATCATTTTCTTGCCTGTTGCTTTTATCATGTTACAGCCAGATGCCGGTTCTGCAATGATTTTTGCCGTTTTATTCTTGGTTCTATACCGTGAAGGTTTTCCGGGTTGGTACTTATGGACAGGTTTTTTTGCAATTGCATTGTTCATATTGGCACTGGTAATACAGCCTGTCTTCTTAATACTAATAATAGTTGCTGGTTGCGTAGTACATTTTTTCTACAATAAAACCATTAACAGAAACCCATTCATTTATGCTATTTTGGCTGTGATAATGAGCGGTTTCGTATTTTCTGTTGATTATGTTTTTGACAATGTTTTAGAATCGCATCAGAAAGACCGTATAAATGTATTGTTGGGTGACGATGTTGATATGAAGAAAGAAGGTTACAACCTTAATCAGTCAATGATTGCCATTGGTTCTGGCGGCTGGATCGGAAAAGGATTTTTAGAAGGAACGCAAACAAAGGGCGGATTTGTACCTGAACAACATACCGATTATATTTTTACAACCGTTGGTGAAGAATGGGGTTTTGCAGGATCGATCTCTGTAATTGCCTGCTTTATAACATTAGTACTACGAATTGTTTATTTATCTGAAAAACAGAAAAATAATTTCGCACGGATTTACGGATATTGCGTAGCCGCCATTTTGTTTATGCACTTTTTCGTAAACGTATCAATGCTTATCGGAATCTTTCCTACAATTGGAGTTCCCTTGCCGTTTTTCTCTTACGGTGGATCAAGCTTAATAGCCTTCACCCTATTACTTTTCATCTTTTTAAAATTAGATGCCAATAAAGTAAACGAATGGTAACATGGCATAAATTTTGCTTAATCAGAATTAAATTTTAATTTTATCAAAAATATTTATATCATGAAAAAAATTGTTTTATTCTCTTGTATTTTAATGGGCACAAGTTTTACAATACAAGCACAAGTTAACACAACATCTCAACAAAATCAAAGCAATACAACTACGCAAGTTGCTAACGATAGCATACAAGCTTTACCTGTTGTAGAAAACACTACAGCAGCAGCTGCTGCAACGGCTACAGCCACAGCAGTTGCTGCCAAAGCTAATTATGAGGCAGAAATTTTAAAAGCAGAAAAAGCTCGTCAGCAAGCGGAAGAAAAATTAGCAAAACAAGAAGCACAAGCTGCTAAAAATGCTCAGAAAAAAGCAGAATCTGAAGCTAAAGCTGCACAGAAAAAACAAAAAGCTCATGAAAAAGAGCAAAAAGCTTTAGTTAAAGCTCAGAAAAAAGAAGCTAATAAAGCTAAAGCTATTTCAAAAGCAGAAGGTAATCTTAAAAAAGCAGAGAATAATTTGCGTAAAGCTGAAATGAAATTAGAAGAATCTAAAAATGAATTTGAGCGTAAAAAGCTTAAAAACAAAATGGATTTCGAAAAAGAAATTAAAGAAAAATCAAAATTAGTTAAAATGGAAACAAATGTTTCTGAACTGAAACTAAAAGTAAACAAACAAGAGCTTGAATTGAAAAAAGCGCAGATTAAATAATACAAAACGACCTTGAAAATTCAAGGTCGTTTTTTTATTTTTTCAACAAATGTCTTATCACGGTTTCTGCGGCATAAAGTCCGAATAAGCCGGGCATATAGCTGTTTGTTCCAAAAAAAGATCTCTTATAGTTAGATCCGTCAGTCATTTTTAAACTGCTTTCGTCTGGTTTCTCTAACGAAAAAACGGCTTTAACCCCTTTATTTACTCCCAATTTTCGTAAACGTCTTCTAATCACTTTTGCAAGCGGACAAACATCGGTTTTACTAATATCTTTTACAACAACTTTACCCGCAAGCATTTTACCACCTGCCCCCATGTTTGAAATTACTTTTACACGAGCTCTTTTCGCTGCAAGAATTAAGTTCAGTTTTGGTGTAATACTGTCAATACAATCTAAAACGTAATCATACTCTTTGGTTACAATTTCAAAAGCACGTTCGGGCGATAAAAATTCCTGAACACGCGTTAAATTTAATTCTGGATTTATATCCATTAACCTATCGCCAACAATATCAACTTTTGGTTGCCCAACGGTTGAGTGCAATGCCGGTAATTGTCTGTTAACATTGGTAATATCAACCGTATCGCCATCAACAATCGTTACATTTCCAACACCCGCACGTACAATAAATTCGGCTGCAAATGATCCCACACCGCCTAAACCTACAATTAAAACATTTGCATTTTTTAAAATCTCTATTCCTTCTGGTTTAAATAATAATTCTGCTCTTTCCTGCCAAACAGCCATTTAATGATAAATTGTGTAAAACTTCTTCGATCAAAAAATCGATTCCCTTTTACTGGTTAAAAACTCTATTATAATTTTCCTCAATTATAGGTTCTAAATCTATGTTTAGAACACTTTCTGCCTTGCTGTACACTTCAAAAATCGTCTGATCAATCATGTCGGTTTCTAAAAAAAATTGATTTAGCGGAATGGTTTTTAGAACATTTTCTAATTCGGAATTCTGCAACAGATATTTCCCAAACGAAAGATAAAATCCGTTCTTAATCAAACTTTCGGCAACCTGACTATTTTTTGAAAAACCATGAATAACCATTGGAATGGTTAATTTTAATTCTTTCTTGATTTCGATGATTTCTTGATATGTGGCAACGCAGTGCAAAATTACCGGTTTTTTATATTTTTCTGCTAAAAGCAACTGTGGAATTAGTATATTTTTTTGAATTTCTATCGAAGTTTCTATCCGTTTATCCAAACCGCACTCGCCTACTGCATTACAATTAGGTTGTTGAATTACGTTTTCAATCACAGCTAAATCTTCCAAAAAAGTAGTTTCGTTTAGATACCACGGATGAATCCCAACTGTAAAATTTGGTAATTCGATATTCACTTCGTTTGGATACTGATTGACCAATTCTACAATTTCGCTGTTGTTTGAAAAGTGATGTGTATGAATGTTGTAATGCATAATTTAGAATTTTACTCCGGCTAGAATTTCAGTTTTCAAAAAATTTACATCGGGAGTTATCGGGCACGAATATCCAATAGTATAGGCGCAGTAAGGATGATATGCTTTATTGAAATCTAACAAAATTTCTTTTCCATCAGGAATTTCGATATCCAGATAACGTCCGGCTCCGTAAGTTTCATTTCCGCTGGTTTCATCAATAAAAGGTAAAAACAGATGCTTTTTGTAACCTTTCATTTTAATCAGATCGATATTTTGATAAACTTCCAACTGAAATTTCTGATTATTGATCGTAAAATGTAAAATTCCGTAACGTTTATAATCCGGTTGATTTTTACCCGAAGTCGGCATTTTAAAAATCGGCTGATTTTCTAATCGTTCCAAAGTAGCTTTTACTACAAACTTTTCATTGTAAGAATAGAAATTCAATCCTTTGAAATCGCTTAATTCTTCTTCTTTTAAAGGAGTGGTTTCCGGGTTAAGGTAAGATTCATTCAGTTCTTTCTGATATTCAAGAACCTCTTTTTCATTGTTCTGAGAAAAAGTTAAATTGGTAAATAACAGAAATAATATAAGCATTTTGTACATGTTCTTTTTTTATCAAAATTACATATTTTGTTTTCTAAACAAACACACTAAATCTTTAAAATGATCGTTATAACCTAAAACATAAAAAACATGAAGAAACTTATTTGTTGTGTTATTGGGTTAACCGGATTATTTGCAAGTGCGCAAGAAACAAGAACTAAAGTGGTTAAGGCAGAGTCTTCAACGGAAGATTCATTTCCAGAAAAAAAATACACTTATGCAGTAATGGGATATCCTAGTGGTTCAAATAGTTCTTATACTATTTCGGGAAATAGCTCACTGGTTGATTTACGTGAGATTGAGAAAAGCGCAAGTGAAAATTATGGAATAGATTTAGTTTTTACTAATGAGAAATTCTACAAAAATAACTTGGAATATTTAGAACTTAGCGTTTTAAACAATGGCAAAACAGAAACTTATACTTTTGGAACAGATAATTTAAAAATGTTACCTTTTACATTGGTTTTAAATAAGACTCACAAATCTAAAGATGAAAAAACTAAAAGTATAATTTTGAAAAACAACAAAAATAATCGAGAAAATTTTGTCAAGGAGCAGGTTATCGATTTAATTTAATCTTAATTCAAAGACCTTCATACAAGAAGGTCTTTTTTGTATTTTTACTTTAAAATTCCGAAATGAAAAAATATATAGTCCTGTTTGGTTTTTCCTTATTATATGCGTGTTCAACAAAATCGCAAGAAAACAATTTTAAAGAAGCATTTACTTTAGATAAAAAACATACCGAAGTTTCGGGAATGATTTTTCACCAACCAACCCAGAAATTATGGATGTTGCAGGATAAAGGAAATCCGTCGGAATTGTATATTTATTCGGTTGATGGAACTTTTGAAAATACCGTTACCGTGAATAATCAGGAAAACACCGATTGGGAAGATTTATCGCAAGATACCAACGGAAACATCTACATTGGTAATTTTGGAAATAACGACAATAAGCGTAAAGACCTGCGCATTTTAAAAGTTGATGCCGGTTCATTAACATCTAATTCGGTTAATACATCGCAGGAAACGACTTTTTATTATGAAGATCAAACCGAATTCCCTCCTAAAAAAAGTAATTTATTGTACGATTGTGAAGCTTTTGTAGCTACAAATGATTCTTTTTATCTGTTCACAAAAAACAGATCAAAAGGGTTTGATGGCACTTTTTACGTTTACAAAGTGCCTAATAAAAACGGAAATTTTAAAGCCGAAAAAATTGCGACTTTAGAAACTTGTGGTCAGTATAAAAGTTGTGCAATTACAGGTGCAACGCTTAATAAAAACGGTAACCAAATTGCATTGTTAACGCACGATAAAGTACTGTTGATTCCTTTTGTGAACGATGATTCGTTCAAGCAAGAAAATATTACTATAAAAGAATTAGGTCATAATTCGCAAAAAGAAGCCATTACTTTTAAAAGCGATAAAGAACTTTTCATGGCAGATGAAAGCGAAAAAGGTAAAAAAGGCGGAAAAGTTTTTATGTTGGATTTAAACTAAAAAGTAAATCCAACACCAAAACTTACCAAACTGTTCTCTTTACTTGTAAAAATTCCTACATGAGCGGTAAATGAATCTAACGCGTTTAGCCATAAACCGCCTCCGTAACTATTGTACCATTTATCATTCGGGTTTAAACTATTCCATATTCTACCCATGTCGTATCCTGCGTAAAAACCATAACTTAAAGGTAAAACTCCGTTGGTTATGTGTTTCATTTTATAACGAACGTCCTGACTTGTTACAAACGAGGTATCGCCCATAAAACGTTGCTGACGGTAACCGCGCAACCCATTATTCGACCCCAATGTTGCCGCCTGATAAAAATGATAATCGTCGCCAAAAATCTTTTCTAATAAATAAGTTGACGACCATGTTAGTTTTTTATCGTTCGAAATAGGCACCACAAAATTCAATTTAGAATTCAAATACTGATGTGTTTTATTAAAATCATCTACAAAAAATCGATTTCCAAACAAAAGCATAAATCCTAAACCAACCGTTGGTTCTTGTGTATTATCGTAATTTTCGAACTGATATTTCAATCGGGCACCAACAAAATCGGTTTTATCATAAGAATCATTCAACTGCGTAAACAACTGCTCATCAATTAAACGATTATTTGTTTTTTCAATTTTAGTAGATTCATAGGTTGCACCGATTAAAAACGAACTTCCGTTACGACCTTTCCATTCATATGCCGGTTTAATCTCCATTTGCGACGTTCTTACACGGTAATAATTATCTCTGAAAGCACTTTTATCATACGTTGCCAAATTATCAACACCAAAAAAGTTTCTTGTAAAGTTTGATGAAGTTGCCAAGGCTTCTACATTCCAATATCCGGTGTTCGAATAATCTTTGAAACTACCTTTGTAGGCTGCGAAAACACCCGATGTTGCAAAATTAAACTTCACACGTAACTGATGTTTTTGCGAATATGGATTTTGATTGAACTTCTTCATGGTGTACGTTCCGTTCAAGCCCAACATTACACCGTTGTCGCGATTATAACCTGCATCGGGCAAAATAGCCAGAACATTTAAAGGTGCTTTGCGGTAATCGTACTGATTTAAATTGTACTGATCGCGCAAAACAACACTTGCATTTCCTTTTTCTTCGATCGTTACCGGTTTTGATGCATAATCGAAAATTTTAGTGCTTGTTTTTGATGTTACATTATAAACATCATTATTTTTTCCGCCAATTAATTTTAATCGAATTTTAGATTTATCTCCAACAACTTTAATATTGTCATCATCATCTAAACCATAAACCCAGATTTCTTTAGTTGTTTTTGGCAGATATTTATAAGATGCCATTAAAGTATCGCCCGAATTTTTATTGCGGTAATGATTAACAATCACTTCATTTTTCGATGTATTTACAATAAATGTATCTTTTTTATTTGTTCCGACAACAATACCATATTTGAATAATTCTTTATAATATTTGCCAGAAAAAGCAACTAATTTTGATCGGCGTTCTTTTAGAATTTCGATAATATCATCGCTGTACTGATTGCGAATTTCTTTTGGTAAACTGTTAAAAGCATTTTCAATAACCTGATCGTTCAAACCGTTTACAACTTCTTCTGCTGTATTTTGCCAATCTTGCAACGTGGTGTTTTGAAGAAAAACTTTATCTAACGGAAATGCTGATTTTGTTATCCAACGTGGTTTGCCGTAGTTTCCTTTAAAATTCTGCATGTGTCGCAACGGATTAAGTTTATTTGCAAGCATCAGTAATTTTCCATCGATTTTCGCAAAAGCCTGATCACGATCTCTTGGAATCGGCTGATAAATCACTTCTTTACCCACTTTCTTTTCAACCCAACGCCATTGATCGGAATGTCTGTCCCAATCGCCAATTAAAAAATCGAAAATTCTAGCTCGAAGATACATTTTATCGTCAACCTTATATTTTTCGTCTTTTTCCAGATTCACCAATAAATCTTGCGTACTGATAATGTCATCACCTTTTCCTAATGATTCAATATTAGCCTGCGATTTGTGCGGACGCTCTTCGATCATGTATAACTCATTTCCATAAGTTGCATTGTACTTGCCCAACGCATTTTGTTTGGGAACATAAAACAGTTTCGGGTTGGTGTGGTACAGATCAACAGCATCAGACAACTGCCCCAAAATAAAGGCGGTGTACGGATGAGATGTTGTGTAATAATCATCAATAAATGTCAGTACAAAAGTATCTTCTAACTTATCTTGAATGTAAGTATCTTTAAAAATTGCCGACTGCAAAAACTGTTTCGAGCTTTTTCGTAAGCCCCTCATTACGTATTGTTTACCATCTTTATCTTCTAACCACAACGATAACGACTGATTACCACCGCCCGAAATGATCGGTTTTAAACCACCGTACAGCGTTTGCAAATTTGCTACTGGCGTGTTCACTTTTGTACCGTAAATACTGCGGTAATGGTTGCCGAAAAGAAATCTGTAAGTATCTGATTTTTTAGTAACTTCTGGCGGATAAACCGATGCCATTGTTGATGTTTTTGTAACTTCAGGATAGTTTCCACTATAATCATCAGGACACATAATGGTTTTCTTAAAAACAATTTCTTCGCCAGATTCCGTCATTTTATGAATAAAAACGTCCACATGATTGTCTTCGTAAACCTTTAATGTTGCAAATCCCAAGCTGCCAATTGTATAGCTGGTTGGCTGAACACTTCTTGTTTCCTCGGTTTTTGATCCTGCTCCACTGATTAACTGTTTAATACCATCGTTTTCAATATACTGTAAATTATGTTCGTGACCAGAAACAAAAACCACCTGCTCTTTATCTTTTGTAAGCGTTTTTAATCGGTCAACCATCATTCTGTAATACGTGTGTTGCATATCAGCCGGACTTGCACCCGATGTTTTTCGCAAATAATTTGCTACACTTCCCAAAACAGGCAACGGAACTTTTTTATATGGAAAAAGATGATTTCTTGCAGAGAAATATCCGCCGTGCGAACCATTGGTAATCATTGGATGATGAATGGCTACAACTGTTACCTTATTTTGATTTTTATTGATTAAACTGCGAAATTCCTCGAAAAAATCTTCGCGCGTTTTAATCGCACTTTCTTCGTTTATGTTCGGATATTTATCCCAATTTTGAATAAACCACTCGCTATCAACCGTGATAATTGACAGTTTATCGTTTACCTCAACCACATCAATTGCATCGTGTTTTTTAGGTAGAAATGATTTTTTACCCAACTTACTTTCAATATATTCCTTCTGATCCATTAAACCATCCAACCCATGATACCAATCGTGGTTTCCTGCTAAGAAAATGGTTTTTCCTTTAACAGACTGTGCCAGATTTATCTGTGCATTCAGTTTTTCTTCCGCTAATAATCGATCTTTATCACCTACTTTTGGCATTCCCAACGGATAAATATTATCGCCAATAAAAAGCAGCGTTTTGTCGTTATTATTATGTTTTAAATAACCTTCAACCGTTTGCAGTAATTGTTGTCCTTGCGGTTCGTTTGCATTGCCGGCATCGCCCACCACCACAATTTCATGCAATAATTTGCCCTTACCTTCGTTAGTAATCATATCGCGAGAAAAATCCTTACCAACTTGTTCATGAAAAGATGCGCAGGCATTTAACAGATAAATGATTAAAGCAAAAACAGAAATCTTTGCAATATGTAAGTTAAATTTCATAATTTTAATTTGTAAAAAATTCATCAATGGAACTTTTATTAAAAGCCGAAGCATATATTTCCAACCTTTTCAAAGATAAACTATCTTCTGAATATATTTATCATGATTATTTACATACTTTACGGGTGGTAACTGCGGTAAATGAACTGATAAATGGCGAACATATTTTAGAGCAAGATGCTACGCATTTAAGGCTTGCAGCGTGGTTTCACGATTCGGGTTACATTGACGGATTAAAAGATCACGAGGAACGAAGCTGCGAAATTTTTAAAGAATTTATTAAGGAAAATTCGTTTGAAAATATAAATATAGATCAGGTTTGCAACTTGATTTTAGCAACTAAATGTGCGCATTTTCCAACTAATTTACAGGAGATGTGTATGAAGGATGCCGATTTTTATCATTTTACGTTAGATAATTACAGTGAACTTGCAGAATTACTTAAAAAAGAACTGGAAACAACCTGCATACAAGAATTAACTGATGTTGATTGGTGTACACAAAATTTAAACGTTTTAAGTAAAAGTCATTATTTTTTTACCGATTACGCAAAAGTGAACTGGCAGCCTAAAAAAGAGAAAAACATTTTTAAACTTCGCGATAATTTAGAAAAATTAAAGCTGAATAAAAAAGGTAAAAACAAAGAAATAAAAGAGAAAAAACTAGAGAAATTAGATCGCCCGGAAAGAGGAATCGATACACTTTTTCGTACAACTTTAAACAATCATACGCAATTAAGTGCCATTGCAGACAGTAAAGCCAACATTTTACTATCAGTAAATTCTATTCTTATATCAATCTCGCTAACGGCGATTATCCCGAAATTAGACAGTCCAAATAATGCACATTTGATTATCCCGACTTTTATATTACTTATTTTCAGCGTTGTAACTATTGTTTATACCATTTTGGCGACCAAACCAAAAGTGAGTTCAAACAGTATCACCAAACAAGATATTGAACAACGCAAAGCTAATATTTTGTTTTTTGGAAATTTTCATCAATTGCCATTAGATGATTTTAACGATGCTATGAATGATTTAATGAAAGACCGCGATTATTTGTACGATACGTTGATTAAAGATTTGTATTATTTAGGCTTGGTTTTGAACAAAAAATACAGAATGCTGAGCATTTCGTACACGGTATTTATGTACGGAATTATTATTTCGGTAGCAGCTTTTTGTATCGCTTTTATAAGACTTTAGTCAGATAATTGATAAAATCTGTGTAAGAGAATATTTTAAAATTATCGATATTAAAATCGGTATTAATTGTTAAACGCAACGCTTTTAAATCGGTAATATCCTGTAAATCTTCCACCGTAATATATTCTGTTTCGCCTGTAAAATAATTTTGATCCTTTAAAAAATCGATATAATTCAAATAATCATTTTTATCGGTTTCATTCAAATAAACAATGGTTAATTTATTGGCTTGCACCAAACGTTCGCTTGTATTTTTAACCAAAGCTTTCGCCAAACGTTTTTTCATCAATTCAAAACGGATATCATCGTTACTTTCCACATCGAAACGTTTTTCATCCATTCTAAATTTAATCGAAATAGGTTCGTTATAAACTAAAATCAAACTCGTTAAATCCATATCAAAACTTAAATTCGGCTTTAAATTTTGATGCATTACCACCACTTTACACATAACCTGCAACTGCCACAAACGCAGATTATATAGATACATAGAATCATAAATCTGGATCGGCGTTATGCTGTTGCCAATAAACAGATTATGCTCAACGCCATCGCTTCTAAATCGTTCAAAATAATGCGGATAGACGATTTGCACCGCAGTTTGTTCGGTATCTAAAACATCGGTCAACTGCTTGTTAACGGTTTGTATGGCTAGATCGTATTTTTTGCGCTGATGCCAAAAACGCTGATGTTTTTCATCTAACTGCTCGTTATATTTTTGAATAATTGTTTGATATTCTTCTTTTTCGCTTAACTGTTTGAACAACGGATGAATGGTATCGATTATGTAACGATGGATCTGTGCTTCGGCTACAAACTGATGTGTTTTTAACTGATTTTGAAAGAAAATAATTTCATTAATACGCTGCTGAAACAACAAAGTTTCTTCTTTTGGTTTGATAAATTCCAGCACATTCAGAATTTCTTTTAACTGCCTGCGCAAATCTGTAAGCATGGCTTTATTTCTGAATTTTGTTGAAGACTGAATATCGGTTTCGCCGTAAAGCGGATAAATATCTTCGAATTCAATTTCCTTTAAAACTGTTTCCGTATTGTGCGTTTTGGCAAAATAATAGTTCTTTGCCTGCTCTTCGAATTTCCAGTTTACGCTTGGGTGAAATGTGGTATATTCTCGCTGAATGATCGCATCTAATTCATTTTTTACATCGATTTGATATTTTATAAACGTATCGTTAATCAGTGGCATCACATCATTCAGTTTATTTGCGTTAACCGTGTGCAAAGCAAAAGGAATACTGCTGGTGATTTCAACGTATGCCTGATAAGCATTCGCTTTTTTAACAGGAGCCAAAATAAAACTACGAATACCTTTATTCTGCAAATAATCTAAATACGGAACCCAATCTTTATGATGATACAGTTCTAAAATATCGCTGACGCAGAAATAATCAACCGAATTATCAAACTTTTTGAAGAATTTTTTGGCTGCAGTTAAAATTTCTTTTGATTCATTTGCAGGAACATTAAAATCACTTTTAAAATCGACAACTAAAGGCAATTCAATAAAATCATACGAAACATCATTCACGAAGAAAATACCATAATCTATATCTTTCTGTTTAAAAATCGATCTAAAAACTTGCTTTCCTTCTGCAATACTCATTCCTTCCTGACCAGGTTTCAGTAAATTTGTTTTAATGCTTGATATGGTATTTTCAATTGTAACGTCTGTCAATGTAATAATTCCAAAACCTTTAAGAATCCAGCTGTGGATCGGAAATTTTTCTCTCCAAACTTCGACATCATTATAACTACGTTTTAACATTTTAACATCGTCTTGCGTAATTTTCAATGCTTTTTCGGTAGGAATCAACTCCGTAAAATCGGCATTAAACGTAATACGATAATGTTTAATTATACCATTTTTATCAGGAATATCGTAAAACATTGGTCGCGACAAATCAAAGTTTTCGCCGTACCAACTGTTTAAAATCAAACAGCAACTGAAAATATAATACTGATCGTTATTAAAATCACGGAAATTAATTTCGAACTCCTCACCTGCTTCGCTGATTATTTTTTGAAAACGCTGCGTAAAATTAAAGTTGAAATTTTGAAAAGGCAAACTCACCGCTTTTATTTCATTGGCTGTTAGCGCGGTAGGAAATAAATCAGCAAGCAGATTATGAATCAACGGCAAATTGTCGTAAATAAGTTTTTTAGATGTGATACCATCATACAATTCGGGCACTTTAGCAACTTCGTCTAACAATGATTGTGCATAAATGGCGCGATAAGGCGTTTCGGTTTCCTTGGCAATTTCTTTCAGCGCATCAATAACTTTATGGAAAGAAATCACGGAATAAAACGGACTTTGACTAAAATAATCGATATCTATATTTAACTCGTCATTCATAGATAAACAGCTTTTTGCAAATGTACAATTTTGAATGATTTGTTTTATTTCGATTATCTAATAAAAAAACGAACACTAATTAAAGTGTTCGTTTTGTAAAAAGTTAAATTAGCCAAGTAATTATTTTGCCACAACCGTACCTTTGAAAGTCAATTGTTTAGCAGCATCGCTGTCACTTGTTGTTACAGTTACACTTTTGGTAAACACACCCGCGCTCGCAGCGTTATAAATAGCATTCACATATCCTGTTTTCCCAGGCGCGATCGATTCTTTACTGTAATCTGTTGCGGTACAACCACAAGAAGCTCTTACATTTGTTATCAAAACAGGTTTTGAAGTTTCATTTGTAAATTCAAATTTGATGGTTTTTGGTGTTCCTTGTGGAATTTGACCAACGTCGATTGTTTCAGATTTCCATGAAATAACCGCATCAGCTACATTTTCTATAATTTTTTTTACATTTAAAACTGAAGCCGAAGCTGGAATTACTGCTAACATTAGTGCAATTACTGAGATTTTTAAAATTTTCATAATAAATAATTTTTTAGATTAAACTAATTTTGATTTGTTATGAAACAAAAGTATAACTCCTTTTGTTTGACTATTGTTAACCGATTTCAATCTTTTGTTAATGAGTTGTTAATCGTAAATAAACTATACTCTTTTTAATTAATATTGTCTCAAGAAATCATTATTAATAGAAAGATTCATTTGAAAATAAAAAAACTAAATATCATAATTGTTCTCGGGTTGGTTGCCACAATCGGAATTCTGATTGCGCAATTAATCTGGACTTACAAAGCATTTACTTTAGAAGAAAAGAAATTTTCACAGAAAATCCACATTGCTTTATTGGAGGTCGCACGTGAGCTATATGAAAGTAACGGACATGAATTTTCTACTAAAGAATTGATTCAGAGAGTTTCAAATGACTATTATGTTGTTAATGTAAATGACAACATTGAACCTACAATCTTAGAACATTACCTTAAAACTGAGTTTTCTAAATTCAACATCGTAACTGACTATGAATTTGCGATTTACAATTGCGAAAGTGACGATATGATATACGGAAAATATATTTCGATTGACGAAGATTCTGCTCCCAAAAAGACAATTGAATTCCCGAAATCAAACGATTTAGTCTATTATTTTGCGATCCGCTTTCCACAGGAAACCTCGTATCTTATTAATTCTCTTCAATTTTGGTTTATTCTGTCTATTGCGTTGATCGTGATTTTGTTGGTTTACGTTTATTCGATTTATACGATTATTCAGCATAAAAAATATTCAGAACTGCAGCGTGATTTCATCAATAATATGACGCACGAATTCAAAACACCGCTTTCATCTATCTTACTCGCTTCCAATTATTTGAGCAATCAGGATTCAATTAAAAATGATTCAAAGCTGGAAACTTATACTTCCATCATCACAACGCAAGGAAAAAAACTCAATAACCACATTGAAAAAATCCTGAACATCGCACGAAATGACGAATCTGCCTTGGCAATTAATCCAGTAAAAATTAAATTATTAACTTTTCTAAATGAAATTGTTGAGACTTTGAAATTGAAATATGAAAATTTAAAAATTGAAATTGATGTAAATGCTGACGAAACGATTTTTGCTGATGAATTTCATTTTACAAATGTCGTACACAATTTAATTGATAATTCCATTAAATACAGCGAAGAAAAACCAGAAATAAAAATAACATCAACCCGCAAAGACAAAGAATTGAAATTGGAATTTGCAGATAATGGTATTGGAATTCCGCCAAAAAATATTTCTTTTATATTTGATAAATTTTACCGTATTTCCAACAAAAAAAGTACAGAAGTAAATGGTTTTGGATTGGGTTTATTTTATGTAAAAAAGATAGTTCAGCAACATCATTGGAAGATTTCTGCACGAAATAATTCCGAAAAAGGTTTAACGATTTCAATCACTTTCCCTAATTCCTAAACGATGAAATACAGAATTTTATACGCCGAAGATGACGAAACAATTGCGTTTTTGACGCAGGATAGTTTGCAGACAAATTATGAAGTAGTGCATTGTGCGGATGGGAAATCTGCTTTGGAAAAGTTCAAATCTGATTCATTTGATATTTGTTTGTTTGATATCATGATGCCGAAATTGGACGGATTTGAATTGGCGCAGGAAATCCGCAACTTAAATTCAGAAATTCCAATCATTTTTATTTCTGCCAAAACTTTAAAAGAAGACCGAATCAAAGGTTTGAAAATCGGTGCGGATGATTATCTGGTCAAACCTTTCAGCATCGAAGAATTAATTCTAAAGATTGAAATTTTCCTTAAAAGAACACAAAAAAATAATTCCGAAATTTATTTACCTAAAGTCGGAAAGTATATTTTTGATTCGAAAAATTACAAACTTTCAAACGCATCTGAAATAATAACGCTCACTCAACGCGAATCGGAACTGCTGAAATATTTCATCGAACATAAAAATTCAGTCGTAAAACGTGAAGAAATCCTGAAAGCACTTTGGGGCGATGACGATTATTTTATGGGACGAAGTCTGGATGTTTTCATTTCAAGGCTTCGTAAAATCTTTGCTGACGATGATTCGGTTTCAATTGAAAACTTACATGGAATTGGGTTTAAATTTTTTGAAAGGTAGTATAAGACTTCTTTTATATGTGATTTAATACTAAGTAAATATAGCTCTGATTTTAAATTCAAACAAGAAAAATATCAACTTTATTTACCAAAACAACCAAACCTGTTAATTTTTATTTATTTTTGACAAAAATTAACAATATATGAAACACTTATTTACTATTTCTTTACTTTTTTATACCCTATTGGTAAATGCGCAAACAGATCAACTTTTAAATAATTGCGGTACAGAATATGTAGAGGAAAGAAATTTTGACAGCCAGTTTGAAAAATTCTACCAAAGTCAGATAGAATTAAAATCTAAAAATCCTGTAACTTACTATATTCCAGTAATTTTTCACATTTTACATGCCGGAGAACCTCTTGGGATTGGATCAAATATTCCCGATGTAAATATTTATAATGTTCTAGAAGGATTGAATAATCATTTTAAAAACAACCATAATCACCCAAGTAATGGTAATACAAACATACAATTTGTATTAGCTACCAAAGCACCTAATGGAACATGCTCTACAGGAATAAATAGAATTAACTTTAGTAGTAATCAAACCTATGTGCAATATGGACATCAACGCTTAACAACTGATAATGGAATTGATGCTGCTACCATAAGAGCATTATCTAACTGGAATCCAAATCAGTATTACAATATATGGGTAGTAAATAAAATTACATCAACAACGAATGTTGGCGCATATGCTTATTACCCAACAGAACATGGTAAATCACATGATGGTACATTTATTGCATCTCAATATGCAAATGGAGAAGCAAGTGAAATTCTTACACATGAATTGGGTCATAGCTTAAATTTAATGCACACTTTTCAAGGATCAACGGGTACAAACTGTCCAACACAAATAAATGGTTGCGGTGCAGATGGTGATTGCATTGCTGACACTCCGCCTCACCCAAAAACTCATGCAAATGATTTGGTTTTAACTGCTGCGAACAGTTGTTCAGGAAACAATAATTCTACTTACAAACATAATTATATGTCTTATGCAAGACATGAATATCGGAAAGTTTTTACACCTTTACAAATTGCAAGAATGCAAAGTGCTGTTACTTTTTATAGATCATCATATTTACCGGCTACTAATAGTGTATTTAAAATGACCCAAGCCCCACAAGCTCAATTTTTAATTAATAATACTGTTTTGGCAACTAAACAGTTTTTTTGTAGTGGAACACCAATTTCGTTAAGAAATATTTCTACGTGTTTTTTGAATACTTTTAATAATACAACTTTACCAAATTATACCAGTAAATGGGTTGTTACAAAAAATGGACAAACAATACTAACATCAACTGAACCCAACCCTACAATTACTTTAAATCAAGTAGGAACTTACAGTATTACCCTAACGGCAACCAATAATATAGGATCAAACAGTATTACAAAAAGTAATATCATTGAAATTGTAACACCTAATTCGAAAAACTATTGTATACCAAAATCGCTTAACAAAGGAATGTTTTTTTACTCAATCAATAATGTTAAGTTAAATTATATTAATAACACTACAAGTAATAATATTAATTATGAATATCAAGATTTTAGTTGTACACACATAACACAAGCAACTTTTGATAAAGCCAATAAAATAGAAATCACAGTTACAAATAATCATTTTAGTCTTAAAGACAACTTAATTTTACAAGGTTATATTGATTATAATAACAATGGAATGTTTGAAAAAAATGAATTAATATTACAAGAGACTGTACCAACAGGTACATACAATAAATTATATTCTTTTAATTTTACACCACCTTCAAATGTTAAAAAAGAAGAAGTCTTAAGAATGAGAATAATTGGTGAACGCAATAATATTACACAACCAAAATTAGATTGTAACACACAATACAATATTGGTGACATAGAAGATTACGGAGTTATTTTCACATCTTACTTATCCGCTGATGACTTTGAAAAACAAAAATATAACATTTACCCTAATCCGGTTGAAAATACGTTAATCATAAATTCTGACAATTCTGATAAAAAAGCAATAACTATTTATTCTACCTCAGGTCAGTTAATAAAAAGCTTAAAAACTAAAGATGAAAATTTATCCATTGATGTTTCTCAACTTTCATCCGGAACATATATTTTAAATATAAATAATGTTCATTATAAGTTCATTAAAAAATAATACACAAAGCCCTAAAAAATTTAGGGCTTTTTTATATCCAAATAATATCAACTAAAAAAATAGTTTAAAAACTATATAAATAGTTGTATAACTAAAACTTTAGTTTACATTTGTAATATCAAAATAGAAATATGGAAAAGCTGACGAATAAAGAAGAAGAAATAATGCAGGTTATATGGCAACTGAAAAAAGTATTTGTAAACGATATTTTAGACGAAATGCCCGAACCAAAACCGCATTACAACACACTTTCTACCATTGTGCGTTTATTAGAAGAAAAAGGATTTTTGGCGCATAAAAGCTACGGTAAATCGCATCAATATTATCCGATAATAAGTTTAGAAGCTTATCGCGGTGTTTTTGTGAAAGATTCTATTAAAAAATATTTTGGCAATTCGGTTTCTAATCTTGTTAACTATTTTGTAAAAGAAGAAGTATTGTCACAGACTGAAATTGACGAACTGATGAAAATTATTGAAAACAATCAAAAAAAATAGCCTATGCATCCGTTTCTTGATTACATTTTAAAAGCAAATTTACAGCTGATCTTTTTCGGACTTTTTTATCTGATCTTTTTAAAAAAAGAAACTTTTTATCAGTTAAACCGTTGGTATTTTATCGGATCGATCATCGTTGCAATCACGGCTCCGCTGGTAACTTTTACAAAAACGGTTTTGGTTGATCCAGTTCCTATTGAATATTTTACGACTGACAATCAAATTGTTGTTATTAATGACGTTGTTGAAGAACAATCGTTTTTAGAAACGATCGATTTGCAACAAACATCAGTTTACTTGATACTTTTTATAAGTTTCATTTTAATAATTCGAAAAATATATGCGGTTGCAAAACTGTATCGCTCCATAAAAAAACTGCCAAGTTTAGGTGTTTCAAACATTAAAATTTCTGCAGATAATAAAACTGTTTACTCTTTTTATCAATGGATTGTTGTTCCGGAGAACTTTTTTCAATGGCAAAATCACAAAATGATTTTAGACCATGAAAGCATCCACTTAAACCAAAAACACACATTTGATCTTATTTTAGTTGAAATAGTTGCTGCGGTTTTCTGGTTCAATCCGTTGGTAAAAGTAATACAGCGTGCTATAAACACCAATCTGGAATTTATTGTGGATCAAAAAATGATTGAAACCACAGAAAGTGTGCTGTATCAAAAAAATCTGTTATCGTTTCAAACGCAACACGCTATTCAATTTGTGAATTCGTACAATGCAAGCGAAATTAAAAACCGCATTTTACAAATAAACTCTAAAAAATCAACCAATATGAAAAAACTTAAATTTTTATTAGCAACACCGGCTTTGGTGGCTTTCTTTGCCTTGTTTCAGATCGAAACTGTAGCACAAGTTACTGAAACTATTGAAGTACAGGAAGTTTTTGAAAACGATGAAGTAGAAGATTCTTTTTATGTAATGATTCACAGTAAATACGACGATGAATATTACAAAAGAACTGTAAAAATGCTTCGTGAAAAATGTAATTTAGATGTTACTATTGATAACCTAAAGCGTAATAAAGATGGTGAATTAACTGATATTAGAATTACTTGCAAAAATAATAAACCATTGGTTATAGGTAATTATAATATAAATTCGGTTAATGCTTTTGAGCCCTTTAGTTTACACATTTATAAAAAGGATACTGAATATGCTTTAGATTTAGTTTCGGACAAAGTGGAATACACTGAAATTATTTTAGATGAAGAAGACGGGTTATCATTTAATGCAGAAACGTTAAAAACAAACAAGGAGGTTTTTAATGAAGTTGTAGCAAAATTTCCAATTGTAATTGATGGCGTTCCTTTCAGTAAAAAACAACTTAAAAAGTTTGATAACAGTAAAATTCAATCTATGAATTGGAATGTTGACCCAAATGCTAAAAAAAGAATGACGTTATTATTGTCAACTAAAAAAGAATCACACATTGTGATTTCACTAACACCACAAAAATATAATGTTATTATGCCATCTTATAAAGAATCTGATGTAGTAAATAATTTATTAAAACATAACAAAACAGTAATTATTAAAGATGAGCAAAAGAAAATAAAAGTTATTAATGATAAAATTTTAAAAGTTGAAGATGATAGTAATAATTCAACAAGAGCTGAAGTAAAAGGAACATCAACACAAAACTTACTATATGTTGTTGACGGAGATGTTGTAATGGAAGATAATATTAGAAAAATTGATCAGAAAGATATTGAAACCATAACTATTTTAAAAGATCAACAAGCAAAAGAGAAATACGGACAAAAAGGAAAAGATGGAGTTATTGTAATAACAACAAAAGCTAAAAAAGAAGTTTCGCTACAACAAAAAAGGCAAGCTTTAAAAACACGCGAATTAGCAATGAAGCAAAGAAATGAGGCTATTGCTAAAAGAAATGAAATAGAAAAAAGTCGTCAGCAACTTTTAAAGAAAAGAAACGAAATTTCAGAAAAAACACAACAACGTAGAAAAGAGTTAGAAGAACAGCGTGAAAAACTTTTAGCTAAAAGAAAGGAAACTATTGTTGTTTCAAACAAAAAATCGGATAAAAATTTATTAAACGACGACTACAAAACTTTAACTGATATCTTTAATGATGTTAATAAAACGGTTAAAGACGTCGAAGATGAAAACTTTAAAATTACATCGGTTAGAGCTTCTATAATTCGAGAAGATGGTACAAAAGTTGAATTAGCCGAAGTTTATTAAAACAAAAATCCTCTCAAATTGAGAGGATTTCTATTTTATAAAAACGATCTTATTTCAACCCTTTTAAAGAATGTTCAATCGTTGCGATTTTAGATAAGGCATCGGCTTCCTTTTTGCGTTCGTTTGCAATTACCTGTTCTGGTGCACCGCTAACAAATTTCTCGTTTGATAATTTTCCTTGTACAGAACGTAAAAATCCTTGTAAATACTTTAATTCTTCTTCTAATTTTTTAACTTCTTCTTCGATATTTACCGAACCTGAAATAGGAATAAAATATTCGTTAGAATTTACACGATACGATAATGCACCCGAAACCTGTTCGTTTACATATTCTAAATTGGCAACATTCCCTAGTTTTTCAATAACAGCATCAAAAGTTTTAGAAGCATTTTCTTTGTTCAACACTTTTAAATCGATTGTTTCTTTAAACGAAATATTTTTGTCTTTACGAATGGTTCTAATTCCCGCAATTACTTCGCTTGCAAAATCAAAATCTACGATCAATTGTTGATCGAACGATTTAATTTCTGGCCAAGTTGATACAATCAATGCATCTTCTGTTGAACGCTCCGCGATATGTTGCCAAATTTCTTCAGTTAAGAACGGCATGTACGGATGCAGTAATTTCAAATTCGCCTCCAACATTTCTGTCGCAGCTTTAAACGTAACGGCATCAATTGGTTGTTGATATCCCGGTTTAATCATTTCCAGGAACCACGAACAGAAATCGTCCCAAACCAATTTATAAATCGCCATTAAAGCGTCAGAAATTCTGTATTTTTCAAAATGATCTTCAATTTCAGCCAAGGTTTTCTGTAATTTGGCTTCGTACCAAGCTACCGCAACTTTTGATGCTTCGGGCTGTGGAATTGTTTCCGATACTTCCCAACCTTGAATCAATCTAAAGGCATTCCAAATTTTGTTAGTAAACGCTTTTCCTTGGTTGCACAATTCTTCATCAAACAAAATATCATTTCCTGCAGATGATGATAACAATAATCCGCAACGAACACCATCGGCACCAAATTTCTCGATCAAATCTAACGGATCAGGAGAATTTCCTAACGATTTTGACATTTTACGGCGTTGACTGTCACGTACAATTCCGGTTAAATATACGTTTGTAAAAGGTTTTTCGCCTGTAAATTCGTATCCTGCAATAATCATTCGGGCAATCCAGAAAAATAAAATATCCGGACCTGTAACCAAATCGTTTGTTGGATAATAATATTTGAATTCTTCGTTTTCCGGATTCACAATACCATCAAAAACCGACATTGGCCATAACCAAGATGAAAACCAAGTATCTAAAGCATCGGCATCTTGTATTAAGTCTTTAGTTGTAAGTTGTAAGTTATTGGTTTTCTGCTGAGCTAAATTTAAAGCTTTTTCAATGGTTTCGGCAACCACAAAATCTTCTTTTCCGCTACCATAATAATACGCAGGAATTTGGTGTCCCCACCATAACTGACGCGAAATATTCCAATCGCGAATATTTTCCATCCAATGACGATACGTATTGTTGAAACGGCTTGGATATAGTTTAACTTCTTCGGTTTCTAAAACAGCTTTAATTGCTGGTTTCACCAAATCGTCCATTTTAAGGAACCATTGATCTGATAATCTTGGTTCGATCACTGCTTTTGTTCTTTCTGAAGTTCCTACATTGTTCAAGTGATTTTCCACTTTTTCCAATGCTCCAATTGTTTCTAATTCTTTAGAAATTTCTTCGCGAACCACAAAACGATCTTTACCTTTATAATGTAAACCTAAATCGTTCATTGTAGCATCATCGTTAAAAATATCGATGATTTCTAAATTATGGCGCTCACCTAAATCTTTATCATTAACATCGTGCGCAGGCGTAACTTTTAAACAACCTGTACCAAATTCCATATCAACGTACTCGTCGAAAATAATAGGAATTACTCGGTTTGCAATAGGAACGATTGCGTTTTTTCCATGTAAATGTGTATAACGCTCATCGTTCGGGTTAATACAGATTGCAGAATCGCCCAAAATAGTTTCGGGACGCGTGGTTGCAATGGTAATAAAATCGTTTGATCCTTCGATCTGATATTTTAAATGATATAATTTTCCTTGGCGTTCTTCGTAAATTACTTCTTCGTCAGACAAAGTTGTCTTTGCTTCCGGATCCCAGTTAACCATGCGGTAACCACGATAGATCATTCCTTTATTGTATAAATCAACAAACGATTTTATAACGGCAGCAGACAATTCATCGTCCATTGTGAACTTTGTACGTTCCCAATCACAAGAAGCACCTAACTTTTTTAACTGCTCTAAAATAGTTCCACCGTATTTATCGGTCCATTCCCAAGCGTGCTTTAAAAATTCTTCACGCGATAAATCGTTTTTATTAACTCCTTCTGCCTTTAATTTGGCAACAACTTTAGCTTCGGTAGCAATAGATGCATGATCTGTTCCCGGAACCCAGCAAGCATTGAAACCTTTTAAACGCGCGCGACGAATCAAGACATCCTGAATTGTGTTGTTCAGCATGTGCCCCATGTGTAAAACTCCCGTGACGTTTGGCGGCGGAATTACAATTGTATAAGGTGTTCTATGATCTGGTG
>Ga0308157_10001444_pt1 | contig 49109 bp, 42 predicted proteins | sample PhyBR1_FD_201035 | JGI IMG/M metagenome (GOLD analysis project Ga0308157, IMG submission 201035) | Phyllosphere microbial communities from UC Gill Tract Community Farm, Albany, California, United States - DLSLB.R1 | ecosystem: Host-associated > Plants > Phyllosphere > Unclassified | place: USA...
CCGCCAGAAACTCATCGTCGAGCAGCTGGCGAATTTCCACGTCGGGCGCGGCCACGCCACTCAGGTCGAGGTCGGCCACCTTGTAGGTTTGTTCGAGCGGGCCCTGCTCCAGCTTGAGCAGGTACTTGCCGTTCCAGGCCAGCAGGGTGATTTTGACTTGCGGATACGGGATGTCGGCAACGTGGCGCATAAAGTGGCGAGCAGAAAGTAGGCCGAAGATACTGCCCCTGCCCCACCCCGCCGGGGTAGCTCCGCCTTAACGCCTACCCCGGCCCCCTCGTATAAAACCCAGGGCTAGCCTGCACGGGCCGGCCGCATCTAGCTCGTTTTTAACCATTTTCAGCCATGCCCCAGGGAGATAAGTCGAAGTACACCGACAAGCAGAAGCGCCAGGCCGAGCACATCGAAGAAGGCTACGAGAAAAAAGGCGTGCCCGCCGAAGAAGCCGAAGCCCGCGCCTGGGCCACGGTAAACAAGCAGGATGGCGGCGGCAAAAAGCCCGGCGGCGCCGGCCGCAAGCAATAGCCCTTTTACTCTGGCCCCGCCCCGGCGGCCAACGTCAGCGGCTGGCGTTGGCCGCTGCTTTTTTGAGTCGCTAGGCTGGGGCCGACTCCGGCACTACTGCCGCGTGGGGCCTGAGCCGGCGCAGCACCACCACCAGGCCCAGCAGCAGCACACCGCAACCCAGGCCAATAGTGGGCGCCGTGGTTAGCTCAAGCAGCCAGCCGTTGAGGTAGCTGCTGGCCACCCCGCACAGGTTGACGAGCGCCATGTAGGTCGTGAACTGCGAGCCCTCGATGCGCGGCCGGCAAAAGGCCATCAGCAGCGGCATGGCCGCCACACTCAGCATGGGGTCAGCGAGGCTCATGATGACCAAGCCGCTGAAGCTGATGGTTTTATTAACCCAAAAAGGCGCTAGCCCGCTGAACAACAGCAAGAAGCCCGCTAGCCCCACCAGCACCCAATATTGCAGCCGGCCGGGCCCGATGCGGTCGACCAGCACGCCGCCGCCCAGCAGCACTGCAAAGGACACCAGGCTGCCCCAGCTACCCTGCAAAATAGACACCTCGGCATCGGACCAGTGCAGCGAGTGAATAAGGTGAAACAAGTAGGCATTGCCAAACAGGTAGCTGCCCAGGTAGCCCAGAAAGATGATGCCGAAGGCGCGCAAGCTGTGCTTTTCGACCAGGCTGCGCCATAGCTCGGCAAAAAGCCAGGCGAGCGGTGGGTTGGCTTCGGCCTCGGGTTGGCCCGCGGCCATAGGGCGCGGGCTAGGGCCGAAGCGCGGCAGCAGGTGGTCGGTGCGCTCGAGTTTGATGAAGAATGTGAGCACGGTGAACCCCAGCAGGGCTAGCGACTGCGCCAGCGCCGCCCGCCCAAAGCCCCCGTGGTGCAGCACCCACGAGAGGGCCGCGCCGCCCATCGCCCAGCCCAACAAAAAGCCGCCTCGCATAAAGGCATTTACGCGCCCGCGCTCGGCTACGGGCACCACCGCAATGGCAATGGCATCGACGCTGGCATCCTGAATGGAGGCAAACACGCTGTGGAGGAAGAAGACGGCCCCCATGAGCTTAATCTGGGCCACCGGCTCGCGCACCAGCAGCAGCGAAAGCGAGGCCAGCGCCGCCACCAGCTGCGTGAGCACCACCCACTGCTTGCGGTGCCCGATAACGGAATACTGGTACTTGTCGATAAGCGGTCCCCACACGAACTGGAACGTCCAGGGCAGGCCCACAATGGCCGCGAACGAACCGACCGACTTGGCCGACAACCCGCTTCCAATCAAGTAATTATACACTGCCGTAAGGCCGAAGCCCGCCGGAATGCCCTGCATAATGTACAGGTAAAAAAAGGTGGCGTAGCGCAGCCGGGCGCTGTCGCGCAGAGCGAGTGAGGCCAAAGTGGGTAGGAGGAGGCACAAGACCCAGCCAAAGCGACTGGGCCGAACTACTTTTGACAAGATACATCTTCGTAACTCCATGCGCTTTGCCTTACCTACCTTACTGCTGTTAGGCCTCGGGCACGACTGCTCGGGGCAAGGCACGGCCCCCGCCGGCGACAAGAAAATTTTGATGTCCTTTTCTGGGCCGCCGCTGCCAATGCCGCTGATTGCGCTCGCCAGCATGATGCCGTCGCACCGGGCCTCGCTCGACGACTCGCTGGCGCGGCTCGCCCACGCCCGCAACCGGGTGAAAACCGTGGCACTGATGCTGCTGAGTTCCAGCGGCGGGGCGCGCGATACCAGCGATTACACCGTGCTTGACCGGGCTGGCTACCCCGTACTCACGGCTAAACCCATGTTTGGGGCGCGCACCCACCTGCGCTACAACCGGCAGCACCGGCTTATCAGCCTTACTAAAGATGCGGAACCGGGCTTTGCCTTTATAATACAAGCTGACTATGACCCAGCTAGCCAGACTACCACCACGCGCATAGGCCCCACGCCGGCCACGCTAGCCCTCTACCAGACCGGACATAACATTAAGCGGGCCGGGGCCAGCAGCTCCGAAACACTGCTTACTACTGTACCCGGCCTGCCCGCTCCGGCGGTAGACCGCGTGTTGCTGACCAGAACTGCGCTGAGTGGCGACACAATACGCATCGACATGCTGGGTTACCAGGGCAAGGAGGTGGTAAATGCCGAGGCATACTACGCCCTTGTTAGTGCGGGCCAGCAGCGTGAGGGGGGCACCATCGTGCTGCCGGCCGCTGGGCGCGCCACCCGGGCGCTGGAAGGCCGGTTTATTCCCAACCGGCGCAGCACCTTCGATGCAGCGGGCCGGCTGATTCGCACGCAGTCTCTGCCGGCCCCAGCGTCGCTGGCCGACAAGTCTATTACCCAAACCAGCGACGATGGCCAGGGCAGCATGACAATAAAATCCTCACCCGACACGCTAACTACCACCTACCAGCGTGGCGCCGACGGCCAGCTGCTGCGCGAAACATTCAGCGGCATGCACTGGTCCCAGTCAGAAAAGCCGGCCCCGCCGCAAACTACCACTTACGACTACCTCCCCAACGGCCTGCGCCGCGGCAAAACCGATGGCCTCGGCACCCACTACGAGTACCACTACACCTTTTACTAGAAATCCTACGCTACCAGCGCCTCGGTTACGCGGCCAAGGTCGCTGCTTACTTTTTGCAGGAAAGCCAGCTGTTCGGCCAGGGTGCGGTCGGGGTTGGCGGTGTCGGCCAGGGCATCGGCGCGCACTTCCTGCATGAGGGGCACGGTGGCCGCGGGCACCGGAGCTTCGGCGGCGGGCGCCGCCGGGGTGGCGGCTAGCCTAGCCAGGCTTTTGCCAAGCGCGGCCTGGGCACTGGTGAGAGCACGGCGGGCTTCGGGCGGCACGCTGGGGTTAGGCGTGGCCTCGTCCTGCCAGGTGGAGGTGAGGGCCGAGATATTAGCCGATAAAATGTGGTTCAGCACCACAAACTCGTGCACCTCGGTGGGGTGGCGGCGGGTGCGGCGCGGCTCGGAAAGCATCCGTTGGAAGGCCGCCGCCAGGTTGGCCGAGGCTACGTACACATCTTTGCGCAGCAGCCGGTAGGTGGTGGGCGGTACCTCGCGGCCAGCCAGGCGTTCGGCTAGCTGGCGCAGGTAGGCCAGGTTGGCGCGCAGCGTAGCGGCCAGCAAATTGGGCAGCTGCTCGCCCTCCCAGCGCGGAAACAGCAAATAGGCCGTGGCTAGGGCAATGGCGCAGCCTAGGGCCGTATCGGTGAGGCGTTCCTCAATCACGCCCAGGTACCCTAGCCCCAAAAAGCTGAACATGATGAGCAGGTAGGCGGTGAGAAAAATCACCGTTACCAGGTATTTCGTACGCTGAAACGAGTAGGCGACGACCATAAATACCAGCAAAAAGCCGAAGCGCACGTCGCCATCGGGCACGGCCCACAGCACCAGCACCCCCAAAACCCCGCCCACCAGCGTGCCGCTGATGCGCTGAATATTGCGCTCGCGGGTGAGGCTGAAGCCGGGCTTGAGCATGAAGGTCACGGTCATCAAAATCCAGTAGTTGTGCTGGCCGTGCCACAGCAGCTCGGCCACGGCGTAGGCCACCGAGCAGGCCACGGCCATGCGCACGGCGTGCCGAAACACCGATGAGCCCAGCGTCAGGTTTTCGCGAAAGGCGCTCCACTCCAGCTCCTGGCGGGCCACAAACTGGGTATGACTGGCCACGCGGCCGGCATCGGGGGCTAGCGCGGCGGCCTGGCCCTCGTCGAAGTAGCGCCGGATGCTGCGCACGCGCCGGTGCAGGTCGCGCAGGTTCACCAGTATTTTTTTGAGCACCAGCGTGCTCAGGCCGGTGCTGGGGTCGGGTGCGGGCAGGGCATTGATGCGGGCTTGCAGCTGGGTAAGCTCGGGCAGGCGGTCGGGTGGCGAGGTGCCGTAGGCATGGCCCACCAAAATGGCGCTGCCCAGGTAGTCGAGGTCCACGGCCAGGCGGTTGATAAAGGCTTGCATTTCGGCCAGAATGCCCGTTTCGCCAAAAGCCGCCCGCAGGGCATTATAGTCGTAGTAGCCCGCCGTAATGTGCTCGTAGAGGTCTACCGTTTCGGTGAAGGTGAGCACCAGCCGGCGGCCGGCGCTGGTGCTTTCGCTCACTATCTGGCGCGAGCGAAAGATGAGGTCGCGTACGGCTTCCTGCTTTTCATTTACCACCACCTGCTGGGCCACCAAACGGCGGTAATCGTCGTCGAGGTTGGTGCTGGCATTGTAAAACTCGGCCTTGATTTGCAGAAAGCCCGCCACCGCGTGCAGGCACTCGCCCAGCGCCTGCTGGGCCGACCGGTAGGGCTGCACCCGGCTTTGCACCAGCGCCAGCAGCAGGTACCAGAGGCCGCCGAGGGCCAGCAGGCCGGCGTGCAGCACGTTGGCTGGCCCGCCCTCAGGGGGGTGGGCTAGCGTCAGTACCATGCCTAGCAGCGCCGCCGAGCCCACGGCGCCGGCCCGCGCCCCCCAGACCAGCAGCATGGTTAGCCCAAAGCTCAGGCCCACCAGCACGACCCCCAACGCCAGCCGGTGCGGGGCTAGCCAGCCCACCAGCAACGCCCCCGCCAACACCAGACCCAGGGCCGCCAGCAGGCCATTGCGACGGTGCGCCAGCGGGCCGGGCGTGTCCGTCACGCTCAGGCACACGGCGCCGGTCGAGATGGTAATGCCCGCGGCAAACTCGCCCCACTGCGCGCCCAGCACCGCGGGCAGCAGAATGGCCAGCGTGGTGCGCAGCCCATCGGAAAAGTGCTGGCTGAAAAAGAAGTACGAAAGGTCGCGGCGCGACACGCGGGGCAGGGCAAACGGCATGGCTAGCCGAAAGTACGCGGCAGGCGGGGGGCGGGGTTGCCGAGCTTACCCTGGCTCGTGGCCTCGCTAGGGCCAGCGGGCCGGCGCCAGGGGCAAAACCATTCTGGCCAACCGCCAACCGGCCTTTGCCAGGAGCTAACCCTTGGCGCAGGCTGGTTGGCTACGTAGCCGTTGGCTACAGCAGGATGCTAGCCAGCGCGTAGTCGGCCAGCAAAATGGAGATGATGGAGTTGGTGACGGCGGCCGTGCTGGCCTTGCCTACTTCGAGGGCGCCGCCCTTGAGGGTGTAGCCTTTGTAAGAGGAAATGGCCGATACCAGGAAGGCAAATACCACCGACTTTATCAGCGAAAAGAGCACCGTGTAGGGTTTGAAGGCGTAGCGGATGCCCTCGATGTAGTCGGCGCCCGGCATCACGCCCGCCAGCTGCGTGGCCACGTAGCCGCCCAGAATGCTCAGGTTCATGGCCAGAATAACGAGCAGCGGGAAGACGAAGATGGACGCCAGAATGCGCGGCAGCACCAGGTACGAAGCCGAGTTGATGCCCATGGCGTCGATGGCCGAAATCTGCTCCGTGATGCGCATCGTGCCCAGCCCGCCCGCAATGGCCGAGCCTACTTTGCCCGCCAGCACCACCGAAATAATGGTGGGCGCGAGTTCTAGAATCGTCATCTCGCGCACCATAAAGCCCACGGTGCTCATGGGCACGAGCGGGTTTACCATGTTGTAGGCAATCTGCACGCAGGTTACGGCCCCGATGAAAGTGGCCACCAGCCCCACGATAAAGATAGAATCGACCCCGATTTCAATAGCCTCGTCGACGGTGCGCTGCCAGAGCACCTGGCGGCGTTCGGGGCGGGTTACCATCATTTGCATCAACAGCACGAAGCGGCCAAACGCAGATAGTGGCCGAGGATATTTATACATCACCTAGAGATAACTAACGAGCCCCAAAGGTACACCCCATGAGCAGGGCCATAAAAAGAACGCCTGGCGGCGCTAAGCACCACCAGACGTTCGAGGCAGGGTTTTACTTTAAGCCGGCGCTACTTAGGCATGGGCTGCGGCGTGTAGGTGGGCCCCTGGCAGCGTGGGCCCTGGGCCGTCCAGGCCAGCGGGTCGATGCAGAGCTGGCGCTCGGTCATGGCCGCGTTCCAGGCGTGGTACACCAGGTACTCGGTGCGGCCATCGGGGCCCAGCACGTGCGAGTGGTGGCCGGGGCCGCGCACATGGCCCGGCACCGAGTGCAAGACCCTGGCCCCGGCATCGGAGCCCGAGTCGACATACGGCCCCATGATGTGGTCGGCGGCGCAATAGTCAACGCCGTAGCGGTCGGTTAGGAAATTAGCCCCGCTGAAAAAGCAGTAGTACTTGCCCGCGTGGCGCCGCACAAACGGGCCCTCCAGGGTGTGCCACTCGGCAAAGGTGCGGTTGCCGTAGAGCGGCATGGTGCGGTTGGCCTCGAAGAGCGTCCACTTGTGGCGGGCGCGCAGCACGGTGCGCGGCGTGCCGGCCAGCTGGGTCATGCTGGTGAGGCGGTCCACCACTAGCCCCGTGCCGGGGTAGTAGCCCTCGGCGGTGTCGGTGAAATCGCGGGCGTAGAACAGGTACCACTGCCCATCGGTATCCTGAAAGGCGTGGGCGTCGATGGTAAACTGGCTGTCGGCCACCGGCAGGCTAGCCACCTCGGTGTACGGCCCTTCGGGGCGCTTGCTGGTGGCCACCTTGAGCTGGTGCCCTACCGTGGCGCCGATGGCGCCGCCACCCCGCGAGTAGTACATATAGAACATGCCCTGGTGCTCGACCACTTCGGGCGCCCAAAAATCAAACTCCTCGCTGCCGGCCGGCGGCGTGAGGGCGCCGCCCAGCGGCTGCCAGTCCACGAGGTTTTTCGATTTGAGCAGCGTGAACACCCGGCCGTCGGCGGTGCGGCCCCGGCCGGTGGTGCCAAAGGCGTAGTACTGCCCCGCGTGGCGTAGCACAAAGGGGTCCGGAAAATTGCGCGCCAGCACCGGGTTGGTGTAGGTGCGGGCGGCGGCAAACGCGGTGGGGCGCATGGCAAGCAGGGCGAGCCCCGTGAGCGAGCCCGTGAGAAAGTGACGGCGGGTGGGCATGGAAAGCAAGGAAAGGTAAAGCCAAAAGCGGCGGGCAGTGTCGGGGCTAGGCCACCAGCGCGGGCTGGTGCACGATGCTCACCCCGCCCACAATGGTAGTGTCGTACGTTTCAAGTCCGCGCCGGTAGAAGCTCAAAAACTGCGCCTGCATTGTGGCTACAAACTCGGCTACCTTGTCGGCCTCCACCAGGTTGAGGGTGCAGCCGCCGAAGCCGCCGCCCATCATGCGGGCGCCCAGCACGCCGGGCGCGCCCGCGGCCAGGACCACCAGCTTGTCGAGCTCGGGGCAGCTCACCTGGTAATCGTCGCGCAGGCCGGCGTGGCTGGCGTAGAGCAGCTGGCCCACGGTGGCCATATCGCCGGTGGCCAGCGCGGCGCACACCTGCGCCACGCGCTCGTTTTCCTGCACCACGTAGCGGCAGCGGCGGTAAATGAGGTCGCCTAGCTCAGCCTCGTGCGTGGCCAACTGAGCCAGGGTCGCATCGCGCAGGCTAGCCACGGCCGGGTAATGGCGCTGCAACACAGCCACGCCCTGCGCGCACTCCTGGCGCCGCGTGTTATATTCAGAGGAGGCTAGCGCGTGCTTCACGCCCGAGTTGCAGAGTACGAGGTGGTAGCGCGCCGTCTCAAACGGAAAATACTCGTAGGCCGTGGACCGGCAATCGAGCCGCACCACGTGGCCCGCCTTGCCAAACAAGCTGGCAAACTGGTCCATGAGCCCGCACTGCACGCCGGCAAACTCGTGCTCGGCAGCCTGCGCCAGGCGCGCCAGCGCCAGGCGGTCGAGGCCGGTGCCCAGCAATTCGTTCAGGGCAAAGGCTAGCCCGCACTCCACGGCGGCCGACGACGACAGCCCCGCCCCCATCGGCACGTTGCCCCCAAACACGCAGTCGAAGCCCGGCACTACCACGCCCTGGCCCTGCAACTGCGCCACCACCCCTAGCAGGTAGTTGGCCCACTGCACCGGGCCCGGCGCCCGCACGGGCAGCGTGGTTTCGTGGGTTTCGCTCTTGTCGTGGGCCAGCAGCCGCACCGAGCTCGTGCCGTTCAGGCCAATGGCAAACACAATTTCCTTGTCGATGGCGGCCGGCAGCACCAGGCCCTCGTTGTAGTCGGTGTGCTCGCCGATGAGGTTGATGCGCCCCGGCGCCCGCACCACCAGCGGCGCGTAGCCAAAGCGCTGCCGAAAGCTGTCTGGGATAATAGTAGCAAGCATACGAAAGCAGTAAAAGTGGCCCAATCGAAGCCAATGAAAAGCTAAAAGTCCGGATTATTCCGAGCAAATGCAAACGTTTGCATAGATTCCCCTTTTCGGCGCCTGCCTTACCAGCGCGTTAAAGCCGGGCGCTTGGGCCACGGGTTAAGAATACTTTTTTCATAATCAGCTCATTACCTAGCCGCGCCGCGCCGTTGCGGCCCTCACCTGGGCTAGCCGGTCGCTGAACGCTCAGCTACTGATTTTGCCGCCCGGGGCCCTTGCTTGCCCATACCCGCGGCCGGCTGATTTACAGGCGGCCGCGGCGACCTACGCCTGGGTTAGCACCCTAGCCAACTTCAGCATGCTTGGGCTTAGCAGTATAGCCGGAATATGCAAGAAAAACTTACCTACGTTAATTATTACCGTTGTGCACTTGCTTTTTAGGAAACCAGTTTTACTTTTACGGCATCTTGTAGGGTCGAATTCAACTACCTAGCCCGGCTGGCTTTTCTTTTTCAGCAAGGCTAGCCAGCCGTGAGCCGACCGCTTCAGCCTGACAAAAGGGCGGCAATCGGCCGCCCCCGCCCCGGCTGCCGCTATCCAGCTGGCGAAAGCTGCTTTTTTTTAGTCCTTTGTGCAAACGATTGCACGAAGGCCAGCGCTACCGTCCCCCTCCCCGCTTCTTTTCACTTTACTCCCACCCATATGAAAAAGCTAGTACCCCCCCACGGGCGGCTGCTGATTCCAATGCTCGCCTGCTACCTGCCGCTGGCCGTGGCCGCCACTGCCCCGGTGGCCGCCCGCGCCACCGAGCTGCACCGCGCCAGCCAACCCACCGCGCCCATTACGGGCCGCGTAACCGATACCAAAGGCGAAGGCCTACCCGGCGTAACGGTGCTGGTGAAAGGCACGACCAACGGCACCACCACGGGCGCCGACGGCTCTTACACCATCGATGCGCCGGCCAATGCAACGCTGGTTTTCTCGTCGGTAGGCTTTGCCGGCCAAGAGATTCCGGTTGGCAATCGCACGGCTATCAACTTGACCCTGAGCGAGAGCAACCAGGCGCTGAGCGACGTAGTAGTAGTGGGCTATCTCACCCAGAAGCGTGAAGACGTGACGGGCTCCGTGGCCTCGGTATCGGCCGTGGATGCCAACCGGGCGCCGGTGGCTACCCTGGCCGAGGGTATTCAGGGCCGCCTGCCGGGCGTGACCATCGCCAACTCGGGCGCGCCGGGCCAGGCGCCGGTGGTCAACATCCGGGGGCTGGGTACGCTGGCCAGCGGCAGCGGCCCACTCTATGTGGTAGACGGCCTCTGGACCGACGGCCTGCGCGACTTCAACCCGCAGGATGCCGAGTCGATTCAGGTGTTGAAAGATGCCGCCTCGCTAGCCCCCTATGGTTCGCGCGGAGCCAACGGCGTTATCATCGTGACGACCAAGCGCGGCAAAGCCGGCAAGCCGCAGCTGCAATTCAACGCCTACGGCGGACCCCAGAATATTGCCAAGCGCCTGAGCCTCACCAATGCGGCGCAGTGGGCAGCCATCACCAACCAGGCTTACGACAATGCAAGCCTACCGCGTCAACCCTACGCCAACGCCCTCCCGGCCGGCATCGACACCGATTGGCAGAAGGAGCTGTTTCAGACTGGCGCGGTGCAGAGCTACGACCTCGGCCTCTCGGGCGGGGGCCTGAACGACAACGGCGGGCGCACCAACTACAACCTGAGCGGCAGCTACTTCCGGCAGTCGGGCACCATCAAAGGGCCGCAATTTGAGCGCTACACGATACGCGTGAACACGGGCCTGACCAGCGGCAAGCTCCAGATTGGGGAAAGCTTGCTGCTGTCGCGCGTGAACCAGCAGTTTGTCAACGGCTTGCCGTTTATCGACGTGGTGCGCATGCTACCCGTAACCCCCGTATTTGACGCCAACAACCCCGGCGGCTACGGCCTGAGCACGCCCAATGCCGTGTCGTACGGCACCAACCCCATCGGGGCGCAGCAGCTCAACGTAAACACGACCACCAACAACCGCATTCAAGGCAGCATTTTTGGCGAGTATTCCTTCACGCCCTGGCTGCGCTACCGCCTCAACCTGGGCCTGGAGTATCTGGGCTTCCACGACCGCTCGCAGAACCAGTTTGGCCTGCTACGCTACATCGGCGACCCCACGGTACTTTCTTCCTATGCCGAGAACCAAGGCAACAACTTGTTTGGGCAGGCCGAAAACACGCTGACCTTCGACAAGAGCTTTGATAAGCACAGCGTAACGGCCCTGGTGGGCTACAGCCGCCAATACTTCAGCAACGAGTTTACGCGCGGCGTGAATTTTGGCTACGGTACCGGCCCAGTGTACTACTGGGCACTCGATGCGGGCACCCAAAACCCGCAGGTTATCGGCTCGTCGTACGTGAACACCAAGGAGTCGTACTTCGCCCAGCTTACCTACGACTACGACCAGCGCTACCTCGTAACGGCCGCGTACCGCAATGACGGCTCGTCGCGCTTTGACCCCAACAACCGCCGTGGCAACTTCGGCGCCGCTTCGCTAGGCTGGCGCGTGTCGAAAGAGCGCTTCTTTGAAGGCATCACGGCTATCAGCGACCTGAAGCTGCGCGCCTCGTATGGCCGGCTTGGCAACGACCAGCTGAATGGCGCTTATGGCGGCTCGTACCTCTACGTGGGCAATATCAACCCCAACGTAAATTATCCGCTAGGGCCGTCGCAAACCATCTTGAATGGCGCCATTCAAACGGCGCTGCCCAGCGCAGGTATTGGCTGGGAAACCCGTAACACGGCCAACTTCGGCCTTGATATCGCCTTCCTCGACAATCGCCTGACCTTCGGCGCCGACTACTACGTGTCGCGCACCACCGACGCGCTCGTGGCGCCGCCCATTCCGCTGCTCTTTGGCAATAATGGCGACAATCCTTACCAGCGCATCGGTAAGATTGAAAACCGGGGCTTCGAGTTTCTGGCTGCTTACAACGAGAACCGCAACGCCTTTAAATACGGCATTTCGGGCAATCTCTCGACTCTGCGCAACCGCGTGCTCGACGTAGGTACCGTGGGCGACCAAGCCAATTACTTCAACGCGGGCCCTAGCGGCGTAACGCGTACCGAAAAGGGCTACGAGGTGGGTTCGTTCTACCTCTACCAATTCCAGGGTGTGTACCAGCAGGGCGACACCAACATTCCGACGGGTCTACAGGCTGGCGATGCCAAGTATGCTGACACCAACGGCGACGGCATCATCAACGAGAAGGACCGGATTCACACGGGCCGGGTATTCCCCAAAATTCAGTACGGCATCAACTTGACGGCTAGCTACGGCGGCTTCGATGCGGCGGCTTTCTTCCAGGGCATTCAGGGCAACGACGTATTCAACAACACCCGCTACTGGACCGACCGCATCGACCAAACCGGTAATTACCGCACCGACCTCAACCCGTGGTCGCCGACCAACACTGGCAGCAACACGCCGCGCCTAGTAGCCGCCGGTACCTCGGCCGTCAACAACTCGCAGTATAACTCGACGCGCTGGCTCGAAGACGGCTCGTACTTCCGCCTGAAGAACGTGCAGATTGGCTACTCGCTGCCGCAATCGGTGATTGAGAAAATGCGGATAATCTCGCGCCTGCGCATTTACGCCACCGGCCAAAACGTGTTCACGGTGACCAAGTACAGTGGCTACGACCCCGAAACGGTAGGTGGCACGGGCGGCATTCTGGTGCGCGGCCTCGACGAAGGCCAGTACCCCAACCTGCGCTCGTTCACGCTCGGCATTCAGGCTGGTTTTTAAGGCGCCAGCACTCTCGTAATCTACGCTTTACAATTCCCGCCCGATATGAAATTCTCTAATCTTAAAGCGCTGGGCCTGGCCGGTGGCCTGCTGCTAGGCGCCACTTCGTGCCAGAAGGACATCCTGAACCAGCCCAACCCGAACCTGGCCACCACGACTTCGTTCTGGCAAAACACTAACGATGCTACCAAGGGGGTGCTGGCCGCCTACAGCGGCTTGCAGCAGCTTGGCACCTACCGCCGCTGGCTCAACTTTGCCTTCGACATCCGCGACGACGAAGGCTTCAGCCAGAGCCCCTGGAACGAGCTACGCGACTTCAATCGCTTCATTATCGGCAATTACGATTTTGAGGTGAATTTCAATATCTACCGCGACCATTACCGAGGCATCTCCCGTTGCAACCAGGTAATTGACAACGTGCCCAACATCGCGAGCATGGCTGCTACCTCCCAAGGTGCTACCCTGCAAAAGCAGATTGTGGCCGAGGCCAAGTTCATCCGGGCCCTGGAGTACTTCAACTTGGTGTCGTTGTATGGCCGCGTGCCGCTGGTGCTCAACCAGATAACCAGCCTGGGCACCATTCCGCCGCAGGCTACCGACGAAGCGCAGGTGTGGAACCAGGTTTACAGCGACTTGCAGGCTGCCATTCCGGACCTACCGCTAAGCTACAGCGGCAACGACCTAGGCCGTGCTACCAAAGGCGCCGCCCAAACGCTGCTCGGCAAAGCCTACATGCAAAACCGCCGCTGGGCCGATGCCTCGGCGCAGTTTGCCAGCGTCATCAGCTCAAACCAGTACCGGCTGACTGACAACTACACCGACAATTTCCGCCACACTACGGAGAACAACAGCGAGTCGATTTTTGAGGTGCAGTTCAGCGACACCAAGCGTGGCGGTAATGACGGCGACGACGCTACTTCGTCGGAAGGTGGCCAGCGCTCGCAGTTCTTCGGCGTGCCGGGCTTCGGCTTCAACGACGGCGAGGTGCGGCCCTGGGTTGTGAACGAGTTTTTGAAGGAGGGTACTACCGCCGGCCAGCGCGACCCGCGGCTAGCCTCCACGGTATTTTATAATCGCCTCGACCGGACGCAGTTTCCGAGCACTCTACCTATAGATAACGACCGGGGCGTGTACGGCAACGGCAATTTTGAAACGCGCTACGCTGGCGATGCCCGCAACCTGGCCCGTGTGTACTGGCGCAAGTACCAAACTGACTATTACAGGACCTTCGAGGACTTTGACTCGCCTATCAACCAACGAGTTATGCGCTACGCCGACGTGTTGCTGATGCAGGCCGAGGCCCTGAACGAGCAAGGCCAAACGGCCGCCGCTATTCCGCTCATCAACCAAGTGCGCCAGCGAACCAGCACTGGCCTAGCCGCGCTAGGCACCAGCGCCTTCACTCAGGCTAGCCTGCGCACCCAGATTATGCACGAGCGCGTGACTGAGCTTACCGGCGAGGGTACCCGTTGGTTTGACCTGCGCCGCTGGGGATATTTCGACACCCAGGATGGCATTAATACCCTAGCCGCCCACGATGCCGACTACAGCAGCTTTCAGCTTAATAAGTCGCGCCTGCTGCCCATTCCGCAGACCGACGTGGACCTGGCCAAGCTGACCCAAAACCCCGGCTGGTAGGGCTAGCCCCGGGGCCGTAGCCCCAAGTAAAAAGGACCGTTGGCGGTAACCAACGGTCCTTTTTACTTGGGGCTACGGCTCTACCATTTGCTGGGTGCCAGCCAGCTAATGAACCTCTTAGCCCCGGCTGGCATTGTCTGACTGCCCACCAAAGCCTTTTTCTTTATATGAACTTCTTTTCTTCCCCGCGCATGCTGTTTCCACTGCTGCTACTTGGGCTGCTCTCGTGCAGCAAAGACTCGGGTGGGGGCGGCACATCGCCCACGCCCACCAATCCGACGGCCCCGGCGGCTACCACCTTCACCAATCCGCTGGTTTCATCGGGGCCCGACCCATGGGTAGCCCAGAAGGATGGCTTTTACTACTACATGGCCACGACCGGCAACAACGTGACCATTCGCAAAACGGCCAAGATGTCGGAGCTCAGCTCGGCACCTTCCTACACCGTGTGGCGGCCCCAGGCCAATAGCGACAATACCAACAACGTGTGGGCGCCCGAGCTGCACTTCCTCGATGGCAAGTGGTACATCTACTACACCGCCGGCCCGGCCAACCAGAACTGCTGCGGCGGCCAGCGCTCGTGGGTGCTCGAAAACGCCAACGCCGACCCCACCCAGGGCACCTGGACCGAGAAGTCCCGCCTGAGTGTATCGACCCAGGATTTCTGGTCAATTGACATGACCGTGCTGGACCTCAACGGCAAGCGCTACGCCCTGTGGAGCGGCCAGGACGGCAGCTCGGACCAACAGAATCTCTACATCTCGGCCATGAGCAACCCCTGGACTCTCACCGGTCCGCGCACGATGCTCAGCAAGCCCGAGCTGGGCTGGGAGCTCAACGGCTACCCCAAGGTGAACGAAGGCCCCGAGGTATTGCAGCACAATGGTAAGACATTCATCATCTACTCGGCCAGCCACTGCAGCACCGACGATTATGCCCTGGGCCAGCTCACCCTTACCGGCACCGACCCCATGGTGGCTAGCTCCTGGACTAAGTCGCAGACGCCGGTATTTGTAAAAAACCCCGCCAACCGCGCCTATGGGCCGGGCCACAACGGCTTCTTTACCTCCAAGGATGGTAGCCAGGACTGGCTTATCTACCACGCTAACAGCAACCCTGGCGAAGGCTGCGGCAACCCGCGCAACCCGCGCATGCAGCAGTTTACCTGGAATACCGACGGCTCGCCCAACTTCGGCACGCCGGTAGCCATTGGCACGCCCATCGCCCGGCCAGCCGGCGAGTAGCGGGCTAGCGAGCCCGCTCCACTTATTACCTTTTACTGTCAAGGATGGCCTGCCTCGCGCAGGCCATTTTGTTACCTGTTTTCAATGCAACTACCTGCTTCTTTTCGCTCGCTCGCGGTGCTGGCCTTGCTGGGCGCCGCCCCAATGCTGGCCGCCGGCCAGGCCCCGGCCAAAGTCAAAACCAAGCTCAAGCGCGCCGCGCCGGCGCCGGCCAAGCTAGCCCCCACACCCATTGCCAACCCGGTGCTGGCCGGCGACTACCCCGACCCGTCGGTGACGAAGGTGGGCGATACCTACTGGGCCACGGCCACGTCGTCGAACTGGGGGCCGACGTTTCCGCTGCTGAAATCGACTGATTTGCAGCATTGGAACCTAGTGGGGCACGTGTTTCCGGGCGAGCGGCCGGCCTGGGCCGACTACTACTTCTGGGCGCCCGAAATCAGCCACGACGCCAATGGCAAGACTTACGTCTTCTACACCGCCCACCAGCGCGGCGGCAACCTGGCCGTGGGCGTGGCCAGCGCCGACCGCCCCGAGGGCCCCTACCAGGACCACGGCCCGCTGGTGGGCCAGCCCGACGGCTCTATCGACGGCTTCCCGATGCAGGATGAAAACGGCCAGCCCTACCTCATCTGGAAGGAGGACGGCAACAGTGTTAATAAGCCCACGCCCATCTGGGCGCAGCGCCTGAGCGCCGACCGCACCCAGCTGGTGGGCGAGAAAACCGAGCTTTTCCGCAATACTGCCGCCTGGGAGGGCAACCTCGTGGAAGGCCCCGGCGTGGTGCGCCACGGCGGCTACTTCTACATGTTCTACGCCGCCAACGGCTGCTGCGGTGCGGGCTGCACCTACGCCACTGGCGTAGCCAGGGCCAAGAATCTGCTTGGCCCTTGGGAAAAGTACGACCGCAACCCCATCCTTACCAACAACGACACCTGGACCTGCCCCGGCCACGGCACGGCCATCGAGCGCCAGGGCCACTGGTACATGCTCCACCACGCCTACCAAACCGGCAGCAAGCAGTACGTAGGCCGCCAGGGCGTGCTCAGCGAATTTGTGTGGACGGCGGCCGGCTGGCCCGAATTTTTGGCCAACCACGGCACGCCCACGGCCGCTGCGCCCATGCCGGGCACCGTGGCCGACGAGTTTGCCAGCGCCACGCTAGCCCCCAGCTGGGTGTGGCCGGTGGAAGACAAACCGCAGTTTGCCCTGCAAAACGGCCGGCTGCAGCTGAGTGCCCGGCCCGACAAGGGCGGCGCAGCACTGGGCCGCGCCACGCTGGCCGCCAACTACTCGGCCACCACTACCCTTCTCAACCCCGCTAGCCTGCCCACCGGCACCACGGCCGGCCTGGCCGCGCTCGGCGACCCTAGCAATGCCCTGAGCCTAGTGGCCGGCGATGGCAAGCTCCGAATTGAGGAACGCCGCGACGGCAAAACCCGCACCCTGGCCGAAACCTCCCTGCCCGCTGCTACGGCCCTGCACCTGCGGGTGCACGACCAGGGGGGTAGCCACTACCGCTTCGCTTACAGCCCCGATGGCCGCACCTGGACCGAGTTGCTGCCCGCCGGCCAAACCGCCGATGGCGCCTTCCTCCCGCCCTGGGACCGCGGTGTGCGCGTGGGCGTAGTGGCCCAGGGGCCCGCGTCGGCCACGGCCACGTTCGAGCGGTTTGAGGTGACGAACGAGTAGCTTATCACCTAATCACCTAGCAAGCGACTAATTCAGTGCCCCTTATGCTGGCACTAGCAAACGCCCGTCATGCTGAGCTTGCCGAAGCATCTTGTCCGGTTCGCTAGGGTGCTCGCCCAGCTAGTTGGGCAAGATGCTTCGGCAAGCTCAGCATGATGGGCGTATTACTAGGGTCAGCCACCACAAAAAGCCCCTGCTACGTGCGTAGCAGGGGCTTTTTGTGGTGGCCGACCCTAGCGGGCTAGTGCACCAGCACCAGCTTGGCATGGGTGGTTTGGCCGGCGGTGGTGAGGCGCACGGTGTAGATGCCGGCGGCCCAGGTGCTACCGTCGAGCGCGTACTCGGTGGCCACGCCGGTGGTGCCAGTGCTGGTGGCCAGGTGGCGCACCAGGCGGCCCTGCACGTCGTACACGTCAAGGGTCAGGCTGCCGGTTTGGGTGGGCGTTACCACCAGGTTTACCCGGCCGGTGCTGGGGCTAGGGTACACGAGCAGCGGCGCGGGGGCCGCCGTGGCCGAGGAGCTGGCGAGGGCCTTGAGCGGGGTGCCGGTGGCGGCCTGCGGCAGCAGGTCGAGGCGCCAGCGCTGGGCGTCGTTGCCGTTGTCGGTGAACTGGTGCACACCCTGGCCGGGGTTCGAGAGGTTGTTATCGACATCGAGGCAGAGCGTAGCGCCTTTGTGAACGAGCTTGGCATAGCCATCGCCGGTCGATACGATTTGCCAGCGCTGGGCGTCGCTGCCATTGTCGGTGTACTGCTGCACCGTGGCGCCGGTGGCGGTGCTATTGCTGGCCACTTCCAGCACCTGGTTGGTATTGCGGTGCGTGAGCTTGTAGAAGCCATCGGGCATCAGGGTGATAACCCAGCGCTGGGCATCGCTGCCGTTGTCGGTGTATTGCTGCACGGCGGTGCCGGGGCTAGCCGAGTTGCTGGGCACTTCGAGGCACTGCGTGGTGCCCTTGTGCGTCAGTTTATACACGCCGCCCGATGCAATGGGCAGGTCGGTGAGGGTGAACTGCCAGCGCTGGGCATCGTTGCCGTTGTCGGTGTACTGGTGAATCTTGGTGCCGGGGTCGGCCGAGTTGTTGTCCACATCCACGCACATGGGCGTGCCCTTGTGCGTGAGCTTATAGTAGCCCTGGGCCATGTTTTCGAGGCGCCAGCGCTGGGCATCGTTGCCGTTGTCGGTGTACTGCTGCACCACGGCGCCGGCGGCGGCGCTGTTGCCGGCCACCTCCATGGCCTGGTTGGTACCCTTGTGCAGCGCCTTGTAGTAGCCATCGGCTTGCAGGCTGATGGTCCAGCGCTGGGCATCGTTGCCATTGTCGGTGTACTGTTGCAGCGCTACGCCGGGGCTAGCCGAGTTGCTGGGCACCTCCAGGGCCTGGTTGGTGCCCTTGTGCAGGAGCTTGTACGTCGCGCCCGAGGCGAAGGTGGGGCTCACCGGGCATGGGCCGCTGGCGGTGCGCGGGGCCACGCCGTAGTTGGTCATGTTTACTTTCTGAATGGTACCGTCGTAGTTAAACGTCAGGTGGTCGATGGCTACCAGGCGGGTGGTGTAGCTGCGGTTGGGGTAGCGGTGGTACACAATGTAGTAGTCGTCGCAGCCCGGAATCTGGGTGATGGAGTGGTGGCCGGGGCCAAAATTCTGCGCGTCGCTGCTCAGCAGCGAGCCGCGGTAGGTCCAGGGGCCGGTGGGCGTGGTGCTGGTGGCGTACTGCACGTTGTAGCTGTCGTTGGTATACGAGCCGTTCGAGTAGCTCATGTAGTACAGCCCGTTGCGCTTTATCAGGTACGGCGCCTCGGTGTAGTTCTGGGGCGTAATGTCGCGGGGCGCATCGGCCGTGAGGGTCACCATGTCGGCATTGAGCTTGCGCACCACCAGCCGCGAGCCGTTCGAGCCGCCGTAGTAGATGTAAGCCTGCCCGTCGTCATCCACAAACACCATCGGGTCAATTACATCCTGCGTGAGGTTGCCGCTGAGCGCGGGCGTCAGCAGCGGCTGCCCTTTGTCGGTGAAGGGGCCGGTGGGGCTATTGCCTACGGCCACCCCGATGGAGGGCGTATTGGCGGCGTTGTTGCGCGCGGTGTAGTAGAAGTAATACTTGCCGTTGCGGGTCACCACCGCGGGTGCCCAGCCGTTGTAGGTGGCCCAGTTGGTTTGCTGGCCCAGGTTGAACACCGTGCCCAGGTCGGTCCAGTTGGTGAGGTCGGTCGAGGAAAAGGCGTGAAACTGCCCCCCGCTCGAATTAGCGTCCGTGGTGGGGTAGATGTAGTACTTCCCGTTGAAATAACTCATCTCCGGGTCGGCCTGGTAGCCGGACAAAATCGGGTTGCCGCTGGTTTGGGCCGCAGCCCGCAGGCTCAGCAGCAAAAGCAGGGCTAGCAGGCCCCAGGACCGGCGCACGGCGGGGGCAGACAGTAAAGCTATCGACATAGGTTGTGGGTGGGGAAAAGGTTAAGAAAGAAACTCGCCCGGCAAACGCCGGTTGCTTGTCAAACGTTTGGTTACTAGCAATTTGTTAAGTCAGCTCCAGGAGTTGAAACCGGTAAATTTTCAACTCCTGCCCTGGCAGCTCCTTATTTCGTCAGCTTATCACTCAGCATTTTCATGAAGTAGCCGCCTACCACCGAGCGGGCCTGGAAACCCGCCTGGCGGGCATCGGTGGTTTCGTGCCAGTCGGTGAGGGGCACGCGGCTAGGGGTGTCGTTGGCAAACTGCCACACCGGGTTGATGAGCGCCGCAAAATCGGCCGGGTTGCCGGCTAGGGTGGCCGTCCAGATTATCCAGTCCGATTTGGTGTAGGTCTTGCGGCTATCCAGCGGCAGGCCGTATTTCTGCTGGTGCCGGAGGTAGAAAGCCAGCTCCTGCTGCGCCACCTCGGGCGGAAAAACATTCAGGCCCAGCACCTTATCCCACACTAGGTTATACTTCTGGCTCCACGAGCCGGCGGGCTTGTCGAAGGTGAGCGCGTAGTGGTCGCCGTCCTGGGCCATCTGCATCCATTTGCGGGCTAGCTCGCGGGCCAGGGCTTGGTTTTCGTCGGCTGCCTTGGTATCACCGAGCTGGCGAGCCAGCTGGCCGTAGCAGGCAATGCCCATAATGGCCTTCACCGAGAGATTGGCATTGCGGGCCAGGTGGCCGGCAAAGTCGTCGGTGCTGAGTTGGTTGGCCGGGTCGAAGCCGTCGCGCTTCAAGAAGCCCACCCACTTGGTGAGCGTGGGCCAGTGCGCGCGGGCAAAGTCGGCGTTGCCATCCACTTTCACCGCGGCGGCGGTCGCAATCAGCATATTGCCGGCTTCCTCTACCGGCATGTCCTCGCCGTAGGTCTGGCCGTTGGCCAGAGGGTAGGTGCCCACATCGTGGGCCGGGAAATCCTTTTTCCAGCGCCCCGACTCCGAGTAGTCGAAGATGAAGCGCAGCATCCCCTTCATCAACTCATTATTATACAGCAAGAACAGCGGCGCCGAAGGGTAGGTAATATCTACCGTGCCAATGGAGCCGTTCGAGAAGTTCTCCTTCGAGAAGAACAGCAGCTCGCCCTTGGGCCCAGCCACGATGGTGTGCGCCGCAATGGCCTGGCGATAAGCTAGCTGGCACAAATCGGCGTATTTAGGGCCGCCGCTAGCCTGGGCGTCGGCCACCAGCTTTTCGTCAAACGCGGTGGCCTTGCGGCGCAGGCGCGGGTAGTCGGCCTCGGCGGCGGCCAGGGCCTTGCCCATAGTCATGGCCGGGTCGCGGCGCCACCAGGGCCGCAGGTTCTGGCCGAAGTACTGCACGGCGTACTGCTCATCGTAGCCCAGCAGCAGGTGCTGCTCGGCGGGGGTAGTGGCCACCGCCCCCAGGTCGAGCACGGCGGCCTGCGCCACGCGCTGGGCCTGGCCCTGGGTGGGCGCCCCGGCGGCTAGGGTACCGGTTTTGGCGAAGGCCGCTTTCAGCGCCTGCGGGTTGCCGCTGGCTAGCGTTGCCGCGCCGGGCGCCGCCAGGTAGGCCTGGCCCCAGTCGATGCGCAGGTTGTCGCCGGCCTTGCCCAGCACCGGCTGCTGGGTGGTACCCAGCGCCTGCCAGCGCAGACCGCCGACTTGGCCGGGCTTGGTGGCCACGGGTTGGTAGGGCGTGTTGGCGGCTAGGGTACCGGCCTCGGTTAAAAGCACCTGGGTGGGGTGGCGCTTGCCATCGGTGGCCGTGGCCGTGCAGGTGACGTAGCTGACGGGTCGGGCCACGGTTTCGAGCTCATCGAGCAGCAGCGGCGACAAGAAATTGACTTTCAGCGTTACCGGCCCCGCCGCAAAGGTGTACGTGGTTTGAGTGGCCGTGAGGACTACGCTCGTTTGGCGGGCCAGCGGCAGCGCGGCCGGGGTGGGCAGCGTTTCGTAGAGGCCTGCGTCGAGGTACTCGCCGCCCTGGGGGCTCGTGGCGTGCAACGCCAGCACGTTGTCGCCGGCGCGCAGCGCCTGGCGGGCCGCCGCGGGCACGGCAAAGAAGTCGTATTTGCTATTGAAGCCCGCTTGCCTGGTCAGCAGCACGCCGTTGAGGTACACCTCCACATCGTCGTCGTGCTGCATCAGCAGGCGCAGCTCGCCGCTGGTTTTGGGGTTGGCCACGCGCACGGTGCGCCGCACCCAGATGTCGCCTTCGGTCCAGGCGGTGCCGTGCTCGCTTTGGTTGTCGGTGAAAGGCGCCGGGCCTTCCTGCCAGCTGCTGGCGGCCGCGAAGCCCGCTTTTTCCCAGCCGGCCGCCGGCTTTTTAAAGGTGTAGCGGGCCCGGTAAGGCTGCTCGCGCACGGTGGACACCACCGCCCGGTGCTGCGGCCCGGCCTGGCCCAGAAACTGGTAGGCCTGGCCATCCACGCGCACCACGCCTTCCAGGCTTTGGGGCTCGCCGGTCCAGTGCCGGGTGGGGGCGCTGGCTAGCCCCTCCTGAAAAGCCCACACGCTGAAATAGGGCGTGTGCGTGAGCAGTGGATAGGCCGGCGGCCGCAACGACTGGGCGAGCGCCTGGCTCAGGCTCAAGCCGCTCGCAATCAGAATAAACCAACTAGTTTTTAGTTGCATAGCTCGTGCAGGTTGCGTGTGCGCAGCGGCCCGCGCCCAGCCAGGGCTAGCCGCCGCAATAAATTTTCCCCTAAAGAATGCAGTGCTGGGGCGGCTTGCCGGGCGCCAAGTGCGCGGCCGGGGCTAGCACGGGGCCAGCCAGCGGCGCCGCCGGAGTGGGGTGGGACATGGAAAAGGACAAAGGAGGTGTAGCTGGCCCCGCGCCCAAGGCTAGGGCAGAGGTGGCGCCAGAGACGCAAGGTAAGAAAATGAGCGTTATTTATGCAAACGTTTGCACTAACAATATTTTACGCGCTGCTTCGCCCAGATACGTCAAACCTGTGCAACCTTTGCGTAGCCCGTTGCACAACTTGTTGCAGGCAGCGGTCGGATTTTTCTTCCGCAGCGGGCTTAATTCCCTCTTCTTTTCGTGGCCAAAAAACGCGCTTCCATCACGGACCTGGCTCGGCAGCTCAATATTTCCGCTTCCACCGTTTCGCGCGCCCTCAGCGGGCACAGTGCCATCAGCGAGGCCACCAGCAAGCGCGTGGCGGCCCTGGCCAAGGAGCTTGGCTACCAACCCAATAGCTTGGCGTCGGGCCTGCGCAAAGGCCGCAGCAACATGCTGGGCGTGGTGGTGCCGCACATCGATGGCAACTTCTTTTCGCAGGTGGTGAAGGGGATTGAGGCCGCCGCCAGCAAGGCCGGCTACCACGTCCTCATCTGCCAGTCGAACGAGGACATGGCCCACGAGCGCGCCAACCTTGAAACGCTGATGAACGCGCAGGTGGAGGGCATTCTGGTATCGCTCTCGCGCAACACCCGCGATTTCAAGCACTTCGAAAAAGTGCGCAAGCGTGATATTCCGCTGGTATTCTTCGACCGCATTCTGGAAGGCTACGATGTGAACGCGGTGGTGCTCGACGACCGCGCGGGCGGCTACCGCGCCACCCGGCACCTGCTGGAACAGGGCTACCGGCGCATTGCGCACTTCAGCGGGCCGCAGCAGCTCAATATTTATAAGCACCGCCGCCAGGGCTACGAAGATGCGCTCCGCGAATACCAACTCCCAGTCCGCGAGGAGCTTATCATTATCGGCGAGATGACGATAGAGGCCGGTAGCGCGGGTATGCAGCAGCTGCTAGCCCTGCCCGAGCCGCCCGACGCCGTGTTTTCGGGCAGCGATTTTTCGGCCGCCGGCGCGCTGGAAGTGCTTAGCGCGCGCGGCCTGCGCGTGCCCCAGGACGTGGGCCTGGTGGGCTTCAGCAACGAGCTGTTTGCGCGCCTCACCGTGCCCCAGATTACTTCCTTCGACCAGCATTGCGAATTGATGGGCCGCACCGCCACGCGCCTGCTGCTGCAAGTGATGGAGGAGCGCGAGCCGCATTTTGCCCCGCGCCACGTGGTATTGCAGCCCGATTTATTCGTGCGGGCTTCGTCGCTGCGCAACGAGGCACCGGCCTAGCGGGGCCGGGGCAGCAGCCGGCGCCAGCGCGAAAAAGGCATCGGAAGTGCAAACGTTTGCATTCCCTTCCCCTACCTTCGCCTACTGTTCCACCCCGCGCTGTTCTGACTCATGCCTAGCCCGCCCCGTGTTCGTCGTTTTTCGCTGGCCGCTGGCCGGCTGGCGCGCCGGCTGGGTGGGGCAGGGCTGCTGGCTAGCCTGCTGCTAGGCAGTGCGCCGGGCGTGCTGGCCCAGGCGCCCCGCCCTACGTTTGCTAACCCACTGAAAGCGAACGGCCCTGACCCTTGGGTTATTCGCCGGGGCGGACAGTACTACTACACCAATACCACGGGGCAGAATAGTACCCTTTGGAAATCGAAAACCCTGGCGGGCGTAAAAAACGAGCCCGGCGCGGTGGTGTGGACGCCGCCCGCCGCCGGCCCCAACTCGACCCAAATCTGGGCGCCCGAGCTGCACTTTCTCGACGGCAAGTGGTATCTCTACTACACGGCCACCGACCGGGCCAGGGCCGGCGACAACACGCGCTTCGTGTTTGTGCTGGAGAATGCTAGCCCTGACCCCACCACCGGCACCTGGGTTGATAAAGGCCGCGTCAATACCAGCTACTCGGGCCTCGATGGCACGGTGTTCGAGCACGGCGGGCGGCGCTACTTTGCGTACTCGGCCTACGTGGGGCCGCAGAGTGTGCTGGCCATCGCGCCGCTGCGCAACCCGTGGACGCTCGACGCGACCCGCGAAACCATCATTGCCACCCCTACCCTAGCCTGGGAAAAAGGCGGCGGCCGCCAGATTCTGGAGGGCCCCGAGTTTTTGGCGGGTAAGCAGGGGCAGCTTTTTCTCGTGTACTCGGCCAGCGCGTGCTGGGACGATAACTACTCGCTGGGGATGCTCACGGCGCGGCCTGGGGCCGACCCGCTGCGGGCCGCCTCGTGGGTGAAATCGCCGACGCCGGTTTTTCAGCCCTCGGCCGAAAATGGGGTGTGGGGCACCGGCCACAACGGCTTCGTGACCTCGCCCGACGGCCGCGAAAGCTGGCTCATCTACCATGCCAAGGCGGCGGCCGATGGCAAGTGCGAGGGCCGCAGCGCCCGCGCCCAGCGCTTTACCTGGCGCCCCGACGGCTCGCCCGATTTTGGCGTGCCGGCGGCCCTGGCCACCCCGCAGCCCGCACCCTCGGGCGAGTAGCGGCGCGGCTATTATTTCTGTTTTCTTTACCCACCCTCTCTCCCTTCCGCATGAAGAACTCTTCGCTGCTTTTACTGGGCCTGGCGCTGCTTAGCGCGCCGCTGGCCCAGGCTCAGAAAGTTAAGACCAAAGTAAAAGGCACTTCCGCTACCTTGGCCACTGGCCAGGCCCGCCGCTGGAGCGCCGACCAAGCCAATGCCTGGTATAAAGCCCGGCCTTGGATGACGGGTGCCAACTTCATTCCGAGCACCGCCATCAACCAGCTGGAGATGTGGCAGGCCAGCACCTTCGACCCCCAAACCATTGACCGGGAGCTAGGCTGGGCCGAGGGCATCGGCTTCAATACCATGCGGGTGTTCCTGCACAGCCTGGCCTGGAAGGAAGACCCAGCGGGCTTCAAGAAGCGCGTGAACGACTACCTGGCCCTAGCCGACAAGCACCACATCGGCACCATCTTCGTGTTCTTCGACGATTGCTGGAACAAGGACCCCAAGGCCGGCCCGCAGCCCGCGCCCAAGCCCGGCATCCACAACTCGGGCTGGGCCCAGGACCCGGGCGAGCCCGCCTCGCGCGATTCGGCCACCTTCATGCAGCTGCGGCCCTACGTGACCGACGTGCTCACGAGCTTTGCCCACGATAAGCGCATTGTGCTCTGGGACTTGTATAACGAGCCGGGCAACACCAACAAGGGCAATGCCTCGCTGCCGCTGCTGCGCAACACCTTTGCCTGGGCCGAGGCCGTGCGCCCCGACCAGCCCCTGAGCGCGGGCCTCTGGAACTGGGACTTCACGGCCCTGAACACCTTCCAGGCGCTGCACTCCGACGTCATTACCTACCACAATTACGATGAGGTGCCCGCCCACCAGCGCGTCATTGAGCTGCTCAAAACCCACGGCCGGCCGGTGCTTTGCACCGAGTACATGGCGAGGCCCCGCAACTCGCGCTTCGTCAATGTGTTGCCGCTGCTGAAGAAATACAACGTGGCTGCCATCAACTGGGGCCTGGTGGCCGGTAAAACCAACACCAAATACGCCTGGGATACGCCCCTGGCCGATGGCTCGGAGCCTAGCGAGTGGTTTCACGAAGTGTTTCGCCCCGATGGCACGCCCTACCGCCAAGACGAAACCGATTTCATCAAGAAAACGAACGGCCGCTAGGCTTGCTACACGCAGAAAGGCCGGGCTAGCGCTGCTAGCCCGGCCTTTCTGCATACCGCGGACTCTGCGAATCCACGCCTCACTTTTCGCTGCTTAATCTTAATACAGCACGTCCGCCACCGGCTGCAAGGGTTTGGGCAGGTCGGTTTCGTTCATCATCTGGCGCAGGTCGATTTCGATGCTGCGACAAATAGCCGACATAGAAACGTCATTTTCGGAGTTCTCGAAGGGGTTTTCGCTGTTGTGGCCCACCTTTTCGATAGTGTGAAATACCCAGCTTACGAGCGTGGCGAAGGGCACCATCAGCCACACGTGGTAGGGGCCGAGGGCCACGCGATGGTCGAACTCCTCCACGAGGCCTAGCGGCAGCAGCACGGCAAACACCATGACAAAAACGTAGCTAAAAAACGCGTACTGGCGCGGAAACGGCGTGTTTTTGATGCGCTCGCAGGCGCCCTGGTGGTTGTTGAGCTCACGAATGGTATCGGCCAGCGAAATCTCGCGGAACTCGGTCAGCAGGCCTTCCTTACTCATCTGGCCAAAGTCGCGGCTCTGGCGGTTCAGCAGCTGGGCCGGCGGGTTGGCTAGCTTGCCCACGGCGTGGTCGGCGGGGTCGAGTAGGAAGGGCACCACCTCGGTTTGCCAGAGCTCGGCCGTTTGGCGGCGCAGGTGCAGGCGCAACGCATTGGCCCAAGCAATGTGGCGGTATACGAGGCGGCGGCGCAGGTCCACAACCTGGTCTTCGGGGTAATAGTCGCCGTCGGCGGGCTCCACGAGGTAGAGTACCCGCGAGGTCCAGGTGCGCGAGGAGTTTACAACCGCTCCCCACAGTTGGCGCGCCTCCCAAAAACGTGAGTACGAGGCATTGCTCTTGAAGCCGATGTAAAAGGCCACCGCCGTACCCAGCATGGCCACCGGCTGCCACGGAATGTCGAGCCAATGAATGTCGAGCGGGCCGTAGAGCAGCCCCACGAACGAATCGTAGGTTGCAAACAAGAGCAGAGGCCGCCACCCGTATTTTTCCCAAATGAAAGGCAGCCTTAGGTTACGTCCGATGTGCATAAGATGAATTTTTGCCAAATATCTCGCTCCTGGCCCTAACGGACCCAGCGCAGGCAGCCACTTGTACGGCAAAAGGCCCGTTGTTGCTGCTCGCCGCCGCAAAGACAGGACCCCCGGGCTAGCGCCCGCTGCCCGCGCCGGGCGGCTGGGTAGCACTACCCCGGCACGGTTGTAGCTTCGCGGCTGACTTTCTTTTATTCATTATTCTTATGAAACCGCACGCGCTCGCCCTCCTGCTGCTCGCCGCCGCGCCAGCCCTGGCCCAGAAGCCCACTAAGCTCAAATACAAGGCCGACGACCCCAAAACTGTGTACGACGCCGTGGAACAGCCCGCCGTGCCCAAGGGCGGCCCCCAGGCCTACGCCGAGTACTTGGCTAGCCACCAGAAATACCCCACCGCCGCCATGCAGGCCAAGCAGGAAGGCACGGTCATGGTCACGTTCGTAGTCGAGCGCAGCGGCAGCGTGGGCGATATTGAGGTGAAGCAGCCCGTGGCGCCTTTGCTCGATGCGGAGGCCATCCGGGTAGTGAAAGCCGGCCCCAAGTGGACGCCCGCCCACAACCGCGGCCAGCTGGTGCGCCAGCGCGTGACCCTGCCCGTGAGCTTCGTACTGGCCGAAGGCTCGGGCGAAACCGTGGAGGTGCCCGCCGCCGGCAGCGCCAAGCCCGGCCAGCCGCTGCCCCCCGGCGCGGTGGCCGCCGCGCCCGGCACTACCTCGGTGGTTGGCACCACGGCGAGCGGGGCCAACATCATCCGGCCCGAGAAATCGGCCCAGCCGGTGGGCGGCAACGCAGCCTTTTTCTCTTGGCTGGCCGAGCACCAGCAGTACCCGGCGCTGGCCCGCAAGCGCAAGATTCAGGCGAAGGTGCCGGTCGAGTTTATCGTGCAGCCCGATGGCTCGCTCACCGATGTACGGGTGGTGCAGAAGCACGGCTCGGGGCTGGATGAAGAGGCCGTGCGCCTCATAAAGGCTGCGCCCAAGTGGGAGCCTGCCCTGTACCAGGGCAAGCCAATAAAGCAAAAGATGGCGTTGCCGGTTATCTTTCAGCTGTAGGCTAGCGCGCCCGATTTTGGGGGCGCGCGTGGCCCGGCCTCCGCGCTTCTCCTCCGTTTGCCATGCTGCTCACGCTCCCTACTATTCCCGAACCTACCCTAGCCACGGCCGACGCGCCCAACTACATTTGGCTGCACCAGCGGCGCTACCTCGAAGGCGCGCAAGCCATCGCCCAGGCGTTGTTTGATGCCCTAGACGATGACCTGAAGCCTTATGTGCAGCTGCTAGGCCTGCCCCTCGACCCCGAGGCCAGCCAGCCCGTGTGCCAGGAGCCCGCCGCAAGCAGCCTGCCCGCCGAGGCTTTCGCTGGCCTGGTGGCCGAGGGGCTGGCCTGCCCGGCCATGGGCGTGGTACCGGCCGCCCTGCTGCCCATGCTGGCCGACATGAGCCCCGCCTACGTGCGGCAGCGCTACGAAAACCGCGGCATCCGGGCGCTGGTGCAGCGCGCGCTCGATGAACTGGACGAAGGCGCGCAGTACCAGCACTTTGCGGGCTGGCCGGCGCGCATCAACGGCTACCTCGTGTTTACGGTGCTGCGGGTGCAGCGCAAGGCCCTGCGCGCCTACCCGTCGCTGCTGCCCGACCGCTACTACACCGATGGCAAGCCGCTGGCCAACTCGCTGGTAGTGGGCGCGATGTACCGCTTTAACGAAGAGTGTACCAAGTCGCTCAACGAGCCCGAGCCCGGCGCGGGCTTCCTCTTCCGCCCCCGCGAAACTGAGGAACTATTGCGCGCCGCCGGCAAAAGCCTGCTCGACACGCCGGCCCACGCCCTGGGCGCCGACCCGGGCACGGCCCAGCTGTTTTTCACGCTCAATACCATCTCCAGCCTGCGCTACGAGGGCGCCGAGGGCATCGGGCGGCTGCTGCTGGCCCAGCGCGGCCACCCCAACATCGAGGAGGTTTTTGCCCTCACCTGCCCCACCGAGCTCAGCGACTACCGCGCCGTGCGCAAGCTGCTCGAAATGACCAGCCACGATGTGCACCTGCTCGCCGATGGTGAAAAAGTGTACGCGCTAGGCCGCCAGGTGGGCCACTACGACGCCACCCGCGAGGATTTATTCGACATTCATTTCGTGACGCACTACGCCTGGGAATTTGTCCACGCCGGGCACGTGCTGCTGCGCTCGCGCTATGGCTTGCCCACGCTGCCCCGGCCTCGCCTCAACCGCACGCGCTTCAAGCGCGACCTCAAGCGCACCTTCGACCTGCACCGCGCCGACAAAGTGGCCCACCTCTGGGACGTGGTGCTCGAAGCCAGCAAGCAGCCCAAGGGCACGCTGCTCGTTATCACCACCGAAGCCCTAGCCGAGGCCGACCGCCTTAAGCTGCAATGCACGCTCATCGAGCCGGTGCCGCTCACGCCGCTCATCACCCAGCTCATCACCAGCATCGACGGCGCCGTGCTGCTCGACCCCGAGGGCTACTGCTACTCCATCGGCGTTATTCTCGACGGCAAGGCCAGCGGCAACGGCAATGGCACGCGCGGTGCGCGCTACAACTCGGCCGTGCGCTACGTCGAAAGCTCACCCTATCCCTGCCTGGTGGTCGTGGTGAGCGAAGACGGCATGGTGGACGTGCTCACCAAGGAAAACCTGGCCGAAAGCCGGGCCTAGCTAGGTAGTAGCGCGCAGCTTCCGCTTCGCGTGCGAGCGTAGCGAGCATGGCGCTAGGGGCACCCGGCCCCGGATACTCGCCGCGCGCACGGAGCGGGAGCTGCGCGCTACTTCTTGGCCCGAAACGACCACGTGATTTTGAATACGGCCACCACGTCGCCGGCCTCATCCAGCCCCGTGCTGGTGCACACTACGGTGCGGCCTTCGCCGGTGGCGCGGCTCTCGGCCACGGCCTGCGCAATGGCTAGCCCATCGGAGCAGGTGAAGGCAATGGTGCCCACGGCCTTTTTGCTGAACTCGGCCGTGAGGCCCACCACCAGCATCGACACCGGCCCGCCGCTCTGCACGTGCATCATGGCCTGAATACCGCTGGCCAGCTCGGCCGCCATGCTCAGGCAGGCGAAGTAGATGCTGCGAAACGGGTTCTGGGTGAGGTATTTATAGCGGATAATGACCGTGGCCGCCTCCGGCGTGAGGACGCGCAGGCGCAGGCCGGCCAGCCAGGCCATCGGTAGCTTGCGCAGCATAAAGAGCCGCAATTTAGCGGGGCTCAGCACCTGGCGGCGAAAGGCCTGGGCGGCCGGGGAATCGAGGGCGGGGCTCATAACGAAGGGGCTAGGGCGCCTAATATACTGCGCCGCCGCCGGCCCGGCGTGCGGCGCTTAGAGGGGGTAGCCCCGGCCGCTAGGGGTGCTTCTTGGGCACGGGGGGCGCTGGCTTGGCGGGCTTCACCACCAACTCTTTATACCCAAAGGTGGAGTCGGTTTCGCGCACGAAACGCAGGGCGGGCAGCGCGCCCACCACAATTTCGGCGGTGGTGTAGATGCGGCAGCCATCGAGCAGATGGCCGCCCAGGGTGCGGCCGGTGCTATCGGCCACGGCCAGGTGCAGGTGCCCGCCGCCGCTGGCCGACAGCGTGCCCACCAGCGACACAATTTCGAAGTGCCCGTGGTGGTGGGTAGCGTTTTCCTGGTTGGCCAGCCGCAGGCTTACTTCGGTGAGGCTACCTACGCATGTGAGTACGGCGCCCGCTTCGAGGTGGTGGGCGGCCACAAAGGCCGTGAGCTGCTGGCGCAGGTCGTCGCCGGGCTTCAAGCGCAAGGCGTAGGCAGTAAGGGGCGAAGACGAGGCCATGGCAACCGGGGTTTGGGCGCGGGCAGGGCTAGCCAGGGCCAGCGCGCCCAGCCCGAGCAGGATACTAGACTTCAACACCCCGCAAAAGAACGCCTGACCGCGCAAAGCACGGCCGGGCGTTCTTTTTTTCGGCCGGGGCTAGCCAGCTATTTACTGAAGCGCACCGTGCCGTAGCGCACTTTTATGTTGACATTGCCGGCGCCGCGGGCGGGCACCTGGCCGCCGTACACGCCCATCACATCGGCAATGCCATCGGCTTTACCGCCTTCGGAGAGCACGCGCACCTGCTTTTTATCTACCAGCAGCTGGCCTTGCTCGGTGCTTACATCGAAGCGGAAGCTGGGCGTGGCCTGGGCAAACCCCAGCCGGATGGTACTGTAGCCGCCATCCAGCGTTATCTGGCGAAAGTTGGCCCCCATGTCGCGCACCTCAAAATCGGGGCAGTAGCGCACGCTCATGTCCAGCCCTTCGCTGAGCTTACCCACGCTGAAGTGTGAGTAGCCCGACGAGCCGCGCAGCGTGTTTACGGTGCCCAGCGCCACTTCGCCGTACTTACTGTTCACGGTGAGGTCGTGCACCGTGCCTAGGTCTACATCCGAGTAATTGGTGCGCAGCTCAATCTGCTCGCCGACATCGAGGCGCAAGCGGGCATAGTCGGCCTCCAGGCTGGCCTGCTTGGCAAAGGGCAGCGTGGCATCGCCGTTGGCAATGTGCACCGTGTTGCCGCTGGCATTGAGGCGGCCGGTACGCAAACTGCCGTAGTTGACGGTGAGTTGGGCGGGCGCCTGCCAGTCGCTAGCCATCTGCACCTCGGCAAAGGCGGTCGTGAGGCGCAGGGCGGTATTGCTGGGCAGCCACACGGTATAATTGATTTCGTAGCGGCAGCCGCCGCCGCTGCACCGGCCCTTCAGGGCGGGACCAAACTGCGAGCTCACGGCCACGCCACCCGTGCGGGCGTCGTAGTCGAGCCACTGCACGCCGAGGCCGTCGAGCAATTGCGTGGCGCCGGCAGGGGTATCGGCGCGGGCAATCATTTCGGCTTCCACCTTCATCTCGGGTTTGTTCCAGGCACTTACTCGCACGTGGCCGTAGCGCGTATCCAGGGCAAAGGCCTGCCCGGCTTTTGCAACCTGAAAACGCCGGCTCACCCGGCGCCGCTGCTCGATGGGCGGCGTAGTTTGCTCCTGCGCAGGCTGCGCCTGGGGGCATGCGGGGCCTTCCTGCCCACCGGCAGTGCTCTGCGGCGCCACGTAGTAGGTGAGCTGTGTGCGCTCGGCGGTGTGGTCAGGCGCGGTTTGGGCCAACGCCGGCCGGGCCAGCGCCAGCAGAGCTAGCCCGGTAGCCAGCCGCCAGGGGCCGCTAGCGCGCATGGCGACGCGCATTTTCGGCCACGGCGCGGCTGTCGGCCAGCACATACTCGCTGTTAGCACCGGCCCCGGCCAGGGCGGGCTGGTCGGCACCGTGCAGCTCCAGCTGGCGGTCAAGAATATCGAGGCGAATTTGCAGATTGCGGTTCATGGCCGTCAGCACTACTTCGGGCTGCGGGTGGCGGGGCAGCTCGCGCTTCAGCTGCTGGTAGCTGGAGTCGAGGCCCACCAACTCACGCGCCCACTCGGCCGTGGCCGCCGGGGCTAGCTGGCTAAGCTGGGCTTTGCGGTCGGTGAGCTGGGCAACGTAGTAGCGCTCCATGCCGTGCACGGCCGTGTCGAGGCGAGCATCTACCTCGCCGCCCTGGCTGGCGGGCAGCACGCTAGGGTCCTCGTCGGCATACTGGTCGGCGGCAGGGCTAGTGGCGGCGGTTTGCGTAGCCACGGTGGGGTTGCGGTTGGTTTTCCAGGCTTCGCCCACACCGGCGGCCACGAGCAGCAGCAGCAGCGCCGCGGCTAGGCCATAGCGCTGCCAGCGGTCGCTGCTTTTTTGTACGCGTAGCGCGGGCTGGGCCAGGGGCAGCTCAGCCGCTGGCCCAGCACTATAATCGGGATTAATAACCATACGCGGTACCTCGGCAGTGGCAGGGCTATCGCCGTGCAGCTGCTTTTCGAGGGCCGCCCACAGTTCGGGCCGGGGCTCGTGCAGGTCGAAGTCGGCGCGGTGCCGCTCCACATAGCTTTCTAGTGAATGACGAGTAATAGGTTCCATAATAAATAAGTACCGCAGCAAAGCGGAGTAGAATTATTGCGTGAGGCTAATACGAATGCCCCGGCGCAATGGCTGTTAACAAAGCAGGAAAAGCAGAATGGGGGTAGCAAAAAGTACCGGGCTAGCTTAGGCCCCGTTCACGGGCCAGCTCACGCAGGCGGGTGCGGGCCCGGCTGTACTGCGACTTGGAAGTAGACTCCGTAATGCCCAGAATGCCGGCAATTTCGAGGTGGTCGTAGCCCTCCAGCAGGTACAGCGATAGCACCACGCGGTAGCCATCGGGCAGCTCCTGGATGCAGCGGCGCAGCACATCGGCGCGGTACTGCTGCTCCTCGGCGTCTTCGCGGTCGTGGGGGGGGCTAGCGTCGGCAGGAGTAGCCTCGTGGTGAAAGTCTTCGAGCGGCACCAGCTGCAAGCGCCGCTGCCTGAGGCAGTTAATGCTTTTATTAACCACAATGCGCTTGAGCCACGCCCCAAAGGAAGAATCGCCTTTATAGCCACTCAGCTCTCGGAAGGCGCTCAGAAACGATTCTTGCAGCACATCCTCGGCCTCGGCGTGGTCGCCGGTAATGCGCAAGGCGGCGTTGAACATGGCTTTCGAGTAGCGCCGGTACAGCTCGGCCTGCGCCTGGCGGTCGTTTACGCGGCACCGCTCTACGAGCGGGGCATTGATGTCGATATACGCAACGGCTTCCATAGGCAAACGCGGCTGGGGTGAGGCGCAAAGGTCGGGGACTCGCTCACTTATACCCCACAGACAAGGCGCACTACCGCTAGGTTGCACTGTGGCTTGTTAAGCTTCTGCTTTACCGTGCTGGTGCAGCAGGCGCACCACCAGGCCCGTCCAGCCGGTTTGGTGGCTAGCCCCGAGCCCGTGCCCGTCGTCGCCGTGAAAAAACTCGTGAAAGAGCAGGTAATCGCGGAAGTGCGGGTCGTCTTGCAGCGGGCCGGCCGGGCCAAAGGCGGGGCGCTGCCCCTGCTCGTTGCGCAGCAGCAGCTTGGCCAGGCGCTCCGACAGGGCATCGGCTACCTGGCTCAGGTTAAGCAGTTGGCCCGAGCCGGTGGGATATTCCACCGTGAAGGAATCGCCGTAGTACGTATGAAACTTTTGCAGCGACTCGATAATGAGGTAGTTGACCGGAAACCAGACGGGGCCACGCCAGTTGGAGTTGCCGCCGAACATATCCGATTCGGCCTCACCGGCCACGTAGCGCACCTCAAAGCTGTCTGCCTCGGTGTGGTATTCGTAGGGGTGCTCCAGGTGGTAGCGCGAAAGCGAGCGAATGCCATAGTCGGAGAGAAACTCGGTTTCGTCGAGCATCCGCGTGAGCACGCTTTTGAGGCGGCTGCGGCGCATCAGGCTCAGCAGGTGGCGGGCGCCCTTGCCGGGCTCCTGCCAGCGGCTTACTAGCTCGGCCAGGTGCGGGCGTTTCTGCACCAGCCACCACGCCCGGGCCGTAAACTCGGGCATGACGTCGAGTAGCTCATCTTCAATTACCTCGACGGCAAACAGTGGGATGAGCCCCACCATCGAGCGGATGCGCAGGCGCTCGCGCGAGTCGTCGGGCATGTGCAGCACGTCGTAGTAGAAGTGGTCCTGCTCGTCCCAGAGGTTAAACTCGCCGCCGCCCCCTAGCGTCATGGCGTGGGCAATGTAGAGGAAATGTTCGAAAAACTTGCTGGCCATTTCCTGGTACAGCGGGTTGGTTTTGGCCAGCTCCAGAGATATGCGCATCAGGTTGAGGGCAAACATGGCCATCCAACTGGTGCCGTCGCTCTGCTCGATTTTGCCACCCGTGGGCAGCGGTGCCGAGCGGTCGAACACTCCAATATTGTCCATTCCCAGAAAGCCGCCCTCGAAGATGTTGCGCTCATCGCGGTCCTTGCGGTTCACCCACCACGTGAACGTGAGCACGAGCTTCTGAAACACGGCCTCCAAAAACTGCGTGTCGCCCTGGCCACCGTTGAGCTTGCGGTCCATCTGGTACACGCGCCAAGTGGCCCAGGCGTGCACGGGCGCGTTCACATCATCAAACTTCCATTCGTAGGCGGGCATCTGGCCGTTGGGGTGCAGGTAGCCATTCTGGGTTAGCAGGCGCAGCTGCTCCTTGGCAAAGCTGGCGTCGAGCATAGCCAGCGGCAGGCAGTGAAAGGCCAGGTCCCAGGCCGCGTACCACGGATACTCCCACTTATCGGGCATCGAGATGATGTCGGCATTGTGCAGGTGGCGCCATGTTGCGTTGCGCCCCTCGCGGCGCTGGCCGGCGGGCGCTGGCCACTTGGGGTCGCCGTCGAGCCACTGCGTCACATCGTAGTAGTAGTACTGCTTGCTCCAGAGCATCCCCGCGAAGGCCTGGCGCTGCACGGCCCGCGCATCGGGGCTAGCCAGGCCTTCTTGCATGCAGTCGTAAAAGATGTCAGCTTCCTGCTGCTGCGCAGCAAAAACCTGGTCGAAATCGGCAAAGGGCGCCTCGTGCGTTGGCTGGCTGAGACGCACACGCACTTGTTGGCTCTGGCCGGGGGCGATGGTTAGCGTATAATGCGCGGCCACCTTGGTGCCGCGCCGGGCGGGGTTTACGGCCTTACGGCGGCCCTCCACTACGTATTTGTTGATGCCGTCCTTCCAGTAGCTACCCCAACCCGGCCGGCGCCCTAGCAGCTCGGGGTTGGTTTCGTTTTCGCAAAACAGTAACTCTGGCGCGCCCTCGCAATACAATTGGTACTGCCCTAGCGCGTGGTGGCTAGCCGTTGCCACGCCAGGCCGCGGCTGGCTGATTTCTGGCCGGCGGTCATCGTACCCCCATGCCCAGGTATTGCGAAACCAGAGTTGCGGCAGCACGTGCAGCGTCACTTCTTCCGGCCCGCGATTGTGGGCCGTAATGCGCACTAGCACATCGTCGGTGCCTGCCTTGGCGTACTCGACAAACACGTCGCAGTAGCGGCTCTCCTCGAAAACACCGGTATCCAGCAGCTCATACTCGGGCTCTAAGCGAGTGCGCCCGGCATTAGTAGCCACTAGGTCAGCATAGGGAAACGACCGCTGTGGATACTTGTACAGCATCTTCATGTAGGAATGCGTGGGCGTGCTGTCGAGGTAGTAATACTGCTCCTTCACGTCTTCGCCATGGTTGCCCTGCCCGTTGGTCAGGCCGAAAAGCCGCTCTTTGAGTTGCGTATCCACGCCATTCCATAGCCCTAGCCCAAAGCAGAGCTGCTGCTGGTCGTCGCTGATGCCAGCAATGCCTTCCTCGCCCCAGCGGTAGGCGTAAGCCCTAGCCATATCATGGGTGATAAAATCCCAGGCATTGCCGTCAGGGCTGTAATCTTCGCGCACTGTGCCCCACTGCCGCTCGGTGAGGTAAGGACCAAATTTTTTCCAAGCCGCCGTCTTGTTGTTGGCTTCCGCCAAGCGTCGCTGTTCCTGCATAATACTAAGTAATTTTCTCCGCTGCCTTAGCTAGCCGCCCTGGCTAGGCCCGCCCGCCGCGGCCAACCCCCTCTTACTGCTTTGCCCTCGCACGGTTGTGAGGGCGCCGGTTTTATCCCAAAAAAAGTAGCTCCCCAATAACTTAGCGCCACAAAAAAAGGAGGCCCACCGCTAGGTGAGCCTCCTTTGTTACTGCCAGGGTTGATTACTCAGCCTTCTCAGCTTCGTCGCGGGTTTCGCCGTTGGTCAGCGTATCGGTGGCCGTGTCAGCCGGGGCCGACTCGGTAGTGGTAGCGGCCGGAGCATCAGCCATAACAGCAGCCGACGTGCCAGTCTCGTTGCCAGCAGCTTCCGACTTGCCACCACGACGACGCGAACGACGGGTGGTAGTGGTCTTCGCCTCGGCAGCGTTCTTCGACTCAAGCAGAGTCTCGTTGAAGTCAACCAGCTCGATGATGCACATATCAGCGTTGTCACCCAGGCGGGTAGCGCTCAGCTTCAAAATGCGGGTGTAGCCACCGGGGCGCTGGCCGATTTTTTCAGCTACTACGCCAAACAGCTCCTTCATGCTCTCCTTGTTTTGCAGGGTAGCAAACACGGTGCGGCGCGAGTGCGTCGTATCGTCCTTAGCCTTGGTCAACAGCGGTTCTACATACTGGCGCAAAGCTTTGGCTTTGGCAACCGTCGTGGTCACGCGCTTGTGGAGGATGAGCGACGTAGCCATGTTCGACAGCATCGCGTGGCGGTGGGCGGTGGTACGGCCCAGGTGGTTGATTTTTTTACCGTGTCTCATTGGACAGATTGGTTAAATGCTACGCTTGCGGAGAAGGACCACGGCGGGTCGCTAGAACCTCATTAGAACCCTAAACCCTAGGGCGCAGCGGATTGAATAAATGATTGTTAACTTGCTTCGTTAGTTAAATAACTAGCAAACCTTAAGACAAAGTTAAGGGCTGATTGGTAAGCTATCTCGAAAAACAGCTTACCAATCAGCCCTTAATTTGCTAGGCTAGTCTTCGTCCAACCGGTACTTGCTCAGGTCCATACCGAAGTGCAGGCCTTTCTCTTCCACCAGGTTTTCCAGCTCAGTGAGGCTCTTCTTACCGAAGTTGCGGAACTTCATCATGTCGGCCATGTCGAGCTGCACCAGCTCGCCCAGCGTCTTGATATCGGCCGCCTTCAGGCAGTTGTAAGCCCGTACCGACAGGTCCATCTCGCCGAGCGAAGTCTTGAGGACTTTGCGCATGGCTAGGGTCTCTTCGTCGATGGGCTCAGCCGCTACGGGGCGGTTGCCGCTCAGCTGCATCGTGCTGTCCGAGAACAGCATGAAGTGCTGAATGAGGATATTAGCAGCACCTTTCAGGGCCTCCTCGGGATGAATCGAGCCGTCGGTCGAAATTTCAATCAGCAGGCGCTCGTAGTCAGTCTTCTGTTCTACGCGCGTGTTCTCGATGCTGTACTTCACGTTCTTGATGGGCGTGTAGATAGCGTCAATAGCAATCTGACCGAAAACCTGGTCGGCGGGCTTGTTCTCGTCAGCGGGTACGTAGCCACGGCCACGTGCCACCGTCAACTCAAACTCCAGCTCTTTGGCCGGGTCGAGGTTGCAGATAACCAGCTTTGGGTTCAGAATCTGGAAACCCACAGCAAACTTGCCGATGTCACCAGCCGTGAAACTGTCTTGCCCGCTAATACGCACCGTAATCTTGTCCTCAATGGCGTCGCTAATCTTCTTGAAGCGCACCTGCTTGAGGTTCAGGATGATTTCGGACATGTCCTCAATCACGCCTTCAATCGTCGAGAACTCGTGCAGCACCGAAGTCGTGCGCACCGACGTAATGGCGAAGCCCTCCAGCGACGAGAGCAGAATGCGGCGCAGCGCATTTCCAATCGTTACGCCGTAGCCCTTCTCCAGAGGCTTGAATTCAAATGACCCAGTAAAGTCGTCGGATTTCTCCATTACCACTTTCTCCGGCATTTGAAAAGCTAAGATTGACATATGTGGGGCAGTTAATGATGTAACAGGAAAAGCAAGCCTAGGCTTGCTCAAATTTAGGTAGCCAGCCAAAACCACCATCTGGTCGTTTTGGTGCCCTTCCGCGCTCAGTAGCAGCAGGATAGTAGCACCGGCTTAGCATAAGTACGGCCCGAACAGCGTCCGGGCCGCACCAAGTGCCACTATTACTTCGAATACAGTTCGACGATGAGCTGCTCCGTGATTTTCTCGGGGATAAGCTCACGTGAAGGCATGTTGATAAACTTGCCCACCATGTCTTTGCCATCCCACTCCAGCCACGAGAACTGACGGGCGTTGCGCACGGTCAGCGAGGTCGTGATGGCTTCGAGCGACTTCGACTTTTCACGCACGCCAACGAGGTCGCCGGGACGCAGCTTGTACGAAGGGATGTTTACTACTTCGCCATTTACCGTAACGTGACGGTGCGACACTAGCTGACGAGCAGCGCGGCGCGTGGTAGCGATGCCGAGGCGGTACACTACATTGTCGAGGCGCGACTCCAGTAGGCCGAGCAGGTTCTCACCCGTGATACCGGGGAGCACAGCAGCTTTATGGAAGAGGTTTTCGAAGTATTTTTCCAGTACACCGTACATGTACTTCACCTTCTGCTTCTCCATCAGCTGCACGGAGTATTCCGACTGCTTCTTGCGACGGCCACGGCCGTGCTGGCCGGGGGGGTAGTTCTTTTTGTTGAGCGCTTTGCTCGGGCCAAAAATCGGCTCCGAAAAGCGACGGGCGATTTTGGCGGTAGGGCCAGTATAACGTGCCATTTTAGAAAAATATCAGGAGTGAGAAATCAAACGCGGCGACGCTTGGGTGGGCGGCAGCCGTTATGCGGCAGCGGCGTCACGTCGCGAATGGTCGTCACTTCGATACCAATGTTGCCGAGGGCACGGATGGCCGACTCACGGCCAGCACCCGGGCCTTTCACGAAGATTTCGGCTTTGCGCATCCCGAGGTCGTGCGCAACTTTGCCACAATCCGTGGCTGCCATCTGGGCAGCGTAGGGCGTGTTTTTCTTCGAACCGCGGAAACCCATTTTACCCGCCGAAGCCCAGGAAATTACTTGGCCGTTCGAGTTGGTTACCGAGATGATGATGTTGTTGAAGGAGGCGCGGATGTGGACCTGGCCCACCTGCTCCACCACGACAAGCCGCTTCTTGGCTTTATCTTTTCTTTTTTGTGCCATTTGGTTATCGCTATAAACGCGGCAGGTGTTGGCTCTGCCTCACGCCCACGAGGAGCATCAGGCAGAGCCGATTGCCGCTACGGGTTATTTCGTTGCTTTCTTCTTGCCGGCCACGGTCTTACGCTTGCCCTTGCGGGTACGCGAGTTGTTCTTGGTACGCTGACCACGAACGGGAAGACCTTTGCGGTGACGGAGGCCACGGTAGCAGCCGATGTCCATCAGACGCTTGATGTTGAGCTGAATTTCCGAGCGCAGTACGCCTTCGGTCTTGTGCTCGGCGGCAATAATGGCGCGGATTTCGCCAGCTTCGGCTTCGGTCCAGTCCTTCACCTTTTTATTGACATCGATGCCAGCTTTAGTGAGGATTTTAACCGAGTTGCTCCGGCCAATGCCGAAAATGTAAGTCAGGGCGATTTCGCCGCGCTTGTTGTCCGGGATGTCTACCCCTGCGATACGAGCCATAGTGGTTGTGGAGATGTTTGCGGACCAGAAAGCCCGGCAGCGGCTTGGAAGGCGGCTAGTTGAATCAACGTTCAACCTAACCAGTACCCAAGGCTCCGGGTTTCTGAAAATTGGTTTAGCCCTGACGCTGTTTGAAGCGGGGGTTCTTCTTGTTGATAACGTAGAGTTTGCCGTTGCGGCGGATGATTTTGCAATCAACGCTACGTTTCTTCACCGAGGTTTTTACTTTCATGACCTTGAAAAGAACGAAAAAATTTACTTGTAACGATACTTGATGCGACCTTTCGACAAGTCATAGGGTGACATCTCTAGCTTCACCTTGTCGCCGGGCAGAATCTTAATGTAGTGCATCCGCATCTTACCCGAGATGTGGGCAATCAGCTGGTGGCCATTTTCCAATTCCACGCGAAACATGGCGTTGGAAAGGGCTTCGAGGATGGTACCGTCCTGCTCGATGGAGGCTTGTTTTGCCATAAGGGCTAACGCAGTGCTTTTTCTATATATTCAAACGAGGTCAGAATTTCTGCCTTGTCTTTTCTAACAACAACCGTGTGCTCAAAGTGCGCGGCCGGCTTCTTATCGCGGGTGCGGATGGTCCAGCCATCCTTCTCCTGTACTACGTCTTTCTTGCCTAGGGTTACCATCGGCTCGATGGCCAGGGTCATGCCAGTTTGTAACAGCGGCCCCGAGCCCCGTTTGCCGTAGTTTGGCACTTCGGGTTTCTCGTGGAGGCTAGCCCCTACTCCGTGGCCGACCAACTCGCGCACCACACCATAGCCTTTCGGCGCCACGTAGTTTTGAATAGCGTAGCTGATATCACCTACGCGGTTGCCCGCTATGGCTTGCTCAATGCCTTTGTACAGCGACGCCTCCGTTTCCTTCAGCAGCTGCCGTACTTCCGGCGACACCTCCCCGATTGGGTAGGTATAGGCACTATCGGCGTGGTAGCCATTGAGGAAAACCCCGCAGTCTACCGAGATGATATCCCCGCTTTTCAGCGGCTCATCGGTGGCAAATCCGTGGACTACTACCGAGTTTGGGCTCAGGCAGCAGCTATGCGGAAAACCGTACAACCCTTTGAACGAAGGGGTAGCCCCGTGGTCGCGGATGAATTCCTCGGCGCGGCGGTCTAGCTCCCGCGTCGTGACTCCCTCGCGCACCAACGCAGCTACCTCGCCGTGGGCACGCGCCAGCAGTTGCCCGGCGGCGCGCATTAAGTCTATTTCTTCTTCAGTTTTATACTGAATAACACCAGTTGCCATTCGTGCTATTTAGGAGGCAATGGCAATCGGCTGCGAAGGCCGACCGCGCAATTTGCCCGACTTCATCATACCATCGTAGTGGCGCATCAGCAAGTAGCTTTCTACCTGGTTGAGCGTATCCAGCACCACGCCTACCATGATGATAAGCGAAGTCCCGCCGTAGAACAGCGACAGATTACGGCTAACACCGAGCAACAGGGCTAGTGTTGGGAAAATGGCGATGAGCGCCAGCGCTACGGCACCAGGCAGCGTTACACGAGTCAAAATTTCATCAATGAATTCTGACGTGTCGCGGCCCGGCTTAACGCCCGGTACGAAACCACCACTCCGTTTCAGGTCATCCGCAATTTGATTGGGGTTAACGCTGATTGCAGTGTAGAAGTAAGTGAATATGACAATTAGCAGTGCGAACACCGTATTGTACACCCAATGCTCGGGCGAGAAATAAGCGGCGATGTTGGCTGCCAAATCACTGTTCTTATCCCAAGCCGAAGCAGCGATGCTCGGTACGAACATCAGCGACTGGGCGAAGATGATGGGCATAACGCCAGCGGCGTTAACCTTCAGCGGGATAAACTGACGCTGGGCGTCGAGCTGCGTAGCGCCGCCTACCTGCTTAGCGTACTGCACCGGAATACGGCGAACAGCTTGCGTAAGCACGATAACGGCCATTACAACTAGGAACAGAACCACCAATTCCAGCAAGAAAATCAGCGACTTGTTGACACCCTTAGCGGCAGCTTCGCCGATGAGGGCACCAGGGAGGCGTGACACGATACCAATCATGATAATCATGGAGATACCGTTGCCGATGCCCTTGTCAGTGATTTTCTCCCCTAGCCACATGCAAAACAGCGTTCCAGCTGTGATGATGAGCATGGTGGAGATGGTGAAGAACGTGCCGGGGTTCATGATGGCCTCGGCGTTAATCGTTGCCAGAAAGCCCACGGACTGCGCCATCACAATCGGGATGGTGAGCACGCGGGTGTACTGGTTGATTTTTTTCCGACCCGACTCGCCTTCTTTTTGCAGCTTCTGGAAGTACGGCACGGCAATCGTGAGCAATTGCAGCACGATGGAAGCCGAGATGTAGGGCATGATACCCAGCGCGAAAATCGACGCGTGGCTAAAAGCCCCACCGAGCAGCGTGTCCAGAATACCGAATACGCCACCAGTGCCTTGCTTGAGCTGCGTAGGGTCTACACCGGGTAGGACTACGTAGCAGCCTAGCCGATAGATAGCAATGAAAAATAGCGTATTGAGGATTCGCGTACGCAAATCCTCAATAGCGAAAATATTTTTTATCGTTTCGATAAACTTATTCATTGCCAGTTGCTAACAATATAAGCTACAGCGTAACTACTTTGCCACCGGCTTTTTCGATAGCCTCAACGGCTGACTTCGAAAAAGCGTGGGCGTGTACTTCCAAAGCAGTGGTAAGTTCACCACGGCCCAGGATTTTAATTTTGGCGTTCTTCGATACGAGACCAGCTTCTACGAAGTAGGCCTGGTCCATTGAAGTTACGGCACCGTTTTCGAGCAGGCCCTGGAGAACGTCCAAGTTAATGCCTTTGTACTCCACACGGTTGATGTTCGTGAAACCGAACTTCGGCACGCGACGCTGAAGGGGCATCTGGCCACCTTCGAAGCCTGACTTGCGCGAGTAGCCCGAGCGTGACTTAGCACCTTTGTGACCGCGGGTTGCGGTACCGCCGCCACCCGAGCCCTCACCACGACCAAGGCGCTTGTTGTTGCGCGTTGAGCCAGCGGCGGGTTTTAGATTGGAAAGATTCATGACTGGGATAAACGCTTACAGTTCGGTTACTTCCAGCAGGTGCTGAATCGACTTCACCATGCCCAGGATGCTGGGGCTGGCTTCGTGCGTAGCAACGCTGTTCATTTTATTGAGGCCGAGGGCCTCCACGGTACGCTTCTGACGCTCGGGGCGGTCAATGGCGCTGCGTACGAGCTTTACTTGAATCTGTGGCATGGTCGTACTAACCGTTAAATACGCGAGCGAGTGAAATGCCGCGCGCTTGAGCAATTTGCATTGGGTCGCGCATCTTGGCTAGGGCAGCAAAGGTAGCCTTTACTACGTTGTGAGGGTTCGACGAGCCTTTCGACTTAGCCAGTACATCTTTGATACCAGCAGATTCGAACACGGCGCGCATGGCACCACCGGCGATTACGCCCGTACCAGCCGCAGCGGGCTGCACGAGCACGAAACCTCCGCCGTAGCGGCCTTCCATTACGTGGGGAACAGTGTGCTTATACAGCGGCACTTTCACTACGTTTTTGCGGGCGTCGTCAATGCCTTTGGCAATAGCGTCCGTTACCTCGTTGGCTTTGCCCAGGCCATAGCCTACGTTGCCTTTGCCGTCGCCTACCACTACGATAGCCGAGAAGCTGAAGCGACGACCACCTTTCACCACTTTGGCTACCCGGTTGATGGCTACTACTTTCTCTTTAAAATCCGAATCGCCCTGAACCGAGCTATCGTTGCCGCGGCCACCGCGGTCGTTGCCGCGACGGTCGTTGCCGCCCCGGTTGTTGCCACCGCGGTCGTTTCCACCAGGAGCGCCACCACGGTTGTTGTTGTTATACTCTGCCATGATGCCTTAGAAATTGAGGCCGCCTTCGCGGGCTCCTTCAGCTAGTGATTTAATACGACCGTGATAGAGGTAGCCCGAGCGGTCAAACACCACCTTCGTGATGCCAGCCTCCTGCGCCTTAGCGGCGATTTCGCGGCCTACGGCGGCGGCCAGGGCCACACCGTTACCACCCTCGGCAGTTACCTTCTTCGATGAAGCGGCAGCCAGCGTGCGGCCAGCCGTGTCGTCGATAATCTGGGCGTAGATGCCCGTGTTGGAGCGGAACACCGACAGGCGCGGGCGCTCCGACGTGCCGGACACTTTCGTGCGGATAATGCGCTGAATGCGCTTCCGGCGGGATGCTTTATCGAAAGCCATGATACTAGATTACTTTTTAGCGGCAGTCTTGCCGGCTTTACGACGAACGATTTCACCCACGAAGCGAACCCCTTTGCCTTTGTAGGGCTCCACTTTCCGCAGCGAGCGGATTTTGGCGGCTACCTGACCGATTAGCTGCTTATCGATGCTGGTCAGGGTTACGATGGGGTTCTTACCTTTTTCAGTAACGGCAGTAGCCGATACTTCGGGAGGCATAGCAAGGTACACGTTGTGTGAGTAGCCAAGCGACAATTCCAATGATTTGCCAGCTACAGCAGCTTTGTAGCCTACACCTACTAGCTCGAGTTTGTGTTCGAAGCCGGTGTTTACGCCGGTAATCATGTTGTTGATGAGCGAGCGGTACAGACCGTGCATAGCCTTGTGGCGCTTCTGCTCGGTCGGACGGGTCACTACTACTTGGCCGTCCTCCATAGCTACCGCGATATCGCGGTCTACAGCCTGGGTCAGGGTGCCTTTCGGGCCTTTCACCGTTACGGTGTTCTCGTTGTCGACCGATACCTGCACGCCGGTGGGCAGTGCAATCGGTAGTTTGCCAATGCGGGACATATAGATACTAGGGCTTAGCAGGTTAGTACACGTAGCACAGCACCTCGCCGCCCACGTTCTCGTTTTTAGCCTCTTTCTCCGTCATTACCCCTTTCGAGGTCGACAGGATGGCTACACCCAGGCCGCTCAATACGCGGGGCAGGTTGTCGGCCGCACGGTACTGACGCAGACCGGGCGTGCTGATACGCTGCAGGCTCGTGATAGCCGGCGCTTTGGTGGTGGGGTTGTACTTCAGGGCGATTTTAATCACGCCTTGGGCCGAAGTATCATCAAAACGGTAGCTCTGAATGTAGCCCTTATGATAGAGCACTTTCGTGATTTCCTTTTTGATGTTGCTGGCCGGGATTTCCACCACCCGGTGGTTCGCCTTAATGGCGTTGCGCAACCGGGTCAGGTAATCAGCAATCGGGTCAGTATTCATTTGTTTTTAATTGGCCCACAACTTGGGGCCGCAAAGATAAGAAAATTTCGCAGCAGCAGCCAATAGCCCTACAGCGAAATTTCAGTTAAGACTACTGGACTCGGCTTTCGGAGCGCGGCCCATGGTTTCTTTCGGCAACCTGCCAAATAGGGTGAGCCGGGCTCACGGGTATTCTGTTTTGGGGTGCAAAGGTACGTCGATGTCTGAGACTTATGCAACCCTAGTGGCGTTAATTTTTGGAGTTGCCCTTGAAAGTAGCGTGGGCTTTGTGGTCTAGGTGTGAGCGTGGCTTCTATCTAGGCTCGCTTACATAGATGCGAGTTGTACTTGCGCTCGGGTTGCAAAATCTAAGTTGCTCCTTGTAAGCTGCGTTATTTTACGCCCTAGTATGAAGATTTTATTGGTTGAAGATGAAGCTAGCCTGGCATCCTTTATTCAGAAGGGCCTTGCCGCTGAGGGCTATGAGCTGAAAGTGGCGTTTGACGGGACGATGGGCCAGCGGCTGTTCGACCAGCAGCCGTTTGATGTAGTGGTGCTGGACGTGAACCTGCCGGGCATGAATGGCTTTGAGCTGTGCCGCTACATCAAGCAGCACTCACCACGCCAAGCGGTGCTGCTGCTCACAGCGCTCGATGGCTTGCAGGATAAGGAGAGCGGCTTCGGGGCAGGAGCCGACGACTACTTGGTAAAGCCATTCGAGTTTCGGGAACTGCTGCTGCGTATTCGGGCGCTGGCTCGGCGCGGCAGTGCCTACGCAGGCCAGCGCACCGTGCTGCGCGCGGCCGACCTTGAGATGGACACCGACACGCGCCTTGTGCACCGGGCCGGCCAGCGCATTGAGCTAACGACCCGCGAATACGCGCTGTTGGAATACCTATTGGTGAACAAGGGTAAGAGTGTGAGCCGTATCGATATTGCGGAGAAGGTGTGGGACCTGCACTTTGACACCAATACCAACGTTATTGACGTGTATATCAATTACTTGCGCAATAAAATCGACAAGAAATACGAGCCTAAGTTGCTACATACCATTGTGGGGCGCGGCTACATGCTGCAAGGCTAGGGCTAGCCAGCTTGTTTGTTTACTAACCTCTGTTAATTACTTCTCGTGCAGATTCGGCATAAGCTACTTCTCTGGTTTGCGGGGCTAGTTAGCGTGCTGGTGCTTGCATTTTCGGCCTATGTGTATTTGAGCTACGCGGAGTTTCGGACGCAGGCTTTCCAACAGCGGCTGGTACGCAAGGCGGAGTTGCTTTACCAAGTACTGGAAGATGAGCGCGTGACCGAGGCCCTAGCGACGCTGCCCGAGCAGGCCGGTTACCTCTATAGCCCCACCGGTCAATTGCTCTATGCGAGCCCAAATGCAGGCGATTACACGGCCTCACCCGCCTTTCAGGCCGAGGTGCGGCAGCAAGGCCGGCTAGCCTTCGATTTCACTAGCCCCCATCATCTTTACCAAAAGGAAGGGGTGGCGCTCACGTTTCGGCGGGCGGGCCAGCCAGGGCTATACCTAGCGGTAGTTACGGCTTATGATAACGCCGGCTTCACCCGCGAGCATACGCTGTTACTGACGCTGCTTTATGGTTTTCTAGGCGCAATAGTACTGGTTTCAGGACTAGGGCTGGTATTTGCCCGCTGGGCGCTGTTGCCATTCAACCGACTAATTGGGCAGTTGCGGCGGCCTAGCCTAACGCAGCCATTTCGGCTCCGGCCGTTGCATACGCACGATGAGGCGGGCGAGCTAGCGGCGGCGTTCAATAACCTGCTAGCCCGGCAGGAGGCATTGGCACGGAGCCAGCAGGCATTTATTGCGCAGGCTTCGCACGAGCTGCGCACGCCGCTCACTACTATTAAGGGGTGGCTGGAAACGTCGCTTGCCTACGATGCCGATGCAGCTAGTCTACGCGAAGGTATCCGACAGGCAGCCCAAGAACTAGAAAAGTTGACGGCCCTAGCGAATGGCCTCCTGCACCTCGCCCACCTCGAAGGGCTAGGCTCTCAGTTAGAGCGTCAGCCACTGGAACTGATAGACTTGCTGCTCGACGTAATTGATACCGTGCAGCACCAGCGGCCTGCCCAGCGCCTAGCGCTGGCCGTGGGCGAGGGGGTGCAGCAGCAACTAAGCGCGCCTACCGTGCTAGGTAATAGCCACTTGCTACGTACGGCGCTCACCAACCTAGTAGATAATGCGTGTAAATATTCGGACGGCCAGCCAGTAGCGCTGCACCTCGAAATGCACACCGACCAGGCTATTCGTCTCGCCATCGAGGACCGGGGCATTGGCATTGTGCCAGCCGATGCTGGGCGCATTTTCCAACCGTTGACGCGGGGAGCTAATAGTCAAAAAGTTAGCGGGTTTGGCATTGGGCTTACGCTAGCCCAGCAGATTATTCAGCTGCACCAAGGCAAGCTGTGGCTGCGGCCCCGGCCGGGCGGTGGCACAGTGGCTGAGGTAGAGCTGCCGCTCGTGCCGATGGCAGATTGAGTAGCTACCGCGAGCTATTCTAATAACTTCTAATCTGGCCCTAATATTAGGCTAATGCCCCGGTTTGAAGTTTGCGGCATCATGTCCGTACTTCGATTTATCTGGCTAGGGCTGGTGGGGTGGCCGCTGGTTGGCTGGGGCCAGGCCCCAACATCGCTCACGCTGCCGCAGGCCCTGGCATTAGCCCGCACTAATTACCCTAGCCTCCGCGCCCGCCAGGCGGGCATTGCCGCCGCCACGGCCGATGTGCGCACGGTGCGCGCCAACTACCTGCCACAACTAACGGCCCAGGCGCAGGCGCTCGATGGCACCTCCAACCAGGCGCGTGGCGCACTGCTAGGCGGCATCGGGCCCAATGTGTCGGGGGTGCGCAGCTACACCAGCAGCCAAACGTCGTGGGCAAGCCAGGGCATGTTGTATATCGACTGGCCGGCCGTGACCTTTGGCCGCTACCGCGCCGATGTACAACGCGCGCAGGCTGGCGTGAGCCAAGCGCAGGCCGACTACGACCAAGAGCTTTTCACCCACCAAGTGCAAGTAGCTGATGCCTACTTATTAGCCCTGTCGGCCCAAAAAGCCGTAGCCCTACAAGCCGCCAACCTGCGCCGCACCCAGAGCGTGCGGCGGGTGATTCTGGCGGCCACGCGGGCGGGCATTCAGGCTGGCATCGACAGCTCGACGGCTAATGCCGAGGCGGCCCGTGCGCAACTGCAAGTATTGGTGAGCCGGCAGCAGGCCGAGCAGCAGCGGGTGCGGCTGGCGGGCTTGCTAGGCGTACCTACGCAGCAATTGGCCCTAGCAGACTCGGTGCTATTCTTTACGCGGCTGCCAGCCCTGCCCCCGGTGGCCGATAGCAGCAACCTGCTACGGCACCCTACCCTATTGGCTTATCGGCAGCGGGTAACGGCCAGCGATGCCTTAGCCAAAACGCTGACTTTCAACAACCGCCCTACCCTTTCACTGGTAGGCGCTACCTGGGGCCGGGGCTCTGGCGCGGCCTCGGCGGCCAATGCGGATGGGTCGTTTGACATTGACCCGTCGCTAGGGTCGGGCCTGCCTTTTAAGGTGTACAATTATGCCGTGGGGGCCGCCCTCACCTGGCGCGTAACCGAATTGATACACAGCAAGCGCGCCGCCACGGCTCAACTCGCCCGCTCGGAGCAGGCCCGCGCCGAGTATAGCCAGCAGGAGTTGCAGCTGCGCACCGAGCAGCAAAATGCCCGCCTACAAATCGACCTGGCCCAACAAAGCGCCCAGGCCGCCCCCGCCCAGCTCGATGCTGCTAGCCGCGCCTACACTCAGGCGCAGGCGCGTTATAACGCCGGCCTCGACAACCTAGTGGTGCTCAGGCAGGCCACACTGGTCCTCAACCGCGCCGAAACCGACCAGGCTATCGCCATCAACAACGTGTGGCGGGCGCTGCTACTGCGCGCCGCTACGAGCGGTAACCTCCGTGAGCTTACTAATCAGCTACCC
>Ga0308157_10001445_pt1 | contig 49058 bp, 43 predicted proteins | sample PhyBR1_FD_201035 | JGI IMG/M metagenome (GOLD analysis project Ga0308157, IMG submission 201035) | Phyllosphere microbial communities from UC Gill Tract Community Farm, Albany, California, United States - DLSLB.R1 | ecosystem: Host-associated > Plants > Phyllosphere > Unclassified | place: USA...
TTAGGACAAACAATAAAAATCCCCGACACTTTTTCAGTATCGGGGATCTTCTATTAACAGGGCTTTTTAGACAGCCCCTTTGTTTTTTTTGAAGTAATAATTTACAAAAAACTATTTTAAGTGAATTAAAATAATTTGTACCTTTGTCTCCCGATAAAATGAAAGAAACCTTTTACCCGATATCATCACTTCAAGTAGTTACTACTTTATTCAATAATTATTGAAATGTCAGCCCGTTTGGGCTTTTTTTATGTTCGGAAGTAAAGGAGTGCTTATCATTAAAATAGAGAATACGTTTTAACTAGAAATAAGAATGACCAACTACAGCAAATTGCCAGCAATTTTAGTCCTAGAGGATGGAACAGTTTTTCATGGTAAAGCCGCAGGGAAAATCGGTACAACCACAGGTGAGATTTGTTTCAATACAGGAACTACAGGTTATCAAGAGATCTTCACAGATCCTTCTTACTATGCTCAAATAATGGTAACTACCAATGCGCATATAGGGAATTATGGTATAGATGAAGAGGATGAAGAATCTAGAAAGATTCAGATTGCAGGATTGGTTTGTAAAAACTACAATATCAATTATAGCCGTAAAATGGCTGATCAGTCCATTCAGAATTACTTTGAAGAGGAAAATTTAGTAGGAATATCAGATATTGATACTCGTTCATTGGTACGCCATATTCGCAATAAAGGTGCAATGAATGCGATTATCTCTTCTGAAAATCTAGATGTAGAGGCTTTAAAAGCTCAATTGGCGGAAGTACCTTCAATGGATGGTTTGGAGTTATCTTCCTTAGTATCTACAAAAGAACCTTATTTCTATGGTGAAGAAGGAGCTCCTACTAGAATTGCGGTTCTGGATTTAGGAATTAAAAAGAATATTTTAAGAAATTTTGATTCCCGCCAAGTATATGCAAAAGTGTTTCCGGCAAAAACAACATTTGCAGAAATGGAAGAATGGAATCCAGATGGATACTTCATTTCCAATGGACCGGGTGATCCTGCAGCCATGGATTATGCTATTCAAACTGTTAAAGATATTTTGGCAGCAGAAAAACCAATGTTTGGGATTTGTCTTGGTCACCAAATCTTAGCATTGGCGAATGATATAAGAACAGAGAAAATGCATAATGGTCATAGAGGGATTAATCATCCGGTGAAAAATATCATTGCTAATAAATGTGAGATAACTTCTCAAAACCATGGTTTTGGGGTTATAGCAGAAGATATTAAGAGCTCCGATAAAGTTGAAGTTACACATGTAAACTTGAATGATAATTCAATAGAAGGTATTCGTGTGAAAGGGAAGAATGCATTTTCTGTACAATATCACCCAGAATCTTCTCCAGGTCCTCATGATTCCAGATACTTATTTGATGATTTTATCTCAATGGTAAAGTCCTAAACGATATTTTAATAATAAATGAAGGCTGATCTTGATAAAGTTCAGCCTTTTTTGATATAGTTTATTATGGTTACCGTTGACATCAAAAAGATATAAATAAAAACTTCATTTAATTTTTCAAAGAATAAGCATATTCAAGCTATAATTTTTCATATTTTTGATTAAGTAAGAATTATTATTATATTAGTGTCTTAAATACACTAAGTAAGATATTTAAATAAACCACACAAAAAATGAGCTTGATAATTGACGTACATGCGCGCCAGATTTTAGATTCGCGCGGAAATCCTACAATAGAAGTTGATGTTACAACCCAAAACGGTTTCGTTGGCCGCGCTGCAGTTCCATCAGGAGCTTCAACAGGTGCACACGAAGCAGTAGAATTACGCGACGGTGACAAGAAAAAATACCTGGGAAAAGGTGTTTTGAAAGCTGTTGAAAATGTAAATACTAAAATCGCTAAAGCTTTAGAAGGTGTTGACGTTTTTGAACAAAATGCCATCGATAAACTAATGATTGATTTAGATGGTTCTGAAAATAAAGGCAAATTAGGTGCTAATGCTATTTTAGGGGTTTCTTTAGCGGTGGCAAAAGCAGCGGCTCAAGAAAGCCGTCAACCTTTATATCGTTATATCGGTGGAGTAAATGCGAATACGCTTCCATTACCAATGATGAATATTGTAAATGGTGGTGCTCACTCTGACGCTCCGATTGCATTCCAGGAATTCATGATTATGCCGGTAGGTGCTGCTTCTTTCTCAGAGGCCTTACGTTGGGGTGCAGAAGTATTCCATAGCTTAAAGAAAATTCTTCACGACCGTAATTTATCTACAGCAGTAGGTGATGAAGGTGGTTTTGCTCCAACCTTCGAAGGTACTGAAGATGCTATAGAGACAATTTTGGAAGCAATTAAAAAAGCAGGTTACAAACCAGGAAAAGATATTTGCTTAGCTTTAGATTGTGCTTCTACAGAGTTCTTTGTAAAAAGTAAATACGATTATGCTAAATTCGAAGGTAAAGGTGGTGCTGTTCGTACGATCGAACAACAAGTTGATTACCTTGCTGAATTGACTGCTAAATATCCTATTATTTCAATTGAAGACGGGATGGCGGAAGATGATTGGAAAGGTTGGAAATTATTAACTGAAAAAATTGGGGATCGCGTACAACTAGTAGGTGATGATTTATTCGTTACAAACACTAAACGTCTTCAGGAAGGTATCGATAAACATATTGCAAACTCTATTTTGGTAAAAGTAAATCAAATTGGTTCTTTAACTGAAACTATCAATGCTGTTCACTTAGCACAGACTAACGGATATACTTCTGTGATGTCTCACCGCTCTGGTGAAACAGAAGATACAACTATCGCTGACTTAGCAGTTGCTTTAAACTGCGGACAAATCAAAACAGGTTCAATCTCCCGTTCTGACCGGATCGCGAAATACAATCAGTTGTTACGTATCGAAGAAGAATTAGGAGAAAATGCAAAATTTATCGGAAAAGATTTTAAATACGCTCCGAAAAAATAACTCCTTAAATATTTTATAAAAAAGAGAATCGAAAGATTCTCTTTTTTATTTTCCAATATTCTTTAATTTTATATTTAAAGTAAGCCTTTTTTAGACTTGCATTCTTCATCTTAAAATAGTTATCTTTAACCCAATTAAATTGCTTTATAGAACCTATGGAACGTTTCATTAATACTATTCGTAATCAATATCTTATCGCCGGGGTTGCTTTTCTTGTTTGGATGTGCTTCTTTGATCGTTACGATATTGCTACTCAGTATAATTTTCAAAATGAGAAAACTAATTTGGAGCAGGAGAAGGAATACTATACAAATGAAATAGAAAATATTTCCCGTTCTATAAAAGAGGTGCAATATGATCAAAGTGAAATCCAACGTATTGCCCGTGAAAAATATAAAATGAAGAAGGATCAGGAAGATGTCTACATTATCACAGAGATAGAAGCTCCTGAAACAAAATAAAAAAGACTTGGATTTAATCAAATCCAAGTCTTTTTTTTAATTACTCTTCACTAATGAAATTTCTTGATAGGTATCAGATATTGCAAATATTCTATAACCATGGGCATACAATAATCTAAAAAATTGTTCTCCCTTCTGTTTGCCGTCTTTAAAGAAGCGCTCATGCGTTTCTACTAATATCTGTTTAATCGGTATCCCAGAACTTAATATTCCTTCCATTACCACGTATTCTGAGCCCTCTATATCCATTTTTAGGATATCAATGTAACTATGGTTCAATTCGGAAACAATTTCTTTAAAATCCTTTAAAAGAACCTCTACGGAGTTATTCTCATCAACTAAGCTGTGATCATAAACACTCCCCGAAACATGATCTTTATTTTTAGGGAGATGGAATGTTACCATCTCTGTCTTTTCACCTATTCCGAAGGGATGAAAATAGAATTGTTCAGGTGTCTGATTGTTTCGAATGTAATTAATAGACTTTGGAGTAGGATCAAATCCATAGACTTTAGCTCCATGTTTTTCAATGATAGCTTTGTCGAACGAGATATCTTCTCCTATCCCGAAAGAATAAACTATAGCATTATCAGGTATTAAATTAGGATCTGCGTAAAACCCTCCATACCCGTTTCCATACCAATATTTTTGACGTTTTTCTTCAATATCAATAAAGGCAATTTTACCGATTCTGGCTTTAACCCAGTATTCGAGCCTTTTAAGTTTATCGTTTCTTTCCATACTTTTTCAGTAGTATATTATTAAATATACCAAAAAAGAGAAGAAACCTAGATTTCTGAAATCGCGTTAATAATATCGTATTGTGTAATAATATTAATCTTACCGTAGCTATCCTCCACGAGTACTGCCTGTGTGTCTTTATTGATTAATCCCGAAATTTTATCGATAGAGGTATTTAAATCCACAAACGGGAAAGGTTTTGTTGCTATTTCCTCTACTGCAGAAGATTTTAAAGTAGGATTCTCTAATAGAGCAGATAAAATGTCTGATTCAGTTACTTTTCCTACCACCATACCCTGTTGTGTGACAGGTATTTGAGAAATGTTTAAAGATTTCATAATATTAAACGTCTCTAATACGGTTTGAGAGGTATCTGCGGTGACAATCGCTTGTTCCCCTCTCTTTTTTAAGATTGATTTCGCTGTTAGTTTTTCATCCTTTAAAAAGCCTCTTTCCCTAAGCCAATCTTCATTATACATTTTTCCCATATACCTAGAGCCATGATCATGAAAAATGATTACAACTACATCATCCTCTTTTAATTCTGCACCTAATTGTAACAGACCTGCTAATGCAGCTCCGGCAGAATTACCGGCAAAGATACCCTCTTTCCGAGCAAGATCTCTGGTCATCAACGCGGCGTCTTTGTCAGTGACTTTCTCGAATAAATCTATTTGATCAAAATCAACATTTTTCGGCAAGAAATCCTCGCCAATACCTTCAGTTATGTAAGGATAAATCTCATTCTTATCAAAGATGCCTGTTTCCTTGAATTTTTTAAAAACTGACCCGTATGTATCAATTCCCCAAACTTTAATATTCGGATTCTTCTCACGTAAAAATTTAGCTGTTCCGGAAATGGTACCACCGGTACCTACCCCCACGACTAAATGTGTGATTTTTCCTTCAGTCTGTTCCCATATCTCAGGGCCGGTTTGTTCATAATGCGCTTTTGAATTAGAAAGGTTATCATATTGATTTGCTTTCCATGCATTGGGTATTTCTTTCTGTAATCTACTGGATACGGAGTAATAGGAGCGGGGGTCCTCCGGGTCAACATTGGTCGGGCATACGATTACTTCAGCACCAAAAGCACGAAGTGCATCGATTTTTTCTTTTGATTGTTTATCTGTTGTGGTAAAAATACAGCGATAACCTTTAACAACCGCAGCCATCGCTAGGCCCATCCCAGTATTGCCTGAGGTACCTTCGATGATTATGCCTCCCGGTTTCAATAATCCAGCCTCTTCAGCGTCTTCAATCATTTTAACAGCCATTCTATCTTTGATGGAATTGCCGGGATTGGAAGTTTCGATCTTAGCTAATATTGTACCTTTTAAATGTTGAGTTATCTTGTTTAGTTTAACCATTGGTGTATTACCAATAGTTTCTAAAATGTTATTATACCACATAGGTGAATTCTGTCTGTTTGTCTACTACAAAAGTAGATATTTTTTAGAACTTCAGATGTTTCACGGTTAATCCATTGTTGATTAATTGTTTCAACGCATCAATACCTATTTTAACATGAGTCTCTACATAAGATTTAGTAACTGTTACATCGGATTTCTCCGTTTTCACCCCTTCAGGCACCATCGGCTGATCAGACACCAATAATAATGCGCCCGTAGGAATTTTGTTAGCAAAGCCAACCGAGAATATCGTTGCGGTTTCCATATCAACTGCCATCGCCCGAATACTCTTCAGATACTTCTTAAACTGCTTGTCATGCTCCCAAACCCTACGGTTAGTTGTGTACACTGTTCCCGTCCAATAATCTCTTGAGTGATCTCTTATCGTGGTCGATATAGCTTTTTGTAATGCGAAGGAAGGTAAAGAAGGAACTTCAGGAGGTAAATAATCGTTGGACGTTCCTTCTCCTCGAATAGCAGCTATAGGTAAAATCAATTCGCCTACCTCAATTTTTTTCTTAAGTACTCCTGTTTTACCTAAAAATAAAACAGCTTTTGGTTTTATAGCCGTCAGAAGATCCATTACGGTTGCAGCTACTGGGCTTCCCATACCAAAGTTAATGATGGTGATACCGTCAGCAGTACAGGTTTGCATAGGTTTATCTTCTCCGAGTATCGGAGCATCAGCATGCATTTGTGAAAACAGCGTTACGTAATTACTAAAATTGGTCAGTAAGATATAGTCACCGAATTCTTCCAAAGGTCTTCCTGTATATCTAGGTAGCCAATTGTTTACAATATCTTCTTTGGTTTTTAGCCCAGCCTTTATAGGAGAATTTACCTCTTCTATTTCTTTTTCATCATTTTTCTTCGTCATAATTTCATCTTATATTTAATATTCTACTACTACAAAAAACCCTCGCTAGATAGGCGAGGGTTTCTTAGTTTATGCTACTTGTAATTTCTTGAAGTCTGTCTTTGCAAATTTGTTCTTCGCGTAATCCAAGGTTATCTGTAAACTCTTGTCATTCGCCGTCTCCTTGGCGCTCGGCGTTTCGAACATAGCATCCAGCATAATAGCTTCGCAGATGCTCCGTAATCCCCGGGCCCCTAATTTGAACTCCCAAGCCTTATCAACGATGAACTCATAAACCTCAGCATCAAAGGTTAATTTTACACCTTCGTATTCAAACAGTTTAGTGTATTGTTTAACCAAAGCATTCTTTGGTTTGGTAAGGATATTTAAAAGCGTATCCTTATCTAATGGGTTCAAGTGGGTCAAGACAGGTAATCGTCCTATCAACTCAGGAATCAATCCGAAGTTCTTTAGATCTTGTGGAGTGATGTATTTGTATAAGTTGTTTAGATCGATGTCCTGATCTTCATCTTTCATTTTATAACCAACTGTTTGAGTTCTCAGTCTGTTGGCAATTTTCTTTTGAATTCCATCGAATGCCCCGCCACAGATAAATAAGATATTACTTGTATTTACGGAGATCATTTTTTGGTCAGGATGCTTACGTCCTCCCTGAGGTGGAACATTCACATTGGTTCCCTCTAAGATTTTCAACAATGCCTGTTGAACACCTTCTCCGGATACATCACGAGTAATGGATGGGTTATCACTTTTTCTCGCGATCTTATCAATCTCGTCGATATAGATAATACCACGTTCGGCAGCAGCTACATCATAATCTGCCGCTTGTAATAACCGTGTTAAAATGCTCTCTACATCTTCTCCGACATAACCGGCTTCAGTTAATACTGTTGCATCCACTATGCAGAATGGAACATTTAAAATCTTAGCTACTGTTTTTGCCAATAGCGTTTTACCCGTTCCTGTTTCACCAACGATAATAAGGTTTGACTTTTCAATCTCAGTTTCGTCAGATTCAACACGTTGGTTAAGACGTTTATAGTGATTATAAACCGCTACAGAAATCACTTTCTTAGCATCGTCCTGTCCAATAACATATTGATCCAAATGTTCTTTGATTTCTTTCGGTCGGATTAATTTAAGAGCAGTTTGAATAGATTTATTCTTGCGCTGCTTAAGCTCTTCCGCCAATATCTCCCCCGCTTGTTGCACACATCTGTCGCAGATATGTGCCCCATCACCCGCAATAAGCATTTGGGCTTCATTTTTACTGATGCCGCAAAATGAGCAATGGATATCTCTATTGTTCGATTTACTCATTGTTTTTATTTTGTTTCTTTTTTAGGTAGTAATACCTCATCTATCATACCAAACTCTTTTGCTTCAGCTGCTTTCATCCAATAATCACGATCAGATGATTTCTCTACCCACTCGTAAGTTTGACCTGAATGATCTGCGATGATGGTATATAATTCTTCTTTTAATTTCAACATCTCACGTAAGTTGATCTCCATATCTGCAGCTACACCTTGTGCACCTCCTGATGGTTGGTGAATCATCACACGTGAATGGCGCAATGCGGCTCTTTTACCTTTAGCACCTGCCACTAATAAAACAGCTCCCATGGATGCCGCCATACCAGTACAGATGGTTGCTACGTCAGGAGAAATATATTGCATGGTATCGTAAATTCCTAATCCTGCATATACGCTTCCTCCCGGTGAATTAATGTAGATTTGAATATCACGTTGCGCATCTGTAGATTGTAAAAATAACAACTGAGCTTGGACAATATTCGCCACCTGATCATTAATGCCATCGCCTAAAAATATAATACGATCCATCATCAAACGCGAAAAAACATCCATTTGTGCAACGTTCAACTGACGCTCCTCAATAATATAGGGAGTCAAGTTGCTCGGGATCTGTTGTTGTAGTCTTGAAATGTAACCATCTACATGTTGGCTTCCAATTCTGTGATGCTGGATTGCATACTTTCTGAATTCGTTTTTATCTATATTCATGTGTCTCCTTCAATCTTTATGTTACTAATATAATATTTATTTTATTATTTGGAATTTTCCTCTCCAAAAGATGGCAGTTCCGTTATAAAAGTGAATTTTTCTTGTTGAAAATCTATTCTACAATAATAATGCTCAATCCCATTACTGACCAAAAGAAGCGGAATTTTGTAAATACTGTTGTAATTCGCGATCTGCTCGAACACTTTTTCGGTAATTTTGACAGATGGTGCCTTAAATTCTGCCAAAAGAACACGCTGACCTGAATGGTTATAAATAACCAAATCGCTCCGTTTTTGTAAACTATTTAATGATAATCCACCTTCGATTTTCATTAAGGCCATCGGATAATGATATTCCTTGTGCAAATGATTAACCCAATGTTGTCGTACCCACTCTTCCGGTGTCAACAATAAATGTTTCTTGCGTAATTCGTCGAATATAAAATACTGATCTTGTTTTTTGCTGATTTTTGCCTGAAATGGCGGTAAGTTTAAAGGAACTGGTCTAAACATTTACGAAATTACGAAAATATCAGTCCTTTTCAAACTCCTAAATATCTCCTTATTTTTGTACTTTCGTACAGCATGAATACCCAATCCATTTTATCTGAAATCAAAAAAAAGAAGTTAGCACCTGTCTATTTACTACATGGTGAAGAACCCTATTTTATAGACCTTATTTCTGATGCAATAGAGCATACAGTATTGGAAGAGTCACAAAAGGGTTTTGATCAATCAGTGATTTATGGAAAGGATACTGATTTTTCGACAATCATTAGTATGGCAAAGCGATATCCGATGATGAGCGATCATCAGATCATCGTTGTAAAGGAGGCCCAAAACCTTAAATGGAAAGATGATGATTTGTTATTAAAATATCTGGAACAACCGACTCCGACCACTGTGTTAGTGTTTGCACATAAATACAGCAAGTTTGATAAACGTAAAAAGTCTTATAAGCAGATCGAAAGGGTTGGAATCGTGTTAGAATCCGCCAAGCTTTATGAGGATAAAGTCGCAGCCTGGATTAATGAACAACTAAGTTCTTCAGGAAGAAAAATACATCCACAAGCAGCAGCCTTGATGGGCGAGTATTTAGGAACTGATTTATCCAAGATTGCTAATGAAATCGAAAAGCTTCAATTGAATATTCCTGCTGACAAGGAGATTACAACAATTGATATCGAACAAAATATAGGAATCAGCAAAGATTTTAATGTTTTTGAATTAAACACTGCGCTTTCTAAACGGAATGCATTAAAAGCATTTCAAATTGTCGATTATTTTGCAGCAAATCCTAAAAGCAACCCTATGCCTGTTGTGATCGGATCACTGGGAACCTATTTTACCAAAATTTTAAAATACCATTATTTACCTGATAAATCTTCAGCAATAGCAGCAAAACAATTAGGAGTGCATCCTTTTTTTGTAAAGGAATATGAATATGCTGCCAGAAACTTTAATCGTAGGAAAACCTTTGAAATTATTCATACCATAAAGGAATTTGATTTAAAATCCAAAGGAATGAATGTGGGACCTTTGACAGAAAGTGGAGACCTGCTTACCGAACTGATCTTTAAAATATTAAATTAATCTTATGCGCAAGCTATTTATGCTATTAGCTTTTCTATTCATCACAGAGAGAAGCTTTAGTCAACATTCATATTATACTATTCTTCAAGGAGGAGGCAATTTGGGGTTACAAATACCAGATTATGAAGGAACATTTAATGGATATTCTCTTCATTTTATTTTTGGAAGAAACCTCAATGAAAAAGCCTTTTTAGGTCTTGGATTAGGAAATGAAACCTTAAAGGGTGATTACATGGCTAAAGATCATGGCGAATCAGATAGTAAGTCTTATAGATATGATCGGAATCTGTTTCCAATATTTGTGGATGCCAGGTTGCCTTTTAAGGATTTTGGAGAAGCCTCAAGAATAGGAATTGTAGGTAACGCCGGATTTGCTGCGAAAATAGGTCCTATTTATGATAAAGGGTTTCTTGGAAAAGCCGGACTATTTTACCTCTATGATTCGTTAAATAAAACCAAGTTCACTGTTTCTGCTACCTATGGTATTCAACAATTATATGGTAATATTTACTCCGAAAAATTTCGTCAACAACAGCTTAATCTTTCTGTTGGATTGATGTTAAAATAAAGCTCTCGGGATAAATCAAAAAAGATAAACATAAAAGGCTCGTTTGCAAACGAGCCTTTTATGTTTATCTAAGAATAAATCTTAGTGTGCACTTAGATTTTTCTTTTTCTCTTCATCAAAAGAGGCTTCTAATTCAGCCAATTTCTTCTTACCGTACGCTAATCGTGTAATAACCACGAAAAGAACCGGTACAATAAAGATAGCCAGGAATGTAGCGGCGGTCATACCACCAAATACAGTCCAGCCTATTGTTTGTCTGGAAACTGCACCCGCACCAGTAGAAAGCATCAAAGGAATAATACCTAGGATGAAAGCTAAAGATGTCATGATAATAGGACGAAGACGAAGCTTAACCGCATCAATAGTCGCGTCAATTAAATTCATTCCTATATCTACCCGTTCCTTGGCAAATTCCACAATCAGAATCGCATTCTTTGCTGCCAGACCGATGATGGTTACCAAACCAATTTGTGCATAGATATTATTATCTAATGTAGATATTAAGGTCAGTGCTAAAATTGCTCCGAATACACCTAACGGAACCGATAGCAAAATCGAGAATGGAACAGACCAGCTTTCGTATAAGGAAGCTAATAGTAAGAATACAAATAAGATACACAGCGCAAAGATTTGTATGGTCTTACTTCCTGATTGTTTCTCTTGTAGGGATAGGCCTGAGAATTCGTAGGAATATCCATCCGACAATGTTTGAGCAGCAACCTCTTCCAAAGCTGCGATCGCATCACCTGATGAATAACCAGGAGCTGCTTCTCCCGAAAGCTGTATCGAACGGAAGATGTTAAAGTGATTGACAATAGACGGATTAGTGGTCAGCTCATATTTAACTAAATTGCTGATAGGTACAGGTTGTCCCTGCGTATTCTTGACATACAATTTGTTTAAATCCTCAATATGCATACGATAACTCGTGTCAGCTTGAGTTACAACCCTATAGTTTCTTCCGTATTTCGTAAAATCATTCACATAGCTACTACCTATATAAGATGAAACTGTACTATAAATATTTGAAATAGGCACACCCATTCTTTTTGCCATCTCACGATCTACTTCTAGTTTATAGTTTGGAGAATTACTGTTAAATAGCGTATAGGCCATTCCAATTTCCGGACGTTGATTTGCAGCTGCTAGAAAACGTCCTACAACTCCCTCAAAATCTTTAATATCAACTGTCTGTCTATCCTGAATCTCCATGGTAAAACCACCGGCTGTACCTAAACCCGGAATCGGAGGAGGAGTCGCCGCAATTACTGTTGCTTTTGAGTATCCACGGTATTTTCCCATGATTTCACCAGTAATTTGAGCCACTGTTTTCTCGCGCTCGTTCCATTTATGCAATGAAACAAATAATGAAGCTCCATTAGGCTTCGCAGCACGGTTCAAAAGGTTCATACCATTAATGGAGGTAATATATTCAATCTCCGGAAAGTCTTGTTGAAGACCGTTTGTTAGTTCCGTTAATACCTCTTCTGTACGAGCACTTGATGAGCCTTCAGGTAAATTTACACCCATGAAAAAGATACCAGCATCTTCATTTGGAATAAAACCTGTTTTCTTATTTCCAAACATCCACCCGGTTCCTATTAAAATACATAATAGAATAATCAATACCATTGGTGCAGCCTTAATAGCCTTTTTAACACCTTTAGAGTATCTATATGTAACCTTATCAAACCAAACGTTAAATAAGTAGAAGAACTTATTCAAACCTTTAGAATCTTTAGTCGTTGCTGAAGGTCTCAGCATGATTGAACAAAGCGCAGGCGTTAATGAAAGTGCAATAAAAGCGGATAACATTACGGATACTGCAATTGTTATAGCGAATTGCTGATACAATTTACCCACCATCCCCGGAATAAATCCTACCGGAACAAATACCGCGGCAAGGATTAACGCAATAGCAATTACCGGAGCTGTAATATCTTTCATAGCGCGCATGGTAGCTTCTTTGGCATCCATCTTATAATGATCGATATAATGCTGAACGGCCTCCACCACAACGATGGCATCATCCACAACAATACCAATAGCCAATACAAACGCAAGCATGGTTAAGTTGTTTACTGAAAATCCGAAAAGGGTAAAGAAAATGAATGTACCAATTATTGATACCGGAATCGCTAATAATGGAATTAATGTCGCTCTCCAGCTTTGAAGGAAGAAGAAAACCACAAGTGTTACTAATATTAAGGCTTCAACCAGTGTATGGATTACTGAACTAATGGATGCACTAACCACTGAAACAGTCTCATAACCAACTACATAGTCAACTCCTGAAGGGAATGATTTTTTTAATTCTTCTAAGGTTTTGTAAATACCATCAGCGGTTTCCACTGCATTACCACCAGGAGTTTGGGAAATCATCATACCTGATGCATCTTTTCCGTTTACTTTATTGGTAATACCATAATTGAACTGACCCATTTCAACGCGGGCAACATCTTTTAATAAGACAATAGAACCGTCTGTATTCGTTTTAACAACAATATTTTCGAATTGATCTACTTCCTCTAAGTCAGAGTCCATCACAATAGGATATTCAAATACCTGGGAATTTTCCTGTGGACGAGCACCTACTGAACCTCCTGGCATCCGGGAATTCTGTTCGGTAATAGCTGCATTTACATCTGCTGGGGAAAGACCAATATTTGCCAGTTTATTTGCATCCAGCCATACACGCATAGCAAATGGTTGTCCAAAAGCTTGAACATCACCCACACCGCCAACACGTAATAAGGCATCTTTAAGATATAAGTTAATATAATTTGCTAAGAAATTCTGATCACGGCTACCATCTGGAGATACTAAGGATACCATCATCAGGATATCCGTGTTTACTTTACGAGTTGTAACCCCTAAACGACGAACTGCCTCTGGTAATACCGGCTCGGCAATACTTACACGGTTCTGAACATCTAATGTGGCAATATCAATATCTGTACCTACTTCAAAGGTAACTGTGATACGCGAACCACCGTCAGATGTACTGTTGGAACTCATGTAAATCATCCCTGGGGTACCATTGATCTGACTTTCAATCGGTGTTGTTACTGTCTTTTCTACGGTTTGAGCATCTGCCCCTGTATAAGTTGCAGAAACTGAAACTGTTGGTGGTGCAATATTAGGATATTGACTGATGGGTAAGGTGGTAACGGAAATAATCCCTATGATTGAAATCAAAATGGATATTACCATTGCCGTTACCGGTCTTTTTATAAATACTTCTGAGATCATGCTTTAAAATGTTTTTTTGGAATAGCACTTATTTTTGTTGATTCATTTGAGCTTTGTCTACAACTTTAGCTCCTTGTTTAAGAGATGATACTCCATCAACGACAATTTTATTTCCTGGTTCTAATCCAGTAGAAATTACAACACGGTCACCTAATTTTTGACCTAAAGTCACAGGTTTTAATTCGACTGTACTGCTATCTGAAACAGCGTAAACTCCGAAAGATCCTAATTGTTCGAAAATAGCACGATAAGGAATAACCAATTCTTCAGATTTATTTGTACTCAAAACATTTAAAGTAAGGTTCATGCCTGCTCTTAAGGTATTATTTGGATTATCAAAAGTTGCTCTTACTTTTAACGTTCCTGTTTGTGAATCAACAGCACGATCAATTGTTGAAATTTTTCCTTGAGCAGCATAAGTACTTGCGTCCGGAAGCGTTAAATTGATTTGAGTTGTTGCTTTTCCGGTTTGAAGGTTGCTGAACTCCATAATCTCTTTTTCATTGATCTGGAATTCTACAGCAATAGGATTTGTTGAACTAATGGTATTTAACAAAGTTGTTCCAGCTGAAACTAAAGCTCCGCTACGAACCTGTGATATACCGACATTACCTGAAAATGGCGCAATAATAGTAGACCTTTGTAAATTGGTTTTGGCAGTTGTAAGTGCTGCCTGTGCTGCCTGAACCTGCGCTTTTTGATTATTTACATCTGTAAATGCATAATCTAAAGTTTGTTTTGCAATCGCATCCTTATCTGCTAAAGTTTGATAACGTTGTAAATCTTTTTCAACCCTTTCCAAATTTGCTTTTGCTATTTCCAAATTTGCTTGTGCCTGATCTACCGCTGCTGAATAACGAATTCGGTCTATCTCATATAATTTCTGTCCTTTGCTTACATGCGCACCGTCGGCAACATAAATATTAGTAATATATCCGGTCACCTCAGCTCTGATCTCTGTTTCTTGCAAAGGCACTACATTGGAGGGGTAGGAGCGTTCTCCTGTTACGACTTCAGACTCTACAGTTGCCATAGTAACAGGGATTGCTTGAGCACCTGTCTGAGCCTGCTGTTGTTTACCTGCGTCTTTATTGCCACAAGCTGCCAGGAACAGTCCTGAGCCTAAAAGTATTGTTGAAAATAAACGATTCGTATTCATGTGTTCGAAATTTCTTGTAAGTATTATTGTTAGGTTGATTTTATTAATTTGTGATATTTACTGTTCCCAAAGATTTTTGAATATCTAATTTGCTCGATAATACAGCATATAATGAGTTTAAATAATTCAGCTGACTTGTTTTTAAATCCGTCTCAGCAGTCATTAATTCTAAATAAGTTTTCACACCGGCATCATATTGCAATTTAATGGTGTTATATACTTCTTCTGATAATTCTACATTTTCCTTTGAATTTCTCCACTCGTTGATATTTGCGCGGTAGTTGGCCATAGCCGCCGAATATTGAGCTCCGATTTGGTTTTCTAAATTTTCGATATCCATTTCTATTCTGGATTCCTGAAGTTCAGATTTTCGGATTTCTTGTGTTCTTTTGCCACCCTGAAAAATAGGGAAGTTCAGACTTATACCAAAGCTTGATTGAGGGAAATTATTTCCATATAGATCCCCAAATGAGTTGTTTCTGTAATTAAGGCCATAATTAGCAAATGCGCCAAGAGTTGGAAGGAATTGCCATTTTTGATATTGTGTATTTAACTTTTGTATATCTTTTAATGTTTGCAATTGCTTGAATTCAACGCGGTTAGCATAGTTTAATATTTCAGTAGTATCCAACAAGACGTTTGCTTCCATGTTTTGATTTTCAAAAGATAGCGTCAAACCATTGTTAGGGTTCATTCCTAATAATGTTTTTAGATAATCATATTTGTATTTTCTGATTTCTAAAGCTGATTTCAACTCTGCGTTTGCATTGTTCAATGAAATTTGAGCCCTTTTATAATCTGTTTTATCCACCAAACCTGTCTCATAACGAGCATTCGCTTCGGTGTACTGTCTCTGCAGACGTGTTATATTTTCTTGGATAATATTGATTTGTTCTTCGCTGGTAAGAATGTCGTAGTAAGCTTTACTTACATCAACAACAGTATTGATTTTAGTGTCTTCAACACTTAAATTATTTTGCTGCCGGATATATTTTGCTGCTTTGGAAGCTTGAAAAAGTCCGGGGTTTATAATGGCTTGATCTGCCTGGAATGTTAATGCTGAAGTATTGCGTTGCCCCATTGCAATATCCTGTCCGTTAATATTGGTAGTGGGTAACTGTGTAAAATGAGATAAACTACCATTAGCATTGATTTGAGGGAACCATCCCGAAAGAGCAGATGCAATTTCTCGTTCACCAATTTCTTGGTCAATTTTCGATTGTTTAACTTCAATTTTATTCTCTAATGCATATTGGATTAATTCATCCAAACTCGCATTATTGTTTAATCCATTTGTCGTCTGGGCAAATGTCGATCCTACCGAGATCGCTGTAAAGGAAACATAAAGTAAACAGTCCTTAATTCTAAATTTCATATATATTATATTTTAACCCCGTTCCAAATAATACCAACCATGGTTTCAATTTCTTCTTCAGTTGGTTTCGTTTTTTCATATAAACATCCTCTTACAAAGGAGATTGCTACTCCTAAATAAGCAGGTAATAATAATCGATTCTTCAAATTTTTTAAAAGTTTCAGCTTAACTCCTTCTTCCAAAAAATGATGAAGAATATTTCTTTCGGTTTTTTGTTTGAATAAATTTGTTCTGATCCCTTCATAGAACGGAGAACCATAAAATTGCTCTAAAAATCCGAAATGGTCTAAGTATTCCAGATAGTATAAAACAAGATTTTTCCATATTTGCTTAAACCTCGCTTCATAGGGCAAGTTAGCGTCTAATTGAGAAAAAACCTTTGTGGTAAGATTTTCCTTACAATACCAATATAATTCTACTATTAGATCATCTTTCGATGGAAAATAATGATAGATGGAACCGACAGCTACATTAGCTTCTTTTGCGATCATACTCATTGGCGAACCGTGAAAACCATGTATGTTTATTAGTTTTAGGGTGCTATGGAAGATCTGTTCCTTTTTTTCTGTTAATTGAATGTTCATTCGGTTGCAAATCTAACAATTAAATTAAAGCTAATTTGTCACGTGTTCGTTATAATTTTCCGGTTAAAAATCTCCAATGTTAAGAAATTGTTAAATCTTCAAATTGCTCTTGACACGTGTATATTTTACACTTACCTTTGTCGTATCATAATTTAGGTTTATAATTGGTTATTAAAGGTTTTCATTCTCCCCGTTTGAAAACCTTTATTCGTTTATATATATCTCTTTTTTAGATAGATAACCGATCTATAACTTCACACCAAAAATATTCTATAAAAACGCTATACTAAAAATCATTTCTTATTCTTTTTCAATAGCTCTTCTCGATTTTGAATTTATTTTTTAATCAACCTTTTGCAAGAAAAACACGATTTGCATTGCAATAAAAATCTCTATTAAAATCTTTTGAAAATTCCGTTGGAAAGGACTGATATTTTTTCTACTTGCCCGTATCTCACCCGTATCTCACCCGATTAAAACCCAATTATTCCCCATTCAGAATCGGGTTAAATTTGAAGCATTAGTGTGTGAAATTTAAACTTAGAAAAGTGTAAGCTTATTTAATGATAGAGGTAAGAAATAAATAAGGAGTAGAGATTTTATTAATTACAGTTTCTGAGATATTCTTCGATTTCTTCTTTTTTGAAATGAGTTTTACTATCTCCAAAATAGGTAGTAACATATGTAAGGACATATGCAATATCAATAGATGTGAGTTCGGGAACTCCAGGCATCAGTTGATTAAATTTAATGTTATTGACAGTTATTTCGCCAGACATGCCATTTTTGACAATACACGCTAGCTTATTTCTGTTTTCATTTAGGAAATTTACATCAGTAAGTGGAGGGTATAATTTTCCCAGACCTTCACCTTTGTTACCGTGACAGTTCTGACAGTGGGTGACATATAGTTTTTGACCATTGGTCGCGTATTGCATCGTTTCCACACTTAATTCCATATTACAAGAGAATAGGCAATAAAGTGTGATAACGATGCTGATAGACCCTAAAAAATAACGACTAGTCATTCTTATTTATATTCTGCTAAGATTACATCCAGATCTTCGAGTAACTTCTTGACTTGTTCATCATCTGTCCCATCATAGGCTCCTCTAATTCTTTTTTCCGGATCGATAATGACAAGGTATCCCTGATGATCATAACCCCCGGCAACATTTGCATCTTCTTTCGTATATACCATGTATTTTTCTGCAAGGCCATATACATCAGCCTTAGAGCCGGTAACAAATTGCCACTGTTCATTATCTACACCTAATTTATTGGCGTAATCTTTTAATACGGACGGTTGGTCGTATTTGAAATCAATACTATGTGATAAAAAAGCTATTTTTTCATTGCCTTTATATTTTTCGTAAGCTTTCAATAAATTACGTTGCATTGTAGGGCAAATACTTGGACAATGTGTAAAGAAGAAATTGGCAACATAAATTTTGTCCTTAAAGAAATCTTGCGAAAGCATAACGCTATCTTGGTTCAATAAAGAAAAATTAGGAATAGTATGATATAAGGTATCTACTACCTGTTTTCCATCAACTTCTTTTTCCACAGGGGTTCGTTCTCCGTAAATAGGTAGTTTTCTACTACTCGGACTGCATGAAATAAGGACGTAACTGCACAATATGGCTGCACATAGCACAGCAGGAAGATGTTTCATGATTAATTGAATTTTGATAATGAAGTTTTAATGTTCACAGATACGCGTTCGAATTGTTTTTTCATTTCACTGATCTTATTAACTTCTTTTTGTTGATAATCTTCATCTTCATTCATTGCATCGTAGTCTTTCATCCAGGTCATCATATTATCTGTTGCATTTTCAATGCTATCTTTTAAGTTGTTCAAATCAGCTCTTGTATTAGTTGTATCAAGGTCTGTTTTACTGGATTTTATAGCAGGAAGATTAATTAGAATGGAATCAATCAGCAAAGTAGTTTTGTCAAAATGCGGAATTTGAGGCATGATTTCATCATGGATTGCGATTGCTTGTTCTGATAGTTTCTGGTCTTTATTTTCAACCTGTTTATTCTGACATGAAGCAAAAATGATAGAAAACGCTGCACTAGCTAAGATTAAATTTTTCATGATTATAGAATTATGATTCAAGGCTCTTTTCCTTAATGGAAACAGATGCCGGGTTTAATGTTTCAAAATCGAAGTCTAAGTCACGGATATAGATCTCGTTATGTGCCACTGCACATAAGGTTCCATGTTTGTCAAAGACCTGTGTCTGGAAAGTTCTGACCACCTTTCCTTCTTTCTTAATTGTCTGTAATGTTTCCTCTAGTACGGACTGTTTTAAACGAATATTGACCTCTAAGTCAAATTTACCAGGCTTAATATAGTCGATGTGGGCCGTTTTCAACCAGGCCACCGTACGGGTAATTCCTTGATGTTTAAAATATTGATCTAACAGAATGGGATAGAAAGGATCAATGGCAGAGAAAATAGTTCCACCAAAAATTGTTTTGTTGGAGTTAATATTAAACAAGCTTTTATTGATTTTCACGTCGGCACCCAGGAAATTATCCATTATTCTACTCACCCAAATGCGTTGGAAGAAAAATGGTGGGTACAGTCTCAAACCCCATTTTAAAGTATTTGGAGATACTTTCATGGCGACAAAATTACGTTTAATTTCTAAGAAAATCTATCCTTCTATTGTAATAAAAGAATATGTACACTATATTCAATATATAATCCTGAAGTATGAATAATCAAAAGCAGAATAAGAAGGTTTGGATCCTAATTCTGGTAGCCTCTCTTGGCTACTTTGTTGATATATATGATTTAATTATTTTTTCAATCGTACGTATTCAGTCTTTCACAGATATAGGAGTTCCTGTCGAGCAGATGCGAAGTAAAGGTGAATATGTTTTGAATATGCAAATGGGGGGATTATTGATAGGGGGAATTATTTGGGGTGTTTTGGGGGATAAGTATGGGCGTTTAAAAGTACTTTTTGGCTCTATATTACTTTATTCCATTGCTAATATAGCAAATGGTTTTGTACATGAAGTGACAACCTATGGAATTATAAGGTTTATAGCCGGGATCGGTTTAGCGGGTGAACTAGGAGCCGGGATCACTTTAGTATCGGAATCTATGGATCGTAAGAAGCGTGGGTATGGTACAATGATTGTTGCAGGCGTAGGCGTATTAGGAGCTATTCTGGCCTATTTTATCTCCGAGTGGTTCAGCTGGAGAACAGCCTATTTTGTTGGTGGTGGAATGGGGATTCTGCTGTTATTTATGAGAGTAGGAGTATTAGAATCAGGGATGTTTTCTTCGATAGAAAACAAGAAAGTTCAGAAAGGACAGCTTTCCATGTTATTTAATAATGCAAGTCGATTTAAAAGATATCTTTACTGTTTATGTATTGGTCTTCCCATTTGGTTTGTAGTAGGGGTATTGGTTACACAGGCTCCTGAAATAGGAGAGGCTTTACACGCCCAAACGGTATTAAGTGCAGGAAAGGGAGTGATGTTTACCTATCTTGGAATATCATTAGGTGATTTTTTTGCTGGTTGGATGGCTCAGGTCTTTAAGTCGAGACGTAAAGTAGTCTTTATATATCAATTATTAATATTACTATTTTCTTGTATTTATTTAACCCGCATGGGGATTACAGAAACAGAATTCCTCTGGCTCGCCTTTTTTATGGGATTGGGAGTGGGTTATTGGGCAACATTTATAACCATTGCGGCAGAACAATTCGGGACGAATATTCGTGCCACGGTTACTACGACCGCGCCAAACTTTGTAAGAGGTGCGTTAATTCCCTCTACGATGCTTTATGGAATACTTGTCAATTGGGTAGGTATTATTGCCGCAGCTATGATTATGATTGTATTGCTTACCCTTATAGCAATTTTTGCTCTAAGCAAGCTGAAAGAAAGTTTTGATAAAGACTTAAATTATTTGGAAGAGTAAAAGAAAAGTCATAGGTAGTTGGGTAAATTGGTGGGTTAGGTGAGTATGTTTATGCGATTCTTCCAGGGCATTTTTTGCAACGCTTTCCTTTTCCCTTTTTATATTTCTTGCAGCATTTCTTAAATAAAAATTCTCCATTCGAATTAAAAGGAGAATTTCCCATTTGATCTTCAAATGGGCTGTCATCTAAAACTTGAAGCCTGATCATGGACTCGAACATGTTGCAAATATAAGTAATTTAGATTAATTAAAAATAACTAGCCTATTCTTTTTCTAAGGGTTTCCGCGATGTCGCTGGTAAAAGCTTGAATAATTTCGGGATCATCGATGTTATTTTGTATAACAAGATCACATGCTTCTTTGTGTGGTAGTAAATATTGGTTATATGAGGGTACCACATGATTGACCCACTTATACATTGCATCCTCATTACTGTAACCTCTTTCAATCAAATCCCGTCTAAGCCTCCTTTCTAAAGCAACTCGCTCGTCTGCATCAAGGAAGATGCGATAATCTAATAGTTCATTTACTTCTTCATAATGAAATATAAATAATCCTTCCACCACGAGAATGGGGGCAGGGTTTATTTGTAATATTTTTGGAGTAATGTCGGGATTATTAAAGGTGTATTCTTTTTGAAATATTGATTTCCCATCAAACAGATCTTTAATATGTTGGTAAAATGTGGATCTGTCGATCGCTGTTGGCAAATCAAAGTTATAAAGTTTGTTTTCTTCTTTTGTTTTCGTATTTGCGGGAATATAATAGTCATCTTGGGAAATCAAGGCGACTTCTTCTTCAGAAAAATGATTTAAAAAGCTTTTTAGGAAGAAAGTTTTACCTGAACCGCTACTACCAGCGATTCCAATTACATAGGGTTTGTTCATTTTAAATTTAGCACTAATTAACCGGTGCGCCGTAGGCAATTTCTATTAAAAATCTCTTGTCTAATGCACCAATATAAGATGCTGCAGATTTAGAAAGAATAACAATAGCATCTCTGCTTTCTGCAGTATCGGAGAATTTTCCTACAACCTTGGCAAAGGTAACACTTTTTGTTAATGGGTTGGTAATTTTTAAGATCGTTCCGATAGGAGCGGTTCTATGCAATGCAAGATTACTTTTACCACCGGACTCAAGATTTTCCATCCAGATTCCGATTCCTTTTTCTTTCTTTTCACGGATACCATATCGGTTCGTTTCGAATTCAATAATCTCTTCTCTGCTAAGATTTTCAGGAATTGGGATATTAATAGCGGGGGGGGCTGTTTCTTTTTGTACTACAGTTACATCTCCGTCGGGAATTTTTAATGTTTGACCTTCTCGAACAATATCGGAGTCTAGCTCGTTTAATTTCTTGATATTATCAACCGTAGTCGCAAAGCGGTTGGCAATAGAATATAATGTTTCATTTGCTCCGACTTTATATTCAGTCAGTACCTTACCCTGTACAATTTGTGAATTAGGATCTCCAAGAGGTTTGGATGGTCTAGCGGGTTCCGCAGTAACTACCTTTGGCTGCGTTTCATTTTTTTTCTTTTCCTCTTTTATTGGAATATGAACAGCATCACCAACACGTAAGTTTTTCTTATTGTTGACCGTCATAATATCTTTTACCGGTATACCATAAATTCTACTCAATTGATAGTAGGTATCCTTGGCTGAAACATCGTGCACGATGAAAGTTTTACCATTTATGACTGTTGTTTTTTCACTTGCTTTGTTTGATTGTGCCTGAGCCAGAGAGATTCCGGCAAATAAAAAAGAGGCAGAAAATATAATTAGAGTCTTTTTAAAAGACATATTGAATAATCGTTCTTTCATCATTGATTGCAATTATACTAAATATGATACAATTTCTCGCTTGTTGTATGACATAAAGAAAACTTGATTGCCTAATTGAAAATATGGTTGAGGTATCATTTTCTCCATTTCATTTATTATGACTTTTTGATCAAGGATCTGGTTTAAATTGCTAATAGCGAAGCAAAGATCAAATTTATCATGCTGTTGTTTATGATAGCACCACAGATAGTGGTTTCCTGATTTGCTTAGCCATAGCGGACCAAGTGTATGTTCTTGTTTTAAGAATCTCGGTGTTTGGGCATAGGTAACGGGATATTGAATTTTGTTGGCTGCAAAACTAAATTCCTGATCTTGGGCAGGCGAGTACTTACCTGTTTTGATGTTGATGGCAATACTTTCTCCTGAAGAGATAGTTCGATGACGAGCGTGGATTAATCCTTCATACACATCTAAAAGAACAAATTCATAGCTATTAAATACAAGTTCATTGTCTAATATTCTGATGATTCGAATCCCTTCTTGCACAGGAGTTTGTTCGCCTACTCTCTTCAATATCATATAACCATTTTGAATACTATCTAACGTCCATTCTTTCCCATCGGCCTGGCATGGAGACATCAGGCAATTTCCTTCAAAATCGAAAACAAAGAAAGAAGCAAGAGTGGTTTCAATATCCCTTGTTTCAACGGCTAAGTAGGGCTTAATAGAGTCGATCTCTATTTTCCAGATATTCGTTGGGAATGCTTTCTCGAAAATTTTATTTATCGTATATTTATTCATCCGATGATAAGCAAATTCGGGTAAAAAAAACTATTATGAACAAATTTACAAAATACATTTTAGGTATTCTCGCCATTTGCTTTCTGTCCTTCTTTCAATCTCAAGCACAGACAGTTTATTCTGTACCATTAAAAGAAGACATTGGACCAAATGCATGGCGTACCATGAAAAATGCAATAAAAGAGGCCAAATTAAATAAGTCAGCGTATTTGTTAATCGATTTAAACACTTTTGGTGGAGCCTTAAATTTCGCAGATTCTATTCGATCTAGTTTATTAAACGAAAATGAGTTCAAAACTATTGTATATGTTAATAATAATGCCGCTTCTGCGGGCGCATTAATCTCATTAGCAGCAGATTATATTTATATGCATTCGGGTGCTAGCTTAGGTGCGGCGTCTGTTGTAAACCAAAACGGTGAAATTCTTCCGGAAAAGTACCAATCCTATATGAGGGGTCTTATGCGGGCAACGGCAGAAGCTAAGGGAAGAGATCCGAAAGTAGCTGAAGCTTTTGTAGACGCTACAATATCAATTCCTACTTTAAAAGAAGATGGAAAATTATTGACATTAACGGCTTCCGAAGCAGTAAAAATTGGGTTGGCAAAAAAGGAGGTTAAAAGTACGGTAGATATTTATTCAGATTTAAGTATCTCAAATCCTGATGTAAAAGAACATCAAACGACTTGGGTAGATATGATTATTGGTTTTCTGATCAATCCATTGGTTAGTGGTATCTTAATTATGGGGATTATTGGAGGGATTTATTTTGAGTTACAAACACCCGGGATTGGTTTTGCACTTGTATTAGCATTGATTTGTGGAGCTCTGTTCTTCGCCCCATTATGGTTACAGGGGTTAGCAGATAATTGGGAAATCGCAATTTTCGTATTAGGAGTAATACTTATTGTTCTAGAAATATTCGTTATTCCTGGGTTTGGTGTAGCAGGTATTGCGGGAATTATCTTAATTTTATGCGGTTTAGCTTTCTCGATGGTAGCTAACGATTATTTTGATTTTAAACTTACCCAACCAGGATTATTAATGAATTCCTTTATTATTGTTATAGGTGCCATGATTTTGACTATTATATTAATGGTCATATTTGGTAAGAATGTATTGCAATCATCAACCTTTAAAAGATTAGTTCTTGAGGATGAACAAAGAGCTACTGAAGGGTATACTTCTTCTGTTTCTAAGTTAGATCTTATAAATAAAGTAGGGGTGACAAAAACGGTTCTACGGCCGAGTGGTAAAATTGAAATAGATAATGTATGGTATGATGCGGTTTCATTGGATAGTTTTATTGATGTAGGTGAGGAGGTTTATGTTGAAAAACATGAAAACTATAATCTGTTTGTACGAAAATTGTCTGAGAGAAAAGCTTAATGAAATCATTAGGTTAATTTTATAAAAAATTATAACATGAAAAAGCCAAGGAGTTAATCCTTGGCTTTTTCATGTTATAATCTGAAATGTTTAAAATTTTGCACCTAGAGTTAATACCACATTTGTTCTTGTGTTTTTAACATCTGCAATAGGCAAAGGACTATTAAGGGAGTTAAAATCATAAGGGATATGTGTGTAATTAAATTGCTTGTATTGTTGTGCTGTAACATCTACATATAATGACTTTGTCAGAATATATCCTAAACCTAAACTGGCAATATAATCGCTCTGACTATCTTCTTTATATGGGGAGCCAATCAGGTTAAATCCTGCGCGTCCCGCTAGTCGGTCGGTGAATAAAAATTCAGTTCCTATTTTAAAGTTAAAAGTTCCTTTATAGGTATCACTAATGCTATTAGTAATCTGATTTTCGAATTCTATATTTGGATCAGTAACGATTTCTCTGTATTTGATAGAAGAATAATTAAGATATTCGACCTCGGCTGACAATAAACCCCGCCCAAAGAATTTAGTAAGACCCACAGAGGTTTTCCATGGAGAAATAATTGCATAATCATAAGAACCACCATAATTTTGAGAACCATAACCCGGATGTAATGGATTTGTACTGTTTTCATCTACATAATAATCCACTATAGTTTCAATGTCACTGTCTTCTTGGATCTCTGTCCACGTAGGTGTGGTAATGTTAATACCAATATTCCAGTCCCAAGTTGGTTTATAGATGAAGCCTAATCCAAAATTAACACCAGAACCTTTAAGCATTAAATCATTAAAATCGTTTAGATCATAGCTAATATCGGTATATTTATAAGCATCGTTATTAGGCTTTCCAAAATCTGATTGTGGGTTTTCAGCAAGGATTTCCCCTGGCTCTTTTGTCCAACCTCTTTCTAAAAACGTACTTTTTGAGTCATATTTAAAAGAAATGAAACCAAATTTTGCTCCTATATAGAATTTATTACCGTAGTTAGCACCAAATGAAACATTCATATTGTACTTGAATCCATTTGTGATATAATCTAATTGCTGAGCTTTATCATCTGCTTCCAGAACTGTAGGGAAATATCCATTATTTGTTCCGGGAAGTTCCTCTACGAGGTATGAATTCCAAAAATCATTAGCAAAGGCATTATCATTTGCCATTATTTCTGAAAAGGAATTAACAATTGAGTTGTTATTATTAGTACCGGAATACTTTAAATAATCAGAGAAATTATTTTGTTTATCGATACTAAGGCCAACATTGAAATTTTGCCAGCCATAGTTTGGATCATTATTGGTAGGGTAGTGGATGACTACACCGGCATTTTCCAGACCGAATTTACCTTGATTTTGAGAGATAGAGTTTCCGAAGTAATTGGATTTATTCGTATTGTTCAAGTAGTTTACAGATACGGATATATCGGATTGTCCATAAAATCCCAGTCCTGCGGGGTTACCTGAAATCGAACTGATATCGCCTCCCAGAGCAGTGTTTACTCCTCCTAAGGCTTTAAAACGAGCAGTTCCTGATGTTATATCTCTTGAAATTAGAAGGGCATTACTCTCCAAGGTTTGAGCATGTAAATGAGAATAATTATAAGTTAGTGCAAGGCAGGTTAGAGAGAATAAAATTTTTTTCATATATAATCTGATTCTTATAAAAAGATATAGCCAATATAAATTTATATTGGCTATAAAATATTTTCTTGTTAATTAGCGTCTACTTCCACTTCTTCCTGAAGATGAACTAGAACCTGAGCTTCTGCTGCTACTTCCGGAGCTGCTTCCTCGGCTCACCGAGCCACTATTTGAGCTTCCACGATCTATACTTCCGCTAGAACGTGTTGGTGTTGGTGTAGTTGTTCTTGCCGGAGTTGAAGATCTTGTAGGAGTTGAAGATCTTGTAGGAGTTCTGTTAATAGTACCTTGAGATCTAGAAGAAGGTGTTCTTGTTGTTGGAGCACTTCTATTGATTGTACCTTGAGATCTTGTAGAAGGTGTTCTGGTAACAGTGCCATTTGTATTAGAACCTGATCTAGAAGAAGGTGTTCTGGTAACAGTACCATTTGAATTAGCACCTGATCTGGAAGAAGGCGTTCTATTGACGTTTCCTTGGTTTCTATCGGAACTTGTACGGGCACCACTTCTGTTAGAGGCTATACCTGATCTGCTATTAACAAATCTTCCGCTTGCATCCCTAGTCACTCTACCACTAATAGATCTTGGTGCATAATTAGGAGAATAGCTTCTTCCGGATGCAACACGTCTGTTTCCAATATTAGATCCACCGCCATAATAAGGATGCCCCCAATAATTGTAGTACGAGTTAAAACCCCAATGATTATATCCATACCATGGTGAACCCCAGCCCATACCGTACCAAGGTGATCCCCAACCCATGCTATACCAAGGAGAACCCCAGCCCCAGCCGAGAGACATTCCCCATCCAGAGTTCCAGCCAAAGCCAAAACCGGAATATCCATACCATGGATCAAACCAAGGGTCGTAATACATCATTCCAGGGGAATAGTAGTGAAACCTGTTGATTCTATTAGCGTATTCTAAATCCTCTAAACCACCCTCTAAATATTCTTCATCAGTATATTCATCAGCATAATAGTCAGATTGAGCAATAGATTGATCTTGTGCTTCATCCGTATAATAGTAGTCAGGGCTTTGATAAACCGATCGGGTGTCTTGGTTATTGTAGACATCATCACGGTATACTGTCCGGCTTGTAGTCGAACAGGAGCTTATCAGCGCAACTAACGCGATGGTAAACCCTACTAAAAATATCTTGTTGTTTTTCATGATCCTAACACAGTTAAATTCGATTTTACAGTCATTAATTATTATCTTAGACCCGATTTTATCGACAGGGTTTAATCGAACTATCAAAAATACAAATATTTTTTTGCATTGCTGTTAATCAGTGTTAAAGTACACATAAACCCATATTTTAATTAAAATACAATTTTATTTATCGAATGAGTAAAGGGATAACAAGCCGTAGCGAAGATTACTCGCAATGGTACAATGATCTGGTAATTAAAGCAGATTTAGCAGAATATTCTGCAGTAAGAGGATGTATGGTTATTAAACCATATGGTTATGCAATCTGGGAAAGAATGCAAGCTATTCTTGATAAAAGATTTAAAGAGACAGGGCATTCTAATGCCTATTTCCCCTTATTTATTCCCAAATCTTTCTTTTCTAAAGAAGCCTCTCATGTGGAGGGATTTGCTACTGAATGTGCTGTAGTAACTCATTATAGATTGAAAAATGATGGTAATGGTAATATTATTGTCGATGAAGATGCAAAATTAGAGGAGGAGTTAATTGTTCGTCCGACATCAGAAACTATTATCTGGAATACTTATCGCGGATGGGTTGAATCTTATCGGGATCTTCCAATTTTGGTAAATCAGTGGGCAAATGTTGTACGTTGGGAAATGAGGACACGCTTGTTTTTGCGAACGGCAGAATTTCTATGGCAAGAAGGCCATACAGCACATGCTACTCAAGATGAAGCAATTGCTGAGGCACAGCAAATGCTGGATGTTTATGCTGAATTTGCGGAAGGAACTTTAGCAGTACCAGTAATAAGAGGAAGAAAAACAGAAAATGAACGTTTTGCCGGAGCATTAGATACATTATGTATAGAGGCTTTAATGCAAGATGGAAAGGCTTTACAGGCAGGTACTTCTCACTTTTTAGGACAAAATTTTGCTAAGGCTTTTGATGTTAAATTCACTACAAAAGAAGGGAAATTAGATTATGTATGGGCTACTTCCTGGGGAGTTTCTACCCGTTTAATGGGTGCTTTAGTGATGGCCCATTCAGATGATCAAGGTTTAGTTATTCCTCCGAAATTGGCTCCCATCCAAGTGGTAATCGTTCCTATTTATAAAACAGAAGAAGAAAAGGCAAATCTCGATGCTTATGTGAACGAATTGACAGCTGCTCTAAAACAACTTGACATCTCTGTGAAATATGACGACAGAGACACGCAGAGACCTGGATTTAAATTTGCTGAATGGGAGTTGAAAGGCGTTCCATTGCGTGTAGCTGTCGGTTCGCGCGATATGCAAAATGCTACCGTTGAATTAGCACGTCGTGATACACAAACTAAAGAAACTGTTCAACAGGCCGGTTTACCAGACCGAATCGCTGCTTTACTAAATGAAATACAAGAGAATATTTATAACAAAGCTTTAAACTTCCGTGATACACATATTACTGAAGTGAATTCTTATGATGAGTTCAAACAAGTACTCGAAGAAAAGGGCGGCTTTATTTCTGCACATTGGGATGGGACTTTAGAAACAGAAAAGCGTGTGAAAGAAGAAACGAAAGCTACAATTCGATGCATTCCTTTGGATTCAATTGAAGAAGATGGGGTTTGTATTTTCACTGGTAAACCATCTAAGCAAAGAGTATTATTTGCTAAAGCATACTAAAAAAATGAAAAACCTATTGATTTTAGGTTGTGGTTGGTTGGGTGAAGAACTTGCCCGCAAACTCATGAAAAAAGGTTGGAATTTATGGGTAACTACCACAAATGAGGAAAAATACCATCGTCTGCACAACGATGGTGTTTTTACCTTTATACATGATTTTGATAGAGATCTCTATCTTGATTTACCGGTTGATATTGCATTCGATGTAGTTCTAAATTCAATTCCTGCAACAAAAAAGAATACAGTGGTTGAAATTGAACATAGGTTCTTGCAAGTATTCCAAACACTTTGCTCTATTAATTATAAGAAACATATTTTTCTGAGTTCAGTAGGCGTATACCCTGATTTAGATGAGACATTTTATGAAACTTATAATCAGGAGGGCTTGATGTCAGAAAAGCTTAGAATCGCTGAGAAGAAAATGATCAGTCTTCCATATAGTTCAGTGTTTAGATTAGGAGGATTATTTGGGAAAAATCGAATCTTTGGAAAATATTTTCAAGACAAGATCGTGACGATAGGGGATCAACCTTCAAATTTTATTCATTTAGATGATGTGATTCAAATCCTCGAACAATCTTTTGAATTAAATCTTGAATCCGGTTATTATAATTTGGTCAGTCCTGAACACCCGGATAAGAAGGAGGTTATTATGAGCAGCGCCAGAAAGTATATGTATAGTTATCCTTCCTCTTTTGAACCTGATAATAGTTTTCAGAAAATTGTTAATGCTGATAAGATCGTCAAATTGTTGAATTACCAGTTTAAATACCCTTCTCCATTAGATTTTTAATAACTTAGCCAGAATAAAAAAAATTGCGATATGAATTACAAATTTGCAACCAAGGCTATTCATGCCGGACAGGAGGCAGATCCTACCACAGGCGCTGTGATGACGCCAATATACCAGACATCAACTTATCAACAGAAAGCACCCGGAGATCATAAGGGGTACGAATATTCTCGTGGTACTAATCCGACACGTAAAGCCTTAGAAGATTGTATTGCTGCTTTAGAGAATGGTAAATTCGGTTTAGCATTTTCTAGTGGGATGGCGGCCACTGATTGTGTATTAAGATTATTAAAACCTGGTGATGAAGTAGTAACAGGAGATGATCTATATGGTGGATCCTATCGTATCTTTACTAAGGTTTATGAACCCCTAGGTATTATTTTTAAATTTGTTAATACTTCAGATACACAAGCAGTAGCAGATGCTATAACAGATAAAACAAAATTAATCTGGGTTGAGACACCAACAAATCCAACCTTAAAATTAGCGGATATCGAAGCTATTGGCAAGATCGCTAAGGAAAAATCAGTGATTTACGCAGTTGACAATACTTTTGCATCTCCGTATTTACAAAACCCTTTGGATTTGGGAGCTGACATCGTTATGCATTCAGTTACAAAATATTTAGGAGGACACTCTGATGTGGTGATGGGAGCTTTGGTGTTAAATGATGAAGAGCTTTACAAGCAACTATGGTTTTATTATAATGCCTGTGGCGGAACCCCTGGACCTCAAGATTCCTTTTTGGTCTTACGTGGTATCAAGACTTTGCATTTAAGAATGAAAGCACATTGTGAAAATGGACGTAAAATAGCTGAATACTTAAAAAATCACCCGAAGATTGAAAAAATTTATTGGCCGGGGTTTGAAGATCATCCGGGCCATGAAGTTGCTAAAAAGCAAATGAAGGATTATGGTGGGATGCTGTCTATTGTTCTTAAGGGGGCCGATTTAGCAGAGACTTTTGATATTGCCTCAAGATTTAGGGTTTTTACGTTAGCAGAATCATTAGGAGGTGTAGAATCTTTAATTAATCATCCGGCTACAATGACCCATGGTTCTATTCCAAAAGAAACAAGGGAAAAAGTAGGTGTAGTAGATAATTTATTACGTCTGTCTGTAGGTATTGAAGATGCTGAAGATTTAATTGCCGATTTAGAACAGGCATTATCTCATTAATTTATTGTAATAATTATTTTAATTGCACACAGAACTTTGTACATTTGTGGAGCTTTAATAGGAGATTATCAAAAATGGAAAATACAACAGTAGAAAGACCAGCAAAACATACGGATAACAATGCTAACCGTACTGAATATTATGTTTCTTTAACTATTGCAATAGTGATCGGTTTAGTAGGGGTATTCATTCGTTTCGTACCGGATGTCATTCCTGCATTTGATCAAATGGCATCATTGTTTTCTTGGATTGCAAATATTGCAGTTCTTATTGCTGCTTTCTTAGCGTTTAAAGTTGTTTTTGCTATCTTAGGATTCAGTAAAAAATAAAAATATTTTAATGATATAAAAAGGCGCTTGACAATTCTGTCAAGCGCCTTTCTTTATATCAACTCCGAGTATACCGCGCTAGGATTAGCGAGAACTTAAAGGATGAATTTCCTAAATAAAAAAGTCCGGCTCTTGCCAGACTTTTTTAGATTATTTTCACTTTTACTTAGTTGAAAATTGACCAACCAGTAATAGGGTAAGGAATTCTAGATAAAATCAATATCAAAGCGATGATGTAGAAAATCAACACTGTTTGATTCGCTTTCTTTGGATTAGCAATCTTTTTAGATTTAGAATAACCAATGGTAATCAGAATAATTGCAATGATCATCATTAGAGGATGCTCTAAAAAGTAAAATCTTGATGAGGCTACTTTCATATTAGATCCCGAAAAACTACTAAACCCTAAAGCTGAAGTAAAGTAGACGATTAATCCAATTACTAGTTGTAAGTGGGCAGAAATCAAACCAATTAATGCTATTTTGCGGTTATAACCTTTATTTCCAAAATAATTAGCTAGTGTGATAACGATGACAATTATTAATGCAGCTAACAAAATAATTGCGAGGGTAGAATGTAAATGTTTCATTTCTTATAAATAGTTTCAATTATTATAATAGCACAAATATACTATTTTGAAAGTCGTTTGTCTCCTAATTCTTTAAACTCAGATTTAGCTTTAAAGTTTGGAAAGGCCTGTTCCATACTTAACGTATAACCAATATCAAAGAATAACCGGATATCGGCTAGTATTCCATCAAAATTCCAATTGTCGTCCAATTCATCCGTTACGGCATGATAACGTCCCGCTAATGCTTTTTGACGATTATTAATAACAGTAGTATCAGTCTCTAGATAATCCCCACCACTACCCATATATAATCCTGGAACTCCTACTTTAACGAAATTGAAATGGTCAGAGCGGTAGAACCCTCCTGCAGTTGGACTTCCTTCAGGTACGATCTTACGATTAAATTTAGCACCTGATAATATAGCGTAGTCTTCTAATTCCGTTTGTCCTGTTCCTGTTACTCTAAAACCATTCATAGCACCAACGGGATTAAAAGAGTCCATATTGAGGTTTGCAACAGTTTTGGACAAAGGATATATAGGATGTTCTGCGTAATATTGAGAACCCAATAAACCTTGTTCCTCAGCCGTTACCGCAAGAAAGACAATACTTCTTTCAGGTTGTACTTTTGCAGCTTTAAAAGCCTTGGCAAGTTCAAATAAGGCAGCAACTCCGGATGCATTATCAATTGCACCATTAAAAATAGAGTCACCATTTGTAGCTTCACCTATGCCAAGGTGATCCCAATGAGCAGTGTAAATTATAGTTTCTTCAGGTCTTTTTGATCCCTTGAGCGTAGCGATCACATTGTTTGATTTTGACTCTCTAAAAGTATTCTCAAGTTTAACGGATGTGTTAATGTTCATAGGAACAGCTTTAAAACCCGGTTTTTTCGCTTGTTCCATCAAATCCGGGCTTAAACCACCTAGTTGGAATAATTTTTTTGCAGTTGCGTTACTAACCCATCCTTGGAACTTACTGAGATTTGTTCCCTTATTTTCTGGGACTAAGGATAGGCTGGGGCCTGTCCAACCACTACGAACCACATTCCATCCATAGCTTGCAGCTTCAGTTTCGTGGATCAATAATATACCGGTAGCTCCTTGTCGCGAAGCTTCTTCGAATTTATAAATCCAACGACCATAATAAGTCATTGTATCCGCTTTGAAAAGATCTTTATCATAACGACCGGGATCAGAAACCATTACAACTACGGTTTTTCCCTTTACATCCAGTCCTTCATAATCGTTCCAATTGTATTCAGGAGCAACAATACCAAAACCTGCAAAAACTAAATCCGTGTTCTCTACATCGATTTGCTCAACCATCTGAGGAGATCCTATTACATAATCATCCAAATATTTTGCACTAAGTTCGCCGTTCTTTCCTTTGAAAGTTAGATTTGGGTTTATAGGTTTTGAATTAATTTCTACCATCGGCACCTCTTGGAAATAAGAGTCTCCATTTCCGGGTTCCAATCCTAAACTTTTGAATTGCTCTTGAATATAATTTACAGCAAGTGTATCACCTTTACTAAAAGGCATTCGTCCCATAAATTCATCGGATGATAATTTAGCAACATAAGCTTTATAGGTGTCTTCTGTAATTGCATTAATTGCTGATGAGTCCAAGCTCGTGGGATCATAAGCGGAATTTGTACCTTCTGATTTACAAGAAGCAAATCCTAATAATAAGGAGGCAGCAATAAATAGTTTGTTGTTCATATTGTTGTCGATTATTCAGTATTAGACTTTTTGGTTATATAAATTTAAGGTATTGAGTTAACATCAATGGGCTTTACTTCAGCAATAGGATGAAATAAATAGATTCTTTGCGTTTTTACTTCCAGACATTTATATCTTTTTCTTAATTTTTCCAATTTCTGAAATACCCTTCCATTCTTTATGCTGAAGTAACTATTGATTTCAATAGTATCAATGGTAATGAGTTCGGATTCTTCTTTATCATACGATTTCAAGACTTTGTACAAATTTAAATCCGTACAACTCGAAGCAGCTGGATTATTCATGTATTTAATCAAGGCTAAATTGATATCCTCAGGAAATAAGTTGAGGCGAATAAAAGGATCCATCAGGCTCTTAAAGCTATTTTTCCATTCAATACCATGGGGTTTTACTTTGTTTTTATGAATCTGCCATGTTTTAAGGTGTGCAAATTCATGAACAGTTGTAATTAGAAAAGAATATGGATTAAGATCATGATTGATCGTTATTTGATGTGGTTCATCTTTATATGGAGAGCGATAGTCTCCAAGTTTAGAAGTTCGCGTTCGGGTAACCTTGAATCGGCATCCTGTATCATTGATCCATTGGGAGATGATGGGGGCTGCAGTAGAAGGTATATATTTACTTAACTGTTTGCTAAAATCAGGCATGATCTACAAACTTATTAGTTTTTTGCAGATTTCAGAATAATAAGAAGCTTAATTTTAGCAGGGATACAGAATTAATTATATTTGATGAATGACAATCCCGCTTGCTTATCTTTGTTGGTAACAAGCAAAAATTGCTAATCGAATATATCGGATGTTAAGTAAACTACAGATTAAAAACTATGCATTAATTGATGCATTGGATATCAATTTTGATGATAAACTCAATATAATTACAGGAGAAACCGGCGCAGGTAAATCTATTATAATGGGCGCTTTAGGTTTGATCTTAGGAAATAGGGCAGAAAGTAAACATTTCTTTGACGAAAGTAGAAAATGTATTATTGAAGGGCATTTTTTTGTCAAAAACTATAATCTAGAGGATCTATTTATATCCTTGGATCTGGATTACGAAGATATAAGCATAATTCGAAGGGAACTTCATGCTGATGGGAAATCCCGGGCTTTTGTTAATGACACTCCTGTTAATTTACAGACCTTAAAAGTTTTAGGAGAAAAATTAATTGATATTCATTCCCAGCATGCAACACTACAAATCAATACTGAAAATTTCCAATTATTAGTTTTAGATACCGTTGCTCAAAACAAAGAACTATTACATGCGTATAGCACCGGATATAAATCTTATAAAAAAGCACTTTCAGAAGTAAAAAAATTAGAAGAGGAGTTGGAGAAATCAAGATTAGAGTCCGATTATCAACAATTTATTTTTAATGAGCTTGATCAGGCTAATCTTCAGAATTCAGAGCAAGAAGATTTGGAATCAGAACAATCTCAATTAGAAAATGCAGAAGAAATTAAACGTCATTTTCATGCTGCCAATACACAACTGGAAGGTACTGATTTAAGCGTATTGGACGGTCTGAAGCAGGTGTTAACTTCTCTTCAAAACGGTGTTAGATACTTACCTTCATCAGAACCCTTAGCTGATCGACTTAATAGTACGCTAATTGAATTGAAAGATATCAGTTCTGAAATTGAACAGGTTGCAGATGGTATAACGATGGATGAAGAAAGACTAAGTATTGTTAATGAAAGACTATCCTTGTTATATGATCTTCAGAAGAAACATCGGGTTACCACAGTAAAAGAGCTTCTGGAATTAAAGCAAGAAATTGAAAATAAACTTCAAGAATCTGATTTACAGGAAGAACATATTGAAAAAATGAAAGTAACAATTGAAAAATTGTTTCGAGATATTACGAAGCTTGCAGAGCAGCTACGAAAAAACCGGTTGAATGCGGTAAAAGTGGTAGAGAAGGAAGTGAAAGAAGTATTAAGCAGAGTTGGAATGCCCCATGCACAATTACAGGTTGAGTTAAATAAGTTATCAGAGTTTAAATCAACAGGTCAGGATGAGGTTGCATTCATGTTTTCTGCAAATAAAGGTCAAGCATTACAGCCCATTCACAAAGTGGCATCCGGAGGTGAATTATCCAGGGTTATGTTGGCAATAAAATCTCTGGTAGCTAAAACTTCTGCATTGCCGACGATAATTTTCGATGAAATTGATACGGGGATTTCAGGAGAGGTGGCGTTAAGAGTAGGGGAGTTGATGGAGGAACTTGCAGAAAATATGCAGGTCATTAGTATTACACACTTACCTCAGATTGCTTCTCAGGGAAATAGTCATTTTAAAGTATATAAAGAGGATAAAGGAAATAAAACTAAATCCAACATTGTGTTAATGAATGAAGAGGAAAGAGTGTTGGAGATTGCGCAGATGTTAAGTGGTGCGAATCCGGAGGATACCGCAATACAACATGCTAAAGAGATGTTGAAATAAATAAAAAAGGTATTACTAAAAATTGCAATACCTTTTTTGTTAATTTTTTAATTACCTATTTCGGCATCTGTTAGCACAATTTTAACACGCATAGCTTCAGGTTTTACATTTTCAGTAAATAAATCAAAAGCTTTTAGATAAACTTTCCCAACAGAATAATATGCATTATAACTATGGCCTCTATCCCCAGGATTTTCTGCAGGAACATTATAATATGTTCCGACATTGTTTTCAAATTGTATGGCAACATTTACATGTCCGTCCTCATAATAAACATCATCTAATTCAGGCATACTAATAACCGCTTCATAAGTGTTATCGGCAGTTTTAACCCAATCCCCAGATGATAGTGGGAATACATAGCTATATCCTGGTAAATAATTGGTGACATATTCTTTCGTACAAGAGCTAAAACTTAGAAGTGAAGCCGTACCAATTGCAAATGCTAATAAAATTTTTTTCATGAGTGGTAGTGTATTAGTAAATAATTTCTTTCTTTTAATTAAAGACAGTTTTGACTGCAAAAAGTTTAAAATGTTTAGCAAAATTGTTGCTATTTTGATAAGTATTTAAAATAACCGCATTATCCAATGCCTATTGTTTGATATTTTTTAGGCGGTTAACAGAATATATTTTTATAGCATTTCCTTCTTTAGTCAATAATTTTTCATCTTTGAAATCAGCTAGCATTCTACTAATTGTTTCGTTAGCAGTTCCTGCAAGCGCGGCCAAATCATCGCGGGAAATTTTAATTGTTACTTCATCAAGTTCTGAGTGCGACTTTTCGGCAACATTCACCAAAGCATTCGCTACACGTTTGCGGACGGAATCATAAGCAAATCCTAACATTTGCTCTTCCTTCTCCCTGATATTTTGAGAAAGTTCCTTGATTAGTTTGGAGGCAATTCCCGGTTTTTTATATAATAACTCAAAGAAATTGTCTTTATGAATTAACGCAATTTCTGCATCTTCGAGAGTGGAAGCATTATCCCCATATTTATCATTCAAAAGAACGGATTCCAATCCGAAAAATTGATTTTCTATAAAGATATTGGTAGACAATTCGCGGCCATCTTTATAATTAAGAAAAGTTCTCACTTTACCTTTTTTTAGATAGTAAACATATATTGGAGTATCACCGGCCTCATAAATGGTTTGCTTCTTCTTAATGGACTTCGTTCTGCCATGATCTGCTAAATCTTGCAATAAGAATGCTTGTTCATTTTCATCTAATCTTAAATTATCCGCGCTAGAAATATCCTTATTAACGATTTGGGCACGTTTTTTAAAACGACTTTCTATTGCGTTTAATAACTCCAAATCATCAAAAGGTTTCGTCAAATAATCATCAGCCCCCATTTCCATCGCTTTCCTAAGATCTGCCTTTTCCGTTTTTGCTGTTAAGAAAATAAAAGGAATTTGTTGCGTGTTCTCATGTTTGCTTAGCATGTATAATACACCATATCCATCGAGTTCAGGCATCATAATGTCACATAGAATTAAGTCTGGTTGATACTTTATTGCCATATCTACCCCCGTCTTACCTTCTTCAGCAACTAAGACTGAGTATGTACCTGTTAATTCTAAAATTTCAGCTGTACTTTCTCGAATGTCGCTGTTGTCTTCAATAATTAATATTTTTTTCTTTTCCATTATTCTTGGATAAAAAACAATTTAAAAACGGCTCCTTGATTTAATTCAGACCAATACTCAGATTTTCCTCCCATTAACTCCACATATCGCTTTACAATATTCAAACCTAGACCGGTTCCAGGGATATTTCCGGTATTGTTTGCACGAAAGAATGGTTCAAAAAGATTCGCTTGTTCCCCTAAAGGAATTCCAATTCCATTGTCTTTAATGGTTACAAATAACTGATTTCTACCAATCTGGGTGTTAAATTCAATAAAAGTATCTTCACCTGAATATTTAATTGCATTAGATATCAAATTGATGATACTATTCTTCAATAAATTTGGATCAATGAAAAAACCGGACTCCTCACCGGTGTGCTGGTAAATAATATGCTGATTTTTTTTACAGATCATCTGCATCTCCTCGGTAATTTCCTCCCCAAGTTGAACGATATTGGTTTCCATTTTATTGACTACGACTACTCCTGCTTCTAATTTTTCAAGGTTCAGGAAGTCATTTAATATCGTATTTAATAACTGAACGGAATTTTTGATTCTATTGGTATGCTTTTCAATCGGTGCATATTCCTCTTTTTCAACGTATCGATCAATAAGAGATGCCGATAATTGCACGGAGCTAAGGGGGGTTCTGAATTCGTGAGAGGCCATGGAAACGAAACGGGATTTGAGCTGATTAAGTTCTTTTTCTTTCTCTAAGGAAACACTTACATCAGCTTTTGCTCTTTCAAGCTCCGATACCAACGTAATAAGGTCTTTCGTTCTTTCCCGGACCTTGAGCTCTAATTCCTGGGTATGTTTCTTAAGTTCATTTTCAGCCTGCTTTTCCTTTGTTAAGTCATGTATAAATCCTGTAAATATCTTACGGTCCTTATAAAAAACTTCACTTACAGCTAAACGGAAAGGAAATGTTACACCATCTTTTTTTAATCCTCTAACTTCTCTACCTATACCAATAATTCGTTTTCTTCCTGTTTCCTCATAATTAGAGATGTAACGGTCATGATTTGATCTATCAGGTTCAGGCATAAGCATGGAAATGTTATTTCCTATTACTTCCTCGGCAGTATAACCAAATAAAGCCAGGGCAGCAGGGTTTATGCTTTCTACCAAGCCGTGCTTATCGATAGTAATGATGCCGTCTATGGCATTGTCGATAATAGCTTCTAAAAGTCTAGCTGATTCTAACACGTTTTATTTTACTAGTTTTTTGTATTTAATTCTTTTTGGACCTGTATCTCCAAGTCTCTTTTTACGGTTCTCTTCATATTCCGTATAATTACCTTCGAAGAAATATACTTGAGAATCACCTTCAAAAGCCAGAATATGCGTACAGATCCTATTCAAAAACCAGCGGTCGTGAGAGATGATTACCGCACAACCTCCAAAGTTTTCAAGGCCTTCTTCTAAAGCTCTTAGGGTATTAACGTCAATATCATTCGTAGGCTCATCAAGCAATAATACATTTGAACCTTTTTTTAATGTTATAGCTAAGTGAACACGATTTCTTTCACCACCCGATAGTACACCTACTTTTTTCTGTTGGTCAGCACCATTGAAATTAAACTTGGAAACATAAGCTCTGGAATTCATGGATTTATTGCCAAGCATAATGTTTTCATTAGCACCTGTGATATTTTCCCATACTGTTTTGTCCTGATCTAGGTCGTCATGCATTTGATCTACATATCCTAATGCAACAGTTTCACCTACACGAAAAGTACCTGTATCCGGTTGTTCTTGCCCAGTGATTAAGCGGAATAAGGTGGTTTTACCAGCACCATTCGGTCCGATAATACCTACTATTCCAGCAGGAGGCAAAGAGAAACTTAAGCCCTCAAATAATATCCTATCTCCATAAGACTTACTTACATTGCTGGCTTCAATAACCACATTCCCTAAACGCGGACCAGGAGGAATAAACAACTCTAATTTTTCTTCCCTTTCCTTAGTTTCCTCAGAGGCTAGTTTCTCATAGTTATGGAGACGGGCCTTGGATTTGGCATGCCTTGCTTTAGGTGCCATTCTAACCCATTCTAACTCTCTTTCCAGTGTTTTCTGGCGTTTACTTTCAGTTTTCTCTTCTTGAGATAAACGTTTTGCTTTTTGGTCTAACCAAGAAGAATAATTTCCTTTCCAAGGAATACCTTCTCCACGGTCTAGTTCAAGAATCCATCCGGCAACATTGTCTAAGAAATAACGATCGTGAGTTACTGCAATGACAGTTCCTTTGTATTGTTGTAAATGTTGTTCAAGCCAGTCAATGGATTCAGCATCCAAGTGGTTGGTTGGTTCATCTAATAAAAGAACGTCAGGTTCTTGTAATAAAAGTCGACACATAGCAACCCTTCTTCGCTCTCCTCCTGACAAATTGGCAATAAGTGAGTCAGGTTCCGGACATCTTAGTGCGTCCATTGCTCTTTCTAATTTACTGTCTAATTCCCATGCATTTGTGGCGTCAATAATATCCTGTAATTCACCTTGTCTCGCTAAAAGTTTATCCATCTCATCCGGGTTTTCATAAACCTCGGGAAGGCCAAATTTTTCATTAATTTCTTCATATTCTTTTAAAATCGAGGCGGTTTCAGCAACACCTTCTTCAACAATTTCCTTTACGGTCTTGCTGGGGTCTAATTCAGGTTCTTGAGCTAAATAACCCACAGAATAGCCAGGTGAAAATACGACCTCACCCTGATACGATTTATCAAGTCCGGCAATTATTTTCAATAGAGATGATTTACCAGAACCGTTTAAACCAATCACCCCTATTTTAGCTCCATAGAAAAAAGAGAGGTAGATATTTTTAAGTACTTGTTTGGAAGGGGGATAAATTTTGTTTACCCCAGCCATTGAGAAGATGATTTTTTCGTCAGCCATAGGATAGATGAAAGTTTCTATAAGTTTTTACACAAAGATAATGGAATTACTGACAAATTGATAGTTTTAGGGCTATGGCGTAATTGTTGATAAAAAATATCTATAACAAATGTGTGTGATTTGTATTTTTAGTACATTTATAATGTTGATCACCCAATTTAATTGAGAAAGGAATTTAATGGAAGCAAAATTTTCACCCCGAGTTAAAGATGTTATCTCCTATAGTCGTGAGGAAGCATTGCGCTTGCGTCATGATTACATAGGAACAGAACATCTCTTGCTGGGATTAATACGTGAGGGCGATGGTGTAGCAATAAAGATATTAAAGAATATCGGAGTTGATATGGGCGCTGTGCGTCAGTCAGTGGAGGATGCTGTGAAAGGTTCTTCCGTTTCACGATCACCTATCAGTAATATGCCGCTTACTAAGCAAGCTGAGAAAGTCTTAAAGATTACTTATTTGGAAGCTAAAATTTTTAAAAGTGATATTATAGGGACCGAGCATTTATTATTGGCGATATTGCGTGATGAGGAAAACATCGCCTCACAAATCTTACAGCAATTTAATGTTTCATATAACGTATTTAAAGCAGAAGTAGAACAGAATGCCACCGGTATTACTGATGAGGCTTCGAACACACCATCAGGAGGAGATGAAGAATATCCTGATGAAGATTCACAATTTTCTTCACCTAAAAAGGTGTCTGATATTAAATCCAAGACTCCTGTTTTAGATAACTTCGGTCGTGATTTAACAAAAGCAGCTGAAGAGGGTAAATTGGACCCGATTGTAGGACGTGAGAAAGAAATTGAAAGGGTTTCCCAAATTCTTTCACGTAGAAAGAAAAACAACCCTATTTTAATTGGTGAGCCTGGTGTTGGAAAATCAGCGATCGCTGAAGGACTTGCGCTTAGAATTATCCAAAGAAAAGTATCAAGAGTATTATTTAATAAACGCGTAGTAACACTAGATCTGGCTTCATTAGTAGCCGGGACTAAGTACAGAGGCCAGTTCGAAGAACGAATGAAGGCTGTTATGAACGAATTAGAAAAATCTCCTGATGTTATTTTGTTTATTGATGAGATTCACACCATAGTAGGGGCAGGAGGTGCTTCCGGTTCTTTGGACGCATCTAACATGTTTAAACCAGCGCTAGCACGTGGAGAAATTCAGTGTATAGGAGCTACTACATTAGATGAGTATCGTCAATATATTGAGAAAGACGGTGCTTTAGATCGTCGTTTTCAAAAAGTTACTGTTGAGCCAACTTCTATCGATGATACCATAGAAATTTTAAATCGTATCAAAGATAAATACGAAGAGCATCATAATGTAACTTATACGCCAGAAGCTATTGACGCATGTGTTTCATTGACTACCCGATATATTACGGATCGTTTTTTACCGGATAAAGCAATCGATGCTTTAGATGAATCCGGCTCTCGTGTTCATTTGAACAATATTCACGTTCCTCAAAGTATTATCGATATTGAAGAGAAAATTGAAGAGGTGAAGTTGGAGAAAAATAAAGTAGTTCGTAGTCAAAAATATGAAGAAGCTGCTAAACTTCGAGACACCGAGAAAAAGTTAATTGAGGAGTTAGAAAAGGAAAAAACTGCTTGGGAAGCTGAAACGAAGACAAAACGTTACACGGTTACCGAAGATAATGTGGCGGAAGTAGTTTCGATGATGACCGGAATTCCAGTACAACGTGTGAGCCAGTCAGATAGTCAGAAGCTATTGAATATGGGTGAGTCTATGAAAGGACGTATCATTGGTCAAGATGATGCCGTTCAGAAATTGGTAAAAGCAATCCAACGGACTCGCGCAGGACTTAAAGATCCTAAAAAACCAATTGGATCCTTTATTTTCTTAGGTCCCACCGGTGTAGGTAAAACTGAACTTGCAAAAGAATTAGCCAGATTCATGTTCGATTCGGAAGATGCGCTTATTCAAATTGACATGAGTGAGTACATGGAGAAATTCGCTGTATCTCGTTTAGTTGGTGCGCCTCCGGGTTACGTAGGATATGAAGAAGGCGGTCAATTAACGGAGAAGGTTCGTCGTAAACCATATTCTGTAGTATTATTAGATGAGATTGAAAAAGCTCACCCCGATGTGTTTAACTTGTTATTACAGGTTTTAGATGAAGGACAATTGACTGATAGTCTAGGTCGTAAAGTCGATTTTAGAAATACGATTATTATAATGACCTCAAATATTGGAGCTCGTCAGTTGAAAGAATTTGGACAAGGTGTAGGATTTACTACTGCGGCTAAAGAAAATCAAGCGGACTCGCATTCAAGAGGTGTAATTGAAACTGCACTTAAACGTGCATTTGCACCTGAGTTTTTAAATAGAATCGATGATGTCATTGTCTTTAACTCTTTAACAAAAGAACATATATTCAAGATTATCGACATTGAACTAAAATCATTGTTTGCCCGTATAGAAGGGCTTGGTCATCAGATTAGTTTGACCGAAACGGCTAAAAACTATATAGCTGAAAAAGGATATGATAGTAATTTTGGAGCTAGACCTTTGAAAAGGGCTATTCAAAAATACTTGGAAGATCCTATTGCTGAAGAGATCCTAAAAGGTGAACTTAAAACTGGTGAGGCCATTTTAGTCGATTTTAATGATGAGAAGCAGGAGATAGTTGTTTCATCTGCTGACAAAATAAACGATGACGATGATTCTTCCCTTGCGTCTGATATTAAAGACAATAAAAAGAAGGATTAAAAGTTAGAATTTTTTGTAAAAGGTGGTTGGGTTTCCAGCCACCTTTTTTTTGTATAACATTTTTATACTTCATTAATAATTAGAATATACTTTTTCCTGCGCTTCTATACGTGATTTAAATCACTTTCTGTTATGATGCAATTCACTCAATACGTTTTATATATAATCTACTTTTGGATATTATAACTTCTACTTATAGATGAGAGTGATAGCATATAATATATTAGGTTCAGAAAAAGAGCATCTTGCCAAAGCAAATGGTAAAGTTCATGATTTGACTTTGATTTCAAATGAATTGAATTTAAGTACCATGCATTATGCAATTGGGAAGGAGGTTGTGATCATCTCAGAGAGGGATATTTTGGATAGATTTATGTTATTCGAACTCTTTAAAATCGGGATAAGAAATATAGTTACTCGTTCTAAAATTACTGACCATATTGATTTAGATTATGCGGGAGAATTGAAAATGCATGTGGGGAATGTTCCTACTGAAACCACTTTAGAAGGGATTGCCAAGCAAACCATTGGTAATTTAACACAATGGATGGTAGGAGGATGTTTGGGTGAAGCTTGCCAATGCAGAATGGAATGTGAGAATAAGATTAATTTGAACCATAATGAAAAATGATACGATCAACCAACTGATCAATAAATATAACGTAGCCGCCCCTCGCTATACCAGTTATCCAACTGTTCCTTTTTGGGAGAATGAACTTTTTAACGAATCTGCATGGCGCGAAAGAGTTTCAATGAATTTTAAGGATTCTAAGAATAATGGTATAAGCATCTATATACATCTTCCGTTTTGTGAGAGTCTTTGTACTTATTGTGGGTGCAATACAAGAATTACTAAAAATCATAATGTTGAGGACCCTTATATCACTGCTCTGCTTAAAGAGTGGAAAATGTATAAGGATATTATTGGAGAAAGTAATCTTAAGATTGCTGAATTACATCTTGGAGGCGGAACCCCAACCTTTTTTACTCCTGAGAATTTATATCGACTCATTAGTGGACTTCTTGAAGGAAATGAGAGAACTGAAAATGCCAGTTTCTCATTTGAGGCTCACCCCGCAAATACGAGCTATGAACATTTAAAAACTTTATTTGATTTAGGCTTTAAGAGGCTAAGTTTAGGAATTCAGGACTTTGATGAAAAGGTACAGTTCATTATTAATAGACATCAAACGGTTGAGGATGTTTCTCGTGTAATGAAAGATGCAAGAGAACTTGGTTATGAATCAATCAATTTCGACTTAATCTATGGTTTGCCATTGCAAACTGTTGAATCTGTTAGAACAACTATTGAATATTCAATGAGACTAAATCCTGACCGAATATCATTTTATAGCTATGCTCATGTGCCTTGGATAAAACCTGGACAAAGGAGATTTACAGAACACGATCTTCCGGTAGGAGAAGAGAAGTTGAATTTATATAAGCTTGGTAAGGAGATGATCCAGGAATGCGGATATAAAGATGTGGGCATGGATCATTTTGCTAAAACAGAGGATGCTCTTTATATAGCTTCGCTTGACGGATCATTACATCGTAATTTCATGGGGTATGCTGACAGATACACTCCTTTACTCATAGGGTTAGGGGTATCTTCAATTAGTGACGCATGGACTGCTTTTGCTCAAAACGTTAAAACGGTAGAAGAGTACTATAAACAAATCAATGAAGAGAAATTGCCTGTTGTTAAAGGTCATCTGTTGAATAATGAAGATTTAATAATAAGACAATATATATTGGATATGATGTGTCGGGGCGAAGTTGTTCTTGAAGAAGGTTTTGAACTTAATGATCTTATTTTGGGAAGATTAATCACTTTAATTCAAGGTGGTTTAGTAGAAGTAAACGGAAATAAGATACAAATAACAGAAACAGGAAGATCTTTTTTGAGGAATGTTTGTATGGCATTTGACGAAAGATTACAAAAAACCAAAGAGCGGGATAATTTATTTAGTCAGGCAATTTAACCTATTTCAATCAAAACCATGCAAGAAGAAATACAACTAAATACTACTTGTTATCACTGCGGAGATCCGGTAGAAGATTCGGCTTACATTTTAGCAGATCATAATTTTTGTTGTTTAGGTTGTCAAACGGTCTACCAAATTCTGAACGAGAATAATTTAGCTAGCTATTATAAATACAACTCTCATCCCGGAAAATCACAGCGTAATCAAAAAGAGGATTTGTCTTATCTGGATGAACCTAATATTATTGCGAAATTGGTAGATTATCAAGATGATGATTGTGCTATTATTACTTTTTATGTTCCTGCTATTCATTGTAGTTCTTGTATCTGGTTATTAGAGCATTTATATAAATTAAATCCCGGAATAAGTTCCTCCAAAGTGGATTTTATGAAAAAACAAGCTAGTATTAGCTTCAAGAAAAATGAAATATCGCTGCGTGAATTAGTAAATCTTTTACATAAAATCGGCTATGATCCTAAAATAACTTTACAGGATGTTATAAAAGAGGGAAAAAAAATTAATCATAGTAAGTTAATCGCAAAAATAACTGTTGCAGGTTTTTGTTTTGGTAATTCGATGATGATTTCTTTTCCTGAATATTTTGGAATGGCAGAATTCGAGCGCCAATACTCGCATTTCTTTGGATATATGAATATCGCTTTTGGAATCCCTGTTCTGATTTACAGTGCGTCGGATTATTTTAAATCTGCGTGGTTAAGTTTGAAACAAAAGCGGCTTAATTTAGATGTTCCCCTAGCATTGGGGATTTTTGTTTTATTCTTCAGATCAGCTTTTGAAATTATTTCCCAAACTGGTGCTGGTTTTATGGATACGCTCTGTAGTTTAGTTTTCTTTATTCTTATAGGGAAATATGTTCAGCAAAGAACTTATTACCATATTTCTTTTGAACGAGATTATCGGTCTTATTTTCCTGTTGCGGTTACTGTTTTGGATGAACAAGATTCTAAGCCCACCCAAATAGGGGACTTAAAGATAGGAGATAGAATACTAGTTCGTAATAATGAAATTATTCCGGCAGATGCCATCTTGCTAAAAGGAAATGCTTCTGTTGATTTTAGTTTTGTAACAGGTGAAAGTAAACCTGTGGAAAAGACTTTGGGAGAAGTAGTGTATGCAGGAGGTCGGCAAATAGGTGAAGCAATAGAATTGGAGGTAATAAAAGCCGTATCACAAAGTTACCTGACGAAACTATGGAACAACGATAGTTTTAAACAATATGAAAAAAAGTTTGATACGTTTGTAGGGTATATTAGTAAATATTTTACAATAGGATTGTTAATAATAGCCTTTTCAGCTTTAGTATATTGGGCATTAGGAAATAATGCTAATAAAGCTTGGGGAGCATTCACTGCTGTTTTAATTATTGCCTGTCCTTGTGCTTTAGCTTTAAGTTCACCTTTTACTTTGTCTGCTGCACTGAGCATTTTCGATAAAAATAAATTGTATATCAAAAATACTGCTGCTATTGAGCAAATGGCAGCTATTGACACCCTGGTGTTTGATAAAACAGGGACAATATCTTCTCCTAATGCTTCGAGTATGTATTTTGAGGGTAGTTTAAGTGGAATAGATCAGGAATTGTTAGCGTCGCTATGTAGAAATTCAAACCATCCCTTAAGTCGCGAAATTATTAAATGGTTGGGTGAGGTTCCGCTGGTTAAAATAGAAAATTATGAAGAGACCATTGGTAAAGGACAATCCGGGTTTTATCAAGATTATAGTATCCGAGTGGGGAGTGCTAATTATGTAGGGATTTCTAAATTAGAAGTAGAAGGTTCAGTTGTCTACGTGAAAATTAATGAAGTATTAAAAGGCTACTTCACGGTTGAACAATCATGGCGAAGCGGTCTTGCGGATGTAATTAATACATTTAAATCAGAAAATTATGGTTTACATCTAATTTCTGGAGATAGTGAACGACGTTCAGACTCATTGCGAATTATTTTTCCTAGCAATGCTCAGCTATTATTTAATCAAAGTCCGGTAAGTAAACTGGAAAAAATAGCTGAATGGCAAAACACAGGAAAGAAAGTGTGTATGCTAGGCGATGGTCTTAATGATGCAGGAGCTTTAAAAAAGGCGGACTTAGGTATTGCTGTTTCTGATGATATTAATAATTTCTCACCAGGGTGCGATGCAATATTAGATGGTGAATCTTTCTTCAAGATGCCTAAATTCTTTGAGTTTAGTAAGGATGCGGTAAAGGTTATTAAGATGAGTTTTATCATTTCCTTATTATATAATGTTGTCGGGTTGAGTTTTGCGGTACAAGGAACGATGTCTCCACTATTTGCAGCGATTCTTATGCCGATAAGTACGGTAACCATTATTTCTTTTACGAGTCTTATGACACGTACTTATGCAAAACGTAGAAAATTAATTTAACTTTAAATCATGAACATCATTTTTTTCTTAATCGGTTGTAGTGTCCTAATAGCAATTTTCTTTTTAATAGCTTTCTTCTGGGCTAGTAAAAATGGACAACATGATGATACCTACACGCCTTCGATAAGAATTTTATTTGATGACGAAATTCCAGATAAAGAATCGGAAGAGGAAAAATCGTCATAATTACAGTTTTTTACAATTCGAATCCCAATTAGCCCTTTATCCTTACTCGGTTCCCATACCGCCGTGGCTGTGTGTCCCACTTGTTATAGACAACAGATGAAAGACAACAGACATAAGACTCTTGTGCTTTTTTTCTTTGAAAGTGATAAAAATGATTTTGCGAGAGACTATGATGTATGGCTTAATAAGCACATATAGGATAAACTCCTGCGGATTCACTCCCTTAACGTCTTTTGTCTACCTTCCGGTACTTATCATGCATAAAGCTTTCTGACACCTGCTTCCTATCTTCTGCTTTGTTTGTTCGCTTTTGAATGGACGAGGTATGGACAAGGTATGGACCAGGTATGGACAAGGTATGGACCAGGTATGGACCAGGTATGGACCAGGTATGGACGAGGTATGGACGAGGTGCGGATGATCTTTGGAACTGGGACTAGGACTTTTCGTGCATTTCTAAAAATTTTAACGAACCTGAACGGTATTGGACCAACGTGATTGCGATAAGTCTCCGGCAAGCTTCTGTCCAATGGGAATAAATATCACGAAGCGTAATCCTTATATATGACCGCCGTGGTTGCGTGTCCTCACCACCCACTTATTATAGACCCCAGACGTTGAGCCTACAGATAATAGACTTTCAGGCGTTACTTCTTTGGGCGATGATCAAATGATTTTGTGGGAGGCTATGATATACGGCTAAAAAAACATGCTAGTATAACCAAGGTTGGATCCACTCCCTTAAAAGTCTTA
>Ga0308157_10001446_pt1 | contig 49049 bp, 42 predicted proteins | sample PhyBR1_FD_201035 | JGI IMG/M metagenome (GOLD analysis project Ga0308157, IMG submission 201035) | Phyllosphere microbial communities from UC Gill Tract Community Farm, Albany, California, United States - DLSLB.R1 | ecosystem: Host-associated > Plants > Phyllosphere > Unclassified | place: USA...
TAAGCCCGATAGCGCAGATGGTACTGCATTTTAATGTGGGAGAGTATGTCGCTGCCTTTCTTTTGAATCCTCAATCATAATCTGATTGAGGATTTTTTTTTGGAATTAAATAGACGAAATTTTTTATTGATAATAGAGTTTAATTCGATTTATTCAGCTTACTATATCTTTAAATTTGTTTAAAATTATTTCTTTAATTGTATATTTGATATAACTAAAAAAATAAAAGTTATGAAAACATTGGTTATAGGTGCTTCAGAAAATGTACAAAGATATTCTAACATGGCTATTAGAAAGCTATTGAACTATAATCATGAAGTGGTAGCTATTGGAGCTAAAGAGGGAGAAGTGAATGGTATAAAAATTAATAAAGAGCAAGTAGCTTTTGATGATATACATACCATCACATTATATTTAAATCCGCAAAGACAGGAAGCATATTTTGATTATGTTGTAGGATTACATCCTAAACGCGTCATTTTTAATCCCGGAACCGAAAACCCGGAGTTTTATAAATTGTTGAGAGATCATAATATCCCTTATGAAGAGGCTTGTACATTAGTTTTATTAAGTACTAATCAATACTAATTTTATGAAAAGAAAATCCCTGCTGAAATTGTTTTTAGTGCTATTTTTTCCAATTCTATTTGTCAATTGTTCTAATCCAGAATCTAAAGTTACAAGAGTTGTAAATAAATTTTATTCTGAGTATCAACATGATTTTAGAGAGGTAAATAAACGCTATATAACGCATAATTTGTATGAACTTATTATTAAAGCGGAGCAAATAGAGGAAGAAGATGAAATCCTTGTTAAAAATAGTGCTTATCCTACAGATAAACCTTTGCTAATTGAAGGTGATATTTTTACAAGTCTCTATGAAGGGCATACCTCATTTACAATTAAGAAAATAAATATTGTAGGAGATAAGGCGAATGTGAGAGTGGTCTTTGAAAATAAGAAATATGATGAAATATGGGAAGACGAAGTATTACTTGTAAAAGAGAAAAATCGTTGGAAGATTGACAATGTTCTTTTTAAAAAAGAGAGTAATACTTTTGGTTCTACACAGCAGTATCTTAAGCAGTTTATAAATTACAGTTTTGAACTAAACAGAAAAAGCACTTATTAATAAGTGCTTTTTCTATTTAAATAATTATTTATTGGTTGCAATTACAAACTTCAGATTATTTTTTACTCCTATTTGTAAAACATTTACCAAATCTTGAACCTGTAAATTATAAGGAATTCTTACTACAACTGTCTGTTCTTTATTGGAATCAATTTTTGAAAGCAGCATAGCTTCCAGATTTTCAGGTGCTACTTCCTCTTTGTCAATAAAGAAACGTTTTTCTTCTGTTACAGAAATACTTATTAATTGTTTGCTTGTTTTTTCAGTAGTTTCTGCTTTCGGTAACGTCATTTTTATCACATTCGGATTAGCTAATGTCGAAATAATGATAAAGAAGAGCAATAGAAAAAACATAATATCACTCAAAGATGAAGTGGCAATTTCAGCCTGAAAGCGCTTATTTCTCTTTAATGCCATTTGGACGTTGTATTACATTAACAAAATCTAAAATATTTTTTTGAGTATTTAATGAGAAGTTATCAATAAGTCCGTTAAGTAAATGATAGGCTGCATAAGCGATAATACCTACAATTAAACCTGCACCACTACTAATCATTTTCTCATATAAACCACCAGATATATTAGCGATACTAATATTTTCAGTGATTGAGATATTATAAAAAATCTTAATTACCCCTGAAATAGTCCCGATAAAACCAAGTGTTGGAGCTATACCAGCAATGATACCCAAATGTCCTAATTTCTTTTCCATATGAGCAATTTCAATATTTGCCACTTTTTCCATGTTTGATTCTACTTCAGCAATTGGTCTTCCAATAGTTAATAAACCTTCTTGTAAAACACGAGCTTCAGAAGTCTGGTCTCTCTGAATAGAAGCAACAGCTAAATCTAAATTTCCCGTATTTAACTGGGCAGCAATATTGTTCATTAAGTGACTGCTTGTTTTTGATGTCTTTTTGATAAATAAATAACGCTCAATCGTCAGATAGATGGTATAAATAAATAAAATGACAATAGGAATCAAAAATACCCCACCTTTGAAGGCAAATTCTAAAATAGACAGTTCTTTTTGAGTAGTCACATTTTCAACAACAGCCCCTGTGGCTTGTGTTAATGAATCAATTGGAGCTTGTAAAAAAAAAGTAAGCATAAAGTTTTATTTATTTTTAATAAAGTTTCATTTTTGCAATAAAGATAGTTTTATTACAGCAAAAATGATGCTAAATAATAAAATTTTTTGTCTAACACAAAAAAATATCATTCCATTGTGTCACATTATCAGAATACTTTAGATTGGATGTTTGCTCAACTGCCTATGTACCATAAAGTTGGAGTTGCTGCTTATAAGAAAGACCTTACCAATACATGGTTATTGTCTGAACATTTAAATCATCCTGAGCGAAAAATCAAAACCATTCATATTGGTGGAACCAATGGAAAAGGTTCTACATCTTCGATGATTTCTTCCATATTGCAGGAGGCTGGATACAAGGTAGGGCTTTATACATCACCTCATTTAATAGATTTTAGAGAGCGTATCAAAATTAATAACGAGATGATTCCGGAAAAAACAGTCATAGAATTTATAGAAAAAAATAAAGCATTTCTTCAGGAAAAGCAATTGAGTTTTTTTGAAATGACAGTAGGACTTGCGTTTGATTATTTTGCTAAAGAACAAGTTGATGTAGCGGTTATTGAGGTAGGTTTAGGAGGGCGATTAGATTCTACTAATATTATTTCACCTTTAGTATCTGTTATTACCAATATTGGATGGGATCATATGGCAATGTTGGGAAACAGTCTGGAAGAGATAGCTTTTGAAAAAGCAGGTATTATAAAAAAAGAGACCCCCGTTATTATAGGAGAATATACCGCAACTACTAAAAATGTATTTTTAGAAAAGGCCAAAGAAATGCAGGCTCCTTTGTATTTTGCATCCGATATGGATAATTATAAATCGGTCGAATCAGATTTAAAAGGAAATTATCAGCAATATAATAAACGTACCGTGCAAGTTGTAATAGATCAATTGCGCAGCTTTTTTTCTATTTCCAGAGAGAATGAGATTGAAGGATTTAAAAATGTAGTGAAAAATACGGGATTACAGGGAAGATGGCAGCAGTTGTCAGATCAGCCATTGATTATTGCTGACACAGCACATAATAAAGACGGTCTCAAGCAAACCATGCAGCAGGTCCGTGAACAGAAATATGATAAATTGTACTTTGTTTTTGGTGTTGTTAATGACAAAGATGTGGAATCAATTTTACCTTTATTGCCTTTGGGAGCAAAATATTTTATAGCAAAACCAAATATTCCGAGAGGAATGGAAACCGATATACTTGCTGAAAAAATGAGTGCATTTGGTTTTGATTTTGAAATATGTAATTCTATACCAGTTGCTTATGAAAAGGCAAAAGTAAAGGCTCAGGCAAATGATATGATTTACGTGGGAGGAAGCACTTTTGTTGTTGCAGAAATTTTATAGAAAACTCCTGTTTTTGTTTGCAAATTAAAAAAAGCGTTCTATATTTGCACTCGCAATAAGCAACAAGCTTACTTGATGAAAGTAAGGGCGATTAGCTCAGCTGGTTCAGAGCACCTCGTTTACACCGAGGGGGTCGGGGGTTCGAACCCCTCATCGCCCACAATAAGTTCATTAAAATATAGGAAACTAAAAATATTATTAGGGCGATTAGCTCAGCTAGTTCAGAGCATTCCGATTTTTATCGGAAGTTGTCGGGATTCGACTCATCCTATTTAAGTTCATTAAAATACAGGAAACTAAAAATATTATTAGGGCGATTAGCTCAGCTGGTTCAGAGCACCTCGTTTACACCGAGGGGGTCGGGGGTTCGAACCCCTCATCGCCCACAAATTTATTTTAATAAGCCTAAAGTATTTAGTAGTGATTAGCTCAATTGGTTCAGAGCATTCCGATTTTCATCGGAAGTGATCGGGATTCGAGTAAATCAAGTTCATTAAAATACAGAAAACTAAAAATATTATTAGGGCGATTAGCTCAGCTGGTTCAGATCATTCCGATTTTTATCGGAAGTTGTCGGGATTCGAGCTCATCCTATTTAAGTTCATTAAAATACAGGAAACTAAAAATATTATTAGGGCGATTAGCTCAGCTGGTTCAGAGCACCTCGTTTACACCGAGGGGGTCGGGGGTTCGAACCCCTCATCGCCCACAATTTTATTTTAATAAACCTAAAATATTTACTGGTGATTAGCTCAGCTGATTCAGAGCATTCCGATTTTTATCGGAAGTTGTCGGGATTCGAGTAAATCAAGTTCATTAAAATACAGAAAACTAAAAATATTATTAAGGCGATTAGCTCAGCTGATTCAGAGCATTCCGATTATAATCGGAAGTGGTTGGGATTCGAGCTCATCCTATTTAAGTTCATTAAAATACAGGAAACTGAAAATATTATTAGGGCGATTAGCTCAGCTGGTTCAGAGCACCTCGTTTACACCGAGGGGGTCGGGGGTTCGAACCCCTCATCGCCCACAAAATCCAAAAACTCCAAATTCCCTTGATTTTGGAGTTTTTTGCTTTATATAGATTTTATGATTTTTATTGTTTACATCTTATTTAGCGAAAGCAAAAATAAATTCTATGTAGGGTTTACTTCTAATTTAGAGGAAAGACTTGTCCGACATAATCAGAAAAGTAAAGGTTTTACGGGAAATGTAAACGATTGGCAAATAGTTTATACCGAACACTACTCAACCAAGGAACTTGCCCATAAAAGAGAGCTCCGGATTAAATCATGGAAAAGCAGGATTAAAATTCAAGCATTAATCAATAATAATAAAGAGTAGAAGAGATGATTTAGAGCATTCTGATTTTCATCGGAAGAGGTCGGGGGTTAAACCCCTCATCGCCTACAAAATTTAAAAACTCCAAATTTCTTTAATTTTGGAGTTTTTTGCTTTATATAGATTTTATGATTTTTATTGTTTACATCTTATTTAGCGAAAGCAAAAATAAATTCTATGTAGGGTTTACTTCTAATTGAGATGAAAGACTTGTTCGACATAATCAGAAAAGTAAAGGTTTGTCGGACGTGATATTGGTATATAAGACTAATATACAAAATTAGCTCATACGAACGCGGATTAGCCTTTAGCATTTTTAAAATGGCTGCAACTATTGTAACTGCATTTCTATTTCGAAATCGCTATATTATTTGTTCGAAAAGACATATCTAACTTTTAACTTTAGTACTTGAATATTGGCAATTTTCTAGCGGCCAATCCAGTCGTTCGCTTGTTATGCTTATATTACGAATATTCAGGTTTCTTAGCGTATAAATTTTTCTTTTTCTTGTTTGTGTGGCCTTTAACTTATCCAGTTCAGGAATCAAGATAGTTAGCCATAAATTGGCAAAATGGTGAAGGTTAACGTACTCTTCATTGGAATTGGAGTCAAACAGTTTAATTAGTTTTTCGCACTTTTGCTTGCAGGCTTGTTTAATAATGGTAAGGTGGTATTTTGTATATACAAGTAATTAATATGAATGCTGGATGGATGAGAATGAGTGTCTCCAAATTTATTTTTTTCTTCTTTTAGTTCTGAAAGTGGGATTCTTTCTTCCTTTATTTTTAAAAAGTTGTATTAGCTGATTTTTATTTTGTAATAGTCCTTTGTCTTTTTCTTCTTGAAATATTTCTGCTTTTAGGGTGTATATAATTTCATTATTTTTTGTTGACTTGAGTGATAAACGACTTTCCGATAGGTCTTTGTTTAATGTGATATATTGAATTTCCAGTTCGTTACTGTAGTTTAAATCCATACTTTTTATTATTCCCAAAATATCACTATCAGCGTTAGGATATGAGTTTTCGACATAGATGTAATCTCCCAATTGAATCGCTAATGCCTCACATTTCTCTCTGATAATCATCTCTCTTTTTATTACGGTATTTTCTTTGCTTTTTATCAGGTTAAGGATTGCAGCAGGTTTTAGGGTTGAGTAAGAGTCAGCTATATGGCTGATTGTTTTTTCTTTAAGGGTTGAAATATCAATCTGGATATTATCGATTACGTCTGTATAATAACCAACGGAAAATGGTATGTTATTTTCCAGGACAAATCTCCTGATGTGTGATATATTGCCTCCGCCAGCATTATGGAGTTCTTCATCTGTTACTACATTTTCTCTACTTTTTAATTCTTTGACAGCAGCGTTAATCAAATCCTTGTGATAATGGCAATCAAAATCAAATTCTCTGTTAGTAGCTTTCAGGTATTCTTTTTTAAACGGAAGTTTATTATTTTCATTGGAATACCTGGATAGACTCAAGAAATGTGATATATAGTTAAAGAAAGGCTCTTGTTCTAAAGGAGTTATTTTTAAAACACAATCAGGGGGAAGTATATTCTTTATAAATCCCTCAAAGATATGTTGGGCAAACTGATAATGATAAATAAAGGACTTCACCACTTCGATATCTATATGGTAATCTCTTTGAGATTTGTAAATGAAAGATACAAATTTGCTTCCTGTTGCATTTTGAGAATTGTAGAAAAATTGGTTGGCATTTCTTTTATCTTCAGCAGAAAAACTTTTATAATCAATAAAATCAACGTCTATATAGAATCGGCATGCATGATTTGAAAAAGCTTCGGCGAGCACAAAGTAAACCGATATTTTTTCAATTTTATCTTTTAACTGTACTATGCCGTTGCAATGCCTGTTTACATAAGAGGTAAATTCGGAATCAATATAATCGTTATGCCACATTATTTTTATGTTTTAAAATTCATAAGTTCTAATAAAAAATACAGGGGTGTCCCAATCTTCATCATTGCCAAGAGAAACAGATTCCCATTCTTCACCGCTATCAAATTCCAGTTCGCAATATTCCTGGTAACAGATTTTCGCATCGAATATTTGCATCATTGTGATAACCGCAATGGGGTAAAGGGCTACATCATCTATTTTGTAGGCTAAATCTATAACATCACCAATACCATCATAGCATTCCATGTAAACCTGAAACTGTCGCCATGACTTTTCTTTCATTTCATCAAGATGTGCTGTTTTCCCAACTGTTTCTTTCACTTTTTGATATGTGGCATTCCAATATCTTTCCCATTCATTAAGCATTTCTGGCAGGAAGACATGTTTTTCAATACCGGCATCAATATAAATTTCACTCCATATGCTTTCGTTGGTCATGGTATATATCTCTTCGTAAGATCGCTCTTCAATTATAGATTTCAGGAAGGCAGTTTTTCCTTCGTAAGTATCTATTTCATAGACCTTGTTATCTGTATGAAAGTGCATTAGTCCGCCAACAGCTTCGGCTGTATAATTTCCTTTTTTAAGATTGCTGTATTTTTCAAATGCTAAAAGGAAATCATTATATTTTGGCAAGCCATTTTTCTCATTTTCAAAGTCAAACATTTTCCGGGCAATTCCTTCAATGCCTGAATCGTCAAGATATGTAGCTGCTTCGTTTTTTAGTATAGTCAAAATATTCTCTTTTCCTTCTGACTTTAGTTCATGATATCTGTTGGTGAGATATTTTTTGAAGTTCAACAATGTAAAATAATAAACATCTTCATGCTTTACCTCTTCCTTTTTAGCATTCCATTCTTTTGGGTCAATGGTGTGCTCCAGACTGAACGTTATTCTTTCTGCTCCATCGTTAATACGGCAATATAAATTTTTCTTTCTGCCCTCGTTTAAGTAGTATGCTATTTTCATACAAATGTGTGTAAAATAATAATCATTAATATTTGTATAGCCCTGTTTATTTAGTTGTATATGAAAAAATATTATATGAAATAAATTAAGTAACAGATATCTTATTCTCAATATACCTATACAACTGCCCAGATGGAGTTGTAGCGTTTTGTGATAGTATTTCTTTACAGCCGAATAGAATAAAAACATCTTTTGCACGAGATACGGCTACATTCAGCATGTTGACTCCTCTGTCGTAGAAATAGCTTTTGCCTAAATCGTTGGTGCCATAGGTGGAGGAGAACAGGACTACGGGACGTTCTGCTCCTTGTAGGGCATGTACGGTACCTATGGTCAATCCTGAGAGGTTGATTCCTGCACGGCGTAATGTGAGGGCCAGCTCGTGTTTTTGTCCCGTAAAGGGGGTGATTATGCCTACTATGTCTGCGAGGCGAAGCGTCTTTTGCGATCTTTTTTCTTTTGCTGCGGTGCTGTTTTCTATGTCCTGATAATGGTTAAGTAATTGCTGCTGATTGGTGAGTATCCATTGGGCTATGGCAGTGGCTTCTTCTGTATTTGCCCGACTGCTACCGCCCCTGATTACGGAGGTGCCGCTGACTGCATGAAATTGCATTGGGGCAAACGGGCTGTTTTTTGCCGAACCTTTTTTGGGTTCCAACAGGCCATGATAGGCCAGGCGGTTGCAATATTCAATGATTTCATCAAAACAGCGTCGGTGTTCGGTGAGCATCATGCCGCGTTCCATTTCGGGATATAATTGGTATGGGGTGGTTTTCTGTGCGAGTTGCATTATGCTACAGGCGCTGCTGAGGAAACCTTTGCTTTGCAGATCGGCTATTGATTTCTGGTCATTGATGTTGGTTATTACTTTGTATCGATGCAGGTTGGCATGGTCTACTTTGGCGGGTACGTTCCATACGGGTTCTATTTGTAATGTGTCGCCTACTATCAAAGCTTTTTTGGCTAATGCAAATGTGGCTGCGCCTACTTCTGGCGAAACTTGCCCGGCTTCATCGACAATCAGCAGGTCTATGTAGTCCAGCAGGGGTGGGGTATCCCAGACGCTTCCTGTGTCTGTGTTTTTGACATGCTTTGAATAGGTAAAAAATTTGGGTGCCATGAAGAATGTGGAAACAAAGCAGGGGCTGAGCATGGCAAAGCGTTGCCAGCGTTTTTGGGCATCTCTTTCTCCGTTTTTGTACACCCGATCTTCCTGTATCAGGTCTTTGGTGGCCATGATCCAGCGTCCTTCCCAGTAATGGATGGCGAGGTAAAACAGGTCGTATTTTAAACCCATTTCGAGTTCATCATAGAAGTAGGTTTCTTTTTTGTGTTCGGCCATTTTAAATCCTTCGTCGTCTATGGGTGGATTGGATGTAATGTTATTGTTTTGTTTCCAGTTTTTCCAGTTTTGTGAAAGCTTTTTGATTTGTTGGATTACTTGCAGCTTTTCATCAAAAAAATGGTGGAAGGAGCTGATTTTATAAAAGTTTACGGTGTCATAGTTTACCGGACAATCACGGAATAGTTGTTTTAGTCGGATGGCTCTTTTTTCTTTTACGAAACGTAGGAATGAAAAGAGTTTTATCCAGAATGATTCCTGATCCAGATAGTCGCTGAGTTTTCGCTCTATGTCTTTAATGTTTGCTTCTATCTGGTCAAGTGCTTTTTCGTCTAATTTTTGCCCTGAAAATAAACTTCCGGTGGTTGTGGCGCCTAATTTTTGAAGGTGTACGGGTATTGTTTTGTATTGCTGCCATAATTTGATGCCTTCCTGAAGTTCTTTTTGTTTGTGTTGCAGTGTGGCTTGTAGTTGTTTGGTGATGTTCGATATATTCAGTCCTTCTTGCTGAAGGTAGTGTTGCGATTTTTCAATATAGGTTTGCTCTGCAATGGCCAGATAGTTAGGGTTTTCTTTATCTGTATGCGCTCCGCTCAGTCTGCCTTTTTCTCGTTTTAGATGGGGTATGCCTCCTGATACTATTTTGCTTTGTGCCGGCAGGTAGAGGCCAAAGCCTTTCAGATTTGGCAACCAGCGTTCATACAGCAGCCCCGGTTTTTGGGTTACGCTGAAAAAACTATCTATGATGTTGGTTACTGCCTGATTGTTGGTGGAGCAGGCTACGATTACGGCTGGGTCATGTCCTTTTACGGCACTTTGTACTACTTCGTTTGCTACTATGCTTTGTAGGAGGGTTGTTTTTCCGGTTCCGGGTGGGCCATTTACGGCTAGTACTTCTCCTTTTTGTAGGGTTTGGAAATGGTAAAGCGATTTTCTCTGGGAGATGGAGAGGGGATAGGCATGCGCCATCTGGCCAAGATGAGTGGCAGATGTGTCTTCAAAGTGGTTGGTGGTTAATAGGGATTTTAGTTGTGTATTGGATCTGTCTGCCAGTTTTTCCAATAAGGACGGTACTTTTTTTTCACGGATGAGATAGTCGTATAGCCTGATAATGCCGTCTGCTGCGGCTGTAAGGTTTTCATGGGCGACTATGGTGTTTGAAAAACTGACGGTATGGTTTTCTGAAACGTATTCCTGTAGTTGCATTCCGGTAATCAGTTGGAAACAGTCTTGTATATAGGTCCAATATTCAGCCCATTTTTCTTCGCCTGCAAAGGGTCTGGCAAATGCGTTGTCTATTTTGTCTACGTCTGAAAAAATAAAGTTTACGGTTTCATTTACCTGTGGTTCCAGATGTGTACGTGGAATGTAGGGGAAGGTGTCTTCATCGGGTTTTAAAAATCCGTTTCTGTTGAGCAGGGCTCTGATCCAGAACGGATAGCTGATGCCTGTTTCTCCGGAGTATTTGGTGTATTCGGGATCGGGGCTTACTCTGAATGGGGTTATCAGGATGCTGGTTTCTTCTAATTTTTCCCAATCGGGATCATTTTGGTTTGACCGTCCTTTTGCTTCGTTTTGTTTTTTCTCAACGGCGTCGAGTAATGCTGTTGCAGCTGCTGAAGGTACATGGCCTTTGGCATAGTCAATAGGCTGATTATGCAGGTGTATGGTTTTGTCTACCTTGATTTCTACCCGTGAGCCATCGGCCAGGGTATTGCGCCAGTATGCTAATAATTGTATTTGATCTTTGTGTGCCATTGTATGTGAAGCTATTTTAAAATCTGTCTTTCTATGGGGCTTTTGTCAGGATAATCAGAAATTAGTAAAATTGTTTTTTGGTTACGTGAGTGTAAGTTTGATATCTTTTTATGTTTCGATTATAACACTCGTATAAATGATGCGGATGAATTACTATGCTAATTCATTCTTTATAAACCATTGGAATACAGAAATAAGGGTTTCATCAGTGATTGGGTCTCGATCTGATACTGTTGATGGATCAATGTCAGTTATATTGATTCCTTTCATTTTTAACAAATTCTCATGCAATAACGTCACATCTACAACTTCTTTGATTGCATCAAAATTTGATTGAAAAAAACCAGACTTGTAAGTGACTGGAGTATAATCTGCAGACGAAGTCATTGTAATGCTGGGAGTAAAGATCTTCAATAATTTTAATGCAAATTCAGGGTTGTTTTTCTTTTTTAAATGCTTGTTCAAAAAGGTTTTTAGTGTTGTTTTGTATTGAGACGATTTTGCCCACCAGCTTAATATTCGCCACAAATTAGCATCTGATACTAGAGTGAAAAAGTTTTCATCTGTTACCGTTTTTATAAAAACAGATACGATAAAATCTTTGATTTTTAATTTCTCTTTTTCAGAGAAATTTGTGCTCTCTAGATTTTTTTCTTCCTTATACATTAACCAATGATGGATTTCCATACTATATGATAATGATGGAGAAGATGAAAGTAACTGTAGTAATAATGGAATCTGATTTTTCTTAGATTGATTTTTTATCAATCTGGTAATTAAAATTGCTGATTGAGTGTATGTTGTTGAAAAGTATATATCCTGTTCTTCTGGCAAAGTATGTCCCAATTCGGTTATTGCAATAGATAGGTTATAAGATTGCTTCTCGGTGAATGTTTCTTCTCGCATCCTTAATTTTTGTATTAAGTCAAATGCTGAATATTTATCTATAGTCTCATTAAGTTTTATTACGATTTGCTCAACGGTATTTTCTTCAAGCTTTTTAATTAAACTCTCAAAGTAATTGTCGGGAATGTCTCCTTCTTGTACAGAGTAAGAAAAATATCTTTCAAAATATTTATCTGAACATATTCTTTTGTCTTTAGTCCATATCGTGTAAAAATCATCTGTGTAGCTAGAATTGCTATAAATACTTTTTAGCTGTGGAAATAGTTGTTCGAGCATGCGTATGATTACTTTTTGCTGCTTTTCTTCAAACGTGCTAATTGCTTGCGAAATTTCTTTTTTTATCTCATCTTTTTTCTCCTTCTTATCGCCAAACCCAAAATAATCCCTATCGGTCCTTTCTAAAAATAATTGTCCGTGGTTTCTTATAAAATCATATAAACTTGGGTAGAAAATTTTAAGTCCCTCAATAACCATTAAATTACTGATGTTTACTTCTCCATTCAATAACGGGATTGAAAAAGACAAGGTATTAGCAAATCTTATTCCAAGTCTAGGATTATCCATAATTGGGAGGAAAACATTGTTAAAAACCTCTAGGAAGTCATTAGATTCTCCAATGTTAAGGTCAATTGACACGTCATCCAAAACCTTGTTCAGAAGACTTAAAGTATACTTTGATAGTGCTTTCTTACTTGCCTTAGGTATTTTAAGAGGGATTTGTATAATTTTTTCTAAAAAATTATATCCCGCAGACCTACTATCCCCTCCATATTTTGGAGATAGTGCCGCTGATACCATTTCTTCGTCAAATGATAGGATATAAGAAGTGTTCGGGAAATCACCAACTAATTTTACTAATTTAAAAACGTATTGTACTTCGCTTATGTCTAATCTATCAATATCGTCTACAAATACTACGATACTTTTTCCAGATTGAATAATTAATTCATCAATTCTTTTCTTTAATTCCTCTGTAGGTGTGTTTTTGAGCTTATTGCCAAGCTTCTCTAACCCCTCGGTACCGAAACCTATAAATTGAGTGACGGATCCAATAGCGCCGCCATAATCACTTAAAAGCTCTCCAATTTTCTCTTTTTTGGTTTTGTCAGAAGCACCCAAAGCTTCCGAAATGCTAGTAAAAAAAGATTTTAGAAGGTGTTGCTCATCAGAGAAGAGCCAAGGATTAAAGTTTACAATGATTGTATCTTTTGGTAATTCTTTTTGAATAAAATTCATCACGGTTGTCTTGCCTTCTCCCCATCGGCCATATAGACCAATTATTATAGATTTGTCTATTTGAGGTTTAGCCACGATAGAAGCAATACGCTTTGAAAATTCATAGCGTTGAAAACAATCTTCTGATTGGATGGATGCAGGCTTGTCGGTATGCATATTTATGCTAATTTTTTCGTTCTTTAATTTCAACTATTTTAGATTTCTCTAGCTCCTCAAGAATAACTTTAATTTTTGTTATAGATTGAGTCTGCAATCCAAAACGGCCAACTCTTTGTTTACTAAATGTGAATACGACCCGCTCTTTTGCTCTGGATAGTGCAACAAAAAAGGCGCATTTATCTTCATCTGGTTGCCGTTCAAATGACCAAAAAGCGCCATCTTCTAGGCCAATAAAAATTACTGTATGATATTCCAGGCCTTTGCTTTTGTGAATTGTCATAACAGGTATTGTATCTTTGCCAACCAGCATGTCCAAAGCTAGAATCATATTATTTACTGTTTTATAATCTTTAATGAGTTCTTCTTTTAAGGAGGTTATTATTCGATTAAGCTCGGTTGGATTTCTATATGAAGGAAAACTGGCCCTGATACGATCTTTGTCTGCAAAATCAATTATCTCATCAACTAGTGCATTGATTTGGTCTTCGTTGAGATTCGAATTTTGGTGCTTATCTTTCGTTTTCTTAACGAAGACTGAAAGGTGACTTTGTAATTTTAGTAATTGTTCGTCTTCTAATTCTGTATGAAGATTGCTCAAAAAGCCAAATGCTACTTGTTTGGCTTCGCCAGATTTTTTCTGAAAAATGGCATATAAAGTGTTTATGATATAAATACATACCTCTTGAGTTAAAATGTCCTGCAATTTATTCTCATCTCTTGCTTTGGTACCGTTTTGGTTAAAATAGGTAATTAAGTCTCCAGCGTACTGTTCTAATTGTTGCTTCACCAAAATACATATATCCCTAGGATTAATTCCATCTGTATTTATCCAATTCTGAACTTCTTGGAGCAATATTTGCATTTCAGATTCTGGATTTTCAAAAACCCAAACATAACACTCACCTTGTTCAGGTTGCCATTTAGGAGACGGTGTAGCGAAATCATTTTTATCTAATAAATGCTGAGTGAGATGGTTTAACAATGCAACCAATCTAGGTGCGCATCGGAAGTTCATGTTAAGGGGAATTCGAGCCGCATTGACATCAGTAATAAAATCTTCAAATATAGTTTCTCTGGCACCCGCCCACATCATTATACGCTGCTTGTCATCGCCAACAGCGGTGTAGGCCGTTTCACTACCTAAAAAGCAGCTTTTAAAGAAGTCATATTGAATTTCTGTCGTATCTTGAAATTCGTCTAGAAAAACGAAATGATAGGTTTGCTGAAGATACTTTCTAATTTTTGGATTTGTATTAATGATATATTCAGCCAATCGCATTATCATAGTAAACGATAATTTTGATTGCTGGATCATTTTTTTCCAAACGCTACTCCTTATATTTTCACCAGCATTGTTAGTCGAGTGGGGTAATTGTGCATGATGAAGTTCAAGAATGGTATTTCTATTTGTTGTATTATAATAATCAATGTCTTGAGCCTCATATAAATCTAAAATGGATTGATCTCTAAGTAAGACATCATATTCTGAGCCTATTTTGTATTCAGTAGGAAGTGCTTGTTTGAAGCGATCCAATAATTGTTTTGCAAACGAATCGAAGGTTAACGAGTCAAAACGCTTGGACAATTCATCTCCACAGCGAAGCCTTACTCGGTCTTTCAGGTTGTAGGCAGCATCTCTTTTAAAACTTATTGCTAATATTTTATGAGGAAATTTGCAAGTATTCGTTTGTAAAAGAAAACAAGCCTTTTGTGCTAAAAGTTCTGTTTTTCCAGCACCTGGGCCAGCAACAACAAGATTGTTTTCAACATTGGTCGCAACTTTAAGGGCATTTTCTTCAAGGTTCATTCCATCAGTTGGAATCCACTCTTCAGTTTTAATTGGTTTCATCTGCTCTATTGGGTTTTTAGAAGAGAGGAAATAGTATCAAAAATCTCAGTAAATACTTTAGGTAAATTATCCTTAATTTCTTCATCGGTCATGGATGATAAAACCTGAATGTGGGTTGTCGGTTTTCCACGTCCCAAAAAGTGATAATTATACCAAATCATCAATTTTTTTTCATCTTCGGAATAAGTCTCTGCTGTTGCTTTTTCTGATTTTAAAGTTGCTTGGATGGATGCTGTTACTTTTTCGTTAAATTTTTTTATCTCTTTTGTTTCATCAGGTATTTGAGGTCCTCCATTTTTTGGAATTGCTTTTTTATAAAATTCTGGATAATGAGTGAGCATTAGGAAATCTAAATCCAGTGGATTAGAATAGAAAATATTATACTTTTTCAAATAATCAGCCCAGCCATTCAGGTTTTTAATAGAATCTTTTTCTAATAAACTCCAAGTATGCATATTGTTCAATGCATCATCGGAAAGTATACTATCGTCAGACAATTTTAGTAGTTCTTCTTTTTTGGTACCTATTGAAATAAGCTGTTTAAGCGCATATTTTATTCTTCCCCAACCGCCACCTTCTCTTTCTACATCCAAATCTAAAAGTGTTACATAAGGAATATGTAGCGTTTCTAATAACTTCCAAATATGATTTACAAATCGATGCCCAAGAGGCGCGAAAGTGATAATATTATCATCAAAATCTACTTCCATCACCTCCATAAGTCGATTAAAGATAACCTCTTCACTATCTCCTTCACCAATTACAACTAATCTCGCAAAGTATAATTCGGGATAATTATGGACAGCTTCTTTTACATATTTGTATGCCTCATCTGTTTTTTTCGGGAGTAATATTTTATTTACTTCCGTTTCATATTTTTCGGTAATTCTAAAATGGAGAATGCTTTCAGGGTTTAGTCTTTTTACAATAGCAGGTGTATGTGAGGAAAGTAAGACTTGGGAGTTCTCTTTACCAGCAATTGTCTTTAGTATTTTTATTACTCTACCTAAGAGTTGCGGAGCAATATGGTTTTCTGGTTCCTCTATTGCTAGTATAGTGAGTAGTGGACGATTTATACCTATATTTTCTTCATCCTCATTTTCGGCTAATTTTTCTTCTATATCTAGTAGCGCACATACTAATGTTAAATAGAATAGTGAACGATAGCCTTCTCCCAGCTCATCAATCTTATAGGTTTTGTGTGTCCCAGTAGGACTAAATGAAATTTCTAGTTTTTTTAGAATAGAATCAAAATCGCTCCCGCCAAAACCGAGAGAGGTGTCTTTATAGCGTTCATCTTTATGAAATAGCTGCCAGAATTCTGTAATAGAATTCTGAACAGTACTAAATTCTGTCAAGTCTTTGAACGCATCATTTATTTCGTTTATTTTTCCGTCAAATTCTGCTTTGAAAGCATCGTCCCATTTTATTTTTTTTAATACACGGAATAAAATACTCCCTGATACGTACTTTAATTGCTCTGCGGGTCTCCGAATAGCTGGCACATAAAGTATCTGTATTAAACGTCTAAAATGATTTGGAAATATTTGCTTGCTATCCTCTTCTTCCAAAGTGCCTTCAGCAACTTTTATAAAATATATTTTATAATCAACTTCACCCTCAGGTTCATAATCAGATTTTTCCCAAGTAGCTTCAAGTCGCAAACGGAGGTATGGATTTTTATCTTCTTCATCCACTACCATATCGCTGAAAAAGTGTGGGATGGCTTCTTTTTCTTCATTGTCAAAATCAATTCTGGCTTCGATTGAGAGGACTCTTTCTGTAATTTCATCAAGATTCTCATCCTTGCCGATATGAAAATCTTGCCTAAAAATTTCTCGATCTGCTAATGATTGTCCAAACAACTTTCTCATTGCCTCGAGAGATGTAGTTTTACCAGCACTATTAAGACCAATAAAACCTACTAGTTTTTCATCGATTGGAATATTTACTTCATCTGGTCCGAATGACCTAAATCCTTTAATTTTTAAAGCGCTTATTTTCATGTTTATACTTTTTTATAATTAATACCCAATCACTTCCACCTTACTTTTCCCGCTCTGCTGCTTACTCACTTTAATCTGCACGGGAATCCGCTCGGTCATTTCCTGCACGTGGGAGATGACGCCTACTTTACGGCCTTGATTGTGCAGCCTTTCCAGGGCATCCATGGCGATATTGAGCGTGGTGGGGTCTAACGAGCCAAAGCCTTCGTCAATAAAGAGGGATTCTACTTTCATACGGCTGGAGGATAGGGAGGCGAGACCGAGGGCGAGGGCAAGCGACACGAGGAATGATTCTCCGCCTGAGAGGGAGTAGACGGTGCGTACTTCATCGCCCATGTCCTGATCGACGACCTGCAGGCCAAGTGATGCGGGGATGCGCTCTATTTTGTAGCGGCTGGTGAGTGCCTGTAAATGGATGTTGGCATAACCCAGCAATACGTCGAGGGTGTATTCTTGTGCAATCTGGCGGAACTTTTTACCGTCGGCCGAGCCTATGATTTCGTTGAGTTTGCTCCAGTTTTCTGTAATGGCGGCCTGTGCTGCGATGGTTTTTAGCAGGTCGCCTATTTTGTTTTTATTGGCTTCGTTTTGTTGCAGTTGGTAGTGGTTTTGTCCTTTTTTATGCTTTTTTTGTTCTGCTTCTGATTTTGCGACGGTGTGAAGGGTGTTGAGTTCCTGAGGTGGCCGTTCGGATAAACGATTTTGTTTGTGGGAGTCGAAGGTTTGTTTGCGTTCTGCAAGGATGTTGCTGGCTTTGGCTACTTCTTCTTCAATGGTTTGTAGTGCTGTTTGTTCGGTAGTGATCCATTCGTTGCTATGGTTTAATAGTTGGTGTAATGCGTCAATGTTCAGCGATTGGTTGTTTTTTTGGTTGTATTGGTTGAGCCAGTCCTGCATTTTTTGCAATGCATTTTGGACCTCGGTTTCTAAGGTTGTTAGTGTATTTGTTAGTTCTTCTTTTTGGGTATGGGCTTTGGTGCTGTCAATGCTAAGTTGCTGCTGTTTTTCTTTTAGTTGTTCGAGCTGTTGCTGGGCCTGGGTTTGGGCTTGTTTTAGGGTTGTTTCGACTGCATCAACGGGTTGTCCTTCGAACAGGGTATTGCGCTGTTGGAGGAGGTTTTGATGGATGTTGTGTTGCGTAAGGTGGGCTTCTGCTTTTTTGCTGACTTCGGTGGTCAGGTTTTTGGCCTGGTTTTCAAGCTGTTTTAGTGTTGCTTCGAGTGCTGCTTTTTGGTGTGTGTATTGCTCTAGTTTTAGGGTGTTTTCTTTCCACTGGCGGGCAAAGGTGTCTATATGTTGTATGAATGGGGCTGGGGCTGCTTTCCAGTTTGCCATCCAGTCGGGTGCGGTAAAATAGGGTGTGAGGTGCTGTTCTACACTGCTGAGGTCGGCGGTAGCTTTGTTTTGTTCTTTTGTGTTGCTGTTTTGCTGTTCGTGATGGACGGATAGTTTGTTTTGTATGTCTTTTATTTGGCTGGCAAGGTTGTCTGTGTTGTCTTTGAGCTGGTCTAGTTGGGTTTTTGCGGTTTCCAGTTGTTGCTTTTTGTGGGTATGTGCTTGTATTTTTTCGTTCAGATTGGCTTGTTGTGTTTTTAGGGCTTGTAATTTTTCCTGTATCCAGTCTGCTTTTTTAGCATCGGCTATGGCCTGGCTTTCCTGAGCACTATCAAATTGTTGCCAGGTTTGTTTTTTGGTTGCTAATGCTAATTGTTTTGCTGTACTGTCTTCACTCTGGTGCTGGATGGTTTGCTGCAGGCTGTTGCTTTCTTGTTCTAAGGTATTGTGCTGGCTATGGCTTGCGAGATAGTTTTGTTCTTTTTCCTGATAGGATTTTTCGAGTTGTGCCAGTACGTTTTCTAATTGCGGATTATGCAGGGCATAGGGGTGGCTGGTGCTGCCGCATACGGGGCATGGCTCGTCGTGAATTAATGTTTGTCTGAGGGTTTCTACATTTTCTGCGGATGCGAGGCGTGCTTGCTGCAGGAGCTGGTAGGCGGTGTCTTTTTGCGCCTTTTCCAGAGGGAGTTGTTGGACTATTTTTTGTAGGGCTTGTTGTTTTGTTTGATAATCTGCCTGGTCTTTTAGTTGTTTCTGGTTTAGGGTTTCTAATTCTGTGAGGGCATTATAAAGCAGTTGCCAATGGGCTTGTGCCTGTATGGTGTTTTCTACCTGGCGGTCTATTTCGGTTTTATCGAGGTTTAGGGTTTCGATAGGGGTTAATAGGAGTTCTTTGGACTGGATGTCGTAGTTTTTCTTTACTTTTTCGAGGGTTTCCAGTTGTTGTTTCCACTGGTTTTCGAGGTTTGTTTTTTGGGCTTCGCTGGTCTGGATTTTGTCCTGTAATTGGGTCAGATTTGTAGCTGAGGTTTGCAGGGTTTCTAAAAGTTTTTGGGCATCCTGTAGTTTGGACAGGATGAGGTCTTTGTTTTCGGCAATCGGACTACGGTCTGCGTGTTCTGTTTTCCAGTTGGTAATGGTTTTTATTTGGTTGACAAGGTTGTTGAATTGTTGTTGTTTGGCGGTTAGTTCGGCTTGCTGTTTTTGGTTTGCCTGGGTAGCGTTTTCGGCTTCTTCTTTGAGTTTTTGTACTTGTTCTTTTTTTTCTTCTAAGAGGGTGTCGAGTTTTCTTGCCTGCTCTAATAGGGGCAGGGCTTCGGTAAGGGCTTTGTTTTTTTCTGAAAGATGGTTTTGTGCCTGTTCTAATTGTTTTTCGAGGTTTTGTTTTTGTTCTTGTTGGGTGGCTAGGGTTGCTTTTAGTGCCGTAAGGGCTGCTGTTTTGTCGGTATATTGTTGTTGGGCATGTTTGAGGGCATCTGCCCAGCTTCTGGTTTGCTGTGCTTGCTGTATGGTTTGCAGTTTTTGTTTGCGTGGCGAGGCTAGTATTTTAGCTTCGGTGGCTTGTTGTAGTGCTGTTTGGGCTTCGTGGTGGCTGGTTTGCAGTTTGGCGAGCTGTTGGTGCCAGTTGATTTCTGCGGTTAGTTTTTCGATGTCTTTTTCGAGACGATTGATTTCAGCTTCGAGGGTTTGTTGTTCGTCTGACAGGGTTTTTAGTTCGTCATCGGTAAGGGTAATGATGCCTTCTTTGCGCAGATTGAGTTCGCGTAGCAGGAGGTCTTCTGCTTTGTATTTTTCGTAAATTTTTTTGGATATTTCGGAATAGATGTGGGTTCCTGTCAGCTTTTCGAGCAGGGATGATTTTTCGTCTCTGTTGGCTTTCATAAAGGCGGTAAAGTCGCCTTGGGCTAATAGTACGGAGCGGGTGAATTGTTCGAAGTTGAGGCCGACAAGGCGTGCTATTTCGTTTAGGATTTCTGGTTTTCTGCCTGGTATGTCGGTGTTGGTGTTGATGTTTTTTAGGGTGACGTTGTCGGATTGCATGTTGCCATCGGCCATATTGCGGGCTCGTCTTACGCTCCATGTGGCTCGGTAGTGTTGTGTGTCTGTGCCTACAAAATCTACTTCGGCGTATCCGTCAGCCGTTCCGTCACGGAGGATGCTGCGGACATCTCCCTGGTTTAGGGTGCTGCCTTGTACGTCACGGATTTCTATTCCTGCTTCTTTTGCCTGCAGGTATCGGGGTGTTTTGCTGTACAGGGCAAGGCAAAGGGCGTCTAATATGGTGGATTTGCCTGCGCCTGTGGCACCGGTAATGGCAAATATTCCTGCGGAGCATAGTGGTTCGGCCGTAAAGTCGATTTCGGTGGTGCCTTCGAGTGAGGCGAGGTTTTTGATGCGGATGGCTAGTATTTTCATTATTCGGCGGCTTGGTTTATTTCCTGTGCTACTTGCTGAAAAAGTTGCAGGATTTGGGTTGGTACTTCGCTATTGTATCTGGATTGGTATGTTTTGCCGAATACGTCGACGGGTTGTAGTTCGTTGAGTTTTTCGGGTGTGATAAATTCTGGTGCTTCTTGTGTGGAAGCTGGATATTTTACATCGATTTTGGCCAGTTTGACTTTTTTGCCTGCGAGTGCGGTTTCTATTTTATGGCGCAAGGCGGGTTCGGGTCCTTCGAGCAGTACGCGTACTTCGAGGTAAGGGGTTGTTTCTGGTGTTGAATCTTTCTTGGGCAGTTGTTCTAATAGCGCTATGACTTCATGCAATGGCTGATGGCTTAGGGGAACTCTTTGCAGGGGTACAAATAGCGGGATTTCTATGCTTTGGAGGTTGCTGATTTCCTGATCGAGTTCAAAGATGATGACCTGATGTTTGTAATTGAGTTCTGAAAAGGACATGGGTAACGGGCTGCCTGAGTAGCGGATGTGTTCTTTGCCGCCTATTTTCTGGGCTTTGTGGATGTGCCCGAGGGCTACGTATTTGATGTCGGGATGGAAGGCGGTGGCGGGTATGCATTCTACTCCTCCCATGATGAGGCGTTCGGTTTTGTCGAGGTCGGTTATTTCGGCATGGTGGGTGTGCAGGTGTCCCATGGCGATGATGGTTTGTCCGTCTTGTTTTTTGTGTTCGGCATGTTTGTATGCTTGGTTGTATAATGCGGTGACGCCTTCTGTGTAGGGGTTGGCACTGTCTGGCAGGGCTGGATAGTCGCCCATACGCAGGAATGGTATGGCAAGGCAGTGTATTTTGGTATTTCCCGCTGTGTCGTGTATGGGTATGATTAGTTTTTCGTAATCGATGTTGCCTTCTGGGTCTTTTTCAACGAGTCCTATGATGTGGACGTTGGAGGATTGCAGCAGTGGTTTTGGTGCTTCGAGTCGTGAGGCGGAATCGTGATTGCCTGCCGTTATGATGATTTGTAAACTGGGATTTGCTGTTGTGGCCTGGTTCAGGAAGGTGTAGAACATTCTGATGGATTGGGCGGATGGATTGGATATGTCGAATATGTCTCCGCTGATGAGCAGGACATCGATTTGTTTGGTTTGTAATAGCTGTACGAGCCAGTTTAGGAATTGCTGGTGTTCATAACTGCGGTCGTACTCGTGAAATAGCTGGCCTATGTGCCAGTCTGCTGTATGGAGGATTTTCATAATTTCTTGGTTGGCTTGATTTTTAATTTCTACGTGTGTGATAAATAAATCCGCCAACTCAAGATAAAAAGTTAATACAAAGTGGTATGTTCTTTATTTTGATATAAAGAAGGAGTTTGTAATGTGCTTTTTACTGTATATCTGTAAGTTTGAGATATACTTTGTGGGGGATTTAATTTAAATCTAGCTTGTTTATTTAGAGCAATTTAGTAATTATTTATTAAAAGTTGTAATGTTTTTTTTAACATGATTTTATTTGTCGTTTTTTTAATGTCGGATTATGCTTAATGTTTGTTTGAAATCCGAATGTAGGGTTATTGAGGATTGTGTTTTTACGGGAATCCGTAATTTGGGGGGATTTTTTTTGATTAGGAATGCATATCATATGCTTGGTGTGTTAAGTGTTTCAATATCAAAATTATTACCGTTGACCAAACAATTGATTTTGATGTGCCGGAAAGTATAGTTATTTTGGAAGAATAAAAATCAATGCTATAAAAGATGAAGATACTCAGTTGTAGAAGATATCTATCAATCTTATGAAGCTCAGGACTTCGTTGGATAGAGGTACATTACCAGCTTATTTACACCTTTGGAAATAAGCATATCCCAAAGAAATTTCGAGCCTGTTCAAATTGATCCGGTTATAAGAAAAATAATAGTCCATGAATGTATAGTCAAAAACAGAACAGATAAACCATTAAAAATTAAAGGTAAAAGTGACAGTATGATTTCAAAATCTTTTTCAACAAGAAAAGTTTCAATTAATCAGGTTCTAAAAATACTAAAAGGAAGTGGTATAAGTGTCAATGAAGATGAAGCGGTTTTTATCTTGGATTTTCTATATATGTTGACGAACTCTTTCAAGAAAGATGAAAGTGTTGATAAGGTACTATATGGAAACGTTAAAGAAACTTCGCCCCCTCATCGCCTACAAAATTTAAAAACTCCAAATTTCTTTAATTTTGGAGTTTTTTGCTTTATATAGATTTTATGACTTTTATTGTTTACATCTTATACATCCTGCAATAGTAACTTATTAGTATTAAAACAATAGAATTAAATTACATTCAATATTTTTGAAATATGCCAACAGTTGATTTTTTTAAAGAGAAAGCTAAAATGCCTCAATTTCTTTTAGTAGTATTTATATTGGAATTTTTTTTAGTATTAATATTGGGAAATTTGGATAAATATGAAATGATATATCTGACTTTATTCAACGTTTTTTTTTTGTGGTATCATTTTCTTTAGTTCGTTTTCTCTACAACTTAATAAATTTGGTGTTTCCTATTCTTTTTTATTGATTAGGAATAAAATTCCATGGCATGACATTAAATATATTGAATTAAAAAATACCCTTATGGGCGATTTTCCATTGGGTTATGGAGTTCGATATTCAAGGAAATTAGGATGGGCGTATGTTTTTGGTTCTGATACTGCTCTATATATAGAATTAAAAAACCAGAAGAGATATGTTTTAAATGTGAAAAATAAAGAGCATTTAATTTGTTTTATAAAAGAGAATGGATTGACAGAATTTTTTATTAATATATGATACCATTAACTTTTCTTTTCTGTTACAGATTAAATTTATATAAGTACCTTATCCATTCAAATATATTATTTATAGTATACTAAGGAAAATGGAACTTCCATTTTTTTTAAAATTAATTTTTATTATATCTGTCCAATAATTACCTTTAGCTCCAAATCAATTATTTCATGAAAAAAATAACACTTTTTGCCTTTTTACTGGCAAGTCCCTTAGTATTTTCTCAACGAAATTTAACTATACAGGAGGCTACTTCCGGTGCTTATACATCTTTTGCTCCAAAACAATTTGTAGCTCCTCAATTCAGGGGAGAGAATGCTATTACTTATCTGGAAAGTACATATCAGAATCTGGTACAAAGATCGAAAACGGATAAATGGAGTGAGAAAGCGTTGATGTCTAAAAATGACATCATTGAAGCTTTAAAAGAGAAAATAAAGGATGATGAATTTCAGTTATATATCTTTCCTTATGATTACACCTGGAAAACAGCTGATATAATAGCATTTAATGTTGAAGGCGCAAAGCAAAAATATTATGTTGAGTTAGATGCTAATACCAAAAAAATCACCAAAGCAATTCCATATAAAAGCCAGGGTAAAAATGAAACATTAACTTCAAAAGGTAATTACCTGGCATGGTTAGAGGATAATAATATATTCTTAACGGATGAAAATGGTAAAACACTACAAATCACCAATGATAGGGAGGGTATTGTAAACGGAAGTGATTATACACACCGTCAGGAGTTTGGTATTGATAAAGGAATGTGGTTCAGTGAAGATGGCAACAATTTGTTGTATTATCGAAAAGATGAATCAATGGTAACAGACTATCCTCTGATTGATTTTGCCAGCAGAGTAGCCGAAGTAAAGGACATTAAGTATCCAATGGCAGGTATGAAAAGTGAAGAAGTAACCTTGGTTGTATATAATATAGCTACCGGAAAAAAGGTAAGTTTACAAACAGGAGAACCAAAAGAACAATTTTTGACGATGGTTACCTGGGATCCTTCCAATGAATTTGTATATGTTGGGGTACTAAACCGTGGTCAGGATCATTTAAAACTAAATAAATACAAGGCAGCAGACGGATCATTCGTAACAACTCTTTTTGAGCAAAAGTCAAAAACGTATGTAGAGCCATCTCATCCGCTATTTTTTAATCCTAATAATCCGAAAGAATTTATTTATGTGACAGATATTGATGGATACCGTCAGATGTATTTGTATAACACATCGGGTAAATTGGTAAGAAAATTAGGATTCAATCAGGTGGTATTTAAAGAATTGTCCGGATTTGACAAACAGCATGTTTACTATTTAGGAACAGCTAATAAAGGTTTGGACAAACAATTGTATCAGGTAAACCTTAAAAATGGTAAAACTCAGAAATTAACAGATGTTACCGGAACTCATACCGTTGCTTTTAATGAAAGCAAAACAGCTTTTTACGATCAGTATAGCAATACAGCTGTACCAAGAGTTGTAAATATAGTGGATGTAAAGAGCAGAAAAAAAGAAGAATTATTAAAAGCTGAAAATCCGTATGAAGGAAAAGTAACTTTACCTAAAATGGAAATGGTAACAATTAAGTCAGCTGACGGAAAGACAGATCTTAACGGACGCCTGATTTACCCTTCTGATTTTGATGCTGCTAAAAAATATCCTGTAATGGTATATGTATATGGAGGGCCGCATGCACAATTGGTAACCAATACGTGGTTGGGAGGAGCTTCTTTATTCGATTTTTATATGGCACAACAAGGTTTTGTAGTGTTTACATTAGATAACAGAGGAAGTGATAACAGAGGAAGAGATTTTGAACACATTGTACACCGTAAATTGGGTCAGGCAGAAATGGCAGATCAGATGAAAGGAATAGACTTTTTAAAATCAAAAAGTTTTGTTGATAAAGATAAAATCGGTGTATATGGTTGGTCTTTCGGAGGTTTTATGACTACTTCTCTTATGTTAAATCATCCGGAAACCTTTAAAGTAGGTGTAGCAGGTGGTCCGGTAATCGACTGGAAATGGTATGAAGTTATGTATGGAGAGCGTTATATGGATACTCCTGAAGAGAATCCTGAAGGCTATAAGCTTACAAGCACATTAGATAAAGTAAATAATCTTCAGGGACGTTTGCTGATGATACACGGAGCGCAAGATCCAGTAGTGGTGCAACAACACAGTATGGAGTTTATTGAAGCCTGTATTAAGGCTGGTAAACAGGTAGATTATTTTCTGTATCCTACTCATGAACACAATGTATCGGGTAAAGACCGAATTCACTTAAATGCTAAGATTGCCGATTATTTTATGACGCATTTAAAAAAGTAGAACGTACTTAAATAATAATACATAAAAAGAGCCACTTGATTAAGTGGCTCTTTCTTTTTTATATGACTTAGATTAGAATTGCTCTCTTCCTGCAAAGTGGAAAGCAGCTTCAATTTCTGCATTTTCATCACTGTCAGATCCGTGAACAGCATTCTCACCAATTGATTTTGCATATTTTTTACGGATAGTTCCTTCAGCAGCATCAGCAGGATTTGTAGCTCCGATTAATGTTCTGAAATCTTCTACTGCGTTGTCTTTTTCTAAAATAGCAGCCACGATTGGTCCTCTTGACATAAATTCTACCAATTCTCCGTAAAAAGGTCTTTCTGCGTGAACAGCATAGAATTTTTGAGCGTCAGCTACAGTTAACTGTGTCAATTTTAAAGATACGATTCTGAAACCACCTTCAGTAATCATGTTTAATATTCCTCCGATATTACCAGCTTCTACAGCATCTGGTTTAATCATTGTAAAGGTTCTTTTACCTGCCATTGTATTTTAATTTATTTTTATGCAAAATTAGTGTTTTTATTTTAAAAGTTTAAAAAGTATTTTGGGCTAACTGATATTTTTATGCTCTTGAAACAGGCAATTTTTACTGCTCTTCTCCGAATTGTAACAGATAGCCATTATTGTCATAAATAGCAAATTCTTTCATATTCCATTCAAATAGTTCCAATTCATAGGCAACTCTTGTTTTGTTTTTTAACTCTTCCCAAAGCGTTTCAACCGTTTCCACTTCAAAATAAAACGATCCCGTAAATCCAATGTTGCGATAAGGGGTATGGTCATTTGGTTTTGCGATCATAATTTCGATACCATCTTTATTCAATGAAGCCCATTGCCATTCCTGATTTTGTTCTTGACACGTAAAACCTAATATTTTTGTGTAAAATATGATGGTTTCCTCAATGTCCTCTGTCCACAGTACAGGTGTTAATCGTTTAATGGTCATATCGCATGATTTTTATGTTTTTTCAAATACAGATAAATGTAAATAAAACCTGCGAAAATACCATATAAAACAGCCAGTAAGTAGCTGTTAAAAAGGAGATTGCTCAACATCAGAAAAGGTTTGTTCGATATATAATAGCCGGTGAGGGGGCTGTTTAGCGGTAAGATTTTGTCTGACAAATACACAATTACAAAAAATACATCCCAAAAAACATAGTATCGTAATAATGGGTACTTGGATATTGAAAAGCCTAAAATGGCGATTTTAAACAAAGTAAAAAGTACCATAAACAAATAGGTTTTGATTACAACAGGTGTTACAACCCCGCAATTGAAACCATATAAGAGGATTTCGTAATGATTAAAAAGTAGCACAGATAAAAGATTAGCGGCTAAGTTGTTTAGTAAAAAAAATAGGAGACCTCCGATAATGAGTTTGCTTATCCCTGTTATTAATTTCATTACTATATCAGAATATCACTTTCTAAATCAGACTTTTCAATCTCAAATTCAAATCCCAGTTTTGTAACGATTTCAATAACCAGTTTTTTATACCAATTTTCAGATTTTGGATGTATATATAATTTTTCAATCATGGTATGTACGTCAACCTGTATTTTTACGCCTTCGTTTACATTGATATCGAGAGGCGTTACGTCAGCAAGAATCCGTAATTCATTTTCATACTGAAAGCTCTTTCGCTTGAACAAAAAAGGGAAAAAATCATCGTCAAAAGGAATGTGTTCCTTTTTATAGTCGATATAATTTACTTCTCCGATATTTTGAGGGATACGTTCTTCAATAAGTGACTGTTTGAGTTTACCAATGGTTGACTGTATAGCCAAGCCTTCGTTATTTTTTGTAAAAACCTGCCACATAGCATAACTCTCGTAATAATTGGTGTGCCAACTGCTGATGACAATATTCTTTCTTTTAGATTTATAAGCATCCAGATATTCCGGATTGTCTTTTAATAATTTCTTGATTTCTTCATAGGTAGGTTCGCTAAAAGTACCCTCATACTGGTCTTCAAATTTATCAGAACGTGACATAAACATCTTTTCGGATAGCAATAAATCCAGAAATTTTGATAAATCCATATATTTCCATACCAAGGTATCGTCAGAAGGAATGTGAAGTTTATTATTTTGCTGAAACATGTTAAGATGTAATTTGTAATAACCGCATGGAAAGTTCTATATCATTTTCGGTGCCGGTATGTTTTTTAGGTTCATCAGATAATTTGACTACTCCCGTCCAGTGCGCATTTTCGGGTAATGCTTCCGTCATTTTGAGTACAATATTCATTGCAGGCAATCCCACATCATTGGTTAAATCTGTTCCGATTCCAAAAGACATTCCGATTTTATTCTTGCAATAATGCACAATACGTTCTACCTTATCATAATTCAATCCGTCTGAGAAAATGATGGTTTTAGTCATCGGATCGATTCCAAATTGCTTATAGTGTGCGATGGTTTTATCCGCAAACTCGATCGGATCACCACTGTCGTGTCTGACCCCATCAAATAATTTGGCAAATTTTTTATCAAACTGTTCAAAAAACTTTTCTGTTGTATAAGTGTCTGTAAGAGCGATTCCCAAATCTCCACGGTAAACATCTACCCAATGTTCCAATCCCATAACATTTGCCATTTTATAACCGTATTTTGCTGCGTGAAACATAAACCACTCATGTGCATGAGTTCCAATAGGCTTTACATGGTACTTCATTGCCAAATGCACATTGCTCGTACCTATAAACAAACCATTTCCATGTTCTTTAAGCGTATTCACGACTAAATCCTGTACAGCAAATGAATGTCTTCTCCGGGTACCAAATTCAGCGAGCTGTATGCCTAATTTTTTAAAATTATTCATCTTTGTACGTGTTGTGGCAATCACTTGTTCATCTGTATCTCTTGTGAGATTATTTTCTGTGTAATACAGTTCACAAATCAGCGCCATAATCGGAACTTCCCATAGAATGGTTCGGTACCAGTATCCTTCAATAGAAACTTGTAAATCATCTCCGTCTTGCTGAACAGTTACTTCATTAGGATCGAATCGATATCCCTGAAGAAAATCAAGATACGTAGGATCCAGATATGGGCAATGAATGCGTAGAAATTCTTTCTCTTTATAGTCAAGCCGCAGTTTGGCCATTTGATCAAGAGCTTCTTTCAGTCTTTCAGCAAAATGAGGTGGAAATTTATGTTTTCCACGATTGATAAACTGATAACGCGCTTTGGCATAAGGAAAAAGCTTTATAACCGCATGCTGCATGGTCAGTTTATAAAAATCATTATCCAGAATCGAAGGAAGTATAGGAATATTAGGATTCATTTATTTTCTATTTCATTTTATTAAATGTACAAATTTATGCAGTACCCGTTGATGTTTTCGGAGATCTTAATTATAAAAAGATTATCGTTATTATTCAGGATTAGGGTTTACAAATTCATATTTATAAAGCTTAATCAGCCATAAAAACAAAGAAAACAGAATAGGCCCGAAGATGATCCCAATAAAGCCGAACAAATTAATACCTACAATTACACCAAGAATGGTTACCAGCGGGTGTACATCAGCCATTTTTTTCTGTAACAGGAACCGGATAAAGTTATCTGCAAGACCAACAATAATTAGGCTATAGGCCAATAATCCAAACGCATTACCCGTATCTCCTTTTGCTAATAATATCACGACTAACGGGATATATATAATCGCAGCACCCAATACCGGAAGCATGGCTGCAAAAATAGTAAGGATGAAATACACAAAAGAATCTTCCACACCGAAAACAATATAACCGATATAAGCTACTACTGCTTGCAAAAAAGCCGTGAGCGGAACACCGACAGCATTAGAGATAACCAGTTCTTTTAAATCGGTATTCATACGTTTCAGATTCGTTTTCTTTAAAGGAACATAATCGTAGAATCCTTTTTCAAGTTTTTGATGATTCAGCAGCATAAAATACAACAGAAAATACGCTACAGCGAGTTGCATAGAGCTGTTTACAGAAGCATTTAGTACAGATTCAAGCAGTTTAATACCGAGTTCAGTCATTTTTCCGATATTATTATCATTAAAAAGATCAATATTAAACTTTGTCTGCAAATTCTCTATTGCCTTGTCAATATTTCCCTGAATTCCCTGTTTGTCATCCAGCAATACCATTATTTTTTTGGTAAGTGTCTGAATCAGCAAATATAGAGGACCAATGATAACAATAGCACTCGAAAGCATAAGTAATATGATACTGGCTATTTTATTCCAGTTTTTTTTCTCTACTAACCACCGGTATGGGGTCAAAAGTAAAACGAATAAACAAATGGCTCCCAAAAATCCGGGCAATAATATCATCATGCTTTTCGCCATCAAGATGAAAAGAAATACGATAATGGCTAAAAATCCCAATTGTAATAATACGTTATTGGAGATAAATTGTTTGTGGTGGGGTTTCATAAAAGCTATTTTTTATGAAAATAAAAAAATAATTTCTCAAAAACAATTATTTCATAAAGTGATTTATATGCGTGTTTGTATAAAAAATACAATTGAATGCAGAGGTATTTGCAACTCAGTTATTTGCATTTTTTGCGGAATGTTTTTAAATGTTTAGAATCAAAATGGATAGGAATCAGGCTGTCTTGTGCTACATTGTATTCATATAGCATACCTTCTTGGGGATCAAACTCAAACCAGGCAACAGTATGATTATACTCAGGATGTTTTTCATTAATGCGAAAACTGTAATTTTCTCTATTCATACTTTCCTTTGGATCATTCAGTATTTCAATTCCGTATTGTAGTGTGACATCTGTTTTCTGAGCTTTTTCAATATGGGTAATATAATATTGATATTCAGGTGAACTCAAAAGTAATTTTACAACAATTTCCAGGCATTGCTCCTTATTTAAATTAGCTTTATCGGCTTGCGGTGACACTACTCCTAATACAGACATATACAACCATAAAAAAGACCAGTTACAGTAAAATGCAATACTCATTATTTTGTTGTGATTAAAAACGTTTGATAAATCAAAAATACGTAATTCATTTTAAAATAATTCTTAATTTTAACCCCCAACAAACAAGACAAACAATACCATGGAATTCGATAAAAAAAACGTGTCAGACGAAACGTTAATTGAACTATATAAAAAAATATTAAAACCTCGTTTAATCGAAGAAAAGATGCTTATTCTGATCCGTCAGGGAAAAGTTTCTAAATGGTTTTCAGGAATAGGACAGGAGGCTATTGCTGTCGGAGTAACCTCAATTCTTCATACAGATGAATATATACTGCCTATGCACCGAAATCTTGGTGTATTTACTTCCAGAAACATTCCTTTACACCGGTTGTTTTCACAATGGCAGGGTAAAGCCAATGGTTTTACTAAAGGTCGTGACCGCTCTTTCCATTTCGGTACGCAGGAATATAAAATTATAGGTATGATTTCCCATTTGGGACCTCAGTTAGGAATTGCCGATGGTATTGCTCTGGCACATAAGCTACGCGAAGAGAAAAAAATCACCGCTGTTTTTACCGGTGAAGGAGCTACTTCTGAAGGAGATTTCCATGAAGCACTTAACGTAGCATCTGTATGGGATCTACCGGTATTATTCATCATTGAAAATAACGGTTACGGACTTTCTACACCAACCAATGAGCAGTACCGTTGCGAAAATCTTGCGGATAAAGGAGTAGGATACGGAATGGAAAGCCATATAATAGATGGTAATAATATACTGGAAGTGTATACCCGACTTTCGGAAATCGCGGCAGATATGCGCGAAAATCCGCGTCCTGTTCTGATTGAAATGAAAACATTCAGAATGCGTGGTCATGAAGAAGCCAGCGGTACAAAATATATTCCACAGGAATTATTTGATATGTGGAAAGTAAAAGATCCGGTTGAAAATTATAAAAATTACCTTTTACAAACAGGTGTCTTGTCAGAACATAAAGATGCTGAAATCCGTGCTGAAATCAAAAAAGAAATCGATACTGACTGGGCAAAAGTTCAGGAAGAGCCAGCGATAGAAGCACGTCTTGAAGATGAAATAAATGATGTTTATAAAGCGTATGATTTTGAAGAAATATCAGCTGGAGATAAAACAGAAAATATCCGTTTTATAGATGCCATTACGCAATCATTAAGACAATCCATGCAACGCCATGATAATTTAGTCATTATGGGGCAGGACATTGCAGAATACGGAGGTGCTTTTAAAGTAACAGATGGTTTTGTAGCAGAGTTCGGTAAAGGTCGTGTACGAAATACGCCTATATGTGAAAGTATTATTGTATCTGCCGGGATGGGACTTTCTATCAATAAACAAAAAGCAATTGTAGAAATGCAATTTGCAGATTTTGTTTCTACAGGTTTCAATCCGATTGTCAATTTATTGGCAAAATCTCACTATCGCTGGTTAGAAAATGCCGATGTAGTGGTGCGTATGCCATGTGGTGGTGGTACTCAGGCAGGACCTTATCATTCGCAAACCAATGAAGCCTGGTTTACTAAAACTCCTGGTCTTAAAGTAGTTTATCCTGCATTTCCTGCAGATGCAAAAGGTTTATTGAATACAGCCATTAACGATCCGAATCCGGTAATGTTTTTTGAACACAAATTACTGTACAGAAGTATCTATCAGGATGTACCTACAGATTACTATACCCTTCCCTTAGGAAAGGCTGCATTGCTTAAAGAAGGAAAGGATGTTACTGTGATTTCGTTTGGAGCAGGAGTGCATTGGGCATTAGAAATTTTAGATAAAAACCCGTCTGTATCTGCTGATCTGATTGATTTGAGAACCTTACAGCCATTGGATTATGAAACAATTTTTGCGTCTGTTAAGAAAACCAATAAAGTAATCATACTTCAGGAAGACAGCCTTTTCGGAGGAATTGCAAGTGATATATCTGCTGAAATTATGGAAAATTGTTTTGAACATCTGGATGCTCCGGTAAAAAGAGTTGCCAGTCTTGAAACACCAATTCCGTTTATGAAAAATTTAGAAGATCAATACCTTCCGAAAGAACGCTTTGAAAAAGAATTATTAGTACTTTTGCAGTATTAAACACACAACGAATAATTAATGAAAACAATCATCTCTTCCCATTTCAATTTTCCGGGGCAAAAATCTGTTTATAAAGGAAAAGTGCGTGAAGTTTACAACATCAACGACTCTATTTTAGTGATGATCGCCACAGATCGTTTATCAGCATTTGATGTGGTAATGCCAAAAGGTATTCCTTATAAAGGTCAGATTCTGAATCAGATTGCGACTAAGTTCATGCAACTAACAGCAGATATTGTTCCCAACTGGTTAATAGCTACTCCGGATCCGAATGTAGCTGTGGGACATTTATGTGAACCTTTTAAAGTAGAAATGGTAATTCGTGGTTATCTTTCAGGGCATGCAGCAAGAGAATATGCTTTGGGCAAAAGAGTTCTTTGTGGTGTTACCTTACCGGAAGGCTTAAAAGAAAACGACCGTTTTCCGGAACCGATCATTACACCTACAACTAAAGCAGATTTAGGAGTTCATGACGAAGATATTTCTCGTGAAGAAATCCTTTCTAAAGGAATTGTATCGGAAGAAGATTATGTAGTACTTGAAAACTATACGCGTGCGCTTTTTGAAAGAGGAACAGCAATTGCGAAAGAAAAAGGCTTGATTTTGGTCGATACAAAATATGAATTTGGAAAAACCAAAGACGGTAAAATTGTTCTAATTGACGAAATTCATACACCGGATTCTTCGCGCTATTTTTACGCAGAGGGGTATCAGGAACGTCAGGACAAAGGAGAAGCTCAGAAGCAATTATCGAAAGAGTTTGTTCGTCAATGGCTCATATCAAATGGATTTCAGGGTAAAGATGGACAGCAGATTCCTGAAATGACTGATGAGTACATAGAATCGGTTTCTGAACGTTATATTGAATTATATGAAAACATTCTGGGCGAAAAATTCGTCAAAGCAGATGTTACAAATATTGAAGAAAGAATTGAAAAAAATGTAACTGATTTTCTTTCAAACTATTCAAAATAAAAAAAAATGTCAATTTTAGAATCTTTAAATTGGAGATACGCCGCAAAAAAATTAAACGGTTCTGTAGTCTCTGATGAAAAAGTAGAAAAAATAATAGAAGCAGCCCGTTTGGCACCAACTTCTTCGGGTTTACAGCCCTTTGAAATTTTTGTGATCACCAATACGGCTTTACGCGAAAAAATAAAGAGTGTGGCCTATAACCAGTCACAAATTACAGACGGATCTCATCTGATTGTATTTGCTGCCTGGAATAACTATACCACAGACCGTATCAATCACTATTTTGATCATTATGAGCAGGAGCGCGATTTACCAAAAGGATTTTCTGACGGGTATAAAAACGGGGTAACCAAACAGTTGACGTCGCTGACTGAAGAACAGCAGTTTGAGCATGCGGCGCGACAGGTTTACATTGCTTTTTCTTTTGCTATGGCAGAAGCTGCGGTTCTCAGAGTAGATGCATCACCCATGGAAGGTTTTGTGGCTGCTGAGCTTGATAAACTCATGCGGTTTGAAGAAAAAGGATTGAGAAGCGTATTAATTATGCCTCTGGGCTATAGAGATGAAGAAAACGATTGGCAGGCAAACCTTAAAAAGGTTCGTAAATTTCCAAAAGATATGATTCATTATATAAAATAAAAAACGGCGTTCATCTATATGAACGCCGTTTTAGTATTATACATTTCCGTACGAGTTCGATTCTCCTCCGTCAATAGCAATCGTTTGTCCGCTTACATAAGAAGCATCTTCACTTAACAGAAAAACGACTACTTTTGCAACCTCTTCAGGTTGCCCGAGTCTCTTGGAAGGATTTGCCTGAGCATATTCTGTTTCCGCTGCTTTAGGATCAGCCGGATTTACCTGTTTAAAAGCTTCTGCTACCATTGGCGTAAGTATAGCACCCGGAGCAATAGCGTTTGTGGTAATGCCATATCTGCTGTATTCCAACGCTGCATTTTTGGTCATACCCGATACTGCATGTTTACTTGCTACATACGGTGTCTGATTCATAACACCTCTGATACCACCAACTGAAGCTACATTAACAATACGGCCATAATTATTTTTCTTCATAACAGGAATCACATATCTGAGTCCATAATAAACCCCCATTAAATTTATGTCAATTACTTTTTTAAAGATTTCAAGATCATACGTTTCAATAGACGCTTGTTTTCCTTCTATTCCGGCGTTGTTATAAAAACCATCAATAGTACCATAGGCTTCAAGTGTTTTATTTACATACTCTTTCACCTTCGTTTCATCCGATACATCTGCAACAAGCGTGATAACGGCTGTATCAGGAGTTGACTCCTTAATCGTTTTTACCGCTTTTGCTAATGCTTCAGCATTATAATCTACCAGACTTAAACGGGCTCCCTGTTTAGCAGCTTCAACTGCCGTTGCAAGTCCTAAGCCCATTCCGGCTCCGGTGATAACTATTACTTTGTTTTCTAATCTTCCCATGGTTTACTTGTTTTTAGTCTTCTATAAATATAAGTCTATCCAAGTCAATACAACATAATGTAGATTAAGTAACGCTGTTTTTGTTAGTTGGTTTTCTCTTCTTTGTTGAAATATACCAGATAGTAATACATCTGTTTTTCTTCATCCCAACCTTTTTCAATGAATTTTTCAGCTGATTCCGGATTGATAAAATCCAGTTTTATCTGCACATTGGTATCCAGATTGATCACATTTTTCATTTTTTTACGCGCATCGGTTACCGCGTTGTTGGCAATCGGGAAATTGCTGATGTCTTCAATGCTGTATTTTTCTCCGCGGTCTACTTTGTAATTTTTAAATTCAGCCTGTAAATCCGGATTGTCAATAACTTCATTCAGGAAATTAGTTTCTTCAAATTCATCATTTTTAGCAAAATAGTTTACAGAGCGGTTCATAAACATTACCTCTTCCTTTTTATCTTCTGCCGGTAGCACTACATCTTTTGCAAAATCCTGAACAAATTTTAAATATTTTTTGGTCATGTAGTTTTCATCCTGAAAAGCATCCACTGATAAGAAATGTTCCAACCAGTAACGCGCATCATAGCGGTTGCTGTCAACCGTCAGTATTTTATATCCTTCTTCTTTTTTATAGTTGAAAATCAGACACCCTTTATCTAATTTGTTTAAACTGATTCCTTGCTGTAAAATCATCTCCAGATTTGAACCGTTTTCTTCAAATTGAAGAAAATCTGCCTGTAATTCACTTTTGAAAATTCCGATTGCATCTACTACATTATTGTCAATAGAAACATTGCTGAGGTAAGCAACATACACTTCTCCATTTTTAATATGAGGGTGATTTGACTGATCAAACAAGTGTTTTGTTATTTTTTTTGATATTTCGTGTACATTACTCGGATTCAGAAAAAGTTCTGAAGCAAAATTGTACATATCATTGTATTCCAGATCAACATCATGAGCAAATTGAAAATAATTTTCTTCTTTTTCTCTAAATGGTTTGAAGAAGAATTCTTTCAAAAGAGGCGTGATCTCATCGTTTAGATTAAAAACATTTTCAGAAAGAAAAATAGCTTCGTTGCGGCTTTTATTACCTACGCGGTGAATAGACAGGGATTCAATCTGCGTGTTAAATAAGTTGATCATTTTTATATAGAATTTTTTATTAGGTAAAAAAAAGAAAACCTTTTGAGTTTTCTTTAAATTGTTTTTTGGTTTGTGATAAGGATCTTAATATTCGTCTTCATATCCGAAATCCGAAAAGTTATCGTCTCCCTCAAACATATCTAAATCATCATCGTCATAATCGTCATCAAAATCACCAAACATATCGTCTTTAGATATAGGAGCATTAAAGTCTTTTACGGGAGCTTCACTTGGCAGCGTTCCATGGGCAAACATCAATACCGGAAATTCTTTTTCGTCAGATTCATCTTCTTCTTCAGTAGCAGCCAATTCTACAAAGAAAGTCCACATACTGAACGGGTCATAAATATAGAGAATCTTAGTATTCTGCTCATCAAGAATAGAAGAGAGAGGATAATCTGCCATCGTTTTTTGTTCTCCTGGCACATCACCCATATCAAACAAAGGAATTTCTTCATCCTGAGTCCAGTTTTCGTCACAGGTATAAAATGAACCGCCTTCTGAACCATCAAAACCGAAAGCATTGACAATGGTATTGTGTAAGTCTTCTAATGAGTTATCATCTTTTATGGCAATATCTCTGAATACATCTTCTTCTGCATCAAGAATTACCCTGAATTTATAAATCATAATTTTAGTATTTGATCCTACAAATGTATTATTTAAATATTACTTTAAACATGATTGGAATCGGATTTTATAAACAATAAAGTTTTTTTTACAATTCATCCTTGAAAATCAACAGTTCAGTAAAATTAAATTTTTCTTACACTTCAGTTGCCTTACTTTTGGTTTATAATTTAGAAATAATCCTATAGCTATATCTATTTCTGTAAATCTAAAAATATGAAAACGTTATTAAAAAACCTTATAAAAGCGATTGTTGTAAGCTTATTGATATGTACCGTTATTACCCTTATCAATTTTATATCAAAAAGAGAGATGGTATGGAATGAAGCCTATCTGAGGAATAATATCATAGGTTTTATATATGGAATTGTACTCTATTTTGTAAATGCTTATCTGTTTCATTTTATCAAAAGGATAGTAAAAGATGATAACTCTTATAAGAAACGCATATTGTTATTTCTGCCTCTGAGCGTTGCAGCTACATCATTGTCCGTATTTTTAATCAATATGGGATTGAAAACAGGATATGAAGGCCTTTCGTTTGATCAGTTCATTGCCGGACAGAGAATGAGTAATTATATAGTAATCATCATTATCTCGCTTATCATTGCTCTTAGTATTTTTAGTTTTTATTTCTATCGGGCATATAAAGAGGGGCAGCTAAAAAATCAGACTACTATTGCCAGCAATGCGACTGCAACTTTTGAGAGTCTAAAGAATCAGCTTGATCCGCATTTTCTGTTTAACTCCCTGAATGTGTTAAGTGCTCTTATTGAAGAAAATCCTAAAAAGGCACAGGAATTTACAGTTTCCCTGTCAAAAGTTTACCGTTATGTATTGGAACAGAAAGATAAGAATCTCGTATATGTGGAAGAAGAAATGGACTTTGCTCGTTTGTATGTAAGTCTGCTTCAGATGCGGTTTGAAAATGCTTTAGAAATCAGTTTTCCCGATGTGCAGCCTTATGTTCATTTAAAAATGATTCCGCTAAGTCTGCAACTGTTATTAGAAAATGCCATAAAACATAATATTGTAAGTGAAACAAAGCCTTTAAAAATTCAATTGTATTTTAAAGATAATAGCTTAATAGTACGAAACAACTATCAGAAAAAGGAAACTTTCACAAAAGAAAAGGGTATTGGACTCAATAACATCATCAACCGCTATGCACTGGTTTCTAATGAGCACATCCATATTGACAATGATGAAAACCATTTCAGCGTTTCATTGCCTCTCATTTCAGAAGATATGACTTTCCGGTTTGGAGTTCAGTTAAAAGAAGAAGAACTCTTCCAGAGAGCGTATGAGCGCATGAATAGATTGAAAGAATGGTATGTAAGTATTTATTTTGTAATCTTCGGATTTCCACTTTTTTTACTCATCAATAAACTGTGGTTTCCCGATTATAAATGGTGGCCTTATATCATTTTGTTCTTCATGGTATTTAATATGCTGATAAACGGATTCAGAGCATTGGATATTCTGGGAAAATGGGAGCGAAATATGATCATCAAACAAATTAATAAAAAATAAAAGTTATGGAAAAGAATAAGCATGTAGAGCTATTAAAAGCAAAAAAAAGAGTAAAACAAATAAAAGAGTTTTATTCTCATCTGTTCACCTATATTTTGGTAAATTCTATCTTAATTACACTCAATGTGTTCAATTCAAAAGGAGGGTATTGGTTTATTTATCCGCTATTGGGCTGGGGAATCGGTTTGTTTTCTCATGCTGCAAATACCTTTCACTTTATTCCTTTTTTAGGAAAAAACTGGGAAGACAGAAAAATACAACAATTTATGGACGAAGAACGCAATAAATTCAGACAATGAGAATCGTTATAATTGAAGATGAAAAACCGGCTGCCCGTTTGCTGAAGCGAAAAATAGAGGCTTTGGGGTATACAATTCAGCAACAATTGTCTTCTGTAGAAGAAGGACTCGATTGGTTTGGTAAAAATGAACATCCGGATTTAATTTTTGTTGATATCCAATTATCTGACGGACTCTCTTTTGAAATTTTTGAAAGCATTACTATTCAGAGTGCCGTTATTTTTACTACTGCTTATGACGAATATGCATTAAAAGCATTCAAACTCAATAGTGTGGATTATCTTTTAAAACCCATTGATGAACATGAATTGGAAATGGCTTTGCTGAAATTTAAAAGCAGATATGAAAAGAAATATGTAGATGTAGAATTGATGAAAAATCTACTGAAAAGACAAAATAAGGAACGTTATACGGTAAAAGTCGGAAATACATTGAAAATTATTGAAAGTGATTATATACAGTGCTTTTACAGTGCCAATAAAATCAGTTATCTTTCTACTCTCGAAGGACGAAATTATTTTTTGGATGACACCCTTGATACTCTTGAAAGTGAATGTGATAATAAAAAATTTTTCCGGGTCAACCGGCAGTTTATCATCAATATTAATGCGGTAAAAGAAATCAGTATTTATACTAATTCCCGTTTAAAAATCACATTACAAAACTTTAAAGAAGAGGAAATAATTGTGAGCAGAGAAAAAGTAGCTGCTTTTAAAAACTGGATAAGCTGATGAGTTTGTTGTTTATGAAATTAGGAATGTTTCTGGTCTTTTTTTTAGTATTTTTGTTGGTATAGCAATTAGAAAAATGAAAAAAGCAGCACAACTGATATTGGTGTTTTGTCTGGTTTTCTGTACCAATAGTATAGTGGCCCAAACAGTCAGAAAATCAGATAAGGAAATTTTAGAGAAACCGTACAAGCCGGAAGAAGATGCACAGGCAAAAATCGATGCTTTGTTTGTACAGGCAAAAAAACAACATAAAAACATTATCATTCAGGCAGGTGGTAATTGGTGTGTGTGGTGTCTCAGATTTAATGACTATATTAAAAAGACGCCTGAAATAAAGAAAGTCGTAGACAATAATTTTCTTTATTATCATTTGAATTTTTCATCTGAAAATAAGAATGAAAAAGTATTTAAAAAATATGCCCCGGATGGCGCACAGCTTGGCTATCCGTTTTTCATTGTTTTAGATGCTAGTGGTAAAGTACTTAAACTTCAGGAAAGCGGAAGTATGGAAAGCGGAAAAGGATATGACAAAGAAAAAGTACTGGCTTTTTTTAAACAATGGAAAGCCAAATAAAGTTCAAATAAAAAATCACTCTGTAAAGAGTGATTTTTTTATATATATGACTGATTAACTTTCAAAAGATTGCAGTGCAACCAGCTTGGAATAGGTACCTCCCTGTGATAATAATTGTTCATGAGTTCCCTGTTCTACGATTTCCCCTTTCTGCATCACTACAATAAGATCGGCTTTTTGAATGGTAGACAATCGGTGGGCTATGACTACTGATGTTCTGTTTTGCATCATTTTGTCGAGAGCATCCTGTACCAAGCGTTCACTTTCTGTATCTAAAGCAGAAGTCGCTTCATCAAGAATCATAACAGGAGGATTTTTTAAGACTGCTCTGGCAATGGAGAGACGTTGTTTCTGACCGCCTGAAACTTTATTTCCGGCATCTCCGATATTAGTGTCCAGACCTTCTGGCAGATCCATTACAAAATCGTAAGCATTCGCTATTTTTAAAGCAGCAATGATTTCTTCGTCTGTAGCATCTAATTTACCGATTCGGATATTGTCTTTAATGCTGCCGTTAAACATAATACTGTCCTGAGTTACCAATCCTGTCAGATCACGAAGAGATTTCATGGTTACGTCTTTTATATTATGACCGTCAATCCGGATTTCTCCTTTGTTTACATCGTAAAAACGCGTCAACAAATTGGCAATGGTACTTTTTCCACTACCGGATTGTCCAACAAGTGCAATAGTTTTACCCTTTGGAATTTCAAGAGAAAAATTCTTTAATACGGCATCCTCTCCATAGGCAAAAGTAATATTCTTAAGACTGATTTTATCATTAAATTCTTTAATATCAATAGCATTCGGAGTATCTTCAATAGTATTCTCTACCTCCAGTACCTCAAAAACGCGTTCTGCTGCTGCCAAACCATTTTTTACCTGATAAGAAGCTCTTGAAATTGCTTTTGCAGGGGTAAGAATATTATATGCCAAACCGATAAAAGCAATAAATAATGAACCGCTTAGGGTTTTATCTACCAGTACAAGGTTACCACCGTAAAACAATAATACTGCTATGACGATAATACCCATAAATTCACTCATGGGAGATGATAGATTGTTTTTCTTACCTATTTTATTGGACAATTTGTATAATCTGTTCAGTGAATCATTAAAAATCTTGTTGAAGAAATTTTCTGCATTGTAACTTTTTACCACTTTTAAACCGGTAAGACTTTCATCCACGATAGAAATAAGATATCCGTTTTCCTGTTGAGCCCGCGTTGACTGAGATTTAAGCGATTTTCCTATTTTTGAAATGATGAAGCCTGAAATCGGGATAAAAATAAATACAAATAAAGTAAGCTTAACGCTGAAATTCAACATCATAAGAATAGAGAAAATAATGGTAAGTGGTTCTTTTACAATAAGTTCCAATACCATGAAAAAGGAATTCTGTACTTCATTTACATCGCCAAGCATACGTGACATTACGTCTCCTTTGCGTTTTTCAGAATAATAAGAGATTGGCAATTCTGTAATTTTTTTATACATTTTGGCACGTAAATCTCTTAAAACGCCATTTTTTAATTTCATCAAATGCTGTAAAGCCGCATAATTAAAAAGGTTCTTAAGAAGAAAAGTCGTTAATACGAGACCTACTGTAAATAAAAGAGCATAATTGGCACCATATTCATTTGAAAAATGCGTTACATAATAAAAAATATATTCTTTTAGATAAGTACTGATATTTTCTATTCCGGTATAAACAGGAATTTCATATATTTTTATATCATTATTAAACAATACTTCTAATACAGGATACATCGCTGCAAACCCCAGTGTACCAAATAATGCATACAGAATATTGAATACAATATTCCAAACCACATGGAATTTGTAGTTTTTTACAAAAGGTATTATTTTTTTTAAATTTTCATCCATTAGTTCAAGCCTAAATCAGTAATAAAATGTTTGATTTTTTCAGTCAGATACGCATCAGTATCTTCAATTTCATCTGTATGCTCTATCGGAGCATTACAGCTGAAATAAAATTTTATTTTGGGTTCTGTACCACTTGGTCGGGCACATATTTTACTTCCGTCTTCCAGATAATAGATTAATACATCTGACTTTGGCAGATAAAGCGGTTCTTCTTCACCTGAAAACATGTTTTTTGCTTTTGAACTTTGATAATCTTCAACAAAGACTACACGTTCTCCGTTTAATTCTTTAACAGGATTTTCTCTGAAATTAGTCATCATTTGTTTAATTTCAGTAGCACCTTCCATTCCCTTTTTGGTAATTGAAATCAGGTGTTCTTTATAGTAACCGAAGTCGGCATACAGATTTTGCAATTCCTGATAAATAGAACTACCAGCTGCTTTTGCCAAGGCTGCGATTTCACAGATCAACAGGGTAGAAGCAACAGCATCTTTATCGCGTACGGCATCTCCTACCATATAACCAAAACTTTCTTCTCCACCTCCAATGAATGTTTTTTCCGGAAAATCTTTAATCATTTTTGCAATCCATTTAAAGCCGGTAAGCCCTACTTTACATTCTACTCCGTAATATTCGCCTAAAGCCAGCATCATCGGAGTTGAAACAATAGTGGAACCAATGAATTCTTTTCCCGTAATTTTTCCTGCTCTTTTCCATTGTTCTAATAAAAAGGCTGTCATTACGATCATGGTTTGATTGCCGTTTAGCAATACCATTTTATCTTCGTTATCCCGCACTGCAATTCCTAAGCGGTCAGCATCAGGATCAGTTCCGATTACAATATCTGCTCCGGTTTCATCAGCCAGTGCCAGAGCCATTGCCAGTGCTTCAGGTTCTTCCGGATTAGGTGATTTTACCGTAGGAAAATTACCGTCAGGCAGCGCCTGTTCCTTGACAATCTGTACCTTTGTATAGCCCGCTTTATCCAAAACGTTTGGTATTGCTTTTATGGATGTTCCGTGAAGGGAAGTAAATACGATTTTTAAATTTTCTTTTGCAGATACCGGAATGTTGAATCCTGCATTTTCTAAGGCAGAAGCTGCGAAAGCGTCGTCAATTTCCTTATCGATATATTGGATAAGGTTTTCATTTGCCTGAAAATTAATATCTTCATAGGCAAGTTTTTCTATTTCCTCAATGATTTCTTTATCCTGTGGTGGGACAATCTGTCCTCCATCCTGCCAGTAAACTTTGTAGCCGTTATATTCAGGCGGATTGTGAGAAGCAGTAAGCACTACTCCTGTATGGCAGTTCAGATATTTTACCGCAAAAGATAATTCCGGAGTTGGACGAAGGTCTGAAAATAAAAAAACCTGAATACCATTTGCAGAGAAAACATCGGCAACTACTTTTGCCAGTGTATTACTGTTATGTCGGCAATCATAAGCAATTGCTACACGAAGTTGCTCTCCCGGAAAAGATTTCTTTAAATAATCAGAAAGACCCTGTGTATTTTTCCCCAGTGTATATTTATTGATTCTGTTTGTTCCCACCCCCATAATACCTCGCATACCTCCCGTGCCAAATTCAAGGTTTTTGTAAAAGGCATCTTCAAGTTCTTTTGGAGATGAAGTCATGAGTTCTTTGATCTCTTGCTGCGTGATTTCATCAAAAGCAGGTGAGAGCCATTGATGTACTTTATCTAAAATATTTTGAGCTATGTGCATTTTTTTCTTTATATTTATTTAAACGAAAGACCTTAAAAAGTCTTTTCCTAATTGTTGACTTATGAAAAAAGCATTTTTTAAGTCCCTGGCTAAAATCAATCATTTGATATTACCCAATTATACTAAAAAACAACTTGATTTAAGTAAAGCAACAAAATTACAGAAAGCGCTTGTTGCCTGGAAATATTATGTAACCATAAACAGTCTTTAAAAGAATGATTGAGATCAGGTTGTTTCTGAAACTTTGTATCGTTTAGACTTGTTTTTGGTTCTGAGAATAATCTCTCCTAAAAATCCGGCTAAAAAAAGTTGTGTCCCGATAACCATTGCTGTCAGCGAAATATAAAACCAAGGATTGTTTGTAATGAGTATAGCGGTATGTCCAGTATATATTTTATAGAGTTTTACGATGCCGATATAGGCTGCCGAAATAAATCCGACTCCAAACATCAGAGCTCCTAAAGCACCAAAAAGGTGCATAGGTCTTTTTCCGAATTTAGATAAGAACCAAATCGTAATCAGATCCAGAAAACCGTTAACAAAGCGGCTCATACCAAATTTTGAATGTCCGTATTTTCTTGCCTGATGTATTACCGTTTTTTCTCCGATTTTGTCATAACCTTCATTTTTGGCTAAAACAGGGATATAGCGGTGCATTTCACCATAAACATCAATATTTTTTATTACGTCTTTTTTATAGGCCTTGAGACCACAGTTAAAATCATTTAATTGTACACCCGAAGTTTTTCGGGCTGCCCAGTTAAATAACTTGGATGGAATATTTTTAGCCAAAACGGAATCATATCTTTTTTTCTTCCATCCCGAAACCAGATCATAGTGTTGATCTGTAATCATTGTGTAAAGTTCTGGAATTTCATCCGGACTGTCCTGTAAATCGGCATCCATTGTAATGACAACATTCCCTGATGCTTTTTTAAAGCCGATATTCAGTGCCTGAGATTTGCCATAATTCTTTTGAAAACGAACTCCCTTTACACAAGGATTTGTTTGTGCCAGTTGCCTGATGGTAACCCATGATGCATCAGTGCTCCCGTCATCTATAAATAAAATTTCATAGGAAAAACCATGGTTATTCATTACTCTTACGATCCAATCGTGTAGTTCCGGCAGGGATTCCTTCTCATTGAGCAAGGGTATGACAACAGAAATATCGATCATTAGGCTTGTGGTTTGGCAGAAAACTCTGTTTTATTTCTAAAGATCAAAGCTGCGATCAAACCGACAACGGATAACATCGCAATTCGGATAGCACCTGAAGTTAATAAAGTGCCTATCGCATACGGATTAGATGCTTTCACGGCTTCTATGGATACCTGAGCCTGTTCAGCAGGAACATTAAATTTATTTAATTGTTCAGCAGTTAAAGCAATATAATGCTGTTTTAAAGCCTCACCCGTAGCAGTATCAAAAACACCGTATATTAAAAATTGAAGAAGAGTAGGCACAAGAACACCAATTGTAATTACTAAAATGTAAGGGGTAAAAGCTTCACGAAATGTAATGTAGCCTCCAATTTTCTTTTTTGATGTAACCATACTGATGATTCCGAAAATAAGAATTAAAAAAATTAATCCAAATCCGTTGATAATGGAATTCATCAGCGTATAATCGTAAAAATAGATAAACAGATTAATGATGACCAGTATAATGGCTAATAAAACACCATACCTGATGCCAATATTTTTGATTGTTTGATTCATTATAATACTATATAATATAAGTTTACAAATATAGAAAAATGTAAGGAATACACTTACATTATATAAGAGTAAATTAAGAGTAGAATATGTAGGAATAGTTATTAAACTCTGGTTATTAGCACAGCTTAATAAAATGTAATCCCGGTTGTGATAAAATAAATTTATAGATATTGGCGCTGAATAAAGTAAACTTCAATCATTTTTTGTGCTATCGTAAAGTATAGAAATGTAGAAATAGTATTTGTTTTTTATTTAAACATTTGATATTTAGTTTTTTATAGTTGAATTGTTTTGTATGTTGATTTTATAAAGAAAGAATGGTCAAAGTTGTCTTTTTTAGATAAAAAAATGTTTGTAAATTGAAATTTAATTGTAAATTTGCCATCTGAAATAAATAATTAAAAACAAAAAGTTATACAACGTTTATACCTTTTTTGAAAATAAAAGCATCAGAACGGAGTATAGCCATAATATTAAAGACGATTTATCATGAAAAAAGGTATTCACCCAGAAAATTACAGATTAGTAGCATTTAAAGATATGTCTAACGAAGACGTATTCATCACAAAATCAACAGTAGAGACAAAAGAAACCATCGAAGTTGACGGAGTAGAATACCCGGTTTATAAAATGGAGATCTCCAGAACATCTCACCCTTTTTATACTGGTAAATCTAAACTTATCGATACTGCAGGACGTATTGATAAATTCAAAACTAAATATGCTAAATTCAACAAATAAGAAGTTGAAAAATATAGGAAAGCCGTTCGTTACGAACGGCTTTTTTTATATATGAATGTTTATATTTGTAACTCAATAAAAATTTAGGTATGAACTACATCTTATTTGACGGAAGTGTTAGAAATGCATTATTGCCTTTTACTTTTACCAGACCGGTAGGAGATATTCGCGTTGGTATTCTGACCATTCGTGAGAAATGGGAAAAATATCTCGGCAATACCACTACAACCATTACAGAAGATTATTTGTCTGATAAATATCCGATGGTAGAGATGGATGAAAATATTCTTATTAATGCAGCGTATCTGCCTAATGAGATATTGGTTGAACTTATTACTAATCTTCATGACCGGCAAGCAGTAGTAAAAGAAGATGAGATAATTGCTTTTTATACTACTGACGCACAGGAAGAAATTGATTTTGATGATTATGAGTTCATTGAATATACAGATGATTGTTTAAAAATTGAGCATACCTGGGATATCTTTCAGAAAAATGATGCCGCAATCCGTGAAGATTTTGAGCTGCTTACTCAAGACCGTAAGTCACAGCCCATCCCTTCAACCGTACAGGTTTTGAATCCGGAAAATATTTTTATCGAAGAAGGTGCAGTTCTTAATTTTGTAACGCTCAATGCCTCTACAGGTCCGATATACATCGGTAAAAATGCAGAAATTATGGAAGGATCTGTTATCAGAGGACCTTTCGCTTTGTGTGAAGAAGCACAGGTAAAACTGGGTACCAAAATCTACGGGGCTACTACGGTAGGGCCGCATTGTCGTGTAGGAGGAGAAATAAACAATTCGGTTTTGTTTGCGTATTCTAACAAAGGACATGATGGTTTTTTAGGAAATGCTGTATTGGGGGAGTGGTGTAATATTGGAGCAGACAGCAACAATTCAAATTTAAAGAACAACTATGAACCTGTAAAATTATGGAATTACGAAACAGCACGTTTTGAAAACACGGGATTGCAATTTTGCGGCTTAATGATGGGCGATCACAGCAAATGCGGTATCAATACTATGTTTAATACAGGTACAGTAGTGGGGGTGTGTGCCAATATATTCGGAGCCGGTTTTCCTCGAAATTACATCGCTAATTTTACATGGGGCGGTGCTCAGGGAGTGCAGGTATACCTGCCTAAAAAAGCATTTGAAACAGCAAAAATTGTTATGCAGCGCCGCCATATAGAATTTTCTTCTATGGAAGAAGCAATTTTACAGCATGTCTTTGATGAAACAGCTGAATGGCAAAAGACTGATACCATATAGAAAACAAAAGGATAATGAAACTTCATTATCCTTTTTTATTTATCATTGTAGTTTTTAACGTACCAAAGAGAAATGACCTTTTAATACTTTTTTATCTGAAAAAGTAATGGTAAACCAATAATCTGTAGAGGGCATTGGATGGTTATTGTGCATTCCGTCCCAATAATACTGAGCAGAAAATTCATATAATAATTTTCCGTAGCGGTCAAAAATCCGGATAATCGCTTTACTGTCCATCCAACTGAGGTTTTCAATCCGCCATACATCATTCCTGCCATCCCCATTAGGTGAAAAAAACCTTGGATAATCAAGCAGATATACTTTTTCCTGATAAGATCCGCAGCCATTTTTATCGCGTATATAAACGGTATAAACACCCGGAGAAAGATTGGTAAATGATGCGTTGCTTTGGAAATTTTCTCCGTCAAGAGAATATTCATAGTCACCACTTCCCGAGGCATAAATTGTGATTGAATTAGAAGTAGCAGAGAAGTCCTGTATGTCAAACCTTACAGCATCCGGACCGGCTGAAACGATAATTGTAAATTGTTCTGTCACCTCACAGCCATCTTCAGTAGTATAAGTAACGGTATATAATCCGGCTTCCGATACCATTATAGTACGGGTAACTTCATTTGTGTTCCATGTGTAAGTAGTACTTTCTCCCAATGCTTTTAGTTCCACAGAATCACCCTTGCACAATTTTATTTCTTTTTTGGGAAATAGCACACTTGTAAAAATGGTTAACTCAACCGGGATAATGGCATAACAGCTACCATTCAGGCTGATTTGTGCATATATCGTCTGTTGGTTCGGAACGGTATTGTTAAAGGTGTTGGTAAAACCATTCTGACCTGATAAGGCATCATTTGCTGTCAGATAATAAGTAATCTGATACTGATTGTTCAAACTATTTTGTTGAAGTATTTCTTGTGAAATAACGCTTAGTGAAAAACTTGTAAGTCCATCCTGTGTTTCATCAGAATCACATTTTGCATATAAATGGGTAGGTAAATTTTCATTATTAATGAGCAATTTAACTTTTACAGTATACTCACAGCCATTTTCAGATTGTATGATGGCATATAAAGTTGTATTATTTGCCGCCTGATAGTTAGTGGTATTAGCAATTACACCGGAAGGGATGTTATTATTTATACTTTGATAAAAGAAAATTTCTTCATATTCATTTTGCGTAATCAGTGGTATCGCATCATTCAGATTGAAAAATGATGTTGTAGTTCCTGTGAGACCGCAAACCTGTAAGGAAACTTCAGAAGTATAAGTGAAATTATCATATTCTATCGTAATCTCACCATGCGTAACACAATTGTTGCTT
>Ga0308157_10001447_pt1 | contig 49048 bp, 41 predicted proteins | sample PhyBR1_FD_201035 | JGI IMG/M metagenome (GOLD analysis project Ga0308157, IMG submission 201035) | Phyllosphere microbial communities from UC Gill Tract Community Farm, Albany, California, United States - DLSLB.R1 | ecosystem: Host-associated > Plants > Phyllosphere > Unclassified | place: USA...
GAGTATCCTGCCGGCAAAACTGAACCGGCATAGTTAAACTGAGATTTACTACATTTTCACTGCTGACTTGCCATACTCGATTTACTACACGCGTTTGACACGTTCTTTACAACACTACTTATTCGGTACTGCTTATTCGGATTTGAGGCCCTTGAGGGCGTCGAACGGCGACAACTTTTCGCTTTTCGCCTTGTCCAGCAGAGCGGAATCGGGGCAGACATCATGTTTCGGCGTGTGCGGCAAGGCCAGCAGCGCTTCGTCTTCCACCAGGTCCATCAGCTCCATGCTGCGGCTGCCGACGATGACATCGATCGTCTCGTCGTTGATCATTTCTTCGATTTCATCCGCCTGCGTGTCATCCTTGCCCAGCATCAGGACCGTCGACGCATCGATGGTGTGAGCGTAAGGCGTCAGGCAGCGCTGGCAGACCAGTTGCACGGTGCCGGCAACCGACAGCGTCATCTGCGGGAAGCCCATCTTGCTGGCGCTCCCTACTGCTTTCCAGGTGATCGTGCCGGACGCATCCGCACAATCCTTGGTCAAACGGGTCATCTCGGCAACAGGCGTCACGCCTTGCTGGCTGCCGTTGCTCCGACAAAAATCAAAGGCGTCGATCACAATAGCATTCATTACAGAAATTTCCCCGGAAAACCTGCGATAATAACAGGGTTTTCATCGTCAAGTCAAAGCCTTAACGCTTTTTTCGTTCTTTTTGTGCCGCTGGCACTACCGGCGACAGAGCATATAACATTCCCCTCATGACATCAAGTTTACTCGTACTCGCCTCCAGCTCCGCCTACCGCAGAGAACTCTTATCACGGCTGCAACTGCCGTTCGACGTGGCGGTGCCCGACATCGATGAAGCCCCGCTGCCCGGCGAGACGCCCAGCGCCACCGCGCTGCGCCTGGCGCGCGAGAAAGCCGCCGCCGTGGCCGCCAAGCTGCCGGGCCGCATCGTCATCGGATCCGACCAGGTCGCCACGCTGGACGACGAGCAGATCGGCAAGCCCGGCAACCACGCCAACGCCCTGGCCCAGCTGCAAAAAATGCGCGGCCGCGAGGTGGTGTTCCACACCGCGCTGTGCGTCTGGGATGGCCGCGACGGCACGGCACAAGTGGAAGACATCCAGACCGTCGTGAAGTTCCGCGACCTGCCCGACGCCGAGCTCGACGCCTACCTGCGCATCGAACAGCCCTACGACTGCGCCGGCAGCGCCAAGAACGAGGCGCTCGGCATCGCCATCCTGGAACGCATCGACAGCAGCGACCCGACCGCCCTCACCGGCTTGCCTTTGATCGCGCTGACAGGCATGCTGCGCAAGATTGGCGTTTCCTTTTTCAATATCTGACTGTTTTTATGACCGGCACCCTCTTCTTAATACCGAACACCCTGGGCGAGACTGAAGCGCTCTCCTCCGTGCTGCCCGAACAGGTGCAGCAGATCACCTCGCAGCTGGACTACTTCGTCGCCGAGAACGCCAAGACGGCGCGCGCCTTCCTCAAGCTGGTCAACGCCAACCATCCGCTGGCCAAGCCGCTACAGGAAATCAAGATCTCCGAACTGAACGTCAACACCCCGGCGGCCGCGCTGGCGGGCCTGCTGGCGCCGCTGCTGGCGGGCCAGGACGGCGGCCTGGTGTCGGAGGCCGGCGTGCCGGCGGTGGCCGATCCCGGCGCCGACCTGGTGCGGCTGGCGCACCAGCACAACATCCCGGTGCGGCCGCTGGTGGGGCCATCGTCGCTGCTGCTGGCCGTCATGGCGAGCGGGCTGAACGGTCAGAGCTTCGCCTTCAACGGCTACCTGCCGACCGACGCCGCGCAGCGCGCCAGCCGCATCAAGGAACTGGAACAGCGTTCGCGCAAGGAAAAGCAGACGCAGCTGTTCATCGAGACGCCCTACCGCAACGCCGCCATGCTGGAGGCGCTGGTGGCGGCCTGCGCGCCAAGCACGCTGCTGTGCGTGGCGACCGACCTCAGCCTGCCATCGGAAACCATCCGCACCATGAGCGCGGCGCAATGGAAGAGCGCGAAGGCGCCGGACTTCCACAAGAAGCCGACCGTGTTCCTGCTGCTGGGCCAGTAAGCGGTGGGCCGCGCCCTGCCCTACGAATGGCTGATCGGCGTGCGCTACCTGCGCGCCGGCCGCCGCAGCACCCGCAACAGCCTGCTCTCGTTCATGTCGCTGGCCTCGATCACCGGCGTCGGCCTGGGTGTGGCCGCGCTCATCGTGGTGCTGTCGGTGATGAACGGCTTCCAGCGCGAGGTCGGCGCCCGCATGGTGTCGGTGCTGTCGCACATCGAGGTGTACGATGCGCGCGGCCGCATGCCCGACTGGCGCGCGGTGGCCGCAATGGCGGCGCGCAACAGCGCGGTGCGGGCCAGCGCGCCCTTCATCGAATTGCCGGGCATGCTGCTGGACGACGACAGAATGAAACCGGCCACCTTGCGCGGCGTGCTGCCGGCGCAAGAAGCCCAGGTGGCCGAATTCATACAGGGTGCCAACGCGGCAGGCTTCGCCGCGCTGGCGCCGGGCGCCTATAACATCGTCCTGGGGGCTGAATTGGCCAGGGAGCTGCATGTGAAAACGGGCGAGCAGGTGGTCCTCGCCCTGCCCTCGCAAGTATCATCGCTCAGCAACACGATGCCGCGGACCAAACGCTTCACCGTGGCCGGCATCTTCGAGATCGGGCACTTCGAATTCGATTCCGGCATGGCCTTCATCCACCTGCAAGACGCCGAACAGCTGGCGCAGGTGGACGCCCCGGCCGGCCTGCGCCTGCGCATCGCCGACGCCGAGCTGGCGCCTCAGGTGGCGCGGGCGCTGAAGAACGACCTGGACGGCCAGTTCATCGTGCGCGACTGGACCCAGCGCAACGCCACCTGGTTCGCCGCGCTGCGCAGCCAGAAGACCATGATGTTCATCATTTTGTCGCTGATCGTCGCCGTGGCGGCGTTCAATGTGGTGTCCATGCTGGTGATGTCGGTGGCCGACAAGCGCGCCGATGTCGCCATCCTGCGCACGCTGGGCGCCAGGCCGCTGTCCATCATGAAGATCTTCATGGTGCAGGGCTTGCTGTCCGGCCTGCTGGGAGTGATGGCCGGCACCACCGCCGGCGTGCTCATCGCCTGGAACCTGAGCGCGGCGGTGGCCGCCTTCGAGCACTGGTTTGGCGTGCAGCTGCTGGCCAAGAATATCTATTTCATCAGCACCGTGCCGTCCGACCTGCGTTGGGATGACGTGGCTGGCGTGGTCGCGGTGGCGGTGGCGCTGTCGTTTCTGTCCACGCTGTATCCCAGCTGGAGCGCGACGCGCAGCCGCCCGGCAGACGCCCTGCGCCACGAATGACGCGCCGCCGCGCTAAATGCCGCGGGTGTAGTCGGTCACCCACTCGATCGCGGCCAGCTGGATGGCGTACAGCTCGGCCGGCGTCAACGCCAGCTGGTGCAGCAGCTGCGCCAGTTGCTGGCCGTCGCGGTCGCGCTCGATGTGCTCGATCAGGTTGAGCATGCTGCCGTAGTCGCCGCTGCGGTGCAGCAGCGCGGCGCGCACCTCGTCGAGCACGTTCACGCTTTCCAGCACGTCGCGCATGTGGATGGAGAACAGCGTATCCATCAGCGACATCACCCCCACCGTGAAGCCGATGTCGGCGCTGACGCGCTGCCCAGGCCGCAGGTGCTCGACCATCAGCTCCATGGTCTTGCCGCGCGTGGTGGCCAGCTGCAGCAGCGGCGACGTGAATTCCTGGGCGCTGCCGGTCTTGACGTACAACAGGATCTGCAGCCAGCGCTTGAGCTGGCGCCGTCCCAGCACCATCAGCGCGTGGCCGATCGAATTGATGCGGTAGCGCGCGCCGACCGCCGGCGTGTTCACCAGCCGCAGCAGGTTGAGCGTGATCAGCGCGTCGTGCTTGACGCTGCGTTCGATCTCGTGGCTGCTGGCGTCGGTGTTGAGCAGGTCCAGCAAATGCAGCACGCTGCGCTGCGACGGCGAGATCTTCTTGCCGCTGAGGATGACGGGGCGCGCGAAATAATAGCCCTGGAAGTATTCGAAGCCCAGCTCCATGCACTCCTGGAACTCCTCGATGGTCTCGACCTTCTCGGCCAGCAGCTTTTGCTTGGGGTTCTTCAGCACCCGCGCCAGCGCCGGCAAGGTGCCCGGCTGCATGTCCTTGATGTCGACCTTGATGACGTCGCACAGCGGCTGGAATTTTTGCACGTCCTCGGACTGGCCGATCACGTCGTCCAGCGCGAACTTGAAGCCGGCCTGCTTGAGCTCGCGTATGCGGTCGAGGATTTCCGGCGTGGCCTTGACGGTCTCCAGGATTTCCAGGATGACCTTGTCGTTGGGCAGGAAGCGGATGAAGTCGCTCATCAGGCCGATGGCGTCGACGTTGACGAAGGCCATCTGGTCGCCCACCACGTGCTCCATGCCCAGCTCGGAGGCGTGGGCGATCACGGTGGCGGTGGCTTCGGCGTCGTCGGTGACGTCGGCCTCGTTGCGGGTGCGGGCGTCGCGGAACAGCAGCTCATACGCGACCAGCCGCTGTCCCCGGTTGAGGATGGGCTGGCGGGCAAGAAAGAAATTATCGGCTAGCTTGGACGGCATGGTCGGCGGCGCGATCATCATGGGAAGCCCCCATTCGCAATCTGCTCATGCGGGCCGCCGTCTCAAGCGACAACCCGCTAACTAGCAGCCTATACCTCTCAGTACCGTCCTGACAACGTTTTTCTAGCGTGAAACAGGCCGGCGCACCGCATTGTTGCGCGTAGCCATCGGCTTTCCGCTTTCCAGCGTGAAGCGGGCGCCGGAATCCTTGCCCAGCACCTTGACCAGGTAGGGCATGACTTCCTTGAGCATCGGCTCCAGCGTGTACGGCGGATTGAGGATGAACATGCCGCTGCTGTGCAGGCCGAAGCCGTCCGGCATCGGCGTGTTGGTGGTCAGCACCACGTTGAGCCAGTCGCTGCACTGCAGCTGCTTGAGCTTGTCGGCGAACTGGCGCGACTCCATGCGCTGCAGCAGCGGATACCAGACCGCGTAGGTGCCGGTCGGGAAGCGCACCAGCGCCTCGGCCAGCGTGTCCTTGACCTTTTTGTAGTCCTGCTTGTCCTCGTACGGCGGATCGATCAGCACCAGCGCGCGGCGCGACGGCGGCGGCAACAGCGACTTCAGCGCCTGGAAGCCGTCGCCACGGGTGATCAGCACGCGCTTGCCGCGCGTGGTCGGGCGGATGCCCTGCTGCGCGGCGTGCTCTTCCAGTTTGCGGAAATTGTCGGCCAGCAGCTTGGAATCGGCCGGGTGCAGCTCGAACAGGCGCAGGCGGTCCTGCTCGCGCGCGACCTGGTCGGCGATGTAGGGCGAGCCGGGGTAGTAGCGCATCTTGCCGCTCGGGTTCATGGCGCGGACCAGGTCGACGTATTCCTTGATCGGCGCGGGCATGTCGGTGCGCTCCCACAGCGGGCCGATGCCGGTGTCGTACTCGGCGTTCTTGGAGGCGAAAGTGCCGTCGAGCGCGTACACGCCGGCGCCGGAGTGGGTGTCGATGTAGCTGTAGGCGGTATCTTTCTGGTTCAGATACTGCATCAACTGGATGGTCACGAAATGCTTCAATACATCGGCGTGATTACCCGCGTGAAAGGCGTGGCGGTAACTCAACATAAGCTTGGTACTCTCAATAAGATGGTGCGGAACAATCCCGCATTATCCACTAGAAAGCCTCGCTCACCAAAAAAGCGCCCATATCGTTTGCATCAAAGCGAGCCCCGCCGTGCTGACTAAGATGGTGTAGCCGGGCCGCATCCGCTGGCGCGGCGTACTTTCATGGAGGACATCATGGCATTCAACAACGTAGGTCCGCTCACCTACCTGGCGCCGGGGCAAACGGCGTACTGGAGCTACACCTATGGCGTCGACCACGGCACGCAGTTCGCCACGGCCGACGTCAAGGCCCCCAACCTGGGCGCCATCCACATGGCGGACCAGCAAAGCAAGCGCAAGGAAAACAACGGCAACGCCACCTATTTCGTCCAGATCCACAACCAGGGCATAGGCGGCGCCTTTCACAATCTGCAAGGCGGAGGCATGTCATGAAAATGACCATCATTACGGACGACCAGAACAACATCCTGGGCGCGGTGCAGGGACACTCCCTGTCGGATAAACAGGGCAACGTGGAGGCCAGCGTCTCGTTCGGCCCCGGCCACATGACCCACATGGTGGAGGTCGATGACGACCTGGCCACCATCAACGACCTGGACGACTTCCAGAATCGCCTGAACCAGCATCTGCAGCAGCATCTTGCCAAGCCTTGAGGCAGGCAATCGCGGCGGGGGCCGGCCTGCCCCGCCGCTTCAGGCCGCTCAGGCCACCTTCTTGTCGAAGAACTGCTCATCCTCGGTCGAACCGTGCAGCGCCGTGGTCGACGACTGGCCGTTCTGGATGCACTGAGTCACCGCGTCGAAATAGCCGGTGCCGACTTCGCGCTGGTGCTTGACCGCCGTGAAGCCCTTCTCCGCCGCGGCGAATTCCGCCTCCTGCAACTCCACAAAGGCCGACATCTGGCGGCGCGCATAGCCGTGCGCCAGGTTGAACATGCCGTAGTTCAGCGCATGGAAACCTGCCAGCGTGATGAACTGGAACTTGTAGCCCATGGCGCCCAGCTCCTTCTGGAACCTGGCGATGGTGGCGTCGTCGAGGTTCTTCTTCCAGTTGAACGACGGCGAGCAGTTATAGGCCAGCATCTTGCCGGGGAATTTGGCGTGCACGGCCTCGGCGAAGCGCTTGGCGAAGGCCAGGTCGGGTTTGCCGGTTTCGCACCAGACCAGGTCGGCGTATGGCGCGTAGGCCAGCGCGCGCGAGATCGCCTGGTCCATGCCGGGCTGGACATTGTAGTAGCCCTCCACCGTGCGCTCGCCGGTGCAGAACGGTTTGTCGTTGTCGTCCACGTCCGAGGTCAGCAGGTCGGCCGCCTCGGCGTCGGTGCGGGCGATCACCAGCGTCGAAGTGCCCATGACGTCGGCCGCCAGGCGGGCCGCGGTCAGCTTTTCCACCGCCTCGCGCGTCGGGACCAGCACCTTGCCGCCCATGTGACCGCATTTCTTGACCGAGGCCAGCTGGTCCTCGAAGTGCACGCCTGCGGCGCCGGCGTCGATCATGGACTTCATCAGCTCGTAGGCGTTCAGCACGCCGCCGAAACCGGCCTCGGCGTCGGCCACGATGGGCGCGAAGTAGTCGATGTCGTCCTTGCCCTCGGACCACTGGATCTGGTCGGCGCGCTGGAAGGTGTTGTTGATGCGCTTGACCACCATCGGCACCGAATTGGCCGGATACAGCGACTGGTCGGGATACATTTCGCCGGCCAGGTTGGCGTCGCCGGCGACCTGCCAGCCGGACAGATAGATCGCCTTCAGGCCGGCCTTGACCTGCTGCATGGCCTGGTTGCCGGTCAGCGCGCCCAGGGCGTTGACGTAGGGTTCGTTGTTGACCAGGTCCCACAACTTTTCGGCGCCGCGCTTGGCCAGCGTGTGCTCGATCTGCAGGGAGCCTCGCAGGCGCACCACGTCCTCGGCGGTGTAGGTGCGGGTCACGCCCTTCCAGCGGGGGTTGGTGTCCCAGTCCTCTTGCAAGGCCGCGATTTGCTGTTCACGAGTTGCCATGATGCTCTCCTATTTAAAAACGAAATCCGTTGAATAAATAGTAGCCGCTTTTGTGCCGTGCACCAATAGTCTTATATAAGACATATAACTAAATATAAATTCATATAAATCAAACAGATAGCCAGCAGTTCCCATGATACGGAACGAGATTTCTTGAAATGGAAGAGAAAAACGCCGCGCAAGGCCACGTCTTCCCGCGATGTGAAACGGTCGCCTCGCCAGATGAAAAATCGCGGCTGGAAATGAAAACACCCCGCAAGCCGCGTGGCTTACGGGGTGTCAGGGAAATGCAGCGCTGGCGTCAGGCTTGGCGGCGGCGGGCGGCAACGCCGAGCAGGCCCAGGCCGGCCAGCAGCATGGCATAGGTGCCCGGTTCGGGAACGGCCTGCACCGCGAAATCGGCCGCACCGACGTAGGCGCCGGTCATCGAGAAGTAGCTGATCGACGGAGAATGTTCCAGGAAGCCGTGGAATTCGCCCTGGTTCAGGCCGCCAGCGGTGAAAAAGCTCAGTGTGGTCGAGTCGATCAGGGCATGGTTCGCATCGTAGATCGCGATCGTCGCCGGGCCGTAATACCGCGGCGAATAATTGAAGAACGCCCCGACGCCGGCAACCGCCTGGCTGAACGCCAGTGTCATGGTACTGACCTGGTCGTTGGTGCCGGCCATCGTCAAGCCCTTCCATACGCCGTTATCGGCAAAGCCGTAGGCGCCGCTATAGCCGAAGACCGAGTCGCCATAGGCGCTGCTCCACTCCACGCCTGGCGCCAAGCTCAGGGGACCGGAGCCGAAATAACTCAGCTCCGGCATCGTCAAGACCACTCCGCCCGGCAACGACGTCACCGGCGCGGCGTGGGCGGACAGGCCGGCAAGCGCGCACAACACAGCAAACGTAAGTTTTTTCATGGAGAACTCCAGCAATATGACGCTAAGCATTAAAGATTAATATATTGCAATATTTGCACGCAAACGCACTATAGTCAATCTATTATTGCGAAAACACCACAGAAGTTTCCATTTTGGAATTGCCTCACGCTCAGGCAAGCATCTGCTGCGCCACCAGGATGCCGTCGGCATCGGCATAGATCCAGTCGCCCGGCTGCACCGGCACGCCCTGGATGTGCACCCGCACATTGCGTTCGCCGGCGCCCTTCTTGCTGCTTTTTTGCGGATGGGCGCCCAGCGCGCGCACGCCGATCTCGCAGGAATTGATCTCGTCGGTGTCGCGGATGCAACCGTCGACAATAATCCCGGACCAGCCGTTGTCCTGCGCCAGCAGGCCAAGCTGTCCACCCACCAGCGCGCGGCGCAGGCTGCCGCCGCCATCGATCACCAGCACGTTGCCGCCGCCCTGGGTTTCCAGCACCGAGCGCACCAGCGCATTGTCCTCATGCACCTTGAGCGTGGTCACGCGGCCGGAAAAGCGCATCTGCCTGCCGAAGTGGCGGAAGACCGGCGGCAGCACGGCCAGGCGTCCGTCCTCCAGCAGATTGGCGTTGTCGTCGCATAAATCGGTGGTTGCAAAGCTCATCATCGTCCCGCACAGTTGTTAAAGGTAGCAAGGATTCTATGCTGTTTTGGGCACGGCCACCACGCGCGTCTTGCTGCCCACGCCTATCGTGGTCAGGATCACCAGCGCCTGGAACACGGCGATGCCGACGAACACGCCGGACGGATGGTTGGCGTCCATCAGCGCGCCGAACATCAGCGGACCCAGCGCCAGACCGCTGTCCAGGCCGGAATACACGACGCCAAACACGCGGCCGGTGGCGTTGGCCGGCGCCGCGCCGCGTATCAGCAAATCGCGCGACGGCCCCGAGATGCCGGTCACCAGGCCGATCGCTCCCATCAGGACGACCGCCAGCCAGGCCGGCACCACGGCCGCCGCCAACAGCAGCGCCATCAGCGCCGCCGAGCCGAACGCCAGCATGATGATGCGGTCGTGGTGGCGGCTGCCCGCGCCCAGGAAGCCGCCGTACAGCATGCCCACCGCCGAGGCGATCATGAAGGCGGTGTAGGCCGTGGTGGCCCAGGCCAGCGACATGCCGTACAGGCTCACCAGGCTGGTGGCCGCGAAACTCTGGATGCCGGCCAGCGCCACCGCCGAGATCAGGAAGAAGGCAAAGCACATCCACACCACCTGCAGCCGCAGGAAGCCAAGCGCGCCGCCCTTGTCCGCTCCCGCCGACGCGGCCACCGGCACCGGCGCGGGCTCGGGACGCAGGGCATGGCGGTTCCAGACCAGCAGCGCCAGCACCGCCAGCGGCAGCAGGGCCGCGCTCAGCAGCGCCGTGCGCCAGTCGGTGCGGCTGGCCACGAAGGTCAGGAACAGCGGCGACATCGCCCAACCGATATTGCCGCTGATGCCGTGCACCGAAAAGCCATGCGCCAGCCGCGCCTTGGACACCCGCTGGTTAAGCAGCGTGTAGTCGGCCGGATGGAACACGCTGTTGCCGCAGCCCGCCAGGAAGGCGCCCAGCATCAGCTGCGCGTAGCTGTGCGCGCTGGACAACATCACCGCCGACAGGCCCAGCAGCGCGATGCCGCTGAACAGCACCGCGCGCGCACTGTAGCGGTCGACCACAAAGCCTGCCATCGCCTGCCCCACGCCGGACACGGTGAAGAACACCGTCATCAGCAGGCCGAGCTCGGCATAGCTGAGCTGGAATTCCGGCTTCAGCCAGGGAATCAGCGCCGCCAGGATCACGTGGTAAAAATGCGAAGTGCCATGCGCCAGCCCGACCAAGCCGATGACCCTGGCGTCCTGCCGCAGCACAGATGTATCGTTCATGCCGTCTCCCTGTTAAAAAAGAAAGCACAGTGTAAGCATTTGGCGGCAGTCTGATTTAAGATAGAGCGTCAACATTTATCGCCAATCCGCCATGCCGGTTTCCGTCGTCACGCACACGCAGTTCAACTGGAATTGCGAATTCCCCACCCCCGCCCGGCCGCTGACCATGTCCGGCCGCGACCTCCCGGCCGACGCCGTGCTGCTGCCCCACCACCACCCGTGGGGCCAGTTCACCTACGCGATGCAGGGCGTGATGCGGGTGACGGCCAACCACAGCAGCTGGATCGTGCCGCCGCATCGGGCCATCTGGATCGCGCCGGATGTCGAGCACGCGATCACGGTGCTGGAGCCGACCCGGCTGCGTCCGCTGTGCGTGCACGCCAGCCGCTCGCCCTTCCCCGAGGCCTGCAAGGTGGTGGAAGTATCCAGCCTGCTGCGCGAGCTGCTGGCGACGCTGGAACAGCACGACCAGGACGAGCAATCCCAGCGCGAGCAATTGCTGTCCGAGATGATCCTGGACGAAGTGCCGCGCTGCGCCGCCCGGCCGCTGCGCGTGCCGCTGCCGCACGACAAACGCCTGAAAACCCTGTGCGACGCGCTGATCGCCGATCCCGGCGCCGAGCTCACGCTGGAAGCCTGGGCCGGCCGCGTGGGCGCCTCCGAGCGCACGCTCACGCGCCTGTTCGAACGCGAGCTGGGCATGAGCTTCAGCCAGTGGCGCCAGCACGTGCGGCTGGCCCACGCGGCGCCGCTGATCACGCGCGGCGTGCCGCTGTCGCAGGTGGCCGCGCAGCTCGGCTATGCCAGCCAGTCGGCCTTCTCGGCAATGTTCAAGAAGACCTTCGGCAGCACGCCGACATCTTTTTTTGCTGAAAAATAGATAATCGGTCAAGTTTTTCATTTGCGCACCGTTAACGTTGTCTTGGACGAAAGTACGGTACATTAGTGGAAACTCAACAACTGGAACAACGCTATCGGATGGCAGACCTGTCTCTCTTCACGACCGAACAGATCGCCGCGCTGCTTGCAGCGCTGCCGGACCCGGCATTTATCTTCACCCGCAGCGGCAAATATGCCGCGCTGTTCGGCGGCACCGACGCGCGCTACTACCACGACGGCAGCTCGCTGGTCGGCAAGCGCATCGGCGACGTTCTCAACCCCGAGAAGGCTGCCTGGTTCCTGGCGCAGATCGCCGTCGCGCTGGCCAAGCGCGGCCTGCACGTGGTCGAATACCGGCTGGACCGCAAGGATGTGAAAGGCCTGGAAGGCGACGGCCCGGACGACACGATCTGGTTCGAAGGCCGCGCGCAGGCGCTGGATTACCAGGTGGATGGCGAGGACGCCGTGCTGTGGGTGGCGAGCAATATCACCACCAGCAAAAAGCTGGAGGCCTTGCTGCGCATGCAGAGCGAGACCGACGCGCTGACCGGCCTGGCCAACCGCCGCAAGCTGATGCAGGCGCTCAACGACAGCCACGGCCTGCACGCCCGCTACCGGACGCCGGCCTCGGTGCTGATCTTCGACATCGACAATTTCAAGGACATCAACGACCGCTACGGCCACCTGAGCGGCGACAAGGCCATCCAGGTCACGGCCGACGTCTGCCGGCGCGAGCTGCGCACCACCGACTTCCCGGCGCGGCTGGGCGGCGACGAGTTCGTGATCCTGATGCCGCACACCACCTGGGAACAGGCGATGCCGATCGCCGAGCGGCTGCGCCAGCGCATCGCCGACCAGCTGCGGGAACTGGGCACGCTGGGCCAGGGCGCCACCATCAGTGGCGGCCTGAGCCAGATGCTGCCCGGCGACACCTCAATCGAGGATGTGCTGAAACGGGCGGACGATGCGCTGTACCGCGCCAAGCACGGCGGGCGCAACCGCATCGTCCACCACTAGCCGAACGCTTAACTGAAGGCCAGTTCCCCGTTCACGGCGTCGACGTGGATGGTGTCCTTGGGACCGAAGCGGCCCTGCAGGATCAGCTTGGACAGCGGATTCTCGATCTGCTGCTGGATCGCCCGCTTCAACGGCCGCGCGCCATACACCGGATCGTAGCCCGCCTCGGCGATCTTCTGCAGCGCCGCGTCGGTGACCGCCAGCGTCATCTCCATCTTGGCCAGGCGCTGTTCCAGGATCGCCAGCTGGATCTTGGCGATGGCGCCGATGTTCTTCTCATCGAGGCCGTGGAACACGACGATTTCATCGATGCGGTTGACGAACTCCGGACGGAAGTGCGAACGCACCTCGGCCATCACCGCCAGCTTGACCACGCCGGGATCGGCATCCTCCATCGCCTGGATCTTGTGCGAGCCAAGGTTGGAGGTCATGATGATCACCGTGTTCTTGAAGTCCACCGTGCGGCCCTGGCCGTCCGTCATGCGGCCGTCGTCCAGCGCCTGCAGCAGCACGTTGAACACGTCCGGATGCGCCTTCTCCACCTCGTCGAGCAGGATCACGCTGTACGGCTTGCGGCGCACGGCCTCGGTCAGGTAGCCGCCCTCGTCGTAGCCCACGTAGCCGGGCGGCGCGCCGATCAGGCGGGCCACCGAATGCTTCTCCATGAATTCGCTCATGTCGATGCGGATCATCGATTCCTCGGTGTCGAACAGGAAGCCTGCCAGCGCCTTGGACAGCTCGGTCTTGCCGACGCCCGTCGGCCCAAGGAACATGAACGAGCCATACGGACGGTTCGGATCGGACAGGCCGGCGCGCGAACGGCGGATCGCATCGGACACGGCGTCGATCGCCTCGTCCTGGCCGACCACGCGCTCGTGCAGCTTCTCCTCGATGTGCAGCAGCTTGTCGCGCTCACCCTGCATCATGCGCGAGACCGGGATGCCGGTCGCGCGCGACACCACCTCGGCGATTTCCTCGGCGCCGACTTCGGTGCGCAGCAGCTTGGGCTGCGCGGGCGCGCCCTCCTTGGCGTTGATGCTCTCGGCCTGCTTGAGCTGCGCTTCCAGCTCGGGCAGGCGGCCGTACTGCAGCTCGGACACGCGCTGCCAGTTGCTCTCGCGCGTGGCCTGCTCCATCTGCAGCTTGATGCGGTCGATCTCTTCCTTGATGTGGGTACTGCCCTGCACCACCGCCTTCTCGGCCTTGAGGATCTCCTCGTAGTCGTTCAACTCGCGCTGCAGGCGCGCGATCTCTTCCTCGATCAGGTCCAGCCGGCGGCGCGAGCCCTCGTCCTTCTCCTTCTTGACGGCTTCCTTCTCGATCTTCAGCTGGATCAGGCGGCGTTCCAGCTTGTCCATCACCTCCGGCTTGGAGTCGATCTCGATCTTGATCTTGGACGCGGCCTCGTCGATCAGGTCGATCGCCTTGTCGGGCAGGAAGCGGTCGGTGATGTAGCGGTGCGACAGCTCGGCCGCGGCGATGATGGCGGCGTCCGAGATGGCGACCTTGTGGTGCAGCTCATACTTGTCCTGCAGGCCGCGCAGGATGGCGATGGTGGCTTCCACCGACGGCTCGTCGACCAGGATCTTCTGGAAGCGGCGCTCCAGCGCGGCGTCCTTCTCGATGTATTTGCGGTATTCGTCCAGCGTGGTCGCGCCGACGCAATGCAGCTCGCCGCGCGCCAGCGCAGGCTTGAGCATATTGCCCGCGTCCATCGAGCCCTCGGCCTTGCCGGCGCCGACCATCGTGTGCATCTCGTCGATGAAGACGATGGTCTGGCCCTCGTCCATGGCCAGCTCCTTCAGCACGGCCTTCAGGCGTTCCTCGAACTCGCCGCGGAACTTGGCGCCCGCCACCAGCGCGGCCATGTCCAGCGCCAGCACGCGCTTGCCCTTGAGCGAATCGGGCACCTCGTTGTTGACGATGCGCTGCGCCAGGCCTTCGACGATGGCGGTCTTGCCGACGCCGGGTTCGCCGATCAGCACGGGGTTGTTCTTTGAGCGGCGCTGCAGCACCTGGATCGCGCGGCGGATCTCGTCGTCGCGGCCGATCACGGGATCGAGCTTGCCGGCGCGGGCGCGCTCGGTCAGGTCCAGCGTGTATTTTTTCAGCGCCTCGCGCTGGCCTTCGGCGTCGGCGTTGTCGACCTTGGCGCCACCGCGCACGGTGTCGATGGCCGCCTCCAGCGACTTGCGGGTCAGGCCGTTCTCGCGCGCCAGCTTGCCGGCGTCGGATTTGTCGTCGGTCAGCGCCAGCAGCACCATCTCGCTGGAGATGAACTGGTCGACGCGCTTCTGCGCTTCCTTGTCCGCCAGGTTCAGCACGGAGACCAGCTCACGCCCGGCCTGCACGTCGCCGCCGTTGCCGGACACCTTGGGCAGGCGCTCGAGCGACGCGCCCAGCGCCTTGGTCAGGCCGCCGACGTTGACGCCGGCGCGCTGCAGCAGCGAGCGCGCGCTGCCGTCGCTCTGGTTCAGCAGCGCGGTCAGCAGGTGGACCGGTTCGATGTATTGGTTGTCGTTGCCTACGGCCAGACTCTGCGAGTCCGACAGGGCTTCCTGGAGTTTGGTGGTGAGTTTGTCTTGCCGCATGGAATTGCTCCAATTAATTTAACTTATCGCTTACATAGGGGTGTGCGATCAAGTTTCAAGGAGACGCCTTTTTATTTAACAAATCCATGACCCACATCAAACTACGCGGCAGTGCTCCATTTCTTCAATGCAACATCGTCGCTGACGCGGGCGTCGACCCAGCGGGCGCCGTCAGGGGTCTGTTCTTTTTTCCAGAACGGGGCTTCGGTCTTGAGGTAGTCGATGATGTATTCGCAGGCGGCGAAGGCCTCGCCGCGATGCGCCGACGTCACCGCCACCAGCACGATCTGGTCCAGCGGCTTGAGCGGCCCGACGCGGTGGATCACCAGCGCGCCGTAAATCGGCCAACGCTGCCTGGCCTGCTCGATGATGGTCTGGATGGACTGCTCGGTCATGCCGGCGTAATGTTCCAGCTCCATCTCGGCCACGCTGGCGCCCTCGTTCAGGTCGCGCACGGTGCCGACAAACGACACCACCGCGCCCACCTTGGGATTAGCGGCCCGCAGCAGCGCCAGCTCGGCGCTCAAATCGAAGTCGCCGGTCTGGATGCGGACGCTGTCGGTGCTCATGCGCGCTCCGCTGCGCCGATGCGGCGGAACAGCTGCTCGATGCGGCTGGCGGTGCGGTCGTCGGCCAGGGCCGGCATCGCGCACAGCTGCAGGTAGGCGCTGCCGGCGCTCTGCGGCTTCTGGCCGGACTTGAGCGACGACTGCAGCACCTCGACCTGCATCTTCAGGCGTTCGCGCGCGAACTCGGCGCCGCTGTCGACGCCGGCCACGATCTCCAGCCGCAGCACTTCATCGAGCAGCTTGGCGCGGTTGCGCTCCAGCTGCTCGGCGTAGGCGCCGCGCTTGCCGTCCAATGCACCCAGCGCCGCGTTGAAGCGGCCGTGCAAGGCGCGCTCGTAGTCGGGCGCCAGCGGCGGCAAGGCCGACCAGCGGCTCTGCCAGTCGGCGCCGTCGATGGCCGCGCCGTCGTCCGGCGTGCCGATCGCGCTCTCCAGCGCCTGGCACAGGCGCAGCTTGTCGCGCAGCGCATTGGCCTGGGCCGCGCCGGCGCGGCGCTTGATCGCGTCGGCCTGGCCCTGCACCGCCGCCACCGCCGCCTGATAACGCTGCTGGATACGCGCTTCCGATGCGCGCGGCACGGCACCTGCGGCGTGCCAGGCCGCGGCCGCGTCGCGCAGCGTCTTGGCGATGGCCGCCAGCTGCGCCTTGTCCTCGCCGCTGAAGGTGGCCGTTTCCAGTTCCTTGCACAGCGCCTCGCGCGCATGCAGGTGGGCCTTGCGTTCGTGATCGGCGGCGTGCGCGCTCTCCTTGCGCCTGGCGAAGATCGCATCGCAGGCGGCGCGGAATCGCTGCCACAGCGCCTGCTCGGCCTTGCGCTCCAGCGGCAGCGCCTTGGCCTGCTCCTGCCAGCGTTCCTGCAAGCGGCGGAGGTGATCCAGCGTGTGGCGGTCGCTCGGCTGCATCTGCTCCGCCTCGGCGATCAGCAGTTCGCGCTTGGCGGTTTCGATCTTGCGCTGCTCGGCCAACGGCGCCAGCATCTGCGCCAGCGCCTTGTCGAAGGCTTGATCGAGCTTGCGCTTTTCCTTGCGGTCGATGGTGCCCAGGCGGCCCCACATCTGGCGCAGGCGCTGGCCGGCGGCGGCCACGTTCTTCAGGTCCGCGCCTTCCGCCACGGCGGCTGCGGCCATGTTGCGGGTTTCGTCGATCAGTGCCTGGGCCTTGGCGGCGTTGGCGTGGCGCTCGTCGGCCAGTTGCTTGAAGTGGGCGGCGGCCGGCGCGTAGGCGGCGGTACAGGCGCTGTCGAAGCGCTCCCACAGGCTCTTGGGCGCGTGGCCGGAGACCGCGTCCAGCGACTTCCAGCGTTCGCGCATGCTGCCGACCTTCTTGGCCAGTTCGCTCATCGCCAGGCCCTGCGCGGGCAGCTCCTCGACCGCCTTGACCAGCTCCTCGCGCGAGACGTTGCCGCCCCAGCGCGCCCAGTCGCCCAGCCGCTTCAACTCGGCGCGAACGTGGTTCAGGCGGTCGGTCTGGGCCGGCGTCAAGCGGGTCTTGTGCTCCTTGAGCCACTTGTCGTGGTCGGCGGCAGCGTGCAGCAAGCCTTGCTCCAGCGCGGCTTCCATCGCGTCCAGCGTTTCGAGGAATTTCTTGTCGGTTTCCTTGGGCGCGGCCGGCTTCTTCGGCTCGCGCGCGGCGGGCGCCGGCGCGGCTGGTGCCTCGGCGGCCGCTTCGGCGGCGGGCGCGGCGGACGCGGTTTCGGGTTCGACAGCGGCAGCGGCGCGCTGGCTCGCTGCCGACAAGGCGGCGCGGCTCTGCTCCAGCGCCTGCGCGTAGTCGCTCAGCAGATGCTTGGGCAAGGCGTTGTGTTCGGGGGCTTGCTGGTATTCGGCCTGGGCGGCGGCGTGGCGCTCCAGCGCCTGCTGCGCTTCCTCCGGCGGCAGGCCGGCGGACGGCAGCTGGCGCAGCGCGGCCATGGCGTCGATGATGGTGCGCTGCAGGTTGACCTGCGCTTCCAGCCGGGCCGCCAGCGCGGCGCGCGCGGCGGCGTACGGTTCGGCCAGCGCCGGCACGGCGGCGGTGATCTGCCATTGGCGGTCCAGGTCGGCCACCTGGTTGGGCGTCAGCTTCTCATCCTGCAGCAGGCGCTGGGCCAGCTCCAGGCAGGCCTGCGCTTTTTGCTGTTCGGCCTGCTGATAACGGATCGCGTCCAGCCGTCCCTGCATCAGCTTGGCGACGCGGCGGTCGGTGTTGCGCATGGCCTGCAGCACCCGTTCGAGTTGCGGCTGCGATTGCACGTGCTCGGCGGCGGCCAGGCGCACGCCGGCGAATTCGCTCTGCAGTATCAGCTCGACGGCGGCGGCCTCGTCGCCCGCCAGCGTGGCGGCGCGCTGGGCCTGTTCCTCGCGGCGGCTGGCCGATGCGGCAGCGGCGGCGCCCTGCTCGGGAGTCGCCTCGGCGGCTTGTTGATCGGCCGCCTGGTCGGTAGTTCGCTTGAAGATGAAATCGAACATGGTGCGCTATGAGATGGCTAAAACCACCATCATAGCAAAGCAAGGGGAATTTGCCCGAAGCGTATGCTAATTGGGCGGTTATTTCATCGCCGGCAACTGCCGGGTGGAACGGACATGCGGCGCCGGCGCCGCTTGCGCCTCGCTTTCCTCGACACTAATCACCGGCAGCACCTGCAGGCCGGGAATGCTGATCTGGCCGTCGTCCACCACGCGCAGGGAACCGGCCAGGTTGCGCGCGGCCACCGCCTTCGGCTTGGCCGCCTCGACCGCCGCCACCGGCACCATGCCGGCGCGCTTCATTTCTTCCAGATGCTTGTCATGCATCATCAATTGATTCGCGATGGAAAACCAGGTTTCGCCGGCGATCGCGTGGCGGGCGATCGCGAACAGCTCCTGCTCTTCCTTTTCCAGCCGCTTGAGCAGCGAGGAGCAAAAGGTTTCGATGCTTTCGCAGATGAGGTTGACCTGGTCCTCGCGCACGTCGGCCACCGAGCCGAGCTTTTCCTGCAGCATGCGGATCGACAGCAGCGCCGCCTGGTTCAGGCGGTTGAGCTCGTCCAGCAGCTGGTCGGCGCGCTCGGTCGCCTCGCGCAGCGCGGGGATCAGGTACATCTCGGTTTTGCGCCAGTGGCAGGCCTGGTACAGGCTGTTGAGGTTTTCGCAGGCGTATTCCAGCTGCGAAAGAGTGATGCTGTTCTGATGCATCAGCGTGGAGCGCACATACTTTTGGAAAGATAACAAACTGAGGCGGACACTCGCGTGTTCCACCGACAGCGCTACCAGAGTATATGTGGCAGTTAACATTCTGACTCCCAAGGCTGAAGTTGCGAAACGCCCGGATGGGCGGCAAAGAGCGGAAGTAAAAGTGTAAATAAAGCCGACAAACACGCTTTGACCTAGAACAAATTCACGGCCTTGCGTTGTGCATATCAATATATAACAACACGGCCGCGAATGCTATCGCAACGATAACTGAAGCCTCACCATGCCGGCCTCGGGATGCGGCAAAACCACGCCGCCGAAATGGCGCACCAGGTTTTGCACGCCGAGGTTCTCCGCCAGCGCGTCGCCGACGATCTCGCCGGTGCCCTGGCTGCGGAAATAATCGACCAGTTTCTGGAACAGGATGTAGCCCAGTCCCTTCCCTTTCAAATCGGAACGCACGATGATGGCGAATTCGGCGGACTGGTTGTCCGCGTCGGCCACGGCGCGCACCACGCCCAGCGTTTCCGGCTCGCCGCCCGGACCGTTGCGGGTGGCGATGAAGGCCATGGCGCGGTCGTAATCGATCTGCGTCAGCCGCGCCAGCTGGGACGGCGGCAGCTCGCGCATGGCGGTGAAGAAGCGCAGCCGCACGTCGTCCGGGTCCAGCGCCGCGAAGAACAGCTGGTGCTGCGGCGCGTCCTCCGGCCGGATCGGCCGCAGCAGGATGCGGCCGCCCTGCCAGTCCAGCTCCTGCTCCAGCTCCAGCGGATAGGGACGGATCGCCAGCGCGCCGCCGCCGCGGGCCGGCGCCAGCCGCACCTGCGCGGCCAGCGCCACCACGCCGCCGCCGATGGCCAGCAGCGGATTGAGATCGAGTTCGGCCAGCTGCGGCAGGTCGGCCAGCATGTCGGCCACCTGCACCAGCGTGCGGCACAGCGCGTCGGCGTCGGCCTCGGTCTGGCCTTGCGCCAGCAGGCGCGCCACGCGGGTGCGGCCGACCATGTCGCGCGCCAGCACCATGTTCAGCGGCGGCAGGCCGGCGGCGCGGTCGGCCGCCACCTCGGCCGCGATGCCGCCCTGGCCGAAGAACACCACCGGCCCGAACACCGGATCGGTGCCGGTCTGGATGCGGGCCGCGGCCAGCGTCGGGCCGGTCAGCGCGGCCTGCCGCGGCGTGGCCAGCGCGATGCCGTAGGCCGACAGCAGCGCGCGCGCATCCTGGTCGGACAAGGTGCCGCGCCCGGACGCCAGCGCCGCCGCCACCAGCGCCCGCGCCGCCGCGCGCTCCGGCGCCGAGGTGGCGGGCAGGCGCGCCGGCACCTCCATCAGCAGCTCCTGGTTGCGGCGGTACTGGGCGATCTGCAGGAAGCCGTGCACCGCCTTCTCCGGCGTGTCGTAGGTGGGCAGGCCGGCGTCGGCGAACACCTGGCGCGCGGCCGCCACCGAGCGCCCGCCCAGCCAGCAGGACAACACGTTCTTGGACGCGGAGCGCATCAGCGGCGCCACCGCCGCCGCGATCCGGCCGCTGTCCACCATGGCCGTCGGCGCGTGCAGGAACAGCAGCGCGTCGGCCTGCGATTCGCGCAGCAGCGCCTCCACCGCGCTGGTGTAGCGCTCGACCGGCACGTCGGCCAGCAGGTTGACGGGATTATCCAGCGGCGCCTCGGCGCGCTTGAGCAGGCGCAGGGTCTCGTCCGACAGGGGCGCGAGCCGCGCGCCGCTGCATTCGAGCGCGTCGGCGGCGATCAGGCCCAGGCCCACGCCGTTGGTCAGCACCGCCAGCCGTTCGCCGCGCTGCGGGCGCTGGCGCGCCAGCGTTTCGACGGCGTCGAACAGGTCTTCGGTGGAGTGCACGCGCAGCATGCCGGCGCGGCGGATCGCGGCGTCGAACACCAGGTCGGCGCCTGGCGCGGCGTCGCGTCCCACCTTCAGCACGATCACCGGCTTGCCGCGCGCCGCCAGGCGTCCGGCCGACATGAACTTGCGCGCGCTGCTGACGTCCTCGATGCACAGCAGGATGGCCTCGGTCTCGACGTCGCCGGCCAGGTAGTCCAGCAGGTCGCCGAAATCGACGTCGGCGCCCTCGCCCATCGTGACGAAGCGCGAGAAGCCGATGCCGCGCAGGCTGGCCCAGTCCAGCACCGCCGTCCCCAGCGCGCCCGATTGCGACACGAAGGCCAGCTTGCCGGGATCGGCGGCGATGTGCGTGAAGCTGGCGTTGAGCCCCGCCGCCGGCGACTGCAGGCCGACACTGCCCGGCCCGAGGATGCGCATCAGGTAAGGCCTGGACGCATCCAGCACCGCCTGCTGCACGCTGCGGCTGCCGGCGCGCAGGCCGTCCAGCCCCGCCGTCATGACGATGGCCGCGCGGGTGCCGCGCGCGCCCAGTTCGGCGATCACGCCGGGGATGGTGGAAGGCGGCGAGCACACGATCGCCAGGTCCGGCGCCGACGGCAAGGCCGCCACCCGCGCGTAGCACGGCATATCGTGCAGCACCTGGTACTTGGGATTGAGCGGCCAGATCGCGCCGCCGCCGCGCGCGAAGCCGGATTGCGCCAGGTTGGCCAGCACGCGGGTGCCGATGCGCTGCGGGTTGTCCGACGCGCCGATCACGGCCACCGAACGCGGTTGGAACAATCGGTCGAGATTCCTGATGCTCATGCTGCGATGCTCCTGTTGTACCGGCGACTACCAGCGCGAGGCATGGTCCTCGGTCACGCCCATCATCTGCGTGACCACGCGTTTCGGTTGATCCGGCGCGCTGCGCACCCAGCCGGTGAAAGTGCCGACCGGCTGCAGGTAGCGGCTGGCCGCCACCACCAGGTTCTGGTCGTCGCGGCGCGCGCCCTCGGGCGTGAAGTACAGCTCCAGCAAGTCGTCCTCGGTGAAGATGTGCCACTGCGACAGCGGATCGCTGCTGTCGTAGATGAAGTGCGCCGGCGCCAGCGCGTGCACCTGGCCGTCCAGCCACAGCGCGTTCTCGTTGCCGCCGAAGTAGCCCGACTGCAGGTTGAAGCCCATCTCCAGGTCGTGCGCCGAGGCCCAGCGCCACGCGGTGTTCCGCGCCAGCAGGCCGTTGGAGTAATCGAAGCTGGCGACGCCGCCGGCCAGGTCGTACTCCTCGCGGAAGGTGCGCACCTCGCCGCTCAGCGGCATGCCGGACGACTTCTGCGTAGCGTGCACCGAGCCATGCGCCACCGGCCCGGTGGCCAGCAGCAGCGGCGAGGCGCCGGGACCGAATTCGGCGTCGATCTCCAGGTAATCGCAGCGCAGCGTCAGGCCGAAGCTGCCGTCGCCGCGGCTGTCGATGGCGATGCTGCTCTTGCGCGTCTTGAAGCGGCTCGACGCGCCGGCATGGTCGGCCAGCCGGGCCGACAGGCCGGGCAAGCCGTTCTCGCCGAAGTTGGCCAGCATGTCGCCGTCGTTGCGGTCGAAGGCGTAGGCGAAGGCGGTGCTGGTCCAGCCCAGGTCGACGATGGCGACCGCGCAGAACAGCTGTTCGGTGCACAGCGCCACGTAGTGCCAGCGCTTGTGGTGGAAGCGGCGCCACAGGCGGTTGCGCGCGAACGGCGCGGCCAGGCGGCTCCAGTCGATGTGGCCGACCTGGCCGGCGTAGCGGCCGAACAGCGGCTGGCCGTCGGGGCCCAGCAGGCTGGCGGGGGCGGCGGGCAGGCTCATTGAACTCCCATCATGCGGCTTCCATTTCTTTGATGTTGTGATCCAGCGCGGCGCGCAGCAGCGGCGCGAAGCCCTCCGGCGCGGCGTGGACAATGCGTATCTCGGGACATTCGTGCCAGTTGGCCAGGCGCTGCAAGGCGCCGGCGACGTCGCGCACGAAACGGTCGCTGACGCGCACACCCGGCTCCAGCACCAGCGACTTCAGTTCAAACACGCCGCCGCGCCGGTGCGCCTTGGCGTCCACGCGGCCGACCAGCGCGCCGCGCCGCAGTATCGGCAGCGTGAAGTAGCCGTACTTGCGCTTCTCCGCCGGAGTGTAGCATTCGAGCCGGTAATCGAAGCCGAACAGCTCCAGCGCGCGGCGGCGGTCCCACACCACCGGGTCGAACGGTGACAGGATGGTGGTCAGCGTCGGCGCCAGCGTGCCGGCGGCCGCGGCCTCCAGCAGCGGCGCGTGGTCGGGATGGACGTAGATCGGATCGTCCCAGTCGTCCACCCACGCGCGCAGCAAGGCGCCCTGCTCCACCAGCTCCGCCGGATCGAGGCGCGGCGGCTTGGTGCGGAAGTAGTCGCTGATCCAGGCGGCGCGCGCGCAGCCCATCGCCTTGACCGCCTTCAGCACCAGCGCGCGGCGGGTGTCGTCCAGGTGCGGCATGTGGCGGTCGTCCCAGCCGGGCAGCACGCGCTCGGCCAGGTCGTAGATGCGCTGGAAGTTCTCGCGCGCGGCGATCATCAGCGCGCCGCAGGTGAACAGCACCTCCAGCGAACGCTTTTCCGGCTTCCAGCTCCACCAGCCGCCGCTCTGGCCATCGGTGCGTTCGAAGTCCGAGGAGCGCGTCGGGCCGTTGACGCGGATGTGGTTGAGCACCGCGTCGACGTCGGCGCGGCGTTCGCGCATCCAGGTCTCGGAATACTTCCAGCCCATCGCCGCCGGATCGAGCATGCGGTGGCGATACAGGCCGTAGTCCTCGATCGGCACGAAGCAGGCCTCGTGCGCCCAGTACTCGAACAGCTGGCCGGCCGCCAGCGCCTGCTCCAGCCACGGTTGCGGATAGTCGCCCAGGCGGCTCCACAACACCAGGTAGGGACTGCGCGCCACCACATGGATGGTGTCGATCTGCAGCACGCCCATCTGGCGGATCGCGTCCACCACGTCGGCCTGGCGCGCCTTGCGGCGGCGCGGTTGCAGCAATCCCTGCGCCGCCAGGTGCAGCGCCCGCGCCGCGGCCAGGCTGATTATCAATTCGGTCATGACCGCTATTCTAATAAAGAAATCAACATTGCCTGTGATCGGAAAGTGGTTTTTTTTGACTCGCCGGCCACAAACCTGACATTTCCGTGCAGAATATCCACATTGTCGCGCAGCTTCGATTTCGCCGTGCCTCCAGACTTTCAATGACCCCTACCGCTACGCGCCCGATCGTGATTTTTTTCCGCCGCCTGTATCGCGCGGTCCTGCTGCCCGTTTTTGCGCTGGTCCTGCTGGCCGCCATGTGGGCGGCGGTGGCCTATCAGCTCGACCAGGAGCGCCAGACCGCCCGCTACGAAGCGGTGCTGCACAACCAGTCGCAGGCGCGCACGCTGGCCGAACACACCAACCACCTGCTGCGCCAGGTCGACCACGCCACCCAGCTGTTCAAGCTCAAATTCGAGGAGACCGGCGGCGCGCTGCGGCTGGCCGAATTCACCCGCAGGAACGGCCTGCTCGACTCACTGCTGCCGTCCAAGCTGGACCTGCCGCTGGCATTGGTCGGCCCCGACGGCCGCCTGCTCGACAGCCGCAATGGCTACTTCCCGCCGGACATGCACGACCAGGCGCTGTTCCAGCACCACGCCGGCACGCCGGTCGACACGCCGCTGGTGTCGACGCCGGTGGTCGAACCGCGCACCAAGAAATGGCAGATCATGATCACGCGGCGGCTGAACAACGCCAAGGGCGACTTCGCCGGCGTCATCATGGTGATGATCGACCCGGCCACCTTCGTCGAGGACTACGACCGCCTGAACGTCGAACCCGGCGGCGCCGTGCTGCTGGTGAGCCGCGAGAACGGCATGTCGACCGCGCGCGTCGACGACCAATTGATCATCAGCGATTCGATCGACTTCACCGCCGCGCAGGACGGCGCGCAGCAGGACGAGCTGCTGCTGGCGCATCCGTTCGACGCCGTCGAGCGCATCTACGGCTACGCCGAGATGCCGCGCTACCAGCTGCTGGCGGTGGTCGGCAATCCGATGCAGTCGGCGATGGAAGGCTTTGCGCACCGGCGCGACATGTACTACGGTGCCGCCACCATCGCCTCGGTGCTGATGCTGCTGTTTGTCGGCCTGCTGATGCAGCAGGCGCACCGCTTGCGGCGCAGCGCGCGCATGATCACCGAGGCGCAGACCATGCTGCGCGCGGCGGCCGACGCCAGCATGGACGCGGTCTACCTGTTCAAGGCCTGCCGCATGCGCGGACCGTCCAAGGAAATCGTCGACTTCACCATCGCCGACCTGAATGAGCGCGGCGCGGCGCTGCTGGGCTCCACCGCCGCCGAGCTGAAAGGCAAGCGCCTGCTGGAAGTGCTGCCGGCGCTGCACACCAAGGGCTACATCGACAAGTACAAGACGGTGCTGATCACCGGCCGGCCGATGGAGGAGGAATACGAGGCAGACCACCTCCCGGGCGGCGCCCACCTGTGGCTGCACCACCAGATCGTCGCCATCGACGAAGGCGTGGCCGTGACCACGCGCGACATCACACCGCGCAAGGAGAGCGAACTGGCGATGCGCAAAAACCAGGCGGAGCTGGCCGCCGTCAACGACGCCTCGCCACTGGGCCTGATCCGCGCGGACGCCGAGGGCCACTGCACCTACGTCAACCGCACCTTCGAGTTCATCACCGGCCTGACGCGCGAGGAATCGCTCGGCGATTCATGGATGCGCGCCATCCATCCGAACGACCGCCCGGTGCTCAAGGCGGCCCTCAAGCACATGGCCGAAACCCGCGTCCCCTACCAGGACACGATGCGCTGCGTGCACCCGGACGGCATGATGATCTGGATCTCGTTCAAGATCGCCGCGATGGTGGTGGACGGCCAGGTCTACGGCTACGTCGGCACGGTGGACGACATCACGCACGTGCGCAAGTCCGTGATGGCGCTGCGCGAGAGCGAGGCACGCCTGCGCACCATCGCCGACACGCTGCCGGCCATGGTGGCCTACATCGATTCGGAGGAAATCTACCGCTTCCACAACCTCGCCTACGAACGGGAATTCAACCGCAATGGCGTGTCGGTGCTCGGCAAGAGCGTGGAAAGCACCATCAGCGAGGAGCGCTACCGCTTCCTGTCGCCCTACATCAAGCGCGCGCTGGCCGGCGAAACGCTGACCTTCGAGGAGGAAGATCCCGACTCCGCCATCGGCCGCACCTTCGAGGTGGTCTACATCCCGCAGATGGACGAAGACGGCGTAAGCGTGATCGGCTTCCACGTCATGCGGCAGGACGTCACCGCGCAAAAGCGCGAGAAACAGCGCCTGCTCAAGCTCTCGCAGGTGGACGCGTTGACGGGCCTGACCAACCGCTCCGGCTTCGTGCAGCGGCTCCAGGACAGCATGCAGGCGAGCCGCGAACACCATGGCCTGATGGCGGTGATGTATATGGATATCGACCGTTTCAAGCCGGTCAACGACACCTATGGCCACAGCGTCGGCGACGCGCTGCTGAAGGCGTTTTCGGCGCGGCTGACGCACGCCATGCGCGCCAGCGACACCATCGCCCGGCTGGGCGGCGACGAGTTCACCATCATCATGGAGCGCATCGCCCGCGTCGACGACGCCGCGGCGCTGGCGGCCAAGATCGTCGTCGCGATGCAGGCGCCGTTCGATCTCGATGGCACGGTGGTGTCGATTTCGGCCAGTATCGGCCTGGCCTTCTACCGCGACGAAGACATCACGCCGGCCGAGCTGCTGCACCGCGCCGACGTACTGCTGTACGAGGCCAAACAGGCCGGCCGCAATACCTATCGCGCCGGCCCGGCGCTGCCGGCGGCGGCCAGCAACGCGGCCTAGCCGGCGGCGTATCCACTTTTATCAACTCGTCCGGCGCCATCTTGCGCTATATTGTGCGCTTCCCGGCTGTTTTGATTACACATCTTCATGCGTCTGCTGCACACCTCCGACTGGCATCTCGGCCAATCCCTGCATAATTTCGAGCGCACCTACGAGCACCAGTGCTTCCTGGACTGGCTGCTGGACACCATCGCCGCCGAACAGGCCGACGCGCTGCTGATCGCCGGCGACATCTTCGACAACGCCAATCCGTCGTCGGCGTCGCAGAAGCAGCTGTACCGGTTCCTGCAGCAGGCAAAGGAGCGTGCGCCGCAGCTTAACCTCGTCATCATCGCCGGCAACCACGATTCGCCGGGACGGCTGGAGGCGCCGGGACCGCTGCTGGAGGCGCACGGCACGCGGGTGGTCGGCACCGTGCAGCGCAAGGCCGACGGCGAGATCGATCTGGAACCGCTGGTGCTGCCGCTCACGGGCAGCGGCGGCGCGGTGGAGGCCTGGTGCCTGGCCGTGCCTTTCCTGCGGCCTGGCGACGTGCCACGCCTGCCGGCGCAGGAAGGCGCCGATCCGGCGTCCGAACCGGCTCCCGATCCCTACCTGGCGGGCATCGCCCTGCTCTACCAGCAGGCGCTGGAACTTGCGCAGTCCAAGCGCCAGGACGGCCAGGCGATACTGGCGATGGGCCACTGCCACATGGTCGACGGCCAGATGTCCAACGATTCGGAGCGCCGCATTGTCATCGGCGGCACCGAGATGCTGCCGGCCGGGATCTTCGGGCCGGACATCGCCTACGCCGCGCTGGGGCACCTGCACCTGGCGCAAAACGTCGGCAAGCAGCAGCACATCCGCTACTGCGGCAGCCCGATTCCGTTGTCGTTCGCGGAGGTGGGATACAGCCACCAGATCCTGCGCATCGACATCGCCGGTGCCGCCGTGCGCGAGATCACGCCGCTGATGGTGCCTCGCGCGGTCGCGCTGCTGCGGGTTCCGGCCAAACCGGCGCCGCTGGCGCAGGTGCTGGAGGAGCTGGCGGCGCTGGACCTGCCGCAGGCGGAGCCTGAACGACAGCCCTTCCTTGAGGTGCGGGTGCTGCTGGACGCGCCGGAACCTGGCCTGCGCGCGCGGGTCGAGGCGGCGCTGGACGGCAAGCCTGTGCGATTGGCCAAGATCGAGACATCGAGCGCGGCGCGCAATACCTCCATTGACGACGAGGTGATGACGCTGGACCAGCTGGAGCAGCTCAAACCGGACGACATCTTCCGCCAGCTATACAGGCAAAGATTCGACAACGACGCGCCGCCCGACCAACTGAGCGCCTTCACGGAACTCATGCTGACATCGAGGCAGCCATGAGGATCCTGAAAATCAGCGGCAAGAACCTGGCCTCGCTGGCCGGCGAATTCGGCGTGGACTTCGAACAGGAACCGCTAGCATCGACCGGCCTGTTCGCGATCAGCGGCCCGACCGGCGCCGGCAAAAGCACCCTGCTCGACGCGCTTTGCCTGGCGCTGTACGACGCCACGCCGCGCCTGTTGAAGGTCGCGGGACGCAGCTACCTGGCCGACGTCGGCGCGGAAACCGTGTCCACGCAGGACCCGCGCACGCTGCTGCGGCGCGGCACGGCCGAGGGTCATGCGGAGGTGGATTTCGTCGGCGGCGACGGCGCCTCCTACCGCGCCCGCTGGAGCGTGCGCCGCTCGCGCACCAAGGCCGAAGGCGCGCTGCAGCCAACCCAGATGTCGCTGCACCTGCTGCCGGCGCTGCAGGCGATAGGCGGCACCAAGACCGAAGTCAAGGTGGAAATCGAGAAGCGCATCGGCCTGTCGTTCGAGCAGTTCACGCGCGCGGTGCTGCTAGCGCAGAACGAATTCTCCGCCTTCCTCAAATCCGAAGACAACGAACGCGGCGAACTGCTGGAAACACTGACCGGCAGCACCGTCTACTCCGAGATCTCGATGCGCGCCTTCGAACGCGCCAAGCAGGAACAGGCGGCCTTGCAAAGCCTGGTCGCCCGGCTGGCCGATCAGAAACCACTGAGCGCCGAACAGCGCGGCGAGCTGGAAGCCCAACGCGCAAGTGCCGCCGAAGTCCTGCAGGCGCTGGAGCAGCAAAAGCTGGAGCTGGAACAGGAACTGCGCTGGCACAAGCAGGCCGCGAAGCTGGCCGACGACGAACAGTTGGCGCAGCAAGCCTGCCAGGCCGCCATCGTCGAGGTGGAAGCGTCGGCGCCACGCCGCACCGCACTGGCGCGCATCGCGGCGGTGCAGCCGGCGCGCCCGTTGGCCGACGACATCGCGCGCATCGGCGCGGATATCGCAGCCACCCAGGCCACCATCGCCAGCAGCACGCAGGACGCGGCACTGGCCGCGCAGGCACTGGAGCGCGCTACAACGGCGCAAGCACAGGCCGCAGCGCAGGTACAAGAATCGGAAGCCGCGCAACGCAACGCCGCGCCGCAGCTGGACCAGGCCAAGGCGCTGGACGCCCGCATCGAAGCGATGCTGCCGACCTACCGGCAAACCGCCGCCGCGTGCGAAAAGGCCGACCAGGCGGACGCAGTCGCCAGGGCCGCGCTGCAGGAACGGCAGGATGAACGCAAGCGCCTGGCCGCGCAGCACGAAGCGGCCGTCACCTGGCTGGCGCAGCACAAGCAGTGGCAAACGATGGCGCAGTCGTGGGAGCGTTGGGATGTGCTGTTCGTGCAGGCCGGCCAGGCCGCGTCGCAAGCGGAAAAGCTGGGCAGCGCGCTGGCCCGCGTGCAGCGCAACGCCAAGGCGCATCGCGACGAAGAGGCCGATGCCAGCGGCAAGCTGGCCGCCGCCGGAGCCGCCATGCAGACGCTGAACGCGCAACGGCAGGAAGCGGCGCGTGTATTGGCGGCCTTCCCCGCCGACCGGCTGCAAGCTAAGCGCCACGACCTTGAACAGCGCCGCGATAAATTGGCCGCTGCGGAAAAACTGTGGATCGAACTCGATGCGCGCCAATCCCGGCATGCGCATATCGAGGCCCAGTCGGCGCAACTGCGGCAGGCGGTGGCCGCCGCCGAGCTTCAACTAAAGGCCGCGCAGCAGGAAGGCGTCGGCATACTGGCGGCCTTCTCGCAGGCCGAGCGCTCGCTGAAGCTGGCGGAAGCCGCCTGCGCCAAGAACGTGGAATCGCTGCGCGCCGCGCTGGAGGACGACACGCCCTGCCCGGTCTGTGGATCGCACGAGCATCCATACCGGCAGGACGACGGCGGCCTGCACGCGATGCTGGCCGGGTTCCAGGCGGAAGTGGTCCGCTGCCGCCAGCAGATGGAGGCCAACGTCAATCAGCAGGCGGCGCAACGCGCCACCGAGCAGGCCAGCCTTGAACAATTGAACGCGCTGGCCAGCGAAGGCCGCGCCGTGGCGCAGGCGCTGGAGCGTGTATCCGCCGCTTGGCAAAGCCACATGCAGGCCGCCGATCAAGGCGATGCGGCATCGGAGCTTTCGGCATCGCTACCGCCGGAACCGGAACGCACCGGCTGGTTCGTCACCCAGCTGGAGCAAGTGCGCGACGCGCTGCAAGCCGTCGAACGGCAGGAACGCGATCTGCACGCAGCCCGCACCGCGCGCGACCAGGCGCAATCCGCCTTCGACCTGGCGGCCGCCGAGCACGCGCGCTTGCAAGATATCGCGGCGCATGCCCGGACCGCGCTCGCCCAATCGAACGCCGAATACAAGGCGCTGGACGATCAGCGCATCGAAGTCGCACTCACGCTCAGCGGCCTGCTCTCCGACCTGGACCCGGCCTTCAGCGGCGGCGACATTCCGAGCGAAGATTGGAAGGACGACTGGAAAGCCGGCCCGGCCCGATTCCACGAAGCCCGCCAGGCCGAGAGCAGGCAATGGCTGGCGCAGCGCGCGGCGCATGACGAACGCGCCGCCGCCATCGCCACCATCGAGCTGGAAGTGAAGGCGCTCGCCGAGGCGCAGGCCAGGGCCGGCCTGGATGCCGTCAACGCCCGTGTCGCCTACAGCAGCGCGGACACCGCGCTCAAGGACATGCAGCAGCAGCGCATGGCGCTGTGGGGAGGCAAGGAAGTGCGCGACGTCGAAGCGGCGCTCAACGCCGCCATCGATGCCGCCCGGGAGCGGCTGGTGGGACTGCAAAACGCGGCGCAGCAGGCGGCGCAAGCCCGCGCGCGCGCCGACGAGGCGTTGGCCCAGGCCACGCAACGGTTGGCGGCGCTGCACGGCGCATCGACTGCGGCTGCGGCGAAGCTGTACGCCTGGGTCACCGCATTCCAGCAGCGCCAGCCCGATGCCGGCTTGCGCGACCTGGCACACCTGCACGAACTGCTGGCCCATTCCGCCGACGACGTCGACGCCGAACGCGCCGCGCTGCAAGCCATCGACCGCGCCGCCGACAACGCCGCCGCCGTGCTGAATGAGCGCCAACGTCAGCGCGCCGAGCACCAGCTGTCCGCGCCGCCGGAGCGTGCTCCGCCGGCCGAAGAACACGGCGACCGCGATGCGGCCAACGTCGCGCCGTCGCCAATCGCGCAACTGGCTGCGGCGCTGAACGCGCTCGCCACGGAACGCGGCGCGGCACAGGACCATGCCACCGCGCTGCAACTGGCCCTGGCGCAGGACGACGCCAAGCGCCGGCAATCGCAAGCCATGCTGGCGCAGATCGAACAGCAGGAAACCATCGAGCAGCGCTGGGCGCGCATGAACGACCTGATAGGCTCCGCCGACGGCAAGAAGTTCCGCAACTACGCCCAGCAGTTCACGCTGGACGTCCTGCTGGGCTACGCCAACGCCCACCTGAACCACCTGGCGCGCCGCTACCAGCTCGAACGCATCAACAATCCGGCCAGTCCGTCGCTGGCGCTGCTGGTGCGCGACCTGGACATGGGCGGCGAGATGCGCTCCGTGCATTCGCTGTCCGGCGGCGAATCGTTCCTGGTGTCGCTGGCGCTGGCGCTGGGACTGGCCTCGTTGTCGTCCAACCGCGTGCGGGTCGAATCGCTGTTCATCGACGAAGGCTTCGGCAGCCTCGATGCCGAAACGCTGCGCGTGGCGATGGATGCGCTGGACGGCCTGCAGGCGATGGGCCGCAAAGTCGGCGTGATCTCGCACGTGCAGGAAATGACGGAGCGGATCGCCGTAAAAATACTGGTGCAGCCTTCGGCCGGTGGTAAAAGCGCGGTCACAGTGCAGTAGAATGCTGTTTTATTGCTAATGCACGCCGCCCCATGAAACTGCTGCTTCGCTTGTGCTTCTGCCTCTCGTTCGCGCTGCCCGCGGCGCATGCCGCGCCGTGCGCCGCGCCATCCACGCTGGCCGATGGTTGGGAAGTGGCCGCGCCCGAGGTGGAAGGCTTCAACGCCAATGCCTTGTGCGTCACGCTGACCGCCCTGGCCGAGGGCGGGGACAATATCCACGGCATCGTCGTCGAACGCCACGGCAAGCTGGTGGCGGAGATGTACCGCGCCGGCAAGGACCGCTCGATTCGGCGCGGCCTGGGCATCTGGCCGCCGTTCGCGCCGACGGTGGAATTCGGCCCGGACACGTTGCACGACGTGCGCTCGATCGGCAAGAGCGTCATCAGCCTGCTGGTCGGCATCGAGAAACAGCGCGGCAAGATCGGCGCGCTCACTACGCCGGTGCTGGACTACTACCCCGAACTCCAGGACCTGCGCTCGCCGCAGCTCAACGCCATCAATCTCGAACACCTGCTGACCATGAGCGGCGGCTGGAAATGGGACGAAGGCATGCAGCCCAATAACGAGCTGCGGCTGTACTGGAAGTCCGACCAGCTGCGCTATGTGCTGGAGCGGCCCATCGTGGCGCCGCCGGGCACCGTCTGGAACTACAACGGCGGCGGCACCACCATCCTGGCCGACATCGTCACCCGCGTCAGCGGACAGCCGTGGATCGAGGTGGCGCGCAAGGACTTGTTCGAACCGCTGGGCATCGTGAGTTGGGAATGGGTGACCGACCTGCGCGACCGGCCGGCGCCCTTCTCGGGACTGCGTATGCGTCCGCGCGACATGGCCAAGCTGGGACGGCTGATGCTGAACCACGGCCGCTGGAACGGGCAGCAGATCGTGGCCGGGGAATGGGTGGATGAATCGCTCAAGCCGCGCCTGAGCGTGGGCTTCAGAAGTCCCGGCAACCAGCCGGACGAGCTGCATTACGGCTACCAGTGGTGGGACGGCACGGCGGCCTGGCACGGCCACCGCACGCCGTGGAGCGCGGCCTTCGGCAACGGCGGCCAGCGCATCTTCATCGTGCCGGAGCTGGACCTGACGGTGGTGATCACCGCCGGCGACTACGGTTCCGAGGCGATGGCCGCCAAGGTCAACCAGCTGCTGCATACGCTGATCGCCACCGTCAGCGACTAAAAAATCCTAGCGTTGGCCGCGCTCCTTTCGTTCCATCTTCAGCATCTCCCAACCGAGTTCGCGGCGGATCTGCTGTGCATCCGGCGGCGGGCGCCGTTCGGCGATCTGCGTCTGCAGCCATTGGCGCACGGACTCTTTGCTCGGTTGCTTCTTTTGGTTCATGGTCTTGCCTCTTTGTGGAAGAATGATCCCCAGTAGGCCTTCAACGCCGGCCGGCCCGCACAGTTGACGCGCCGGCCGCCGCGAATTTGCAACCATTTGCTACAATTTTGCTATCATTAAGACAAGCACGAGGCAGCGCAGGTCACCATGAGCATAGGCGCCATATCACCGAGTTCCGCCAACCCGCCACCGGCGCGCGCGACGCCGCCGGTGCAGGGGACGTCGCCTGCCGCTCCTGCGCCCACCTCGTCCGGCGGCGACTCCACCACCAACCTGACGCCGCAAGCGCTGGCCCTCGTATCCCAGCTCAAAGCCCGCGACACGGAAGTACGCCAGCACGAACAGGCGCACCTGGCCACCGCCGGCGGCCTGGCCACATCCGGCGCCTCCTACACCTATCAGCGCGGACCGAACGGCGTCGATTACGCCGTCGGCGGCGAGGTGCATATCGATACCTCGCCCGGCCGCACACCGCAGGAGACCATCGAACGCGCCCGCACCATCGAGGCGGCGGCGCTGGCGCCGGCCGATCCCTCCGGCGCCGACCGCTCGGTGGCGGCCCAGGCGCAGCAGATGGAGCTGCAGGCCCGCGCCGAACTGGCGACGCAGCAGGTGGAACAGGCAGCGTCCCGGCTGAACGGATCGGGAGCGGCGCCGGGCGACGCCGCCAAGGTCCGCCGCGCCTACGAGACGCCGCCGGCGGCGACGCCCAAGCTGGACATCTTCGCCTGAGCAGCTAAGCAGCTGAGCGGCCGAGTGATAAAATCCCGCCTTTGCAAGTCACTCAAAGAGCAACCATGTTAAAAGCACCACGTACCCTGACCTTCAAATGCGCCAAGTGCGCCAAAGCCGTGCAGGTCCGCCTGCAAAAGGTATCGGCCTGCTCGCACATCCAGCCTTACCTCGGCATTTGCGCCTGCGGCGAGGTAAAACACCACGCCATCGGCCAGAAAGACGCCGTCGCCTCCTACCTGGCCGCGCCGGAAGGATGGACCCATCATCATTAATCTTTGCGCAGGCCTCAAGAAATCGGCGGGCGCACCGTTATAGAAGTATTATCAAACCGAATACGCTGGAACCTGCCATGTCTATCCTACCTGCTCTCGGCACCCGCGCTTTGCCGTCGTCGCTCTACGGCGCCAATTCACACAACGACGGCAAGACGCCGGCGGTCAACGCCGCCAAGCCGGTGAAAGCGCTGGATTCCTCGCCGACTTCCCTGTCCACCGACAGCCTGGAAAAGCACGTGGCGTCGGTCGGCAACGCCACCGTCGATTTCGCGCAGGACTTCCTGAACAGTTTCGCCAAGTCGCTGTTCGGCGACGCGGGCAAGGATGCGACCATCAGTTTCGACTCGGCCAGCCTGGATACCAGCTCCACCTTCGCCATCGGCGCGCAGCACACCTCGGGCCCTAACGGCACCAGCGACGCCGCCGCCTTCGACCTGACCGACAGCTCGCACTTCATCGGCAAAGGCACGATCACCACCGCCGACGGCCGCAAGTTCGACTTCGAAGTGGAAGTACAGTACGACGCGGAACTGAGCGGCGCCGCCAGCCAGGACACGACCACCGACACCACCGCCAAGCGTCCGGCGGCCAGCAACGGCGCCAGCGCCGACAACCTGCCGACGGTGCAGGTGCCGAACATCGACTTCCCCGGCACCTTGGCCGACCTGTTCAAACTGATCGGCCGCGACCTGCAATCGGCGCTGTCGACCGGCGACAGCGCGCCCGCCAAGACCAGCGACGGCATCGACCGCAACACGCTGCGCAGCCTGTCGCTGCGCCTGCTCAACCTGGTCGACAGCAAGGACACCAACACCTACACCGCGCCGACCGCCGCCGACAAGGTCAAATCGGCGGCCGATGCCTACGGCGCGCAAGCCCCGCAGGAACCCATCAAGGCCGGCCCTGCGGGCGTGAGCGCGACGCCCGCGCCGGCGGACGATCCGATCTCGCTGGCTCCCGTCAAAGACGCCAACAGCTAAGCGCCAAGTATAATAAGCGCCTCAACACCTAAACGCCGGCAGGGATGAGCACCATCCCCGGCGTTTTTTGTGCTTGTCCATTCCGCTTATTACACCTACCGATTGCCCCGAACATGTCCGCACACACCACCGCCTCCCCTACGCCGCAACAGATCCACTGGGAGGAGAACGGCGTGCAGTGCGCCGCGCGCTGGCGCTCCGAAGCCGGCATGCCGCCGCCGAAGCGCGTCGTCATCGCCGACGACCGCACCAACGCGGACGTGGCCTACCGCCTGGCCTGCGAAGGCACGGCCCTGCTGTGGCGCGGCGACTTCCAGAACGCACGCCAGCTGCTGCAGGCCCTCGCGCGCCGCGCGGACCACAAGGGCAAGCCGTCGAAGAAGGCCAAGCCGGCCAAGACTCCGGCCACGCCGACCGAAGCGTTCCACCTGCATCGCCAGGCGCAATCGCAGCGGGCGCGCACGCTGGCCATGCTGCTGATTCCTTTCGACGCCGGCTACGCCATCCCGCTGCGCCGCGCGCCGGACGTGCAGCTGGCCTGCAACGAGGCCTACGGCCGCTTCGAGGAACCGTTCGTGGCGTCGCTGCGCGAGCTGCTGGGCGTGATCGGCGCGCACGAATGGCGCCGCACCGGGGTCGAGATCCCGGCGCTGGACGCGCGCATCCACCCGCACTACGGCGTGTTCTCGCCGGTGCGTGGCGAGTATGTGGAGCTGGTGGCGAATACGCCGCTGCCGGCCGGCGTCAAGCTGGCCTACGACATCGGCGCAGGCACCGGCGTGCTGTCGGCGGTGCTGGCCAAGCGCGGCGTGGCGCGCGTCATCGCCACCGACCAGGACCAGCGCGCGCTGAGCTGCGCGCGCGAGAACCTGGCGCGGCTGGACCTGGACAGCCAGGTCGAGCTGCTTGAAGCGGACCTGTTCCCCGAAGGCCGGGCGCCGCTGGTGGTCTGTAATCCACCGTGGGTGCCGGCGCGTCCGAGTTCGCCGATCGAGTACGCGGTCTACGATCCGGACAGCCGCATGCTGCGCGGCTTCCTGGCAGGCCTGTCGGCGCACCTGACGCCAGGCGGCGAAGGCTGGCTGATTTTGTCGGACCTGGCCGAGCATCTGGGCCTGCGTCCGCGCGAGCAACTGATGGAATGGATCGCCGCCGCCGGCCTGAAGGTCATCGACCGCCACGATGTGCGCCCCACCCACCCGCGCGCCGCCGACGCCACCGACCCGCTGCACGCCGCGCGCGCCGCCGAGGTCACGTCGCTGTGGCGCCTGGCCGCCGTGTAAGGCCGGCGCTTCTCGAAAGAGGCAATGTTTGCAGTTCTGCTATGCTCGAGTAAATCAACTTTCGTGGAGGACCTCCCATGTTCAAGCGATTATTCGGCCTCATGTCGCCGCCGCCCGCGGCGCCCCTTCCGCCGCCCGCCGACCTGTTAAGCCATGAAGAGTATGCGCGCTACAAGGGAGGCGCCAGCGCGCTCACACGCTTGATCACGCGCCATCTCGGCGAGCAGGAAAGCGAACGGCAGGTGCGGCACGTGGAAGCGAAGTACGACTCCACCGGGCCGACCAATATCGACGAGATCAGCTGGCTGTTTTACGACGCCATGCTGGACGACGAAGGCCAGCAGCGCGGGCAGTGGTTCATGCTGCAGGTCGACTGGAAAGCCAGCGAGGAAGTCGCCTGGCAGGTGCAGGAAATGCTGGCGGCGCGCGGCATCGAACCCATGTGGCAGTGGGATCACGAAGGCAAGACCGTCATGCAGGGGCTGCGCGACCTGTCGAACTGGCTGGCGTCACGGCCGTTGTCGCTGCTGATAGTGGACTATGACACGGATTCCTACTACGCCCTCATCATGGAAACCGCCCTGGTCGAACAGACGATCGCCCTGGGGCGGGAGGCGGGCGTGAAGATCCTGGGCTTCGAGGACTTCGCGGTCACGCAGAACGCGGAATGATGCGATAAATATAAGCGCCACTTAAAAAATCCACCGAAATATAAGTGACTCTTATTTTGACCCTTGCGGAACGCAAAAGGTCTATGTATAATTCGGGCCTCAGACGCGGGGTGGAGCAGTCTGGCAGCTCGTCGGGCTCATAACCCGAAGGTCACAGGTTCAAATCCTGTCCCCGCAACCAGATTCGATAAGCCGTTGATTTCTCAGGAATCAACGGCTTTTTCTTTTCCGGCGCACCTCAGGAACTTCCCCGCCATACCCAACCTTCCATAAAACTGTCACAATCGCATTTTCAGTCTGCCAAGGAGGCGCGTGTGAAGGATCAGGTCCAGTTATCAGCACAAAATGAGCAGGATGCTCCTGCTAATCCATCGCGCCGCCGCATCTTCCAGGCCGCTGCCGCCACCGGCATGGCCGCCTCCCTGCCCGCGCTGGGCGAGGCCGCCACCGCCACGCCGGCCGCCGTCAAAGGCTCGCTGGACGCCAAGCTGAAAGCCCACGTCAAAACCGTGGTCGTGATCTACCTGGAAAACCGCAGCTTCAACAACCTGTTCGCCAACTTCCCCGGCACCGCCGCGCCGCTGTCGGCCGCCACCGCCGCCGCCTGCCAGCAGCGCGACCGCGACGGCTCCGTGCTGCCGGCGCTGCCGAAAGTCTGGGGCGGCATGGTGCCGAACACCCAGGACATCGGCGGCAAAAAATACGCGCTCAAGGAAGACGACATCAAGGGCCTGCCGAACGCGCCCTTCAAACTGGTCGACACCGAAGGCAAGCCGCTGCCCGAAGCCGTGATCACGCGCGACCTGTGGCACCTGTTCTACCAGAACCAGATGCAGATCAACGGCGGCAAGAACGACGGCTTCGCGGCCTGGGGCAACACCGGCGGCATGGTCATGGGCTACTACGGCGAAACCAGCAAGAACCTCGGCCTGTGGAAGATCGCCGAACAGTACACGCTGTGCGATAACTTCTTCATGGCGGCCTTCGGCGGCTCCTACCTGAACCACCAGTTCCTGATCAGCGGCCGCACGCCCGAATACTTCAACGCCAAGGACACCGCCGCCAAGAAGAAGATCGCGGTGCTGGACGACGGCCCGACCGGCATGCGCCTGTCCGTGACCAAGGACAGCCCGGCGTCGGCGATGGACGGCATGCCTGTCTACGCCAACAACGGCGCCATCACGCCGGACGGCTACGCGGTCAACACCATGGCCCCACCCTACCAGCCCAGCTACATCCGCCCCGCCTTCGACGGCGATCCGCTGCTGGCCGATCCGAACGACGCCGCCACGCTGCCGCCACAAAGCTATGAGACCATCGGCGACCTGCTGTCGGCCAAGAAGGTCGGCTGGGCGTGGTACGGCGGTGCGTGGCAGGCCGCGCTCGACGCGCGCGGCGGCGGCGAGAAGCCGAACTTCCAGTACCACCACCAGCCGTTCAACTACTTCAAGCAGTTCGCCCCCGGCACCGCCGCGCGCGCCGAGCACCTGCGCGACGGCGGCCTTGGCGACAGCCCGATCTCGAACAAATTCCTGGCCGACGTCGTCGCCGGCAAGCTGCCCGCCGTGACCTTCTACAAGCCGCAGGGGAACCTGAACCTGCACGCCGGTTACTCGGACGTGGAATCCGGCGACGCCCACATCGCCAACGTGATCGAGCACCTGAAGAAGTCCCCGCAGTGGAAGGACATGGTCGTCGTGGTCACCTTCGACGAGAACGGCGGCTGGTGGGATAACGTGGCGCCGCCCAAGGGCGACCGCTGGGGTCCGGGCTCGCGCGTGCCGGCCATCGTCATTTCGCCGTATGCGAAAAAAGGCCAGGTCGACCACACCTTCTACGACACCACCTCGATCCTGCGCTTCATCACCCGCCTGCATGGCCTGCCGCAGCTTGAAGGCATCAAGGTGCGCAACGCCGCCTTCGCGGCCCGCAACGCGCTGCCGCCGGGCGACCTGACGGCCACGCTGAGCTTCCGCTAAGCCTCCGATGAGTTAGTGCGGGCGGTAGCACCTCTGTGTTACAATCCGCGACTTACTTACTGAGCCCGACTGCTGCAGCCGGGCTTTTGTTTTGAGCGGCGCATTTTCACCGGCGCCGTGGGCACGAGATTTAAGAATGAGAGATAAAAAAGACAACGCCACGTTCGACCTGCCCGGCTTCAGCCCGGCCGCGCCGCTCGAACCGGAAGCGAAGCGCCCGCCGGCGCCGCGCGGCAAGCGTTCCACACTCAAGCAGGTGCAGCTCGAACTGCTCGAGCCGACCGACACCACCGGCCTGCCGGTCTGGGTGCGCGACGAAAACCTGGACCTCACCGGCTTGCCGGTGTGGGCGCCAAACTAATACAACCCCGATATCACAGCGTCAGCGAGCCTGTTAGACTGTGACCACGTCCTTTTTGAACAGGTCTGACACCATGACATCCACCGCTTTTTCCAGCCTGCCGCTGGCCCAAACCCTGCTCGACAATCTCGATTCGCTCGGCTACAAGGAGATGACGACGATCCAGGCGCAAAGCCTGCCGTCGGTGCTGGAGGGGCGCGACCTGATCGCCCAGGCCAAGACCGGCAGCGGCAAGACCGCGGCCTTCGGCATCGGCATCCTGGCCAAGCTCAATCCCGCATGGTTCGCCGTGCAGGCGCTGGTGCTGTGCCCTACCCGCGAACTGGCCGACCAGGTGGCCAATGAGCTGCGCCGCCTTGCCCGCGCCACCGGCAACGTCAAGGTGCTGGTGCTAACCGGCGGCTCGCCGATGCGTCCTCAAATCGCCTCGTTGGAACACGGAGCCCACATCGTGGTCGGCACGCCGGGCCGCGTGCGCGACCACCTGGGCCGCGGCACGCTGGACCTGTCCAAGGTCGAGACGCTGGTGCTGGATGAAGCGGACCGCATGACCGACATGGGCTTCTACGACGAAATCGCCGGCATCGTCAGCGCCTGTCCGAAGCGCCGCCAGACCTTGCTGTTCTCGGCCACCTATCCGGACGATATCCGCCGCGCCACCGATTCCTTCCTGGCCGATCCGGTCGAAGTGACGGTCGAGGCGCAGCACGACAACAGCCAGATCGAGCAGCTGTTCTTCGAGATCGGTTTCGACGAGCGCAACGCCGCCGTGGCGCGCCTGCTGGGCCACTACAAGCCGGTATCGGCGATCGCCTTCTGCAACACCAAGGTGCAGTGCCGCGAGCTGGTGGAAGAGCTGCAATCGAAAGGCTTCTCGGCGCTGGCGCTGTACGGCGAGCTGGAACAGCGCGAACGCGACGAGATCCTGGTGCTGTTCGCCAACCGCAGCTGCTCCGTGCTGGTGGCCACCGACGTCGCCGCGCGCGGCCTGGACATCCCGAACCTGGAGGCGGTGATCAACGTCGACGTGTCGAAGGACACCGAAGTGCACATCCACCGCGTGGGCCGCACCGGCCGTGGCGGCGAACAAGGCCTGGCCCTGTCGCTGTGCGCGCCGAACGAGAAGAAGTGGGTCAAGCTGATCGAGGAATACCAGAACGCGCCGGTCGAATGGTTCGACCTCAAATCGCTGGATGAAAACGACTACGGCGTCGATCCGGCGCCGATGATGACGCTGGTGATCTCGGGCGGCAAGAAGGACAAGCTGCGTCCGGGCGACCTGCTGGGCGCACTGACCGGCGACGCCGGCCTCTCGAAGGAACAAGTCGGCAAGATCAACGTGTTCGAGTTCCAGACCTATGTGGCGATCGACCGCCGCGTGGCCTATGAAGCCTTCGAGCGCCTCAGCAAGAACAACCCGCTGGGCGGCGACTTCGGCGCCATCAAGGGCCGCAACTTCAAGATGCGCTTCATCGACGCCTGACGCCCCGTCATTCCCGCGAAAGCGGGAATCCATAGAACGCATGCTCAGCATGGATTCCCGCTTTCGCGGGAAGGACGTCGACTAGCGCTGCCGCGGTATATGCGGCAGCAGCACCGTCAGGATGCCCAGCAGCGGCAGGAACGAACACAGTTTGTACACATAGGCGATGCCGGCAACGTCGGCGATATGTCCCATGGCGGCGGCGCCGATGCCGCTCACGCCGAACATCAATCCAAAGAAAATCCCCGCGATCATGCCGACCTTGCCCGGCATGAGCTCCTGCGCGAACACCACGATGGCGGAAAACGCAGACGAGATCACGAAGCCGATCACCACCGACAGCACGGCGGTCCAGAACAGGCCGACGTAGGGCAGCATCAGCGTGAATGGCGCGGCGCCGAGGATGGAGATCCAGATCACGCGCTTGCGGCCGATGCGATCGCCGATAGGCCCGCCCATGAAGGTGCCCGCCGCCACCGCCGCCAGGAACAGGAACAGATACAGCTGCGCCGACGATACCGACAGGCCAAATTTATCGATCAGGTAGAAGGTGTAGTAGCTGCTCAAGCTGGACATGTAGATGTACTTGGAGAAGACCAGCAGCGCCAGCACCACCAGCGCGCCGTACACGCGGCCTTTAGGTAAAGGCGATACGGCATGCGAGGCGGCCTTGCGCGGCAGTCCGGCCAGGTGTGCGCTGTGCCAGCGGCCGACCTGCGCCAGCACCATGATCGCCGCCGCCACCGGCAACGCGAACCAGGCGATATTGCCCTGTCCACGGCCGATGATGACGGCGGCCGCCAGCAAAGGCCCGAGCGCCGAGCCGACATTGCCGCCGACCTGGAACAGCGATTGCGCAAAACCGAACCGCCCACCCGAGGCGATGCGCGCCACGCGCGAAGCCTCCGGGTGGAAGGTCGAGGAACCGACGCCGATCAGCGCGGAGGCAACCAGCAAGGCCGGGAACGTGCCGGCGACGGACATCATCAGTACGCCGATCAGTGTGGCGACCATCCCGAGCGGCAGCAGGAAGGGCATGGGACGGCGGTCGGTGTAGAGGCCTATCCACGGCTGCAGCAGCGAGGCGGTGCACTGGAAGGTCAGCGTGATCAGGCCGACCTGCGTGAACGTCAGGCCAAACTGCGCCTTCAGCATCGGGTAGATCGACGGCAGCATGGCTTGCGTCAGGTCGTTCAGCAGGTGGACCAGGGCGACCGCGCCGAGAATGGACATAACGGTGTCCCCGTGGGGACGACTGGAAGAAGTGAGAGTGGATGTATTCATGCCGCCCAGTGTAATATGGCTGCAAACTCGATCTATTCCAACTTTCGTCGATTAAGTGACATATGAAGGCTCTCCACCGCAGCAGCGACCACCGCGATTACCAACGCGTTCCGCGCGTCGTCACTGCAATGGCGCGCGACGCGGTGCATGGCGAATCGGCACGGCCGCACAGCCACGAACGCGCGCAGCTGCTGTATGCCACCGAGGGCCTGATGAAGGTGAAGACCGACTTCGGCGTTTGGATACTGCCGCCGCGCCGTGCGCTGTTCATCCCACCCGGCGTGGTGCATCAGTGGACGTCGTTGGGCAAGGTGACGATGCGGACGATTTACGTCGAAGCCAGGACGGCACAGGCCTTCGGCGATGTCTGCCGCGTGATCGAAGTGAGCCCGCTCCTGCGTGAGCTGATACTGTCGCTGCTGGACGAACCGATCGAATATCCGCTGCCCGGCCGCGGCGAGCATCTGGCGATGCTGATCCTGTCCGAGCTGGCGGCGGCGGAGACGGTGCCGATCGCGATCCCCTGGCCGCGCGACCGCCGCCTGCTGGCCGTGTGCGAAGCGATCATGGACGATCCGGGCAGCCCGCGCACCATCGAGGACTGGGCCGCCGAAGCCGGCGCCAGCGCGCGCACGCTGATACGGCTGTTCCCCAAGGAGACCGGCTTGCATTACCGCCAGTGGGTGCAGCAGGTGCATCTGGCCGAGGCCTTCGGCCGGCTGGAACGCGGCGACAGCGTCGGCGAGATCGCGGCGGCGCTGGGCTACGCCAGCCCGAGCGCGTTCAGCGCGATGTTCCGCCGCATCCTCGGCAAAACGCCGCAGCACTACCTGGGCAGCTGGCGCGCGCCGCTGCAGCGTGCCTAGACCGTCGCCAGCGTAAAGCGGAACACAGCGCCGCGCTGCGGCACGCGGACCAATTCGATGCCGCTGCCGTGCAGTTGCAGGATGCGGCTGACGATCAACAGACCCAAGCCCCCTTCCCTCCGCTCGCCGCGCAGCGCGAATGGGCGGCGGAACAGCACTTCCTCCATGTCCGCCGGGATGCCCGGCCCGGTGTCGCTGACGGTGATGCGGATGTGGCCTTGCGCGCCAGGCTGCACCTCGATCTCCACCGTGCCGCCGGGCGGCGTGTGGCGGATCGCGTTGTCGAACAAATTGGTCAGCACGCGCTCGATCATGCCAAGGTCCGCGCGCACCATCGGCGCGGGGTGCGGCAGCACGGCGTTCAGGTGCAGCTGTTTTTCCTCCGCCCGCAATTCGAATTTCTGGAACACGTCCTGTATCAGGTCGCTCAGCGAGAAGGATTCGATTTCCGGCGCCACCGCGCCATGCTCAAGGCGCGCCAGCTCGAACAAGGCTTGCGCCAGGCGTCCCACCTTGCGGCTCTGCGCCAGCGCGATGCCGAGGTAGTGCTGGCGGCCGGGCGCGTCCAGCGTTTCATCCTTCAGCGACAAGGTCTCCAGGTAGCCGTGCAGGGAACCGAGCGGCGTGCGCAGATCGTGCGAGATGTTCGCCACCACTTCGCGGCGTTCATGGTCCAGCTGGCGCACCGTCTGCCATTGCTCGTTGATGCGCGCGGCCATCTCGCCGTAGGCATGCTCCAGGATCGCGATCTCGTCGCGCCCCCCGCCGGCATTGGGCGGCGGCAGCGCCAGTTGTTCGGCCTTGGTGTCCAGCTGGCGCATGGTGTCGGCAAGCCGGTGCAAGGGCCGCGTGATCAGGCGGAAGGCGACCAGGCCGGCCACCAGGCCAAGCAAGGCCACGATGGCCATCGACCACAGCGTCGTGCGCAGAACCGAGCTGGCGGTGGCGCGGGCGGCCAGGCGGTCATGCTCCTCGCTTTGCAGGATGACGTAGATGTAGCCAACCTTGCGCTCGCCCATGCGCAGCACGGCCGCGCTGAACACCTTGCGGCCAGTCTCGCTGCGCGGGTCGTCGCCCTGTATCGGCAAGGGCTGGTTGTCCAGCAGGCGGCGGATGGGCTCAAGGTTGACGTGGTCGCGCTTCAGGTGGCCGGCCGGCGCGGCGTGGCCGACGATGCGGCCTTCCATGTCGAGCAGGTAGACCTCGACGTTGGGGTTGACCACCATCAGCTGCCCGAACAGGCGGCGCACGGCCTCCGGGCCGAGGCCCTCGCTGGGCGGCGCGCCAGTCTCCGGAGCGGGATCGCTGTCCGCATGCATCAGCTGCGCGTCCAGCGCGATGCTGCGCGCCAGGCCGCGCGACAGGCCCTGCACCACTTCCTTCTCGTGCATGATGTTGGCGCGGATCTGCAGCCACGCGGACGCGCCGCAGCAGGCCAGCAGCAGCACCGAGAACACCAGCGACAGGCGCTGGGAAAGGGTCAGGTTCATGCCGCAGGTCCGCCGTGCGCGAAGCGGTAGCCCTTGCCCCATACGGTCAGGATGCGGGCCGGATCGGCGGGATCGGCCTCGATCTTGGCGCGCAGGCGGTTGATGTGGGTGTTGACCGTGTGCTCGTAGCCGTCATGCTGGTAGCCCCACACCTGGTTGAGCAGGTCCAGCCGCGAGAACACTTTTTCGGGATGCTTGACGAAGAAGTACAGCAGGTCGAATTCGCGCGGCGTCAGGTCCAGCGGGCGGCCTTCGACCTGGGCTTGCCGGGTCAGCGGATCGAGGCGCACGCCGTTCAGCTCCAGCGCGCCGGCTTCGTTGCGCTGGTTGCGGGCCATGGCGTCGGCCCGGCGCAGCAGCGCCTTCACGCGCGCCACCAGCTCCAGCACGGAGAACGGCTTGACGAGATAATCGTCCGCGCCCAGCTCCAGGCCGAGGATGCGGTGCACTTCGCTGGAGCGCGCGCTGGTGATGATGATGGGCGTGTAGGTCGCCATCGCCCGCGCCTGGCGGCAGATTTCCAGCCCGTCCACGCCGGGCAGCATCAGGTCGAGGATCAGCGCATCCCAGCCGCCGGTGCGCAACTGGGCCAGGCCCTGGTTGCCGTCGGCGCAGTGGGTGACCTGGTAGCCTTCGTCCTGCAGGTGCAGGCGCAGCAGGTCGGCGATGGGCATATCATCCTCTACGATCAGGACGCGTTTTGGTAAATCCATAGTCAGTCGGGCCGGGTAAAAGTCTTGGTGCCGCCATTGTGCGGGATTCCTGCGCTGGAAAGTATCACATTTAATTGAAGTTTACGTGAGGATTTCGCCATCCGCGCCGGGCCACAATGGCCCCATCGACATTCCACTTCATGGAGTATGTATGACTTCCAGACGCAAATTTCTCCTCACTGGCGGCGCAGCCCTGATGGCGGGCGCCGCAGCTTTAAAATGGCGCGCAGCCAATGCCGGTCCGGCTCCCACTTGGGAAGTGACCCACACCGACGCCGAATGGCGCGCCCTGCTCTCGCCCGCGCAGTATGAGATCCTGCGGCGCGGCGGCACGGAGCGGCCGTTCAGCAGCCCGCTCTACAAGGAGCACCGCGCCGGCAAATTCGTCTGCGCCGGTTGCCAGAATCCGCTGTTCTCGTCCGCCGCCAAATTCGACAGCGGCACCGGCTGGCCCAGTTTCTGGAAGCCGCTGGAGCGCGGCGTGTTCACCAGCCGCACGACGTCGCTGGGCTTCCGCGGCGTCGAGGTGCAGTGCCGCCGCTGCGGCGGCCACCTGGGTGATGTGTTCGACGACGGCCCGGAACCGACCGGCCTGCGGTACTGCATCGACGGCCTGGCGCTGACGTTTACGCCCGGCGCGGCTTAACGGAGGGTCATCGTCATGCTGCTGATACTTCTCTCTTACCTCGGCGGGGCGCTGACGATACTCAGCCCCTGCATCCTGCCGGTGCTGCCGTTCGTATTTGCCCGCACCGGGCAGCCGTTCGTGCGCAGCGGATTGCCGCTGCTGGCGGGGATGGCGCTGACCTTCGCGCTGGTGGCGACGCTGGCTGCCGTCGGCGGCGGCTGGGTGGTGCAGGCCAACCAGTACGGACGTTGGCTGGCCATGGCGCTGATGGCGTTCTTCGCGCTGACCTTGATGCTGCCGCACCTGGCGGACCGCTTGACCAAGCCGCTGGTGGCGCTTGGCGACCGGCTGTCCAACAAGGCGCAGGCGGCCGATGGTGCGGCGGGCGGCGCGTGGTCGGGTGCGCGGTCCTCGTTCCTGTTGGGGATCGCGACCGGCTTGCTGTGGGCGCCCTGCGCGGGGCCGGTGCTTGGCCTGTTGCTGACCGGCGCGGCGCTGAACGGCGCCAGTGCCCAGACGACGCTGCTGCTGTTGGCCTATGCGGCAGGTGCGGCGACTTCGCTGGGACTGGCGCTGCTCATCGGAGGGCGGGTCTTCAATGCGATGAAGCGCTCATTGGGCGCTGGTGAATGGTTGCGGCGCGGCCTGGGCGTGGCCATGTTGGGCGGCGTAGCGGCGATCGCCAGCGGGCTGGATACCGGCCTGCTGACGCGGGTGTCGACGGTCGCCACCTCGGGCTTGGAGCAAAAGCTGATCGATACGCTGTCGCCGCGCGAGCCACAAGGCGGCGCGATGATGGCCGGAGGCGCAATGCGCGGAAGCGACGCAACCGGTGGCGCGATGCGCGGCGGTGATGCGGCCGGCGGCGCCATGCGCGGCGGCGACGGGGCCGGCGACGACACGGCCGGTGGCGCGATGCGCGGCAGCGTCGACACGTTGGGCGGTGCGATGCGCGGCGGTGACGCGGCGAACGGCTCGGGCGCCATGATGTCTCGCACCGCGATGAGTGGCAACGGCCCTGCCATGATGGCCATGCACGCCGCCATGCCGGCCGAGGACACGCTCCCAGTGGAAGGCAAGCTCCCGCCGCTGACCGGCGCCGTCGACTGGCTGAACTCCACGCCACTGACCGCCACGCAGCTGAAAGGCAAAGTGGTGCTGGTCGACTTCTGGACCTACTCCTGCATCAACTGCTTGCGCTCCATGCCCTACGTGAAAGCCTGGGCTGAAAAATACCGCGATCAAGGCCTGGTGGTGATCGGCGTACACGCCCCCGAATTCGCCTTCGAACGCGATATCGGCAACGTGCGCAAGGCGGTCAAGGACCTCGGCATCACCTACCCTGTCGCCGTCGACAACGACTACGCCATCTGGCGCGCCTTCGGCAACCAGTACTGGCCCGCGCACTACCTCATCGACTCCAAGGGCCAGATCCGCCACCACCATTTCGGCGAAGGCGAATACGCCCAGACCGAGCAGGCGATCCAGCAGCTGCTGGAGGAAGCTGGCCGTAAAAACGTAGCCAACACCGTGGTCAGCGCGGAAGGTGCGCAAGGCGTGCAACAGGCATCCGACATGGGCCAGGTGGCTTCGCCCGAAACCTACCTGGGCTACGAACGCGCACAGAATTTCGCCTCGCCGGAAGCGCAGGCCGCCGACAAGAGCCGCAGCTACACCGCGCCTTCGCAGCCGGCGCTGAACCAATGGGGCCTGGCCGGGAACTGGCTGTCGCAACCGGACCAGGTCACGCTAAGCCAGGGCACGGGCCGCATCGTCTACCGCTTCCACGCCCGCGACCTGCACCTCGTGCTCGGCCCGGACAAGAACGGCAAACCGGTACGCTTCCGCGTGACGATAGACGGCGTCGCGCCGGGCCGCAACCACGGCGCCGATGTCGCCGCCGACGGCAGCGGCACCATCAACGGCCAGCGTCTATACCAGCTGGTGCGGCAGTCCGGCAGCATCGGCGACCACACCTTCAGCATCGAATTCCTCGATCCCGGCGTACAAGCCTACGCCTTCACCTTTGGTTGAAACGGAGAGCACAACATGAATAGCATCTTGAAAAACTACGGCGGTCCGCTGGCGCTGGCCGGCGCCGCCATCTTCGGCGTGGCTTTGTGGCAGCAGCCGGCGGTATCGGCGGAAGTCGCGGTGGTGATCGCGCCGCCGGCCGTCGATGAACCGGCGCCTACCGGCCACACCGCCACCGCCATCTTTGCCGGCGGCTGCTTCTGGGGCGTGCAGGGCGTGTTCCAGCACGTGAAAGGCGTCAGCAACGCCGTCTCGGGCTACGCCGGCGGCGACGGCCGCAGCGCCAATTACGATGCCGTGAGCGGCGGCGACACCGGCCACGCGGAAAGCGTGAAGATCACCTACGATCCGGCGCAGATCAGCTACGGCAAGCTGCTGCAGATCTTCTTCTCGGTGGCGCACAACCCCACGGAGCTCAATCGCCAGGGGCCGGACAGCGGCACGCAATACCGCTCGGCGATCTTCCCGCAGTCGCCGGTGCAGCGCAGCGTGGCGGAAAAGTACATCGCGCAGCTCAACGCCTCGCATGTGTTCAAGAAGCCGCTGGCGACCAGGATCGAAATGGACAAGGCCTTCTACCCCGCCGAGGCCTATCACCAGAACTTCCTGACGCTTAATCCCAACCATCCGTATATCGCCTTCAACGATCTTCCCAAGGTCGAAAACCTGAAGCGTATCGCGCCGGATGTATATCGCGCCGATGCGGTGCTCGTGCGTAAAGGCCTGTAGTACAATTACAGGAAAATACGACACGGCCAGGCGCCATGGAAAACAGAGACGACCCATCCCCCGATTCACCGCTGCGGCGCCGGCTGCTGGGCGGTTTGCTGACAGCCGCCGCACCGGCGCTGCCGTTGATACTGCCGTCCAGCGCCCGCGCGGCCGACGCGCCCATTCAAGTGGGCGGCCTGCCCGTCACCTGCAACCTCACGCTGCCGGTGGCCTGCATGGCGAAGGCCGCGTCCATGGGCAAGCCGGGCGCGCTGCCGCGCGGCTTCGAATACAGCAAGTACAACGGCTGGCCCGAGGTGAAGGAGTCCCTGATGACGGGCCGCATCCAGGCCGCGTACATGCTGGCGCCGTTGGTGATGGACCTGGCGGACAAGCGCATCCCGGTGAAGATCGTCTCGCTGGGCCACCGCTCGGGCGCCGTCATCATGGTGCGTACCGACTCCGCGTACAAGAAATTCTCCGACCTGCGCGGCAAGCGCATCGCCATCCCGAGCCGCTTCGCGGTGGACTTCCTGTTCCTGCGCAAAATGCTGGCGCGGGAGAAGATGACACCCAAGGATATCGAGATCATCGAGATGGCGCCGCCGGACATGCCGGCCGCGCTGTACGCCAAGGCGGTGG